>ERZ772964.996-NODE-996-length-10803-cov-137.586_pt1 | contig 10803 bp, 8 predicted proteins | sample MGYA00580675_ERZ772964 | MGnify/ENA primary metagenome ERZ772964 (study PRJEB29015, sample SAMEA2737941) | human oral metagenome | biome: human oral; feature: human-associated habitat; material: dental | place: China | collected 2139 ...
CCGCCCCGCCAGGACCCCCGCCGTCGAGGTCAGGGGCCTGACCAAGACCTTCGGCCCCGTCACCGCCGTCGACCGCCTCGACCTGACGGTGGCCCCCGGCGAGGTCGTCGCCTTCCTCGGCCCCAACGGGGCCGGCAAGTCCACCACCCTCGACGTCCTCCTCGGCTTCACCCGGCCCGACGCCGGCACCGCCGCCGTCCTGGGCGTCGAGCCCCGGGAGGCGGTGCGGGCCGGACGCGTGGGCGCGGTCCTCCAGACCGGCGGGATCCTGCCCTCCTACACGGTCCGCCAGACCCTCGACATCATCGCCTCCCTCCAGCTGCGCGCCCCCGACGTCGAGGCCATCATCGACCAGACCGACCTGCGCGGAATCCTGCGGCGGCGGGTCTCCCGCTGCTCCGGCGGGGAGGTCCAGCGCATCCGCCTGGCGATGGCCCTGATGGCCCAGCCCGAGCTGCTGGTCCTGGACGAGCCGACCACCGGCCTGGACCCCAACGCCCGCGCCGCCTTCTGGGCCACCATGCGCGCCCAGACGGCGGCGGGCCGCTCCATCCTCTTCGCCACCCACTACCTGCAGGAGGCCGCCGACTTCGCCGACCGCATCGTCATTATCGACCGCGGCCGCCTGGTCGCCTCCGGCTCGGTGGACGAGGTGCGCGCCATGGGCGAGGGCACCACGGTGAGCGCGACCTGGCCGGGTCTGACCGGCCAGGCCCAGCTGCGCGCGGCCCTGGCCCCCGCGTCCGGCTCCCTGCTGGCGGTGGAGGTCCACGGCGAGCACCTGGAGGTGCGCACCACCGCCCCCGACGACGTCGCCCGCCTCCTGCTGACCACCACCCCCGCCGCCCACCTGGGCATTACGGCGCTCAGCCTGGAGGAGATCTTCGCCGAGCTCGTCGGCGGGGAGCACGACGGCGCCGCCCCCGCCCGCGCCGCCTGAGTGTCCCGCCCGGCGACCCCCGTCCACCCGTCACCAGAATCGAGGAACCAGCCATGACCACCACCGTCTCCCCCGCCCCGGCGGCCCGCCTCGCCCACGACCGCGGCCGCCCCGCGCCGGCGAAGCGCCGCCCGCGCCCGTGGGTCTACACGCGCATTGACGCCCTGACCACCCTGCTCCGCCCCGACATGCTCTTCTTCACCCTCATTATGCCGCTGGGCATGTACCTGTTCTGGGGCGCCATGCAGGACTTCTCCGCCCACGACGCCGGCCGGGGCAACGTCGCCTCCACGATCATGATCAATATGTCGGTCTTCTCCGTGGCCATCGCCGCCACCTGCACGGCCGCCGGCGCCGCCGTCGAGCAGGCCGGCGGGTGGGGCCGCCAGCTGGCGCTCACGGCGGGCGGCCTGCGCGCCTACATCACCACCAAGCTGCTGACCGCCTTCATCGTCTCGGTCTTCCCGGTCACCGTCATCTTCATCGCCGGGGCCCTGACGGGCGCGCAGATGGACGCGCCCTGGGTGTGGGCCGCCAGCTACGCCCTGACCCTGCTGACCGCCGTCCCCTTCGCCTGCTACGGCCTGGCCGTGGGGCTGTGGGTCCCGGCGCAGGCGGCGGTGGGCATCGCGGGCGCCTCGATCAGCATCTTCGCCTTCCTGGGCAACCTGTTCATGCCGCTGAGCGGGGGCCTGTTCGACTTCGCCCACTTCACCCCCATGTACGGGGCCGGCAACCTGGCCGTCCGCGCCCTCCAGGGCGACGTCGTGTCCACCATGAGCACCACCGGCGGGAACGAGATCATCCACGAGGCCCTGTGGCTGCCCCTCACTAGTATCGCCGCGTGGACTTTCATCTTCGTCATCGCGTGTCTGGCCGCCCGGCGCCGGACGACGGCGCGCCACTGACCGGCGGGGACACCCAGATGAGCATCATCTCCGCAGGACGCACGGCCGTCACCGCCCCGGTGGCGGCCGGCGCCCGTCCCGGCCCCTGGTACCGGCGGATCGACTGGGCCTCGTCCTTCTGGATCGTCTTCCTCTTCATCCCCCTCTTCTTCGTGATCAGGACCGATATGCCGGGCCCGCTCAAGGCGCTGGGCGTCATCGGGCTCGGCGTCTTCGCCTGCGTCTACACCTGGGCCGTGTCCACCATGGCGGTCTGGCTGGAGTTGCCGGCGGGGGCGGGCCTCCTCGACCAGCTGCGGCCGGTGGCCAGCAGGATCGCGCTGCTGGCGGGCGTCGCCCTCGTCTCGGCCCCGGGCCTGAACTGGTGGTACACGCTGACCTACCTGCCCTACTTCTGCGCGATCACCCTGTTCGCGACGACGCTGCGCACCGGCCTGATCATCTCCGGCTGCCTGACCGTCCTCACCAATCTCGTCGTCTTCGCCCTCGCCCCGATGACGGACATCAGGTGGGCGGCCTTCGGCTTCTCCCTGTCCACCGTCATCGTCGTGGTGTCCCGCATCGCGGCCGAGCTCAACGCCCGGCGCGAGGCGGAGAGGCGCAAGCTCGTCGTCGCCGCCGAGCGCGAGGAGATCGGCCGCAACGTCCACGACATCCTGGGCCACTCCCTGACCGTGCTCACCCTCAAGGCGGAGGTCGCCCACCGGCTCGTGCGCCGCGACCCCGGGGCCGCCGAGCGCGAACTCGCCGAGATCGTCGAGATGTCCCGCTCGGCCCTGGCGGACGTGCGCGCCACCGTCTCCCGCCTGCGCGCCCCGGACCTGGCCGGACAGGTGGAGGCCTCCCGCACGGCCTTCGCCGCCGCCGACGTCGCCGCCGAGTTCTCGGGAAGGCCCTCCGACATCCCCCTGCCCCAGCGCGAGCTGCTCGCCTGGGCCCTGCGGGAGGGGACGACGAACATCCTGCGGCACGCCGGGGCCGCCCGCGTCCGCGTGGACCTGTCCCCCGGGCGGGTGCGCGTCCAGGACGACGGCGCGGGCGTCGTCGGTCGCCGCCTGGGCAACGGGCTGAGCGGCCTGCGCGAGCGCGTCGAGGCCGTGGGCGGCGCCCTCATCCTGACCAGTCCCGCCCCGGACGGCACCGACGCGCGCCCGGGCACCGTCCTGGAGGTCACCCTGTGAGCACACCCATTCGCATCCTCATCGCCGACGACCAGGCCCTCGTCCGGGGGGCCCTGGCCACGCTGCTCGGACTGGAGCCGGACATCGAGGTCGTCGCCCAGACGGGCAGCGGGCGGGCGGTGGCGGCCCTGGCCCGGGAGCACGCCGTCGACGTCGCCCTGCTGGACATCGACATGCCGGACATGGACGGCCTGGCCGCCGCGGCGGCGCTGACCGCCTCGGGCGCGGCCTGCCGCAGCCTCATCGTCACGACCTTCGGGCGCCCCGGCTACCTCTCGCGCGCCCTGGAGGCCGGGGCCTCGGGGTTCCTGGTCAAGGACACCCCGCCCGAGGAGCTGGCCGAGGCGATCCGCAAGATCGCGGCGGGGCTGCGCGTCATCGACCCGACCCTCGCCCAGGAGTCGGTGATCGTGGGGCCCAACCCGCTGACGGACCGGGAGAAGGACGTGCTGCGGCTGGCGGCGCGCGGCGCGGACGCCCGCGATATCGCCGACTGCCTGCACCTGGGCGCCGGGACGGTGCGCAATTACCTGTCCAGCGCGATCAGCAAGACGCACGCGCGCAACCGCACCGAGGCGGCGCGCACCGCCGAGACCAACGGCTGGCTGTGAGGCGGGGCGGACGTCACGTCGCACCGGCCCGTGCGAGTGCGGCCAGAAGATCGGCCTCGAATGCGGCGAAGGACGGGCTGCTCCCACGGGCTTGGGCAAGGTCCATAACGGCGGAGAAGCGCGCCTGGTGGAGGGTCTCCCAAGGATGCTCGTGATCCGCGCCCGAACCTCACCAGGATCATCGTCGTCGGCATCGAGAAGAACCAGCACTACACCATTATCGCCAACGCGAATGCGCTGCATTCTGACTGCACCGCCCAGCTTCTCATTCAGCATCTGGGTCCTGGGAAGACGATACGGATGCTCCACATGAAGGTCGAACACTTCGTGAGTCTCGCAAATTCTTCGAATGAGGATTAGAAGAGCTCTGACCTCTCCGTGGCCCTCAACTACCGCACCCACTCGGACAGTCATCGGGATACGGCTTCCTCAGGTTCGGGTTGAAACTGATCGGCTCGCAGCAGTTCGCCCGCGGTGAAGAGCGACTCGTTGAATGCGAGCCGGGCCGCGGCATCGGGATGACCGGCCTCGGTCGTCCCCCCGACCGATCGCACGGCGAACAGCTCACCGGGAAGGATCGTAGAAGAATCGAGAAGATCGGGGCTGTGAGTCGTCAGCAGCACCTGACGATGCTCACTGGCGTCCCGGATCGCGTCCAGGAGGATGCCCGCGGCCGCCGGGTGGAGTGCGATCTCGGGCTCCTCCACGCCGACGGGGCTCAGCACCCCGCCGGTTCCGGCGAATAGCGCCACGAGCACGCCGAGGGCGCGCAGCGTCCCGTCACTGACCGCAGAAGCCGGGAACGACCACGGACCGGCCGATCCCGAGACGTCCTGCTGGAACTCCAGAGTCTCCCACCCGGACATCGCCAACGACCTGACCGACCTGGTGCCGGGAACGATCGCGCGCAGGTATTCCTCGACCCGCTGTTCGGTCTTCGGGTTTGAATGCCGCAGCCGCTCGAGGACTGAGGCGACATTGGATCCGTCGCGTCGGAGAGGTTCTCCGGGGGTCGGCACCTGAGGGTGCCGCATGGCTTCCGGCGAGGGATTGAACACTTCCATGCCCGCGAGTCCGTCGTAAACGGGCCTGAATTCCTCGAGACCCGACAAGGCCACGAGAGCCAGACGGTCCACCGCCGTTCGCGGCAGGCGGCTTTCCGAGCTCCGAACGGCACGACCATTCCTCAACTCGTAGAAGTGGTCCTCGCCATCGGCGCCCTCGGGATCAGAGGAGGATATGCGGCACACCTCTCTCGCCACTCCGATCCCCCCGCCATCGGTCGTCCCGATTCTGACCTCATAAACTCCACTGAATTTCCCGGAAGAGAATTCCAGGGAGATGGTGAAATCGGTGGGGCTTCCGGCAGATCTGCGTCTTACCCCCGCGATGCCTCCCCGCTCGCTCACGGCCCTGGAAATATTCTCCTCGAGCGCCTGGCGGATGAACCTCAAAGAGTCCAGGACATTGGACTTGCCCGCCCCGTTCTGACCGACGAATATCGCCAGGGGCCCGAGCTCCAGATCGCAGGATCCGATACTGCGGTAGTTCTTCAGTCCGAGACGGCGCAGGGAGAAGGCGGCATCGGTCATGGAGCAAGGCTAGACCATGAAGGTTATTCTGGAGGCGTCTGGGGATGTCGAGTCCTTCTCATCGGGGAGTCGTCGGGGCGGAGCCGGCGGGGAGCGCGTGTTCTGCGGGCGGTTCGCCGGCCCCCGGCCCGTCACCCTCCGCGAGCGCGTTATCCTTCCCGAACCGACGCTCCCGCAGGCCCGACGGGGTCGTCGAAGTGGTCACCGCGGTCGTCGGGGCGCCCGCAGCGGCCGCCGCCCGACCCGCGGACGCCTTCCCCGCCCGGCCCACGCGCGTCGTTTGTCCAAATCTGCCACAAAGGCCCCGATCGAGCCGGAGCGCGCGAGAAGAAACGTTGATATTCCGCGCTTTTCTTCGCGGCCGATACCGCCGCGAGGCGCCTTTGTGGCAGATTTGGACACGCCCCCGCCCCGGGTCACCACAGGAGCCCCACTCGCCCCACGCAGACACCCCCAGAATAACCTTCCATGAAAGGAACCGATCCGACCCGCGCGCGGCGGAATCCGGGGCGCGCCGGCGCCCCTACAGGCCCAGGTGGCGGCGCAGGTCCTCGGGCAGGGCGTCCACGGCGTCGGCGACCTCGTCCGCGTCCGGCAGCCCGCCGCGCCCCGCCGCGTGCTGCCCCGGCATAATGCCGTAGCCCTGGGAACCCTGGGAGGCGTCCTGCCCGCCCAGACCAAAGGCCGCGCCCCGCCCCGACGCGCTCGCCGGGGCGGACGTCTCGGCGCTGCGCCTGGCGGCGGCCTCCTTGGCCTGGCGCGCGGCCTTGGCGGGGTTGCCGCTGCGCCCCTTCCTGCCGCCCCTGCCGCGCTTGCCCTTGGGGGCCTGGCGGGCCTTGGCGCGCTTGCCCGTGCCGGGCAGGGACCCCATGCCGGGCATGGGCCCGCCCTCCCCGAAGCCGCCGGAGGCCATGGCCTCCATCATCTTCTTGGCGGCCTCGAAGCGGTCGACGAGCTCGTTGACGGCCTGGACGGTGGTGCCCGAGCCCCTGGCGATGCGGCTGCGCCGCGAGCCGTTGAGAATGGACAGGTCCGCACGCTCGGCCGGCGTCATGGAGCACACGATCGCCTCGACGCGGTCGACCTCGCGCTCGTCGAAGTTCTCCAGGGCCTCACGCATCTGCCCCATGCCTGGCATCATGCCCAGCAGCTTCTTCATGGAGCCCATCTTGCGGATCTGGCGCAGCTGGCCGAGGAAGTCGTCGAGGGTGAAGGTCCCCTTGGCGAGCTTGGCGGCGGCGGCCTCCGCCTCCTGGCGGTCCAGGGTCCGCTCGGCCTGCTCGATGAGGGTGAGCAGGTCGCCCATGTCCAGGATGCGGCTGGCCATGCGGTCGGCGTGGAAGCGCTCGAAGTCGGTCAGGCCCTCGCCGGTGGAGGAGAACAGGACCGGGGCCCCGGTGACGCCGCGCACGGACAGGGCCGCACCGCCGCGGGCGTCGCCGTCGAGCTTGGACAGGACCACGCCGGTGAAGCCGACGCCGTCGCGGAAGGCCACCGAGGTGTTGACGGCGTCCTGACCGACCATGGCGTCCAGGACGAAGAGGATCTCGTGGGGGCTCACGGCGTCGCGGATGCGGATCGCCTGGTCCATCATCTCGGCGTCCACGCCCAGGCGGCCGGCGGTGTCTACGACGACGACGTCGTAGCCGTTGGTGCGCGCGTGCTCGACGCCGGAGCGGGCCACCGCCACCGGGTCGCCCACGCCGTTGCCGGGCTCGGGCGCCCACACGTGGACCCCGGCGCGGTCGGCGACGACGCTCAGCTGGGTGACGGCGTTGGGGCGCTGGAGGTCGGAGGCGACCAGCAGGACGCGCCGGCCCTGGTCGCGCAGCCAGCGGCCCAGCTTTCCGGCCAGGGTGGTCTTGCCGGCGCCCTGGAGGCCGGCGAGCATAATGATGGTGGGGCCGCGGTCGGCCCAGTTGATCTCGCGGGCCTGCCCGCCCAGGACGTCGACGAGCTCCTCGTTGACGATCTTGACGACCTGCTGGGCGGGGTTGAGGGCCTGGGAGCGGGCGGCGTCCTTGGCCTTCTCGCGCACGGCGGCGGTGAAGGAGCGCACGACGGGCAGGGCGACGTCGGCCTCGAGCAGGGCGCGGCGGATCTCGGTGACGGTGGAGTCGATATCGGCGTCGGTCAGCCGCCCCTTGCCCCGCAGCGAGGCGAAGGCGGCGGTGAGCCGGTCGGAGAGGTTGCCGAACACGCGGTGTCCTTCCTGGGGCGCCGGGGCGCCGTGTGGTTTTCCGCGCCCGACGGCGATGGCGGGTCTCGCACGGGGCCGCGGGCATGACTGGGGCCAGGATAGCGGGAGGACGGGCTCCTCCCCTCCCCCGCGCCCGGACCGGGACTGAGCCCACACCCGGGGCGCGCCCGGGATCCCCCGCCGCGCCCCGCGTCGCCCCCGCTCCCGCCGCGCCGTCGCCGACCCCTGAGATTTGTCATGGGAGAGTGATGACCGATGGGCTAGGGGCCGCCGCCGGCGCGGCGCGAGCCTGGCGCCATGAGCACAGCAGCCCGCCCCGCCCCGGGGCACCCGCTCCACGCGGCCACCGTGGACGCCGTCAGACTGACCGGTCTGCGCAAGTCCTTCGGCGACGTGGTCGCCGTGGACGGCATCGACCTGACCATCCGCCCCGGCGAGGTCGTCGCCCTCCTGGGCCCCAACGGCGCCGGCAAGACCACGACCATCGACATGATCCTGGGACTGAGCCGCCCCACCAGCGGCGAGGTGAGCGCCTTCGGGATGACGCCGCGCCAGGCGGTCGACCGGGGCCTGATCACCGCCGTCATGCAGACCGGCGGGCTCCTGCCCGACATCACCGTGCGCGAGACGGTGGCCCTGACCGCGAGCCTCTTCTCCCACCGCATCGACGTCGACGAGGCCATGCGGCGCGCCGGCGTGGCGGATCTCGCCCCGCGGATCGTCAAGAAGTGCTCGGGCGGGCAGCGCCAGCGCCTGCGCTTCGCCATGGCGCTGGTGAGCGACCCGGCCCTGCTCATCCTCGACGAGCCGACCACCGGCATGGACGTCGAGGGGCGCCGCAGCTTCTGGGAGGCCATCCACGCCGACGCCGCGGACGGGCGCACGGTGGTCTTCGCCACGCACTACCTGGAGGAGGCCGACGACTTCGCCGACCGCATCGTCCTGGTGCGCCACGGTCGGGTGGTCGCCGACGGCACCGCCGCCCAGATCCGCGCCTCCGTGAGCGGGCGGACCCTGCGGGCCGCCCTGACCGGCCCGGCCGAGCAGGTCCGCAGCGCGCTGGCGCCGCTGGCGGCCGGCGCCCGGATCGGCAACATCGAGATCCTGGGCGGCACCCTCAGCCTGACCGCGACCGACACCGACGCCGTCGCCGCGCTCCTGCTGGGCGAGCACCTGGCCAAGGACCTGGAGATCACCAGCCGCGGCCTGGAGGACGCCTTCATCGCCCTGACCAGTGACGCCCCCGTGAGCGCCTGAGAGAAGGAGAGCACCCATGAGCACCACGAACGGCGCCGTCAGCCGCGCCATCACCCTCCCCGCCGCCGGCGCGGCCGCGGCCGCCGCCCGCTTCGACCCGAGCACCCGCGCGACGCCGCCCCTGGGCGGGCTCAGCCCCGCCCTCCTGTCCCTCGAGATCCGCCGTCGCCTGCGCAACCGGCGATCGGTGGTCTTCTCCCTCGTTCTGCCGGTGGCCTTCTTCCTCATGTTCGCCTCGGCCGACTACGCCTCAATGCCCTACGGCAACGGCAACGTCGTCGCCAACATTATGATCGGCATGGCCCTGTACGGCGCCCTCATGACCACCACCGGCGCCGGGGCGGCCGTGAGCACCGAGCGCGCCGCGGGCTGGAGCCGCCAACTGCGCCTGACCCCGCTCAGGCCCGCGGCCTACATCGCGACCAAGGCGATCGTCGGCATGCTCATCAGCGCGGGCGCGGTCGGAGTCGTCTACGCCTGCGGCCCCTTCCGCCACGCCCGCATGCCCGCGGACGCATGGGCGGCCACGGCGCTCATCGTGTGGCTCGGCTCCCTGGTCTTCGTGGCCTTCGGCCTGTTCATCGGCTACGTCCTCCCCTCGGACAACGCCATGCAGGTCGTCGGCCCGCTCATGGCCCTCCTGGCCTTCCTCGGCGGCCTGTTCATGCCCCTGACGCCGGGCTCCCTCATGGACCGCATCGGCAGCCTGACCCCCATGTACGGCCTGCACAGGCTGGCGCTGCACCCCTTGGGCGGCGAGGCCTTCTCCTGGTGGTGGGTCGTCAACGTCCTGGCCTGGCTGGCCGTCTTCCTGGGCGGGGCCGCCTGGAGGATGGGCCGCGACACCGCCCGCGTGTGAGTGCGCGCAGAGCGCGTGAAGTACGATCTGCGCCGTGTCCGCCCGCGTCCTGTCCCCCGATGAGGCGCGGGCGCTCCGCACCCGCTGGGTGGCCGCCGCCTGGGGCCTGGTGTGGATCTTCGCCACGCTCCCGGTCGTCCAGGAGGGGCTCGCCGGGGGCGCGCGCGGGACGCTGGGGGCGGTATGCGCCGTCGTCTCCTGCGCGAGCCTGTACGCCTCCTGTTCGCTCAGCCTGAGGCGGGTGCGCCAGGGCCCGGCCCGGCCCGGTCGCCTGGACCCGCCGCTGATCGTCCTCGGCGCGCTCGCCGCCGCCGGGGCGGTCGCGGGCGTCGGCGAGCAGGGGCTCCAGATGCTGGTCTTCCTGACCATCGCCCTCGCCTTCGCCCTGCCCTGGCGGGCCGCCGTCGGCCCCATCGCGGTCCTGGGCGGGATCCTGTTCCTCATCCCCAGGGCGCTCCCGTCGTGGACCGCGAGCGAGGGGGCCTGGATCGCCCTGGTCGGCGCCGGGGGCGTCTGCGTCTTCGGGCGCTACATCATGGAACAGCGGCGTGCGGCCCGCATCCTGGAGCAGCGCGCCCACGAGCTGGAGATCAACGAGGAGCGCAACCGGATGGCTCGCGACATGCACGACATCCTGGGCCACTCCCTGACGGCCATCGCTCTGAAGACCGAGCTCGCCGCCAGACTCGTCGGGGCCGCCCCCGACCGGGCCAGGCGGGAGCTGAGCGAGGTGCAGTCCCTGGCGCGCTCCGCCCTGGCCGACGTGCGCTCCACCGTCAACGGCTACCGCGAGCTGAGCCTGGCCGGCGAGCTGGCCCGGGCCACGAGCATCCTGACCTCCGCCGGCGTGCGCGCCGACCTGCCGTTGACGGTGGAGACCGTCGACCCCGAGCTGCGCGAGCTCTTCGCCTGGGTGGTGCGCGAGGGCACGACCAACGTCGTGCGCCACGCCCGGGCCTCGCGCTGCCGAGTGAGACTGACCGCCGTCTCCATCGAGGTGGCCGACGACGGCGTCGGGCTCGGTCCGCCGGGCGCCGCCGACGGCCACGGGCTGGAGGGTCTGCGCCGGCGCTGCCAGGACAACGACGCCGACCTCGCCATCGAATCGCCTCCCGGCGGCGGCGCCGTCCTGCGGGTGAGCGCCCGCCGCCCGTCCCCGCCCGAGACCCCGAGCCACGGAGATGCCCGATGATCCGCGTCATGCTGGCCGACGACCAGGCGATGGTGCGCGGGGCGCTGGCCGCCCTGCTCGCCC
>ERZ772964.998-NODE-998-length-10787-cov-2.73742_pt1 | contig 10787 bp, 5 predicted proteins | sample MGYA00580675_ERZ772964 | MGnify/ENA primary metagenome ERZ772964 (study PRJEB29015, sample SAMEA2737941) | human oral metagenome | biome: human oral; feature: human-associated habitat; material: dental | place: China | collected 2139 ...
TCGGAGGCGCTGTAATCCTCGAAGTTGATGATGGCCTGATCGGTGTCGAAACGCGACGCGAGGCCTTGGTCGAAGTCGAGCAGGATCTCCATCTCCTGAGGGTAGCCCGCGAGGATGATGCAGGTGTTGCGCAGCACGTCAACGTCTTCGACGATCGGGACGAGCTCCTTGATGACGTGCCGACCAACGTCACTATTGAGCAACTGATGTGCCTCATCGATGAACAACACGCCGTTGCGCGCGAGTTTGACTGCCTCTGCGAAGCCCTGGGGGTTGTACACCAGCTGCCGTGCAGTGCGTGCGACGACATGCCCCTGTTCGAGAATCCCCGCCGCGCGTAACACTTGGCCCATGAGACGCGCGACCGTCGTCTTGCCAGTGCCAGGGTTGCCGAGGAAGCAGTACAGGCCTGGCATCGCCGCACCTGCCGGCATGCGTCGCATCCGGCGTTCCGCGGCGCGCACAGCACGCTTCACGCCCGTCATGCCCGTGAGCTTGTCGAGCTCGGCCATGGCGTCAGCCGAGACGCTGTGTGCCGAGAGCAGGTATCGTGCGTAGTCGCGACCAAACATCCCCCGCGTGACCACCCGCAGGAGCCTGCCCGCAACGGTCGTCGTGCGATGCCGTTCCTCGTTGTCCCAAGCCTCGCGCAGGCTCGATATGAGCCGATCAATCTCGAGGCCGTTGCCCCATGACGCCGTCATCTCGCCGAGACCGCCGCGGTCGCCGACCCAGTTGATGAGGAAGTCGTCGAGCAGATCGCTCACCTCTTCGTCGAAGGCAAGCGAGGCTTCGCTTGCCTTGGCACGCAGAATCTGCCCCATCTGTGCTGGCGTGAAGTCCTCGAAGCGGAACTCCCGCGCGACCATCGAGCGCACGGTCGGCATCGCGCGGAAGAACGCCTCCATGCCTTCCAAATCGTCAATGAGCACGAAGGCGGTGTCGATACGATGCTCGCTCATGCAGGACACAAGCTGGCCCAGTGCCTCGGGGCCGAAGGTATGGTCCTGCGCGTCTCGAGCAAGCATGGAGCTCGGAGCAACCACAGAGAGCGTCGCCCCGGCGCTGCGGTCCACGACCTCCCGGACCTTGGCAGCCGTCTGTCCGACGTATCCTGCCTCAAGGTCGCCCTTGCCCACATACGTCACCTCATCGCGCTCGATGAGGTCATGCTCGTGCAGTGTCCGTGAGATGATGCGGGCCGAGAAGCTCTTGCCTGTGCCCGGCGGCCCAACGATCGTGTAGATGAAGCTGGAGACACCGGACACGTCGAGGAAACCGTTGTCCCCTGCGCCATCGCAGCGCCTGCGTAGGTAGGTGGTGACCTCCTCCTTGCCTACCAGCGTGCCAAACGACGAGCGGGCCGACTCGAGGAGCTCGTGGACGTCGATGTTCAGCGGCCCTGCCCATGCCACAAAGGCGTCGGGGATGTCTGCCGGTGTCAGCGTGAGCCTGTCCGCCGCAGGTATGCTCTTGAGCTCCTCCGCCCCGAGGCCGCGACTGCCGTACGTTGCATCGAGCCTCGCGGCGAGCTTCGTGCGCGACTCGGGCAGGTACACGTCACGGATAAACCCACCGTTGCCGAAGTCCTTGTGCCGCGTCTTGAGGTACTCGGTCAGGGCGAGCTCACTCCTCAGCAAGTACTCGCTCGTCTCGAAAGAATCCCCGTCGTAGCGCATCGCATCCGGGGACCGATCCTGGTCGATCATCTGCTGCAGGATGAGCGTCAGCTCATGGGCTGTGTAGTCGTCGAAGCGTATGCGTCGGCTCTGGGGGAACCGCCGTTCGAGGCCGCTGTCCACCTCGAGGAGGTGCTTCATCTCCACCGTATAGCCCGCGAGGATGAAGCACGTGTCCGCCCGTATCTCGGGGTCCTCCACGATGGGCACGAACGCGCGTATCACCTGGCGGCCGACGTCGCTGTCAGCAAGCTGGTGCGCCTCGTCAATGAAAAGCACCCCGTGCCGTGCCGAGCGCACGGCATCCCGCAGTCGCTGTGGGAATTCCTGTGTTAGGAGGTCGGACGCCTTGATCTCCCGCACCTGCCACCGCGTGAGCACGTGCAGCTGGTACAGGAGCTCGCCCATGATGCGTGCCGTGACCGTCTTGCCCGTCCCAGGCGAGCCATAGAAGATGTAATTTCCGGGCACCTTCCCATCAATCCCGTACAGTATCTCATTCGCGCGTCCGAGCAGGTAGCGTTTGACGTTTTTCAGCCCTATAAGGGAGGTGATCCTCTGTCGCGCCTCCTCGAGGCTCCTGCTTCTCGGCTCGAGGAAGTGTCGCAGCTCGGGAGGCAGATCTTCGGGGCCAAGGACGATCTTGTCTCTCGCCGACTCGCCGTGCTGCCGGAGCAGTAGGTGATGCTGGCGCTTCATCTGAGACACGAGGTTTTGCGCCTCGCCTGCATTGCCCCACGGGTAGGTGCTACCCGTCCAGCCCTGGCAGAACTCCCCGAGCGATGCTCGCATCTGGTCACTCAGGGTCACACCGTCGGGATCGATGGCGGCGAAATGCTCGATGAGGTCGCGCATCTGGTCTGGCGTGTAGTCGGGCAGGTGATACTCGATGGGAAACCTTCGTGCGAGACCGTCGTTGGCATGCATGAACTCGTCCATGGGGTCCTTGTAGCCCGCGAGCACCACGGCGAACTGTCCCGAGTACGCCGACATGTCGGCGACGAGCTGGTTGATGGCCTCCTGTCCGAACTGGTTGTCGGTAAGGGCGTAGGCCTCGTCGATAAACAGCACGCCACCGAGCGCTTGGTATACGAGGTTATGAACGTTTTGGGCGGTGCCGCCGATATGGTCGCTGATTATCTCGCCAGCGTTGCGCTCGATTGTGTGACCTTGCGGCAGCAGCCCCGCCTCGTAGTACAGGCGGCCGATTAGGCGCGCGACGGTAGTCTTGCCAGTGCCCGGCCCGCCTGTCAGGCGACAGTTGAGCTCGTGACCGACGGCATGACGACGCGGTCTCTGCGCTGGTGTGAACCTGCTCGCATGCATGGGATACACATGCGCAACGCGAGCGCCCCGGGCGTCGTTCAGGAACTGCAGCAGCCTGGTTTTTACCTCCTCCATGCCGACGAGGTCGCCTATTTGGTCCTCGATTCTGCGATCAACGAGGGTGGCACCTTCCGCCCCCACGATCTCGCGCCAGTCGTCGTACACGATTTCGTGCCCGGGATGGCCAGCCACGAAATGTTCGAGGCGCAGTAGCACGTACTTGAGCCCACGGTTCTGGGCGGCACACGCCCGCGCAAGCCGCTCCGAGAGCCTGTGCATATCCTGGGGCCGTATGGTGATGGGGCAGTTCTGGCGGAGGCGCACGTGCTGCAAGGCGCAGCGAATCTCCAGGGCATTGGGCGACCCAAGGGAGACCACGCGATTGTCCTCCTCGTCCGTGCCCTCAATGCCAGGGGCTATGATCGTACCAAAGAAGGTGTTCCAGTTGTTCCACGAGCTGCGAATGATATTGGTCAGGGTATTGCCCTTGAAGAAGTACACGACGATGTTGTGCACGTACGGGTTCGCGTCCACCTCCGAGAGCGCCTCGATCGCGCTGGGGGTGAGAAGCTGCTCGAGCGAGAGCATGTTGGCGAGGACAAGCGCGACGCGATGGGTGGAATAGCGCAATATCGTGCCGAGGATCGTCCAGGCCTGGTCGATGTACAGACCGCGCCTGCTGTAATGCGCCGGGGCGTCCGGCGCAGCTGCAGGAGCGTCGGTGCCAGGCTGCTCGCCCCCCTGCGCATCCTGACGCCGACGCCGGCGCCTGCCGCCCGAAGGACCGAGCGCGGAGATCCGGCCTGCCGCATAGGTGCCGGTCACCGTCCCTGTGGCGGGGGCAGTCACCGTCGCGCTCGTCGCACCGCCAGTCGCAGCTGCCGACGCGTTCACGTCCTCGTTCAGGATCTGCCAGGAGGTACGGTCGTAGCAGTAGATGGAATTGCCGAAATTGAAGAAGAGCACAGCCTCGAAGCCCTGCTCTCGCAGGTGTCGCGCAAGCTCCTGCTCCGCGCCGATGACATGCAGCGACTCATCGCAGAAGTAGTCACCGGTATCGGTCGAGCCACCCACCCGACCTGTCACTACGAAGTGCGGGTTCAGACAGTTCTCCGGGGTGAAGAGCGTCCTCTCGTTGCCGCGCACCCTCATGCTCCTCTCTCATCGACGCACCCGCCGCTCGCGTCACCTACGACTGGTTCACGGTCCTGCCGCGTGTGCCCGTCGCCGCGCTCGGGGATGGTACGCGCACCTGTTGCGTCTGCCATGCCTGCATGTCGGCCCGCCGATGGCAGGCTGCCTGGCCTTCTGGCCGCGTCCCGCCCTCGCTTTGGCTGGCTGTCCTCATACCGAGCGAAGCGAGCACATGGTCGATAACCTTGCGAGTCTGGTCGCGCTTATCCGCCGCGTTGGCACCCTGGCCCCAGTCGAGCACGTCTACCGAGACGTCCTCGATGTAGCCGCCATTGCCGTCGGGCACCGGCTCGCTCGTGACGACGACCTCCATGCCAGTGGCGGGGTCGGTGAGGTGCGAGCGCATGCCGGCGCGCTGGTCCTTGCCCTGGTAGGCCGCCTCTATCTTACAGAGTCCGAATATGCGCGACAGCTCCCCCGTGAGTCTGTCGACAGTATTGGCACGGTCATCGCTGCTGATGGCCGCGATGCCTGCGAACGTCGCGGCCTCCTGAGCGTCGGTCCCGATCTGGAGGGCCTCCTTCGCAAGGTCGTCAAGCTGCGAGACGGTGAGATTGTCGCAATCGCTGAGTTGCTTCTCCAGAGCCGCGAGTCGGCCCTCCGCCTTGCCAAAGTCACCATTGGACCAAAGGTCGGCGTCGACATCGATGTCCTCCACCTTCATCTGGCGCACGGTATCGATCTGCGACTGCGCGAGGATGCGCGCCTGCTCCGCCATCTGGCGATGAGTCTGCCACACCTGCTCGGCGGCCGCGAGCTCCTCTCGCAAGCGCAAAGCTCCCTCGAAGGCGTCCTTTGCCGCTGCACGTGCCACCGGTGCGCTGGCATGTGAGTTCTCGCCCTCGGCCGTGGCAACCACCTGCCTCGCGCTCGCACGATCGGCCTCCGCCGCGGCGAGCCTGTCCGGCAGCAGCAGGTCGGCGCGGCCGACCGTGCGGATGTCTTCGAGGATGGCCTGCGTCTGTACGTCGTATTCCCGGGCCATACTCAGGCTCGCCGAGAGGTCCTGGCCGAGGTTGGCAATCCTGCCCTCCACAGTACCCAGGCGACCGTGGAGCTTGTCAATCTCGGTACCGATGCGCTTGCCCATCTCGCGCATCTGGCTCTGGAGCTGCGTCGCCGTCTGGGTGATGGCGCACTCGATGAGGCGATTGTTCGCCTCAATCGCGTCGGCGGTATCCTTGCGTACGGACGCGATCCCGGACTGGAAGGTCTTCTGGGCGTCCCTGATGCGCTGCTCGTTGGCCGCTGTCGCCAACCGAATGCGCTTGTCGCTCTGCTGCACCACATCCTGCAGCTCACGACGGAGGCTGGCGTTCTGCAAGGCTGTCTTTTCTATGCGTGCGCTCAGGCTCGAGACGCGTACTGTTAGATCCTCGTTGCGCTTGACCGCCTCCTGGAGCGAAGCCTGCATGGACTGCTGGAAGCTCTGGCTCTGCTGCGCCTCCCTCTGCGCCTCCTGCAACTGCCTTTGCATGCGGTCGCGCTCGGCCCCCAGGTCCGCCGCCTGCCTCTGATAGTAAGAAACACTCATAATCGACCCTCATTCCGTGTGTTCGCTCGACATTGGCGCGAGGCCACTGTCCCTGTTGCCTGCCTATGCGCGCGGTGGCGGCCCTAGGTGGTGACCGGTCGCGTGCTCATTGGGTATGCCCACCACGCTCATGCCATCGGCGTGGAGATGTGGCTCGCGCTCGCGAGGGCACGCCTCAAGCGTCGCCACGTCTTGCGCGTAACGCTCCGTGAGCGCTATGAGCCGCTGATTGGCAGAGCCCCGCAACCCCACGCCGTCGTCAAGCGCCTGCACGTAAGGCCCATCAATGAGCAGGTCCGTGCAAGCGAGTAGGGACTCAGCGGACGCCATGCCCCACAGTTCCTCGATCGTGTAGCCCGTGTAGACGATGGTCCCAAGGTCGCGCCTCTCGCGCACCTTGCCAACGAACTCGGCAAGCGCCGCTGCCTGCAGGAAAGGCTCCCCACCGCTGATCGTGATGCCCTGTGCCCCAGACAAGATGACCTCCCATGCCAAGGCACCCGTGTCGATGAGCTGGCCGCCGTCAAGTGGACGCGACGTGGGCGATATGCAACCCGGGCACGCACGCTGGCAGCCCTGCACCCACAGGCCAAAACGCACCCCCGGGCCCAGCGTCTCGATGTGCGACTCGCGCAGATACACCCTCAGCTGCATGCTATCTGACCTTTCTGAGCAGCGCCTCTTGGTCGAGCTGCGCCGCGCGGACGCAAGCCGCGAGCAGACGGTCGAGCTTTTCGATGGCCTCACTCGCCTGCCAGGAGAGTTCCTGCACGCGACCGATGGCGCTCGCGTTGAGCGTATTCGCGAGATTCGCAGCGTCCTCAGGCGAACCCCGCGCAATCACCTCCTGCATTGCCTCGAGCGGGCTGCGAGTGCTTTCAAACCAGTCGGCATAGTCTGCGCGCATCTTCAAGCACTCGGCAAGGCTCGCGCTCAGTGCGTCAGCTGTGCGTTTCGTCCCTAGGAGCCGATCGCGATGCCCCTCGAGCACGGGGGCAAGCTGTTCGATCGATCGCTCAATCGTCTCGAGGACGTCGGTGGACAGAGTCTCCTTCTGCTCGTCAAAGCTTGTTCGGGTGGTCTCGAGCTCCTTGAGCCTGCTCTGGAGAGCCCGCAGGTCTCCCTCCAGCTCGTTGACGCGCGGCTGCAGCTCTCTGATCTGGCTCTTGAGCTCCTGTTGTCGCTCCTCACTGCAGTTCGCCTCGGCCTCGCGCAAGTCCGTCAGTCGTGCCGAAAGCGCTCGGAACTGCTCGAGCAGCTCGGCGTTACGCGGCGGCAGCGCGTCGATGAGGCTTTGCGTCTCGGCAAGCTTCGCCCTGCGTTGCTCGTATTCCTCCTGCAGGCCTGTGAGCTCCGCCTGTGCGGAGGCCAACGCGCTCTCGACCGACGTCAGCCGTACCTGGGTCGCGCTCGCGGCGGCCGTCGCCTTCGCCAGGAGGGCACTCGTCTCATCGTGCTTCTGTTGCAGTGCAGCCGCGCGTGCGGCTTCGTCCCCGAGGCTGCCCGACAGCTGCGAGACATCCGCCTCAAGCGCATCGTTGTTCTGCTGAGCACTCGCGAGATCGGCGCGGAGCTTGTCGATTTGTCCGCGCATCTCAATCGTCGAACGTGACTGGTCGGCCAAGCGCTGCTCGATGTCGCCCTTGAGCTGCTCGGCCTCCTGCTTGGGAAGGCACTCACGCACGCGGTCGCCGAAGTCGTCGACCTGCTTGGCCACGCCCTCGTAGCCGGCAAGCATATCGAGCAGCTCGTTGTGGCCGTAGACTTCGAGGTGCGTCGTTTGGGCTGCCGCCTGCTTAAGCAGGGCATCGCAGGCATCCGTGATCGTCAAGACGAGGTCGATGCCCTTGCTCCCCTCGATCGTCGACGCGAGACTGGCAACCTGTCGACTCAGTTGCAGCGTGTCGGAAGCCATGCGCGTCACCTCCCCTCCTCGAACTGCGCCACCGTGTAATCGAACGTCGTGCCAGCGCTCACATCCGTGATTCGGACGGCCAAGGAAACGCCCTCCTTGAGTGCCCGTGCCTGGAACACCGCCCCGCCCTGCGACGGGCACACGATGCCCGTCGGCAACCATTGCCTCTCCTGGCCGTCCACAACGAGCCGCACCGCATCTCCCTTGGCCAAAAAGAAGGGCTCGCTCGTCCCGCGCGACCCGATGCTGCTGCGCGCATCACCCTCCTGGACCAGAAGGAAGCGGACGTCATCCACGGCAGCAGGCGTCGCATCCGCGGCGTCGCCAATCGCATGCAGCAGCAGCTCCACGCTATGCCCAACCGTGACACCGACACGCGCGCGACCCTCGTCGAGATAGCCGAGCCCGCGCTGCACGACGCCCTCGAACGCCTCAGTACACACGTCCTGAGGAAACCGCGGGTCGGTGAGCGCCGGGTCGCTGCCCATCGCCTTGTAGGCACGCCGCAGAGCCAGCACGCCCGCCGCATGCCCCGCAAGCTCGAACGTCACCTGCTGCTCGTCGATGCCCTCGCCCTTGAGCGCTTGACGTGCCGCTTCTAGCAGCAGGTCCAGCGCGCCTGCCGTCGTCTGGTCAAAGGCGCGCTCGACACCCGAGCAGCTAACCTCCCAAGCGGACCCTTCGCCTATCGCGTCACCCATGGGCCTGAGGGTCAGGCACGCCGGATCTCTGGCGCCATGCGAGCGGAAGTAGCGCTGGAGCACGCGAGTCCTGCCCGCCCTTCCCTGCGCCAGGACGCGGTTAAGGTCGTCTGCGCTTACAACCGCGTCCGCGACGTCCGCCTCGTGCGCCAGCGCGGCAGCAAGGCCTGCGGCGGCGTCACGACACGGTGCGTCTCCACCAGCGAGCGCCACCTTGGGCACCACACCCTGTACACTTCCGTCAGCACCGCAGGCGTAGATGCCCACCACGCACTCGTCGAGGTCGACCGTCACGACGGTACTCTGCACGTCGTGTTCGCACAGGGCGCATGCCGCGATCGCCTCAGCCCTCGTTGGCCGCCTGCTTGCTGCCATCGTCGCCTCCCTCCTCCCCGCGCTTGTCGTCGCCTAGGCCCCTGAGCTTCACGTTGGCTTTGATCACCACCATGCGTTTGCCATCATCGGGGCCGACCCGCTCGATGCCAGGCTTGATGTACGACTCGATGACGAGGTCATCCGTCTCAGGCTCGTCGTCATAGTCATAGGCGTGACGGTACGAGTCAAAGGCGTCGCCCGGCTGCGGCATGAACACGCACAGCCCGAGGTCGGCCAAGGCCTTTTCCATGCGCCCGCGCAAGGTCTCCACGCCGCCGCGCTGGCGGGTAAGCTCCGCGGCGAGCTCCGGGTCGATACGGCCGCACCACTCGCGCTCGAGCTTGGAAAGGAAGCCGACGCGATCTCGTAGGTCTAGGTAGGAGTAGGCAAGCTCGCGATACTCCCCGCAGTAGAGCATCTTCTGCCAGTCGTACATGTTTCGGTACAGATCGTCGCGAACGTCACGGAGCTCTGCCAGGGTATTGTTGATCTCATCTAGTCGCTCGCGGAAGGCGAGGTTGATGGCGTTCACCTGATTGGCCATCTCGTTGCGAATGTCCTTGGAGTTGTTGGCGATGCGGTCATACTCCTTGTTGAGCGCGCGCCTTTCTTTCTGCTGCTGCTCCTCGAGCTCGCAAATGCGCTCATCGAAGTAGTCCTTCGTACGATCGCGTGCCTCCTCCGCAAGTTCCTCCGTGCGTTGTTCCACGAGCATCCGGGCTTCGTCCCGCTCCCTTTGTGCTGCCTTGAGTTTGGCGCCGAGTTCGCCGTTAAGTCTACGGACCTCCTCAACTTGCTTACAAAGATTTTCGTTTTCGGTACGGAGGTTCTTGCTTGTCTCCTGCTCCTTTCGCAGGGCACTCATCGCGGCGGTGATGTCCCTCTCCAAGTCCACGTACAGCTGTACGCGGTACTGATTACTCTTGTCTAAGCTGTTGCGTATAGTAGCGATGAGGCGCCTGTACTGATTATACAGTGTCGGGTAGGTGCTGCGCCACCAACTGTCATCATCCTGCCCGGTGGTCGCCTGCCCGCGGGACTGAGGGGCGTCGCCAGTCCGGTAGCCCGTCGCCGACCCATTGACGCGGTGGGCACCCTCCGGACGGCCGGTGCCCAGCCTGCTGAAGTCGGAGCCGCCCTGTGTCGGAGTATTCATGCCTTGCGACCTCCTTGTACGACTGTCGTCATCCCGGTATTCCTCTTCATGTCTACGCTCGTGGATGCCCGCGCGCAATCTTTGTTCCTCTTGCCTTTGCCCTTGCCGGACGCAGACGCATACCTTGCCGTCATGACTCCATCACCTGCCTGCCCATATCTCGAAGGAGTTCCTGCGCAGAGTCGTGTTGTCATCCGGTCGTGTGCACGCCATGGTCAGGCTGCCGTTCTCCTCGCAGATGAACTCGAACGTACAGGCCTCGTTCGCGGGAACGGAAAACCCAAAGCGGAAGACGCTCGTGCAATCGTTGCGTGCCACCGCGGTGCCCGGAGTCGCCTCGCGATCGATGCGGTACACCCAAAGCTCCGTGTAGTCACCGTCGCAGGTGTACTCCACGGACGCGCGGGCGGGCAGTTTCGAGCCGCGATTCACGAGTATACTGACCTCCTCGGACCCCTCTAGCACGCCGTAGGCATGCTGGGTGTATTGGTTGAGAATGGCGTGCGGGGGAGGTGCGGGCACGGGCGCCGGCGCGGGCGCGGGCATCGCTACCGCCTCCGCGTAGCGTGCCGCGCCGTAGGCGGCCGCGCTAGCGGGATTATGAATCGTGACCTCCGTGCCGGGCATAAGCGCTTGGACGTCCTCCATAAGCTTTTGGACGCCCTCCCTAACCATCGGCATCAACGAGCCGCCGCCGCTCAACACGATGTCGGTAATATCTAGGCCTGACGACGCAGCATAGTCGAGCATTTCTTTGAAGCACTGCAGGGTCAAGTTCAGCAGGCCCCACGTGATACTTTCGAATTCGTTGCGCGTCACCGTGATGCGCATGGGGTCGCCTCGGTCCGAGGGCATCTGGAACGACGCTTCCGTATCCTTGCTCAGCCGGTGTTTGACGTTGATAGCA
>ERZ772964.1002-NODE-1002-length-10732-cov-7.82917_pt1 | contig 10732 bp, 9 predicted proteins | sample MGYA00580675_ERZ772964 | MGnify/ENA primary metagenome ERZ772964 (study PRJEB29015, sample SAMEA2737941) | human oral metagenome | biome: human oral; feature: human-associated habitat; material: dental | place: China | collected 2139 ...
CGGCCCCGTCCGGCGGGGCCGTCGGGGCGGCGCCGCCGGAGGCGAGCAGATCGGCCCAGGCGACGAGCATCCGGTCGAGCGCCAGGCGCCGGGACAGGGGCAGGTCCGTCCGGGCGCCGGCCAGCCCGCGGACGCCGACCAGGACGGCGTCCTGCTCGCCCGAGCGGCACAGGCCGACGAGCGGGCGCTCGGCCAGGTGGGCGCGGACCGTTCCGAGGTCGAGCCGCTGCGCCCGGGAGTCGGGCCCCGCCGTCCCGACGGCGTCGACGAGCGAGCTCGGCCCTCCCCCGGCGAGGAAGGACAGGAGCATCGGGCCGCTGTCGTGGTCATGGCCGTCGAGCGGGATGAACAGGGTGTTGTCGGGCCCGGCGAGGTTCTCCTTGGCCGAGCGCCACGACGGCCCGAGTTCGGCCAGCGGCACGAGCGCGACCTCGGCGCCGGCGCTGCGCCAGGCGCCGCCGATCCTGGCCCCGGCGCGCCAGGCGTCGAAGCCGGCCATGGCATCCGCCGCGACGAGGACCCTCATGCGTCACGCCCCGTTCCCGCGGCCTGCGGCGCCGGTCGGCGGCTCAGGCCCGGTCGGTGTCGGAGCCGGCCTGCTCCGCGGGGGCCTCCGGCGTGGTCCGAGCGGCGGGAGCGGCCTGGGGGTCCGGTGCGGCCTGGGCGGTCTGCTCGAGCTGCGGGGCGGGGGCGGCCGTCGGGCCGGCGGCGAGGCCGAGCTGGGTCTTCATGGCGGCGAGCTCGTCCTCGACCGAGGCGGAGGAGGCCATGGCGTCGAGCTCGCGGGTGATGTCGTCCTTGAAGGTGCCGGAGGGGTCGTCGAGGGCGCCCGAGGCGAGCAGCTCGTCGACGGCGCCGGCGCGGGCCTGCAGCTGGGCGGTCTTGTCCTCGGCGCGAGCGATGGCCTGGCCGACGTCGCCGAGTTCGTCGCTCAGGCCGGTGAAGGCCTCGTTGACGCGGGTCTGGGCCTCGGCGGCCGAGTACTGCGCCTTGATGGTCTCCTTCTTCGTGCGGAAGGCGTCCACCCGGGCCTGCAGCTGGGTGCTGGCACGGATGAGCTTCTCCTCCTCCTCGGCCAGCGCGGCGTGCTGGGCCTGGAGATCGCTGAGCTGGGCCTGCAGGCCGGACTTGCGGGTGAGCGCCTCCCTGGCGAGATCCTCCCGGTCCTGGGACAGGGCGCGCTGGGCGGCGAGGGTGAGCTTGTCCATCTCCTGGCCGAGCTGGTTGCCCTGGATCTCGACGCGCTTGCGGCTGGTTGCCACGTCGGCGACGCCGCGGCGCACCTTCTGCAGCAGCTCCAGCTGGCGCTGATAGGAGTAGTCGAGGGTCTCACGGGGGTCCTCATGCTTGTCGAGGGCCTTGTTGGCCTTCGACTTGAAGATCATGGAGAGCCGTTCGAAGATTCCTGCCATCGGTGCATCGATCCTTCCGGTGCCGATGCCCTGCGCGCTGCCGCACGAGGGCCCTGTCCCCCACAGCCTATTGCCTGGACGATCCGATGGGCATCATCTTGCCATTCGGGGCGGGGCGCCCCGGCGGGGCCCTCGTCGGCCGGCGGGCCCTCGGCGACGGCCCTTGTTGGCGAGGGCCCCGCCGGCCATCCTAGAATCGGGCCCGGAGGACCACTGACGAAAGGGCATCCCTGTGGCACTGCTGCGTTCCAGGAAGACGACCGCCCCGGCCGACGAGGCCGCGGCCGCACAGCCGGAGCCGTCCGAGCGGGCCCGGGACACGCGGAGGAAGAACGCCCCCACGCCCAGCCGCAAGCAGGCCGAGACCGCGCGCATGGAACGGCTGCACCCGACGCTCACGAAGAAGGAGCAGCGGGCCCGCGACCGCGAGGCCACGTACCGCCGCCGCGAGGAGGCCTACCGAGCCGTCAACGCCCGGCCCGAGCGTGTGCTGCTGCGCAACAACGTCGACGCCCACTGGTCGATCTGCGAGTTCGCCTGGCCGGTCGTGCTCATCCTCATCGCCACGATGCTGGCCATGCAGTGGCTGCCGTGGCTCCAACTCGTCTCCAGCGCCGGCATCTGGGTCTACTTCCTCGCGTGCGCCGTCGACGTCCTCATCCGCTGGCGCTCCTACAGGAAGGAGGCCCTCGCCCGCATTCCCCGGTTCAACCCGAAGGGTCAGTACCTGCTCAAGGAAATGATGTCCCGGATGATCACCATGCGCCGCTTCCGCAACCCCGGCTGCGTCGTCGCCCGAGGAGAGGACTACTGATGAGTTTCCACTGGGAGGAGGAGCTCGAGCCGGAGGCCGAGCTCAGCGAGGATGAGCGCCACGGCCTGGGGTTGGGGCGCGAGTTCGACACCCGCGAGGACGCCGAGTTCTGGCTCGGCGAGAACTTCGAGGAGCTGTCCGACTACGGCATCGCCGCCGTGAGCCTGTTCGAGGACGACGATCTGGTCTACGGGCCGATGGGTCTCGGCAAGCAGGAGTGAGCGGACCGGCCCGCGCCTCGCCGGGCCGGAGAGCCGCTGGCAGTCGATGGGACTGGTTCCTGGGCGCGGACGCGCCGGGCCGGGCCGAGGACCGCGACCGGACGACACGTCGTGCAGGCCGCCGGCTCATGCTCCGTCTGTGCGCCCCATCTGTCGGGACCGCCACGACGACGGTCAGCGACACCCCGACGAGCGCACCCCGTCCCCGGCCGTCGGAGCCGCCGCTTCTCCTCATCTCGCACCCGCAGGCGCCGGACCCGTCCCCCGCCCATCGGGGATGTCGAGGGCGCCGTGGCGCGTTCCCCCTCATCCGCTCGCGTCCTTCCCCATGTTCGCTCTGTTCGCTCAAGGCATGGGCCGGGGGAGCCCGGAGGGTCCTCGCGGCCCGCCATGCGGTACCCGTTGGGGTTAGGCTGGCGAGGAAATTTCCGCTGGAACGACCCGGCGGGATTCTCCCATGACCTCTGGCGAAGGAGTCCGGTAGAACCATGTCGACTGAAGTCACTCTCCCCACCCTGGGCGAAAGCGTCAACGAAGCCACCATCTCCCGCTGGCTCAAGGAGGTGGGCGAGCACGTCGACGCCGACGAGCCCCTGCTCGAGGTCAGCACCGACAAGGTCGACACCGAGGTCCCCTCACCCGTCTCCGGCACCCTCCTCGAGACCCGCTTCGCCGAGGACGAGGTCGCCCAGGTCGGCGCCGTCCTGGCCGTCGTCGGCGAGCCGTCCGAAGCCCCGACGCCGACGGGCCCGGCGGCCTCCACGCCCCCTGCGGCACCCGCCGCCCCGGCTGCGCCGGCAGCGCCCCCCGCACCGCGCGCCACCCTGCCCGACTTCGACGGCTATGTGACCCCGCTCGTACGCAAGCTCGCCACCGACAACGGCATTGACCTGGCCGCCGTCACGGGAACCGGCGTCGGCGGCCGGATCCGCAAGCAGGACGTCGAGACCGCCATCGAGGCCAGGAGGGCCGCCGCGGCCGCCGCATCGGCTCCCGCCGCCCCGGCGCCGGTCCGCGCCTCGAAGGCCCCGTCCCCGGATGCCGCGAAGCGGGGCACCACCGAGAAGATGACGAACCTGCGCAAGATCGTCGCCACGCGCATGCGCGACTCGCTCCAGATCTCGGCCCAGCTCACCGCCACCGTCGAGATCGACCTGTCGGCCATCGCCAGGGTCCGCGCCGCCGCCAAGAACGAGTTCCGCAAGCGCGAGGGCGTTGGCCTGACCTACCTCGCCTTCATCACGAAGGCCGCCACCGAGGCGCTGCGCGACTTCCCGAAGGTGAACGCCAGCGTCGATCAGGAGGCCGGCACGATCACTTACCACGACTCCGAGGACATCGGCATCGCCGTCGACACGCCCAAGGGCCTCATGGTGCCGGTCATCAAGGACGCCGGCGACCTGAATGTGGGTGGCATCGCCAAGCGGATCGGCGACCTGGCCGCCCGGGCCCGCGACGGCAGGATCGGCCCCGACGAGCTGAACGGCGCCACGTTCACCATCACGAACTACGGCTCCACCGGCACCCTGTTCGACACCCCGATCATCAACCAGCCGAACGTGGCGATCCTGGGCACCGGCGCCATGGTGAAGCGTCCGATCGTCGTCACCGACGCCTTCGGCGACGACACCGTCGCGATCCGGCCGATGATGTACCTGTCGCTGACCTACGACCACCGCCTCGTCGACGGCGCGGACGCCAGCCGTTTCCTGTCGGCCCTCAAGGCCCGCCTCGAGGAGGGCGACTTCGGAGGCGAGTTCGGCCAGACGCAGTGACCCGCACCTGCCGAGAGCGGGCGGCCCTCGGCGGAACCACCGGCGCAGGAGCACCGGCGCGGAGCGGTGGGGCCCGGCCATCCGGCCGGGCCCCACTGGCGTCCCCGGGACTCCGGCCGTCCCCGCACGAGGATGGGCACCGTTCGTCTTCGGGTTCGCCCGGCGTCCCGGGGCCGGCGGGTTGACAAGTCCACCGGATGGCTGGCGCCCCCGCAGCTTCGGGCCGTCCCATTCCCCGCGCACTCGCCCAGCAGCTCCGGCACGGCGCCCTGACCTCGGACGCCGGCGGCCCGAGACACGCCCCACCGGGGTTCTCGTCCCCCGGCCAGCGACGACGCGCCGGGCGCACGGCCTTCGGCCCCGGCCGGAGCGCGGGCCGGGGCCGAGCGCGCTGGACTAGAATGATCCGGCGCGAACGTTCGCGTCGTGCCGCGTCCGGCGCGACGCACGGCACCCACCCACGGACGGCGAGGAGACGGACATGGCGAGCGAGCGGGCCAAGGAACTGGCCAGGAAGCAGAGGGCCGAGGCCAAGGCCCTCAAGGCGGCCAAGAAGAACTCCGACAACCCCGCCGACTGGGGCACCCTCCGCCAGCTGCGCGAGACCTACAAGCTGGCCGCGGGCCACCAGTCGTCCACCCCGTGGATCCTGCTGGCCTGCGTACTCGGCTGCACGGCCCTGGGCGTCGTGCTGGGCCTGTGGCTCGGCTGGCTGGTCATGTGGATCGTCATCGGCGTGCTCGGCGGCCTCACGCTGGGGCTGTACGTCATGCAGCGCATCGTGAAGAAGGCGGCCTTCGCCCGCGCCGTCGACCAGCCGGGCGGCGGCGAGATGGCCCTGAGCATGCTCGACAAGAAGAAGTGGCACTGCACCCCCGCCGTCGCGATCGACCGCCAGATGAACTGCGTGCACCGGGCCGTGGGCCCCGGCGGGCTGCTCCTCATCGGCGACGGCAGAGGCGCCCACAACCTGCTGCACGCCGAGGCCAAGCGCTACAAGCAGGTGCTCTACGGCGTCGAGGTCCAGACGATCATGATCGGCGACAAGAACGGTCAGGTGAGGCTCCAGGAGCTCACCAAGTACATCACCAAGCTCCCCAAGACCCTCTCCACGGAGCAGGTCGAGGAGATCGCCTACCGGCTCAAGGGACTCGACCGCATGCACTCGCGCGTCCCGATGCCCAAGGGCCCCCTCCCCACCAGCGGCAACATGAAGATGTCGCGCCGCGCCATGCGCGGATGAGCCGCCGAACGGGCGGTGCCGTGCCCTCCACCGGGGGCGGGAGCTGATGGGCGCGCACCTGCTGGGGGCCGAGGGCCTTCACCTCGAGTACCCCACCAGGGTCGTCCTCGACCGGGTCACGCTCGGGGTCAACGAGGGCGACCGCATCGGCGTCGTCGGCCGCAACGGCGACGGCAAGTCCAGCCTGCTGGGCGTGCTCGCCGGCACCATCGCACCGCAGGACGGCCGGGTCACCCGCCGCAACGGCCTGCGGGTGGGCCTGTTGTCGCAGGCCGACACGCTGGACCCCGCCGAGAGCGTTGAGTACGCCGTCATCGGCGACCGCCCCGAGTACGAGTGGGCCGGGCAGGTCCGCATCCGCGACATCATCGCCGGGCTCGTGGCCGACATCGACTGGCATGCGACGATGGGCTCCCTCAGCGGCGGCCAGCGGCGCCGCGTCGGGCTGGCGGCGCTGCTCGTGGGCGAGTGGGACCTGCTGATCCTCGACGAGCCCACGAACCACCTGGACGTCGAGGCCATCACCTGGCTGGCCGGGCACCTCACGCACCGCTGGCCGCAGAACGCCGGCGGCCTGCTCGTCGTCACCCACGACCGCTGGTTCCTGGACGAGGTGTGCACCGCCACCTGGGAGGTGCACGACGGCGTCGTCGAGCCCTTCGAGGGCGGCTACGCCGCCTACGTGCTGGCCAGGGTCGAGCGCGACCGCATCGCGGCCGCCGCCGAGGCCCGGCGGCAGAATCTCATGCGCAAGGAACTGGCCTGGCTGCGCCGCGGCGCCCCGGCCCGCACGTCCAAACCGAGGTTCCGCGTCGAGGCCGCCAACGAGCTCATCGCCGACGTCCCGCCGGTGCGCAACCCGCTGGAGCTGCAGCGCCTGGCCGTCGCCCGCCTGGGCAGAGACGTCGTCGACCTCGAGGACGTCGGCGTGAGTTTCGACGGGCGCGAGGTGCTGCGCGAGATCACCTGGCACATCGGCCCCGGGGAGCGCACGGGAGTCCTCGGGGCGAACGGCGCCGGCAAGTCCACCCTGCTCGGTCTCATCGCCGGGACGGTCGAGCCGACGAGCGGGCACGTGCGGCGGGGCGGCACCGTCCGCGTCGGCATCCTCGACCAGCAGTTCAGCCGGCTCGCCGAGATCGGCCCCGACCGCGTCCGCGAGGTGCTGGCCCGCACCCGGACGAGCTTCCGCGTCGACGGCCGCGATCTCACACCCGCCCAACTCCTGGAGCGCCTCGGCTTCGCCCACGAGCACCTGTCGGCCCGGGTCGAGGAGCTGAGCGGCGGTCAACGACGACGCCTGCAGATCCTCCTCCTGCTGCTCGACGAGCCCAACGTCATCATCCTCGACGAGCCGACGAACGACGTGGACGCCGACATGCTCGCCGTCCTCGAGGATCTGCTCGACTCCTGGCCGGGCACGCTCATCGTCGTCTCGCACGACCGCTACCTCGTCGAGCGGGTCACCGACCAGCAGTACGCCCTCCTCGGCGGAAGGCTGCGCCACGTGCCCGGCGGCGTCGACGAGTACCTGCGGCTGCGTGCCGAGGAGAGGGCCGCCGCGGCCGGCGGCGAGGCCCCGACGGCCCCTCGGGGGCCGAGGTGCGGGCCATGCAGAAGCAGTCGCGGGCCATCGAGCGGCGCATGGACAAACTCGCGGCGGCGCGCCAGGAGCTGCAGGAGGAGATGGCGGCCGCCGACCCGTCCGACTACGAGACGCTGGCACAGCAGGCCGCCCGGCTGCAGGCGATGGACGCCGAGACCGCCGAACTCGAGGAGCGCTGGCTGGCACTGGCCGAGCGGCTGGACCGAGGGGCCCTGGCACCGTCCAGTGGACGGTGCCAGGGCCCATGTGGTGAACCACGTGGCCGGCCGGGGACCGTACCGATCGGCACACCCTGGGGCACGGGCCGGAACCGCCCCACCGGCCCGTGGCCGTGGGGACCGGCGCCCTGCAGGTGACCGGGCCAGATGGCCTGCCACCACCCCCGTGGACGCGGGAACCGTCGGGCATCTATCGTGAGACGCAGCGGACCGCTCGGGGCCATCTGGTACGAGCGGCGGGTGCGGCCCGGTTCAAGGGTCCGGTCGTCCCCGGTCGGCGAGCGAGGACCATGTGCTGCCCTGCGCCGGCCGTATCGCGGCACCACAGTCCTTCGCAGGTCCGCCATGTCGTGGTCAACGGTGACCACGGTGCGTACTTCCGGTGGGAGGAGCACGACATGACGCATGTACGGGTGCTCGGCACGGGCGGGACGATCTCGTCGCGGTTCGGCTCGGGCCTTCAGGGCGCGACGGCCAGCGATGGCGCCGCCCGGCTCGTCGGGGAGGCCGGTGGCGGGGTCGAGGTGCGTGCCACGGACGTCCTGAGGACCGGCAGCTATCTGCTCACGTTCGCCGATCTGCGGGTGCTGCAACGGGCCGTCGCCGCGGCCCTCGCGGACGAGGACTGCGCGGGTGTCGTCATCACCCACGGCACCGACACGATGGAGGAGTCGGCGTTCCTGCTCGACCTGGTGCATGACAGTCCCAAGTCCGTGGTGCTCACCGGCGCCCAGCGCACGGCGGACTCCCCCGCCCCGGACGGGCCGGGCAATCTCGGCGACGCGATCGTCGCAGCGGCCTCTCCCGCGATGCGTGACTGCGGCGTGCTCATCTGCTTCGCCGGTGAGGTCCGCTCCGCCCGTGGCACCCGCAAGGCCCGCACCTGGTCGCTGTCGGCGTTCGACGGCGGCACCGTGGTGGCCACCGTCCGTGACCGGCGGCTGCACTCGGTCGCCGTCCCCCGTCGCTTCCCGCCGCTGCCGGCGCCCGGGGAACGCTTCGACCGGACCCGGGTCGAGGTCGTGCCCTGCTTCCTGGGCGCGGGCCCCGGCGTCCTCGCCCATGTGATCGACGAGGGTGTCGACGCCGTCGTGCTCGCCGGCACCGGCATCGGCAACGCCGGCCTCGGGTTCGGTGAACAGGTCGCGCGCGCCACCGGCGCCGGGATCCCCGTCGTCCTGTCCTCGCGGGTGGCGTGGGGCCCCACGGTGCCGGTCTACGGCAATGGGGGCGGTGTCGACCTGGTCGACGCCGGCGCGGTCGCCTCCGGTGAACTGAACGCCTACCAGGCCCGGATCCTGACGGCCCTGCTCGTCGCGGCCGAGACACCGGCCGGCGACTTCGGTGACCGTTTCCGCAGTTACATCTGACAGCACGACAGGACAAGGAGTGATCACCATGTCGAAGAAGATCTACGTGTCGTTCGGCATCGACATCGACGCGGTCGGCGGCTGGCTGGGGTCCTATGGGGGCCAGGACTCCCCCGGCGACATCTCGCGTGGCATGTTCGCCGGCGAGGTCGGGGTGCCCAGGCTCCTGAAACTGTTCCAGCAGCAGGAGCTGCCCGTCACCTGGTACTGGCCCGGGCACTCGATCGAGACCTTCCCCGAGCGGTTCGACCAGGTGGTCGCCGCCGGATACGAGATCGGCGTGCACGGCTACTCGCACGAGAACCCGATCGCGATGACCCGCCGTCAGGAGACCGAGATCTTGGACTACTGCACCGATCTGATCGAGAGGCGCTCGGGCACCCGGCCGGTCGGCTACGTGGCGCCGTGGTGGGAGTTCTCCCCCGTCACCAACGAACTGCTCGTGGAGCGGGGCTTCCTCTACGACCACTCGCTCATGCACAACGACCACACCCCCTATTACGTCAGGGTGGGTGACTCCTGGACGAAGATCGACTACGCGGCGGAGTCGGCCCACGAGTGGATGAAACCGCTCGTCCGGGGCGAGGAGACCGACCTCATCGAGTTGCCGGCGTCGTGGTACCTGGACGACCTGCCGCCGATGATGTTCATCAAGTCGAGCTTCACCAGCCACGGCTTCGTGTCGCCGCGGGACATCGAGCAGCTGTGGACCGACCAGTTCGACTGGGTGCAGCGGGAGATGGACTATGCGGTGTTCCCCATCACGATCCACCCCGACGTGTCGGGCCGCCCGCAGAACCTGCTCATGCTGGAACGGCTCATCGCGCACATGCGTGAGGCGGACGGTGTCGAGTTCGCCGCCATGAAGGACGTCGCGCTCGACTTCGCGCAGCGTTTCCCCCGCACCACGCAGTGACGACGCGGTGACGTTCGCCAAGAACCGCAGGGCGAACGACCGCCCTCACCGCAGGGCCAGTTTCACCCTGCGGTTCTCGTGCGTCTTCCCACAAGAAACGCAGGACGAGCGCATCATCAGTCCACGACAGCCCGTTTGGGTATGTAACGGACTGGAGTGCTTAGTGTTTTTCAGACAGTGGGTGAAATGATCGTGAGGTGGAATTATGGCCGTCATGAAACAGGATCGTTTCTGGTTTCGCGGAGTGGGAGGTGTTCGAAGGCGCGGCCGGTGACGTATGAGGCGAACGCGCCGAGGGTCTCTTCGGGGGTCTCGCGCTGAATGTTCGCGATGTCGTTCTTGGCCGCGTTCCGGACGTGCTCGACCGGGTTGTGGTCGGGCGCGTACGGCGGCAGATGGATCGGCGTGATGCGCTCCAGCAGCCGGCCGGGCTCGTAGAGGCCGGTCAACGCTTTCGCATGGTGGAATCGTGCGTTGTCCAGGACGACCGCGATCTTCTCTGCCTCGGTTTCGCGTTGAAGCCGTTCCAGCGCGAGGATCGTCTGCCAGGTGTTCCGGTTCCCCTCGATCGGGTACGGCGTGACTGTTCTGCTGGTCGGGGGGAGGGCGCCGAAGAAGGACTGGGACGTCCTCTGCCGGTCCACGGACCGGCTTGGTGCGCTGCCCTTTCGGGAGCTGCATGCGGCGGGTCCAGGCCTCGTGCTCCAAGCGGACCTCAATCTTGCGGTGTGGACCTCCCAGCCCTGGCACGACAAGCTCTTGACCTTGGTCGTCGCCCAGGCCGCGCGTCTGGTGGTGGCCGGCTCGTCGCGGTGCTCGTCGAACGGGTCGGGCGGCTCGAGGCTCGGCCCGCACAGGCGCAGGAGCAGCCGGTACGAGGAGTCCGACTGGTATCCCACGTCGAACATGATCTTCACGACCTCACGTATCGCCGGGACGTCCCAGAACCCGGCGCGGACACCAGACCGGGAGAGCGGTCGGGCGAGAGTTCTTCCTTCTGGACGCGGGCGGGTTCCACCGCGTCCTGGTTCCCGGCGTGCCCGGTCAGGACCCGGCGCATCCTGGTGGCCTGCCACTCGGCCGGCCACTCCTGCACTGTCCTCTCGGCCCGCTCAACAATTTTCGCAATGATGCCGGTGCGGACTCCTTCAGAGGCG
>ERZ772964.1007-NODE-1007-length-10672-cov-98.5953_pt1 | contig 10672 bp, 5 predicted proteins | sample MGYA00580675_ERZ772964 | MGnify/ENA primary metagenome ERZ772964 (study PRJEB29015, sample SAMEA2737941) | human oral metagenome | biome: human oral; feature: human-associated habitat; material: dental | place: China | collected 2139 ...
GGACCGCACCAGGCGGCCGCCCAGCCCGAGGCTCTCCTCCGGCGAGGCCGGGGGCGCCTCAGCGGCCGGCGGCGCCTGGGACGCGGAGCCGTCGGGGGTCGGCGTCGGTGTCGGGGTCGGGGTGGGAGTGGCCTGCACGGACCCGTTCGGGTTGACGCCCGGACGCTGCCCCCACCAGGTGAGGAATGCGGACGTCTGGTCCTTCCACAGGCTCCAGGAGTGCCCGCCCGCGTCGGGCCTGACCGCTTCGGCAGTGTCCTCCTTCCCGACGGCGGCCGGCAGGGCGGTGACCGTTCCCGCGGCCAGCGGGTCGTCCTGGGCGCCCAGGAGCCACAGGCCGATCGGAAGGTGCTGCTGACGGGCCGCCAGGGCGCTCAGGGTATTGGCGTCGCGGAGCTCGGGCGAGGCCAGCCCTCCGACGTCGGGGACGTCGTACCCGGACAGGGAGGCCGCGGTCGCGTAGACGTCGGAGCGCATAATGGTGGTCCACACCGCGCAGTAGCCGCCGGAGGACACCCCGCCCAGCGCCCACGCCTGGCGATCGGCGCGCGCCCCGGGGAAAGTGGCCCGGATCATCTTGGGCACGTCCTGCTGGATCCAGGTTCCGACCTTGGCGTGTCCGACGATGTCCGCGCAGTCGGGTGCGGAGCGCTGGGTGGCGTCCGCGTTGAGCGAGGGAATGGCAACGATCGTCGGGGGCAGGCGCCCCTCGTCGATGGCCGCCTGCAGCTGGCGGCCGAGCTCCAGCCCCGGGACGACGCCGTCGGCCGTACCGGGCACGCCGTGCAGGAGGGTCAGGACGTTGTAGGACTTCCCGTCGGTGGCGGAGTAGCCGCGCGGCGTCCAGAACCACACGTCGTCGGTGATGCCGCTGGCGGGGCCGCGGAAGGACGTCTTGAAGGTGTTCCCGCCCTCTGAGGTCGCCTCCAGGGAGGCGACGTAGGCCGGGTCCGGCGCGGACGGCGTCGGCGACTCGGTGGCCTCCCCGGTCGCCTCCGGGGAGGCCACCGGCGCGAGCTCGGTCGTCCCCGAGTCACGGCCGGAGCCGGATGCCAGCTCGGCGACCTGCCCGAGCGTGTTGGCGAACCGCAGCGTCGCGTTGATCTTCGCCGTCGCGAGCCCGGTGACGAGGAGCTGGCAGACCAGCACCGCGGGCAGCGCCACCAGCAGGAGGCGCCAGCGCCGCGCAGACCCCTTCACGTGCTTGTGCCTGGGGCGCCGACGGCGTCGTCGAGGCCACGACAGCAGGGCGACCGTCGCGGCCAGCGCGATCACGGTGACAATGGCGAATCCGGCGACGAAGCCCGGGGAGACGACGCTCATGCCAGAGAGAGAGGACACTGAACCTTCCAAGAAGTCTGAAGCACGTGAACAGGACGCATGAAGCTGTTCGCGCCGGCCGGTGACCCGAGCTCACGCTCGGTTCCGGACAGCAAAAAGACTTCGACCCCTGGCACGTGACAGGGATCGAAGTCTCTGAACCGTCTCGCGGCGCTTCGTAGCGGGGGCAGGATTCGAACCTGCGACCTCCGGGTTATGAGCCCGGCGAGCTACCGAACTGCTCCACCCCGCGGCGGCAGAGCCAGAATAGTCGCCGCGCCCCGGGAACTCAATCCGCTGCCGCGTGCCCTTGCTCACCGGGGCGGCCCGGTGCGAGACGCCCCGAGTGGTGAGGGTGCACGGCCTGCACAGCCTGCGCCCTCGAGGCGGTCGACGACGGCGGGGCGCCCGCAGGAGACTCCTGCGGGCGCCCCCGTGGGCGGCGGGCCTTCCCCGTGTCAGCCGCCCAGCTTCTTCTGGGCATCAACGGCCCGCTGGAGGGCGTTGTTGAGCCTGGTCTGCGCCTCTCCGTAGGCCGTCCAGTCCCCGGACTGCATCGCCTTGTTGGAGTCGTCCATGGCGGTCTTGGCGTCTGCGAGCGCCGCGTTGAGATCCGCCTGCGCGTCGCCGCTGGATGCCGGCGCGCTCCCGGTCGGGGAGGCCGAGGGCCCCGCGCTGGCCGTCGGCGGCTGCGCGGCGGCGGATCCGGTCGCGGTCGGGGAGGCCGAGGGCTCCGCCGGCGCAGCGGCACCCGGGTCGGCGGTCGAGGAGGTGTCATTGGCCGCGGCGGAGTCGCCGTCGACAACCTCCTCACCCGTGGTCGCGCCCGAGTCCCCCCCGAAGACCTGGTTGAGCGCCTCCTTCAGCGTGTCGGCGAAGCCGATCTTGTCGCCGAAGGAGACCAGCACCTTGCGCAGCAGCGGGTACTGCGTCCCCGAGGAGGACTGGACGTAGACGGGTTGGACGTAGAGCAGGCCTCCGCCCACCGGCAGCGTCAGCAGATTGCCCTTGATGACCTGCGACCCCTGCTGGCTGAGCAGGTTGAGGACCTGGCTGGCGGTGCCGTCGGAGTTGAAGTTGTTCTGCACCTGACCGGGTCCGGACACGTTGGACGAGCGCGGCAGCTCCAGGAGCCGCAGCTTGCCGTAGTCGGGGTTCCGCACCCCCGGCTCGCCGCTGGCCGTCTCGGAGTCCACGGCCAGGAAGCCGGTGAGCACATTGCGGTCGGTGTTGCCGCCGATGATGTAGACGCTCGACAGGGAGAAGGACGCCTGCTCCTGGTCGGGCATCTTCAGGGTCAGGTAGTAGGGGGCCTGCGCCGAGTCGCCCTCCTTGGTCGGGTCGTCGGGGACCTTCCAGAAGTCGCCTCCCGAGTAGAAGTCATCCGGGTTGGTGACGTGGTAGCTGGCCATGACCGTGCGCTGGACCTTGAACAGGTCCTCCGGGTAGCGCATGTGGGCCATGAGGTCGGCGCTCATCTCGCTCATGGGCGTCACGGTGCCCGGGAAGACCGACTCCCAGGCGTCCAGGAGCGGGTCCTGCTCGTCCCACTCGTAGAGCTTGACGCTGCCGTCGTAGGCGTCGACGACGGCCTTGACGGAGTTGCGCACGTAGTTGGACTCCTTCGGGGCGCCGAGCAGGGAGGCCCGCCCCGTCGTCGCGTCGCTCATGGAGTCCGCCAGGGACTCGTGCTGCGAGTAGGGGTAGTTGTTGGTCGTCGTGTAGCCGTCGAGGATCCACACGACCCGCTTGGGCGTGCTCGGGTCGCCGTCGTCATCGACCACAGCCGGGTAGGGGTTGCCGTCCAGGGTCAGCCACGGGGCGACCTTGGCGACGCGCTCGGCCGGGTCGCGGTCGTAGAGGATCTGCGAGCCGGGACGGACCTCCTGGGAGAACAGGATGTTCATCTCGGCGAACCTGGTGGCGTACAGGAGCCGGTTGAACGGGTTGGACACGTTCGGGCCGCCGCTGCCGGCGAAGGTCGTGTTGACCTGGCCGGAGGGCGCCGAGTCGTCGGGGTAGTCGAGCTCGCGCGGGCTGCCGCCGTCGTCGCCGCCCACGATCGAGTACGACGGGGAGGACCTGCCGAAGTAGATGCGCGGCTCGTAGTCGCCCAGGTCGCCCTTGGAGGGGATGCCGCCCTCCCAGAACGCGGGCGAGCCGTCCGAGCTGGCCGTGTTGCCGTAGGCGGTGACCACCCCATAGCCGTGGGTGTAGACGGTGTGGTCGTTGATCCACGTGCGCTGGCCCGCGTCCAGGCCCTCCTGGCTCAGCTCGCGCACCGCGATGACCGTGTCGCGCGACTCGCCCGAGACCTGGTAGCGGTCGACGTTGAGCTGGGAGGCGAAGGAGTAGTACTGCTTGTTCTGCTGGCGCTGCTTGAAGGCCGGGGAGACGAGGTTGGGGTCCAGCAGGCGGATCGAGGTCGTCGACTCGGCGTCGTGCATGAGCTGGCCGGCCTCGGCGGTGGTCGTGGCGTCATAGGTGCTGGCCTCGACGTCGCCCAGGCCGTATGCGCTCAGCGTGGCCTTGATATTGCGGTCGATGTACTGGGACTCCTCGCGCTGGGCGTTGGGGTCCACGACGAAATTCTGGATGACCACCGGGTAGGCGCCGCCCACGATCAGGGCCGAGATGACCATGACCGCCACGCCCGTGACCGGCAGCCGCCATGAGCGGGTGCGCGCCGAGGCGACGAACAGGACGGCGACGGCGACGCTGATCGCCGCCAGGATCGCCTGGGCCGGGATGGAGGCGTGGACGTCGGTGTAGCCGGCGCCGTCGAACTTCGTGTTCGAGGCGTACAGGGACGAGTAGCGGCCCAGCCAGTAGCTCGCGCCGTGGAGCAGGGAGAACAGGGCCAGGAAGACGGTCAGATGAAGTCGCGCGGCGCGCGTGAAGTGAGGTTTGCGCGCAATCGAGATCCCGCCGTACAGGTAGTGGACGACGACGCTGGCGATGCCGGCGAAGACCACCACGCGCGACAGGAAGGAGATCACGATCTCGAGCACCGGCAGGATGAACACGTAGAAGGAGATGTCCAGGCCGAACTGCGGATCGGTCACGCCGAAAGAGCGGGAGTGGATGGCCAGCAGCGCCTCCCGCCAGTGCGGAGCGAGCTCCCACGCCGAGGCCAGCAGCGCCAGTACCCCGGGCACGCCCCAGGTCAGGGCCCGGCGCATGGGCTCCACCGCGGTGCGGTAGGCCTCCAGGTTGCGGGTCGCCTCATCGTGCGGAAGGCTGATCTCGCGCGAGCGGTAGGCCCTGGTGATGGCGGTGAACATGGCGCCGAACATCACAATGAAGCCGACCAGGAACATGGCGCCGGTGGCGATCCACCGGGTCCACAGCACGCGCGCGAAGCCGAGCTGGTTGAACCAGAGCACCTCGGTCCAGGTGCGCGACAGGAAGATGATGATCGCGGCCAGCCCGGCGAGGATCCCCAGGGTCAGGACCAGCGGGCCCGGGCGACGCGGACCGCCCGCGTCACCGCCGGTGGGCCGGGAGGGACGCCGGGGCCTGCCCGAGCCGGTGGAGTCCCTCCGGCTGGAGCCGTTGCCGCCTCCCTGGCGCCGCGCGCCGAAGGGCGCGGCGCCGCCGAAGAGGAAGGATGCCGGGTCGAAGCCGCGCAGCGGGCCCCCGCGGTTCTCATCCGGGTCCTCGGGCGCGTCGTCCGTGCGGGAGCCCTCGGCGGGGTCCCCGGCGAAGCCGACGGCGTCGGCGTCATCTGATTGGAAGAAGCCGCCGCGGACGCGATCCTCCCGGCTGGACGAGGAGGACTCGTCGGAAGCAGGGCGCTTGTCGTCGGACTCGTCGTCTGGCCTGGTGCTCACGGTCACGCTCCGTGTCGTTGCGAAGTGTGCGCGGGTACGCGCATGGACTCCGGCGCTGGGGACGCCGGACGCAGTTATCGTCCCACAGGTCACGCCGGGCCCACAAAACCCGTCGCATGACCCGCGCGGGCCGCCGACCCCGGCGGGCGGCGCACGAGGCCGGCTCCGCCGCGGTCTGACGCGGCCTGCCACGGTCCGGCGCGCCCCCGTCCTCCCGAGGATGTCGACGGCGTGGGACGAGGTCCTTAGGCTCGCCGCATGACTGAGCAGATGCCCGCCCGCCAGCCCGCCTCCCCGCGTCAGGCCGCCCTGGCCCGCGCCGTCGTCGACCTCGAGGAGCACGTCGCCCAGCGCGGCTGGGACGCCCCGGTCGGAGTCTTCGCGCTGGTGCGCACCGCTGCGGCCCTGGAGCAGGACCCCGCACTGGCCGAGCTGCTCGACGACGCGGCGCTGGCCCAGGCGCGGCGCGACCCGCAGAGCCTGACGATGGTCGAGCAGGAGAACCTGCCCATGGCCGCGGACCTGGAGGACCTGCTGGGTCGGCTCGCCTGGCCGCAGACCGTTGACGGGGTGGCGCTCGCCGTGGAGCGGGTGGTGCTGCCGACCGAGGCGGAGCGGGAGGCCGCGGCGATCCCGGACCCGCAGGAGCGCCTGGCCTTCCTGAGCGCACGTCCCGACCGTGAGGACGTGCGGATGGTGGTCGGGGTGCTGCGCACGGGTGAGTCCTGGTGCGCGGTCCGCTCCCGGACGCGGGACTCGGCCGACCGCGTGGTGAGCGGCGACATGCTCGTGCCCGGACTCATCGAGGCCCTGGGCTCGACCTTCGTGTGAACCGGTCTCGGCGCGCAGCGCGGCGCGGAGCTCGACCGATCTCGGCGAGGCGGGGCGCCCGCCGGCCGCGGCCGCCCCGAAGGATCAGTCCCCCAGTCCCTCGGGACGGTTCTCATCGGCGTCGCGGGCGCCCTCGGCGTAGCCCAGCGTGCCGTCCAGCAGCGAGGCGAGGTCGGCGTCCACCTCGGCGTCCATGTCCTGGGCCGCCCGGCGCATGGTCAGGAAGTCCTCGGGGCCGGCCAGCTCGGACGCCGTCGGCATGACGTCAGGGTGCTGCCAGAACGCGTCGCGCTCGCCGTCGCCGACCTCCTCGCCCAGCAGCTCCCACAGCCGCGCGGCCTCCCGCACGCGCCGGGGCCGGAACTCCAGGCCGATGAGTCGGGCGAAGACCTTCTCCGCGGGGCCGCCCTGAACTCGACGACGGCGCACCATCTCCCGCAGCGGTATGGCATGCGGCAGATGGGGAGCGGTGGCCTGCGCGGTGACGACCTCGATCCAGCCCTCCACGAGCGCCAGCAGCGTCTCCAGCTTCTCCAGGGCCTCCACCTGGGCGGGCGTCTCCTGCGGGGCGAACATGCCCGACTCCAGCGCCGCGCGGATCGCCTCGGGGTCGGAGGGGTCGACCTCGGCGACCGCCTCCTCGATGGCGCCGGTGTCGACCCGTATCTCGCGGGCGTAGGTCTCGACGGCGCCCAGCAGCTGGCTGCGCAGCCACGGCACATGGGCGTACAGGCGCGCGGCGGCCGCCTCGCGCACGGCCAGGAACATGCGCACCTGCTCGGCCTCGACCTCCAGGCCCTCGGCGAAGGCCGTCGCATTGGCCGGTACGAGCGCGGTGCCGGGCTCCCGTTTCAGCGGCAGCCCGACGTCGGTGGCGGCGAGGGCCTGACCGGCGAGCTCGCCGACGGCGTGCCCGACCTGGAGGCCGAAGGCGGTGCCCGCCATGGAGCGCATGATCTGGGTCAGGGCGCCGACCTGGCGGGCGGCGTCTCCCAGCTCGGGGTTGTTGGCCGCCAGGTCCTTGGTCTGGCTCTCCAGGGCGGCGGCGAGGGCGGCGGTGGCGGCCTCGGCGACCGGAGCGCACACGTCCTGCCACACCGGCAGGGTCTGCTCGACCCACTGCGAGCGGGACCAGGCCTCGCGGGCCCCGGGCGCCGGCATGAAGTCGGTGGCCGTGTCCAGCCACAGATCGGCCACTCGCAGCGCCTGACGCGTCGCCTCGGCCTCACCGGCGGTGATGGTCGGGTCCCCGCCCCTGCCGGCCTCCTGGAGGGCGAGACTGCGCCCCATGGTCCAGTTGACCGGACCGTCCTGCGCGCCGGCCATCATCTGCTGCATCTGGGCGCGCATGGCCATCATCTGCCCGGGGCTGATCTGCGACAGGTCCACACCGCTCATCTTGGCGAACTGAGCAGGGTCGACGCCCGAGGATCGCAGGGCGGCCACGGCGTCTGCGGCCACGTCGGCGCCGAAGAGGGCTGAGAGCATCTGCTCGATGTCGTCGAAGGGGTCCTCGCTCATGGGGTTCCTCTCGGTGGTGCGGGTGTCGGGCCGTACGGCTGATGGCTGAGGGCCGTGCAGGCGCAACACGGCGAGCGTGCCACCCATTCCTGTGTACGAGCTGGGAACAGGCCCTGCTGGAACGTGGCAATGGCGACACCGCGAGGCCCACCGGCCGGGCGGGGAAGACCTGGAGCCCCTTCAGGACGCATGATGGGGCCGTGACGGATGAACAGCACCACGAGACGCCGCCCTCCGCCCATGCCGCCGAGCCCGGCCAGGAGCCGGCTGCCGGGACCGAGCCCGTCCCGAGCCTGGGGAGGCGCCGTCGCCGGCGGCCCGGAAGGCTCGCGATCGGGATCGGCGCGGTTCTGCTTGCGGTGGGCCTCCTCATCGCGGGGGCGACCGTGCGGGTGGACAAGGTCATCGAGGCGCCCGGCCCGACCTGGAACGTGCTGGCGAGCGGCTCCGCCGGCGAGGGGGACCAGGACGTCATCACCGTTACCGGCGCGCAGACCTATCCCGCCGGTGGGGCGCTGCGCATGACGACGGTGTCGGTCTCCGGGTGCCCCAGCTACCCGGTGACCTTCTTCGACGTCGTGGGCGCCTGGCTCTCGCCGGACAAGAAGATCCTGGACCGCGAGCAGGTATGCCCGAAGTCGTTGAGCCCGCAGGAGGTCGAGCAGGCCAACCAGGCCCAGATGACCAGCTCCCAGAACACCGCCGTGGTCGCCGCGCTCATGGAGACGGGAATGGCCACCCGCATGGTCCTCACCATTGAGGGCACCGGGCCCGGGCAGACCGAGGCCGCGGTCCAGCAGGGCGACGTCCTGACCTCCATCACGCCGGACGGGGGGCGGACGACGCGGGTGACGACCTACGCCGAGCTGCGCGAGCTGCTGACGACCATCCCCGTGGGCACGCGCGTCGACCTGGGCATCGAGCGCGCCGGCGAGCCGATGTCCGTTTCGCTGACCACGATAGAGCCCGCCGACGCGAACTCTGACGGGGAGCCGGACTCCGAGGGCTCACTGCTGGGCGTGTACCTGTCGGCCGCAGCGGACTCGGACATCGACGCCACCTTCGGGCTGTCCGACGTCGGGGGCCCCAGCGCAGGCAGCATGTTCGCCCTGGGCATCATCGACGAGCTCACCCCCGGCGACCTGACCGGCGGCAAGGACATCGCCGGGACCGGCACCATCGCCCTCGACGGAACCGTGGGGCCCATCGGCGGCATCACGCAGAAGATGGCCGGCGCCAGGGCCGACGGCTCCGGCTACTTCCTGGCCCCTGCCTCGAACTGCGGGGACGTGGTGGGGCACGTGCCCGACGGCCTGGAGGTCTACGCGGTCTCGACGCTGCATGAGGCCGTCACCACGGTGGAGGCCATTGCGGCCGGGGACACCTCGGAGGCCTCGACCTGCGAGTCGGTGCTCGCCCAGCAGTGACCCGCGGTTTTCCACAGGGTGCCCGAACCATGGCGCGTCGGCACGGCGCCGTGCCACCCTGCGGCTGAGCGCCCGCGGCAGCCTGCCCTCCTTCACGAACCGGGCGCCGTTTGGAGCAACCCATGCGAGTCAGAGGCCACTCCCCCGTCCTGTGGCGGCGCGTCGGCCAGTCGCAGATCGGTACCGAGCCGGGCCACGCCGTCGTCCTGGACGGGTTGAGCCCGCAGGAGCAGCAGCTCCTCGACCGCCTGCCGCCCGACCTGTCGCCCGGCGACGTCTACCAGGTGGCGCGGTGGAGCGAGGTGCCGGTCGCCCGCGCCCACCAGATCCTGTCCGCCCTCGATGAGGCCGGCGTCCTGACCCGGGACGCCCCGGCGCCGGGGACCGGCGACGAGGTCTACTGGGAGCGCCTGGCCGACAACCCGCGGGCGCGGGTGCGCGCGCTGCGCGACGGGATCGTGGGCATCATCGGCGGCTGCCGGCTCGCCCGCGAGCTCGTGTCCCTGCTGGCGGAGGCCGGCGTGGGCGCGCTGCTGGTCGAGGACGAGGAGCTGGGCGACTGGGCGGGCTCTCTCGTCCCGCCCGTGCGCACCCGCATGCCCCTGGAGACGCGCCCGCACCTGGTCGTCACCGTCGAGGGGCACCTGGTCGAGCCGTTGCGGGCGCAGGGCCTGGGCGCGGCGGAGGTCGCCCACCTGCCGGTGGTCGTGCGGGAGGTGAGCGTGCGGGTGGGCCCGCTCCTGGCGCCCGGCCACCCGCCCTGCGCCACGTGCCTGGACCTGTGGGAGCGCGACGCGGACCCGCAGTGGCCGGCGGTGGCGACCCAGCTGCGTCTTCTGGCCCCGCCGCAGACCGAGCTGCTGCTGGCGCACCAGGCGGCGGCGCTGACGGCGCGTGCGGTCACGGACGTGCTGGCAGGCCGGCGGCAGCTGTGGGTCGGGCGCAGCGTCGAGGTCTCGGGGCTGGAGGCCGTGGGCGTGGAACGGCTCTGGTCGCCCCATCCCGAGTGCCTGTGCGGCGCGCTGGAACCGGTGGCCGTGCCCGCCGAACCGGGATCGCCCGAGGCGCAGGGCGGGCGGCGGGGGCGTCGCCGGCCCACCGCGCTCAGCCTCGACCCGCAGGACCCTCCCCACCCGGACGGCCCGGCCCCGCCGCCCCGCCCTGAAGGTCCCGAACCACGTGGAGCACGTCCGCCCCGTACTCCTGGAGCTTGACCGCGCCGACTCCGTGGATGAGGGAGAGCTGGGGCAGGGTGCCGGGTTTGACCACCGCGATCGAGCGCAGGGTCGTGTCGGCGAAGACCGTGTAGGCGGGCCTGGAGCGCTCCTTGGCGACCTTGGCCCGCCAGGCCCGCAGCGCCTCGAACAGGGCGATGGTGGCCGGATCGTTGTCGGCCTCGAACTCGGCCGCGGCCTGCTTGGCGCGCTCCTTGGGGGACTGGGAGGCCGACCGGCCGCGCCGCCGGGCCGGGCCGCCGCCGGTGGGCCAGATCCCGTCCAGGAAGCGCGAGGGCTTGCGCGAGGCGCGCCCGCCGGCGTTGCGCGCACGGGCGTAGGAGATGACCAGGTGCTCGCGGGCGCGGGTCACGCCCACGTACAGCAGCCGCCGCTCCTCCTCGACCGCGGCCGGGCCCTCCGCCAGGGAGATCGGCAGCAGCCCCTCGCTGGCGCCCACGAGCACGACGGCGTCCCACTCCAGGCCCTTGGCGGCGTGCAGGGAGGACAGGGTGACGCCCTCGAC
>ERZ772964.1015-NODE-1015-length-10605-cov-2.46218_pt1 | contig 10605 bp, 8 predicted proteins | sample MGYA00580675_ERZ772964 | MGnify/ENA primary metagenome ERZ772964 (study PRJEB29015, sample SAMEA2737941) | human oral metagenome | biome: human oral; feature: human-associated habitat; material: dental | place: China | collected 2139 ...
AAGCGCCGTAAGGAGCAGGCTGACGCCTGATCCGCGGTAGCACACGGGGGTGCGGCCTGCGGCCGCACCCCCGTGCATGCAACGAACATTCGCCTCTGGTGAGGCGACATCCCAATGACTCAGCTGGAGTGCCAGCACGAATGGAGAACGCGTGAGTAAGCAAGCGCCCGATCAGTCGAAGACCCCTCTCAAGGTCCGTCTTCTGACGATCGCGCCCCCCGTTCTCCTCCTGGCCGGTATCCTCGTCCTGCTCTACCCGGTCCTGGCCACCCAGTACAACAATCATCGCCAGTCCCAGATCGCCGAGCAGTTCAGTGCGGTCACCGAGGAGGTTGGTCCTGACGCGGTTGCAGAGAGCCTGAGCCGCGCCGATGAATACAACCGCGCGGCCGCGGAGGCACCTATCCTTGACCCCTGGTTGGATGCGCAGCGCCCCGACACCGTCCAGTACCAGGAATACCTCTCTCAGCTCGACTTGAACGACGTCATGGCGACCGTCAAGATCCCATCCATCGACGTCAATCTTCCGATCTACCACGGAACCGACACCGCGACCCTCGACAAGGGGGTCGGCCATCTGTTCGGCACAGCTCTCCCCGTGGGTGGGGAGTCTACCCACACCGTCCTCACAGGCCACACGGGCCTGGGGACGGCCACGATCTTTGATGAACTCACGAGTGTGCAGATGGGCGAGTTCTTCTACATTGAGACCGCCGGCCGCCACCTGAAGTATCAGGTCACCGACATCCGCGTGGTGCTGCCCAACGAGACAGAGTCCCTGAACAAGGTGGAGGGTAAGGACCTGGCCACCCTGATCACATGTACTCCCTACGGAGTCAACACGCACCGCCTCCTTGTGACGGGCGAAAGGGTCCCCATGGATGACGGGGACGCGCAGGCCGAGGCCGAGCAGGTTCACTCCCGCGTCCTGCAGCCCTGGATGATCGCCGTCCTCGCCTCCGTTGCAGTGATCCTGTGCGTCGCCGGATGGATCTGGCTGCGCTCGCGCAAGCGGACCCGGGAAACGCTGGAGGCGGCGCAAATGCCGGAAGCATTGGCTGTGGTGGAGGACGTCGCAGCCCCCAATGAAGACGAAGCGTCAATTGGCGAGTAAGCTCACTAGCGCGCTTGTTGTCTGAGCACATATAATTACCTTGGAACTGTAAAAGACATTTGGAGAACTGATGCAGTATCGCCCCAACGCCCGCATTGTGCGAGATGCGAGGGCCGCGATCACGCCTCGTCGGTATGGCGTGCGGGTCCTCGTCGCAGCCGCGCTCGCCGCGCTCGTCGCGATGCCCGGCCTGCTGGCCTCCCCGACCCAGGCCGGCCCGACCCTCGAAAGCGCCGGATCAAACGAGGTTGTCTTCGATCGCACCGAGGGCCGCATCGGTCCCGCCATTCTCAACGACTCTCCGACCGACCGCACGACGGCCGTCGCCGACCACGCATTCTTCGGCGTCGTGCGCGGCATGAGCGTCTACGACTCCAGGGACCGCAACCAGTACTCGCAGGCTCACCAGCCGGGCGTGGCCCAGCGCTGGCTGAAGGCCGACGTCGCCAAGCGTGGGGACTACTGGTCCTACATCACCCGAGGCGTCGCGTGGGACTACCACATCAATCCCTACGGATACCAGGGGGAGTACAGGGACAACGTCATCTCCGCCTCAACCACGAGCGCCCTGGGCTACAAGCCCAACAACCCCGGCAAGTCCGCGCTCAACAGCACCTTCCTGATCGGCACCGTTCGACACAACAACTTCCCGATCTGGTCGGAGATCCACTACGTGCACGCCTCTTTCGACATTCGCATCGGAGACCTCGAAGAATCATTCCCCTTCGACCAGCACGAGACCACCAATGATAACGACACGACCGCCGTGGCGAATCAAGGTGGAGCCTACAGGTACTACTCGCAGGCGTACTCCGCCCGCTTGTGCCCCGCGGAGGCACCCTACTACGCCCTCATCCGCGGATACGGGGAGAACACCTGGTTCTGCTTCCAGCACGTGGGCCCCGGCTACGGCAACTACGATATTTACACCGACCAGCCGAACTACTACCCCAACTACGTGGATGTTCCGGGGCACACGCCCGAATCTGACGACGTGCTCACCGTGAATAAGACCACCTCGGACCGCACCCTCGTCGTTGACGGCATCCCCTACCGCCTCTTCCTCTGGGGCTTCGTTCCCAGCGCCGACGGCAACTGCCCCGCCGAGCCGCCCGCGGGTTCGGCTCCCGTCAACACCTTCACCACGAAGGAGAATCAAACCTCCTTTGGATGCCTCTACGGAGAGTTCCGTCAGGAGCGATTCCTGCGCATCGCGAAGAACGTCACCGAGGACTCCGGAGCCCCCGGCGAGGAGATTCCCGCCTTCAACTTCACGACCCTGCCCGCTGGCGACTGGAAGGCCCCCGAGGGAGCGCCCCTGCCCAACGAGGCACAGGCCGACACCTACATCAGTCCCGGATCCTTCTCCGACTTCTCCCTCAAGCCCACCGCCTACGGCAACGGCGGGACGGTTCTGAGCGGATACCAGTCCTTCATCCCCGGAAAGTCCCAGTTCATCGTCGCCGAGACCGGACCCACGATTCCCGGCAGGAACCCGATCGCGCCCGGCCAGCCCGGCTACTACGGCCCCTGGCCAGTCAGCGATGACCCCAACGCCGCGCAGTGGAAGCTGTCGGAGGTCACCTGCGTCAACGGAGTTGGCGACCGAGTGAACGTCACGCGCGACCCGGCCACCGGCGGCATCGACTTCTCCGCCGTGCCCCCCGCCTCCTCGGCCAAGGCTCTGCCGGTGACCTGCACCTTCACCAACCAGAAGCAGGCCCCCAAGATCCGCATCGAGAAGAGCATCGAAAGCGTCAAGGACGCTTTCACCCCCAACATCACCGTCACCTATCGCATTACCGCCACCAACGACGGGACCCTGACAGGAACCACCGGACGACTGTCCGACTCCCCCTCCTTCGCTCCGGGACTGAAGGAGCGCTCCGTCAGGATCGCCACGACCCTGGAAGGCCTCGACAGCGCCACCCCAACGCGCTACGGCCCCTACACCCTCACCGAGGGCACGGACCTCGAACCGGGCGCCCAGGCCACCTGGTACATCCGTATGAATGTGGCACGCAACAAGAGGACCCCGGGTTACAGTGAGCCCGCACTGGAGTGCGCCTCCGACAATGGGCACCTGACGCCCAGACGCGGCCTCTATAACTCGGTGAGTGGCCCCTACGATTACGACGGAAGCGCCAACAACGAGGCCTGCGCTCCCGTGCGTCCTCGCTACATCCGCATCGAGAAGGCCGGGACCCAACCCGTTGGCACTCCCAACGACGATGGAACCTACCCGCTGAAGGGCGCTGCCTTCGCGATCTACGACAACGCTGAACTCAAGGGAACGCCCGTCAGCGTCGTCGACGGTGGCCCCACCTTCCTGAGCGCCCCCCTGGCCCCTGACACCAACTACTGGCTCGTCGAGACGCGCGCGCCAGCCGGACACGCGCTTCTCCCCAGGCCCGTCCCATTCCGCATCAGCGTCGGAAACGACGCGGAAGCGACCACCGTCCTCACGGCGGAGTTCGGTCCCGATGAGGGCTTTTCCTCCGTGCGCGTCCTGCCGGCGCAGCCCGGGGTGAGCGGTGAGGCGGGGGTCCCCGGCATCCGTATCGTCGACACCCAGGTGGGCACGCTGCCCGTCGCAGGCGGATACGGCGTCTACCCCCACGTCGCGGCAGGAGTCGGCATGATTGCCCTTGCTGGAGCGTGCATGTGGGCGCGTAAGCGCCAGCGCGTCAGCCAGTCCTGACAAGGCCGATAGGCTAGCGAGACCCCCAAACCACCGGTCCGGGGGTCTCGCTGCGCGCGGGGCGAGCGCGCCCGGGGCGCTGCCGTCGCCTAACATTGAGGGCATGAATCTGCGCATGCCCGAACGCGTCCGCGTCGACGCCGTCATCCAGGCCGCCATGGACATGGAGGCCGCCCCCTTCCTACACGAGCTTGCCCCCCTCGGCGACGCTGAGACACCCGACGCGGTGCTCGGCGGGTCGCGCATGACCCAGCGATTTGCCCTCGGGGAGCTCGAAGGGAAGAGTGTCCTGGTGGTCACCTCGGGCATCGGGCTGGCGAACGCCGCCTGCGCCACCGCCCGCGCCCTCGCACTCGTCGATACTCCCGTGGTGATCGCTGCGGGTACGACCGGTGGACTCGCGCGTGACATCAACGTCGGTGACATCGCCGCTGGAACGACCGCCATCTACGGGCAGGCGGATGCAACTGCGTTTGGATACGCGCCGGGACAGATCCCACAGATGCCCGTTGACTACACCTCATCCGAGGCGGCGGCAGCGCGACTGGACGACCTGTCCGACGTGATCTCCCACCGGGTGCGAATCGGCCAGGTTCTCTCCTCCGACTCCTTCTGCACGCAGGAACACGCCGAACCCATGCGTCGACGCTTCCCCGACGCCATTGCCACCGACATGGAGACCTGCGCGATGGCCCAAGTATGCTGGTCCGCCGGCGTCGACTGGATCTCCCTGCGAGCCGTCTCTGACCTGTGTGAGCCCAGCGCCGACCAGGCGTTCCATATGGATGGCAAACGCGCGGCCTCTCACAGCGCCGACGCGGTTGCCGCCTACCTGAGGATGCTATGAACACCAACGATCGCCCCACCCGAATCCTCATGGTGTGTACCGGCAACATCTGCCGCTCTACGATGGCCCACGCGGTCCTCGAACAGGCCGCCGCGCGCGCCGGTGTGGACGTCATCGTCGATAGCGCCGGCGTCTCCGACGAAGAGCAGGGCAACCCGATCGACCGCCGCGCCGCTCGCGTGCTGCGCGACGCCGGGTACACCGTGCCCGACCATCGTGCGCGCCAGATCCGCGCCGGCGAGCTGGGGGAGTGGGACCTCATCCTGGCCATGACCTCGCGCCACCTGAACGTCCTGGAGCGCCTCGCTGAGCGCGTGGGGGTTGAGCATGAGGGCGCGCCGCGTCCGCCGCCGAACTGGGGCAGGGGCCGCGCGTGTGCCTGTACCGCGACCTCGACCCCGAGGGCAGCGGTGATGTGCCCGACCCGTGGTACGGCGGCCACCAGGACTTCCTGGACACCCTTGAGGTTATCGAGCGGGTCACCCCGCAGATCCTCGCCCTCGTGTGCTAGGCGCGCGGCGAACCGACGTTTTATGCAGACGAGCGGCCACCCTGCGTGGGGTGTCGGCTCGCTGCGTTAAAGGGTGGCGCCTCAGTTGGGCAGGGACGCTCCCGCCTCGGTGAGGAGGTTGCGGATCTGCTCCTCGAGGCCCGAGGTGCCCCTGCCCATCGAGCGCAGCTGCCCGTCAGGCCCGGCCAGGTAGTGGGTCGGCCACGCGTTTGCGCCGTAGGCCTTGAAGGCCTCCAGCTCCGGGTCCAGCGCCACCGGGTAGGTGATGCCCAGACGGGACGCGGCGCCACTGACGACGGACGCTTCGCGCTCGTGGGCCTGCTGCGGGGAGTGTACGCCGATCACAACGAGGCCAGCGTCCTTGTACTTCTCGTAGATGCGCTCGACCTCGGGAATCTCGCGCGCGCAGTTGACGCACGAACTCGACCAAAAGTCGACGAGGGTCACCGTGCCGTGAGGTTCTCCCAGGGAGTTGAGCCACTCCGTGGCACCGATCGCGGGGAGGGTGCCGCAATCCTTCGCCCCGCTGCGCGCGCACTGCGCGAAGTCGGTGCTCGCCTGGACCTCGTATTCGGGCTCGCACGCGCCGTCCTCGCAGGCGCCTTCAGTGCTGGCCTCGAGCGAGGCCGTGTAGTCGGGGATCATGCGCTGCAGCGCCATCGGGGCGTCCGTCGCGATACCCAGCGCGAGCGCGATCATCGCGACGCCCGCGGCGATGCGCAGGGGGCGCTGGCGGGTCTTCAGGAAGCGGGCGGCGACACCCGAACCCGCGATCGCGACGATCATCAGCGGGATCGACACGCCGATCGCGAAGGAGATGGCCAGGCCGACGATGTGCCACGTGATCTGCCCGGAGCTGGAGGCCACGATGATCGAGGTCAGCACCGGACCCGCGCACGGCACGAACGCCGCGCCCAGGACGAGGCCGAGGCCGAAGCCCGCGCTGTCGCCCGTCGTGCGAGGTGCCAGGCGCGTGAAGGGACGCTCGAGCACTTCCATGATCTTCGGGATGATCATGCCGATTCCCACGGCCGCCAGCAGGACGATGCCGGTCCAGCGGATCAGTGCCTGCGGCAGGTTGAGCAGGCTCAGCAGCGCCGAACCCGCGACCGTGATGATCATGAACGAGGTGACGAGGCCCAGGACGATGAGCACGGGACGACGCGTCACCGAGTCACTACCGTCGGCCTTCACGGCTGCCTTCTTCGGGGCTTCGCCGCCCAGGTTTACGCCCGGAGCGACGCGGAACAGTGACGGGTCGATGCCCGTCTTTCCGGCCTCGGAGGATTGGGGCGCCTCGTTCGAGGTGCGGCTGCCAGCGGCTCCGAGGAACAGTGCGGGTAGGACGGGAAGGATGCACGGGGAGATACCCGTGATGAAGCCTCCAAGAAGGCCAAGCAAGAGGAACATAGGTTCACCTTACTTGGAAGTGGTTGAAAATGCACGCGAATTGTTGGATGCAAGCGCACAAACGGATGTCAGAGCCCGACAGTGTGCCTACAGCGACAGGACCAGGTCCGCGCGCTCCTTCGTGCGATCGACGAGGGCCATGTTCGCCGCGTCCACCGTGCGCACCCAGTGCGCGGCGTCCGCGCGGTCGCGGCCAAAGCTCATGTGTCGCTCGATCAAACGCGACGCAAGTTCCTCGAATGGAGTGTCAATAAAGACGAGCAGGTCGATGAGGCCGCGCACATCCGCCCAGCCGGGCAGCTCAAGGCCCAAGTAGTTGCCCTCCGTGATGACGACGCCGTCGACCTCGACGGGTAGGGAGGCGGCGATGGGCTCGTGCAGGTCACGCCGGTAATCGGGGGCGAGGACGACGCCGTCCGCGCGGCGCACGCGCCCCAGGAGGGCGACGTATCCGCCCACGTCGAAGGTGTCAGGCGCGCCCTTGTGGTCGGCGATCCCGCGCGCGGCCAGCACCGCGTTGGACATGTGGAAGCCATCCATGGGCGCCAGGCCGGCAACCGGGATGCCTGCCTCGGGCAGGGCGCGTGCCAGCTCGGCGGCGATCGTCGTCTTGCCGGTCCCGGGAGGGCCGGTCAGGCCCAGCACGCGCACGGGGTCACCGCTGCGTGCGCGCTCGGCCACGGCCTCGACGATGCGCCGGGTGATCGACGAGGCCCGGGTGCACTCAGGGGAGGCGGCAGTTGCCTGCCGTCCTGAGCTCGCCCGTGAGGAAGTCACGGCTTGATGACGGGCAGCGTCGACCAGGGGAAGTTGATCCACTTGTCGGTGTACGCCCACACGTAGTCGGGCTCGATGATGGACACGGGCTTCTTGTAGATGACCACGCTGCGCGCCTCGACGCGCACGGCGGCGGAGCCGTCGAGAGAGAGGCCGTGCTCGTCGATGAGGTCCATGACCATCTTGAGGGTCTTGCCGGAGTCGGCGACGTCGTCGACGACGAGGACGCGCTTGCCGTCCATCGCGGAGACGTCCATGAGCGGGGGAAGCAGCTGGGGCTCCTCAAGGGTTTCGCCGATGCCGGAGTAGAACTCGACGTTCATGGTGCCGATAGCCTTGACGTCCATCGCGTAGGCGATGGCGCCGGCCGGGATGAGGCCGCCGCGCGCGATAGCGACGATGAGATCTGGGATCCAGCCGGAGTCGACGATCTGCTGGGTGAGCTCACGGGACGCGTCGCCGAAGCCTTCCCAGGTCAGGACCTCGCGGTCAGGAGCGGTGGTGGCGTCGGGGCTGGCGGTGGTACCCATGGCTTCCTTCTCTCGGGGGTGTTGGGATCAAGGGTATCGCCGTCGGGTGGGTGTGTGCGCGCCCGTACGGAGAATAAAACTGTGACGTGGGCGGACGCTCGCCTCGTGCGCACTCCGTCGGCGTCGGTAACGCTAACGACGGCGGCGGATCGAGGCGAGTTCGCGCTCGTATGCGCGCCCGGGCGAGGTGGCCTTTCCTCGGTGCTCCCACGTGAGGATTAGCGCCGGGTTGAAGGCGCGCGAGCACACCCCGCACGAGGAGACACGCCTCGGCGCCCGGTACAGGCGGCGGGTGGCCCCGCAGCGCGGGCACGTCCCCACCCAGGGTGCGTCCGGGGAGGGCAGGAACGAGGGCAACCGGGCGGAATCGGGGGCGCCGAGGGTGCGTGCAGCCCGCTTCCACGCGGCGTCGTGCCCGTGGGAGGGGCCAACGAGGGCGTGGGCGATCTCGTGCAGAATGATGCCCCGGATCGTGTCCGCATCGTACAGGTCGGTGAGCGGCCCGGACAGGCTGATCGTGCGCGAGGTATGCGTGCACGCCCCCGCCCGGCGCTTGGCGCGGTCGAAGCGGAAACGCCAGTCCGCCAGTCCAGCCGCGTCCATGAGGGAGCGCGCGAGGGCACGTGCCTCCTCGCGCTTCACCGCGCCCCCGCGAGGACGCCGAGTAGGCGCTTCATGGAAACCTTGTTGGGCGTGCCCAGGGTCTGGGCGAACATCGACACGCGCAGCTCCTCGGCCATCCACCGCGCCTGGGTGAGGGCGGCGTCGCGTTGGGCGTCGTAGGGCCGACGCTCCAGGGCCTCGCGCGTGGCGGCGATCTCGGCCTCGGCCTGGTGGATGCGGTCCATGTCCTCCAGGTCGCGGGCTAGCACCCCCGGCGACGAGGCGGCGCGCTCGATGCGCACGGCACCAGCGCGCAGGTAGCGGGCCAGGTGCGGCAGCGCGGAGGCGGGCGTCGCCGACACGAAACCCTCGTCGAGCAGGGTCTTCCCATGCGCCGCGACGTCGCGCGTCGTCTCTTCGAGCGAGGCCTGGGGGTGCGAGCGCACGGCGGCGTCGGCCTCGGCGCTGGCCTCCAGGGCCCGCACGACGTGGGAGAGGATCTGGTAGACGCGGTCCTCGTGGGCGTCGCGAGCGGCCGCCACGAGCGTCTCGAAGGCCTCGGGGTCGCGCACGTCGGCCGGTGTGCTCAGCTCGTCCACGAGGGCGAGGGCCGAGGCCAGCTGCGCGTCCGCGACCAGGGCTGCCGTGTCCGCGTAGGGGGAGGCCGCCAGCATGAGGGCCTCGCGGCCTGTCCACCGCGTGGTCACCCGGTTCGTCGCCAGTGCGACGCGGGAGAGCAGCAGACGAGCGAGGCCGGCGCGGTGCTCACGGTCGGCCTCGGCGGCGCTGGCCATGACGCGTACGCCCGCAGCCGGGGCCGCGGCGCTGCCCTGGGGGACCAGCGCGGGGAATGCCCGCAGCGTCATCGTGCCCGAGGTCTGGGTGATCGAGCGCGGCAGCGTCGGCATCTGCGTGACGCCGTCCGCGTGGAACGCCGGGTCCTGCGCGGGGGCCGAGGCCTGGGCATCCTTCGGTGCCTGTGTGCCCTTCCCGGCTGCGGACTGCGCGCCCACGTTGGACGCGGATGCGGAGGTGGAGGAATCTTCCCCACCTCGCGCGGTGGCTTTCTCCGAGGCCCCGCGCCCGCGCTTGTTCCTGCGCGCCTGCTTCTCGCCGGCCTCCCCGAGGGCCGCGCGCACGGCTGTGCGCACCGCCTTGTTCGCGTCGCTGGCGAGGGAACGCTGCAGGTAGGTCAGGTCCTTGCCCGCGCCCAGCTCCTTGCCCGACGCGTCGGTGACGACGAAGGTCATGCGCAGGTGATCGGGCAGGTGGGCGCGCGCGTGCGCCAGGTCTGCCTCGCTGAGGTCCACGCCGCGCAGCACGCGCACCGCGTGGGCGAGGGCGTCCAGGATGGGGCCCTCGGTGAGGGGGCGGGGCTTGGGCGCCTCGGTGGTTGCTTCGGGGTTCTGCTGGGTGGATTCCGGCGCAGGAGCCTCCTTCTGCGCCGCCTTCTTCGGCGCCTTCGCGGGTGAATTGCGCGTCGACAGCTTACCCGACGTCGCGCCCCACGCGGCCAGGCGGCCCATCGCGGCGTCCAGGCTCAGGGGGTCCGGCTCGTCGGACTCGGCGGCCTTCGCCGCTTTTCCGGCGGACTCGTCCGCCACTGGCGCCGCCAGGGCCGGCGCGTCGCCCGCCTGCTCGATCCAGCGAGCCACCGACGCGGCCACGTCCGGCGCGGGGGCCAGCAGACGGCGCACGCCCTTGGGCAGAGCCCGGATCGCCTCGGTCAGCAGGTCCTCGCGCATGCCGGGCACCAGCCAGTCCGTGCCCGCATCGCTGACGCGCTCGAGCACCTCGATTGGGATGCGCATCGACACGCCGTCGCGCGGGCTGCCCGGCGCGAACTCATAGCTCAGGGGCAGCGACAGATCGCCGCACTGCCAACGATCCGGGAAGCCCTCGCCGGAGGTCGCCTCGCGCGGCATCAGCAGGGACGCCGGGTAGATCAGCAAATCCGGATGCTCCCGGCGCTCGTCCTTCCACCAGCGGTTGAATGCCGCCGCGCTGGTCACGTGCTCGGGGATCAGGTCGTCGAAGAAACGGAAGCGCGCCTGCTCATCCGCGACGAGGCCGTGGGTGCGGCTACGGCGCTCAACCTCGCGGGCCTGCTCC
>ERZ772964.1018-NODE-1018-length-10573-cov-47.4869_pt1 | contig 10573 bp, 8 predicted proteins | sample MGYA00580675_ERZ772964 | MGnify/ENA primary metagenome ERZ772964 (study PRJEB29015, sample SAMEA2737941) | human oral metagenome | biome: human oral; feature: human-associated habitat; material: dental | place: China | collected 2139 ...
ATACAGTTTACAGCAGAGCGGTTGGTCAAGTGAATGATGTGGAGTGCGACGTTTTCGCTCCAAAATACGACCATTCGGTAATTAAAGATAACGGCTACCCAGTGATTTATGGCGTGTATGATGTGGTACATACGGTTATTGATCCGGTGACTGGCGCGCATCAGCTGGCGATTGAATTTGCCGGCAGAGTGTTTGTCCTGGGAGTTGATCCAGAGTTGACGGTTAACGGTAATGCTTGGGTGCTTGATCTATCTAATTGGCCGAATGCACATCCTGGCGATACGACGCTGGTGATAGAACGCGGTAAAACTTACCTTGGTGAGATTGCTTCCTCGACCCAAGCCTACGGCTCGGCTTTGCAAATTAATCACGCGGTACCTTTTACAGTTACTATTCCGCCGAGAATCTTGCCGCCGATGCCGCCGGTAATTCCATCAGCACCAGCAGTTCCAGTTGTTTCGGCAGCCACTACAGATGTAAAACCTGGTAAAGATTTGGCTAATACTGGCGCAAACATGTGGCTTATGGTGATGGCGGCGCTGGGAATGATTATTATTGCGTTCATACTGCTGATACGTAACAGACGAGGAGGCGGTCATGAACCATAGGAAATTAGCGGATGTTCGGAGGTGCGAAGGAGGGTAGATAGTAGCACTGTAATGGACAACGAAGTAACGAAAATAATGTAAAAGAAAGGATACGATATGAAAAAACTAATAACGAATGTAGTTTTGGCGGCTGGTGTAGCTAGTGTAGTCGGCTTGGCGGGCACGGCGGTGTATGCGGCTACTACAGCGACGTCAGAATTGAGTCAGACGATTAATGCCGGCGTGCTCAGCACAGACATTCGTGATACTGGCGATAGCGTAGTGACAAATCCAACATTTGCCATGAATGCGACTACGGCGTCGACTTCTGCCCAGACGACGACTGGTACATTTGGAGCTAATGATAAGCGCATCGCTGTCGATAACCCTGGCGGTGCTAATAATGGCTGGACGCTAACATTGAATGCCACAACTCCTGGTACGGGAAAGTGGACGAGCGGTAGCAATACATATCAATACAACGGTAATGCTACGACTGGACAGTTGACGGTTAATCCAGCTGCCGGAACGCTGACATCAATGATCGGTGCTTCCACGGGTATTGCACTGGGTTCGCAAGCAGCATTTTCCGGCACTTCTCCAGTAACGCTGATTAGCGCGGCGGCTGGTTCCGACGATGTTTGGCGCGGTTATGTGACGGGTGTCGGTTTGAGCCAGGCTATTCCAGCTGGCCAAGCAGCAGGTACCTATACTTTGCCGATGACTCAAACTGTGGCCGCTATCTAAGATCTGGCGCAGTTATATCAATGAAAATTGGGCGCTCTTTCGGGCGTCTGATTTTCATTTACGCGGATTATTTAGTTTTTGGAAGTATCAACGGGTGTTGGTATAGCCATGAGCGTCTTGGCTTGCTATAATAAATCATATGATTTTAATGAGGAGAATACGGGGTATAGCTTCATGCTGGCGCAGGCTAGCGGTAATGGCGGTTGCGGTAGGTGTTTTATGGCCGTCGTCGGTTCTGGCAGCAGGGATTGGCAGCCGCCCGGCGAATCCCGATCCGAACAACCCGCGGACGCAGTCGATTTTTATTTATCAATTGAATCGCGGTGCTAGCAAATCTGATCAGTTGACGATTACTAATGGTTTGGCTGAGCGAGCGAATATTGAGGTGTATGCCGTCGATGGCACAGTTACAGCGACTGGAGATATGACATGCAAGCAGCAAGTCGAAGCAAAGAAAGATGCTGGCAATTGGGTAAAACTAGCGAAAAGCGAGGTGGCTTTGGCGTCTGGTGCATCGACGAACGTTGATTTCACAGTCACCGCGCCGAATAAGGCGGATGTCGGCGAGCATAATGCTTGTTTGGTAATCCAGCGTAAAGCCGATCCGGCCGCTGCTAAGAAAGGCGGTATCCAGCTGCAAACGCGCCAAGCGGTGCGTATGGCGATTACTATCCCTGGTAATATTCACCGCGACGTGACAATTGACAAATTTGCCGTCGATAATAACAGCAAGCAACTATATAATATTGCTATCAAAAATTCTGGCAACGTTTCGGCTGATGTTGATGTCAAGTTAGTAGTCAGGGATATGCTGGGTAATGTTGTTTATCAAAACGGCGGCGAGTATGCAGCAATTGCCGAGCAAATTCGCCAATTTCGCTACGAAAGCAAACTGCAGCCGTTCTGGGGCGGCAAGTACCGTGCTGAGCTTTCAATTGCTTATAATAAAAAGGCCGGCGAATGGGGTGTTAGTAAAAATTCAGCTGATTTAACGACGAAAAAGGTTGAACCGATAGAGTTATTTTTCTGGCCGACACCTGGTGCTTGGGCGATTATTATTGGAGCGATTGCCGTAGCTATTGCGGCGGTTTGGCGGGTGATTGTACTCGTGAAAAAGCGCCGGAAGTGATGATTTTACTAGCTGTGATTGATATGCCATAATGATGGTATGAAGAAAAATTTTCTTGTTAGGGTTTTCTTTGGTATCACCATTGCGGCGCTCGGCGGGGTTCTGTTACTGAGGAATCTCGAGATTATCAAGTTTGATAGCTGGAACGTGTTCTGGGGAACGGTTTGGGCGGCCGGTCTGATTTTGGCTGGTCTGATGACGATATTCAGTTCTCGCAGGGCCTCGCTGCGGGTGTGGGGATTACTGCTAATGACTATTGGCGTGTCCATTGGCTTGGGCGCTTACGGTGTAATTAATATTAGCGTTTGGAAAATATTTTGGCCAGTGATGTTGATCGCTATCGGCTTGATGGTAAGTGTCGGCTCAGGCGGCCACAAGCGGTCTAAAAAATCGGCTGCCGATGGTAGCGGTAATGAAAAAATTGCAATTTTTTACGGTGAAGAGTCGCGAGTGAAGGGCGATTATACTGGCGGTTCGGTAACGGCGATATTCGGCGGCGTGGAGTTGGATTTGCGCCAAGCGAAAGTTAAGGACGGCGCGGTCATCGACGTCTTTACGTTTTGCGGCGGTGTCAACATCAATATGCCTGACGACGTGATCGTTAAAAACGAAGTTCACGGCATTTTGGGCGGCAGCGAGGATAAAACAGTATCCAAATCTTCCGCTAAAAAGACAATTTATCTGCGCGGCGAGTGCGTTTTGGGCGGTTTGGAAGTAAAATGATTTAGTTTGGATTGGCTCGAGATAACGCTATATCTAGTGTGCTTACGCTAGATATAGCGTATTTTAATTTTATGTAGTAGAATGTGAGTAGGGCGTTTTCGTGTGTGCCGGCTGTTGTGGCGGTGCGGCGAAATGAGTGGCTATCAACCGCGAAGCCTGCAGGAAGAAATCGGCTTTTATCAGCTGATATTAGACCCCGCCGTGAGCTTGCGTAAATAGCATAAGAAAGAGCTAAAAGAATCACTTCTTTTGGAATCGAGATGGTACCGTCCGTTTGAAACACCTCCAGCGGATTCTCGAGTTCAAGAGAGGTGATTTTTTTGAAAGGAAATAATACTAGTGTCAGCTAGCAAACAAGAGTTGCTTAAAGATACCAACGGCGAATGCTCGCTTAATCCTAATAAATATACGCCTGTTATTGAGGTAGTGTCGCCCGGCAGCAGCTCATTTACTCGCCTTAAAAAAGAGATGTATATATCTGATGATTATGAGACGGAACTGCGCGATCTAATTAAACAGAAAAAGGCAGTAGTGTTGGCAGTAGAGGCAGATGGACGCTATGTCGGCAGAGTGACCTTGCGGCATGATTGGGGCGATGAGACATCTATCATTGAAAAGGATTTTCCGGGTTTACCGCAAATCAATGCGCTGGAGATTGATGAGGATTATCGACGTCGGGGCTTGGCGACTATGCTTGTCACGGCAGCAGAAAATGAAGCCCGTCGCCAAGGCTTTTCTATGATTGGATTGGGTGTTGAAATCTCAAATGAGCCGGCGAAAAGACTGTACGAGAAACTAGGCTACAGTTATCAGCAGGTAGGCGGTAGCGATACATATGATTTTCTCTTCGGCAAGCCTAATCCGCAGGTATATAAGCTACGGTTAATGACAAAATCGTTGCAAACAGAGGCAAATCATGACTAATCAGCATCAAGAATGGCTAGATTTTGCGAAAAGCGTGGCGCTGGAGGCGGGCGATATTATGCGAAAATATTTTGGTAAGAAACCAGACTCTCATTTCAAAGCAAACAATACAATCGTGACTGTTGCTGATGAGGAGATTAACGATCTCGTCATTAAGCGGGTAACTGAGCGATATCCAGACCACGATATTGACAGCGAAGAGGCGAGCCAGCGCCGTGGTTCAAAATATGTTTGGGTTTGCGATCCAATTGACGGTACTGCTTCGTTCGCCATAGGGTTGCCTGTGTCGGTGTTTTCTCTGGCGCTAGTGATTGATGGTCAGCCAGAGGTTGGTGTGATTTATGCGCCGTTTAGCGACCATCTGTACTGGGCGTCACGTGGTCGTGGTGCGTACATGAATAGCCAGCCGATTCACGTTAGTCAGCATAGTCTGGATGACCGTGTGGAAATGAATATTGATTGGTGGCCGAGCGCCCCATGGGATGTGATGCAAGTCGTTCATGATCTTGCTTATGAAAAAGATGTGTATGTAACGACGATTGGCAGCACAACGCATGCTGCGGCACTGGTGGCGCGCGGCGAGTTTGTTGCGTCGGTTTTTGTTGGTGCAAAAGGTAAGAATGTTGACATTGCGGCGGCGAAAGTCATAGTCGAGGAAGCTGGCGGTAAGGTGACTGATCTTTTCGGCCGGGAGCAGCGGTATGATCAGGATATCTGCGGGGCGGTACTAAGCAATGGAATCGTTCATGAGGAGATAGTGAAAGCGATGAGGAAACTAATAGAATGATGAACAGTGAATAGGAAAGTTTGATTAATAATTTAAACAAAGCAGTGAATATAAGGTAGATAAGGAGGAAAAGTATGAAATTCAAACACGGAACACGCCGCCGCGCGGCAGAATATGAAAAGGATTGGGTGCAGCGATGGAAGGATGACGATACATTCAATAAATCGGTTGAAAATCGGCCAGCTAATAATTCCTGGGTGTTTTATGACGGGCCACCGTTTTTGACTGGTACGCCGCATCATGGTCATTTGTTGGTGAGCACCGTTAAGGACACGATGGGACGCTTCCATACCATGAAGGGCCAGCGAGTTGAGCGCCGCTGGGGCTGGGATTGTCACGGATTGCCAGCTGAGGTGTATGTTGAGAAAACGCTGGGTATTTCTAATAAAAAAGAAATTGGTACGAAAATCAGCGTGTCAGATTATGTTAAGGAATGTCGTGCGGCTATGGTGCGAACTGGCACTGAGTGGGAAGACACAATTGAGCGAATCGGTCGCTGGGTTGAGTTTAAGGGTGCTTATAAAACCATGGACAATAATTACATGGAATCGGTTTGGTGGGCGTTTAAGAAGCTATATGAGGAAGGCAAGATTTATGAGGGCGAGAAAATATTAATTTATTGTACTAAGGATGCTACGCCAATTTCCAAGAGTGAGGTAGCGATGGAAAACAGCTACCAGATGGACACCGACCCCAGCTTGTTTGTCTATTTTAAGCTGGAAGATGAAGATGAATATTTGCTTGCCTGGACGACGACGCCGTGGACCTTGCCGGCTAATATGGTGGTGGCAGTCAACCAAGATGTTGATTATTCATTAGTGGCGTACGGTGATAAGAGATTCTATATTGCAAGCGATGCTGTCGAAAGAGTTATGACCGATGAAAAACATCAGCCGCTTGAATATTCAGTCATTAAAACGATAAAAGGTGCGGAATTGGTGGGCAAGCGATTTGAGCCGCTGTTTGAAAATCGCGGGCCGAACGCTCATAAAGTGTTGCATGCTGATTTCGTGACGACCGATGACGGTACAGGACTGGTGCACATTGCGCCGGCTTATGGCGAAGACGATTATGAACTATGCCGCAAGCATGACGTGCCAGTGTTGTCGTTGGTGGATGGTGATGGCAACTATACTGAGGGCAGATGGCTCGGTCGTAATATCTGGGAGGTTAATAAAGAGATTGCTAAGACGCTGCTGGAGGAAGGCCGAGCGCTAAAAATTGACTATATTCGCCATGAGTATCCGCATTGTCACCGCTGTGGAACGAAGCTGATGTATCGAGCGCATCCGAGCTGGTTCATGGATATCCAAAGCCAGAAAAAGGAAATGCTGGAGGCAAATGAACAGACTCATTGGACGCCAGATAATCTGCGGACGGGGCGATTTCATAATATTATAGAGCAGGCGCCGGATTGGAATTTGAGCCGTGATCGCTATTGGGCGACGCCGATTCCAGTGTGGAAAGGCGTCAAGAATGACGGCACGGAAGTTGTCAAAGTGATTGGTAGTTTTGCGGAGTTTGAAGAGCTGACGGGGAGTAGGCTGGATGATTATCATTTGCCGCAAGTGATGGATGTGACGTTTGAGTGTGATGGAGTGGAAATGCGGCATATCGGTAAGGTGCTCGACTGCTGGTTTGAATCTGGCTCAATGCCGTTTGCTCAGTTCCATTATCCGTTTGAAAACAAGGAAAAATTTGAAGCAAGTTTTCCGGCCGATTTCATCATTGAAGCGATTGATCAAACACGCGGTTGGTTCTATAGTTTGACAGCGGTCAATGTGGCGCTATTCGGTAAGTCTCCGTGGAAAAATTTGATTTGTACCGGGTTCATCAACGCGGCGGATGGCAAAAAGATGAGTAAGAAGCTAAAAAACTACACCGATCCGATGGAGCTGATGGATAAAACGTCGGCTGATAGTTTCCGTTTTCTCATGCTGTCTAGTCCGCTGACAAATGGCGAGAACTTTGCACTAGCGGATAAGGATGTCATGGATGTGGCGCGCAAGCTCGGCATGATTTGGAATATGTATGATTTCTTCACGATGTACGCGGAAGTTGATGGTTGGGAATTTAATAGCGATTTGAAAGATCCACTTGGTACGTTGACTAATCCGTTGGATATTTGGATTGTTAGCCGCTTACATCAATTGGTGGCGGATGTTGAAGAGGGTCTTGATGATTACAATTTACAAGATGCTGCTAAGTCGATTTTGCCATTCCTGGACGACGCGTCCAACTGGTACGTGCGCCGCAGCCGCCGCCGCTTCTGGAGATCGTCGAAAGGGGCCGCGGGCGCTGAGGATGATGGCGACAAGAACGATGCTTATCGCACGCTACATTATGTGCTGGTGCGTCTGAGCTACATCTTGGCGCCGTTTACGCCGTTTTTGGCTGAGGAGTTGTATCATAATTTGACGGGTGATGATGAATCGATTCATTTGAAGGATTGGTTGCCAGCGGGAGAGGTGAATGAGCAGGTGCTGGCTGATATGGCTCGGACACGCGAATTGATCAACAACGGCCTGAGTCTGCGCATGAAAAAGGATGAGCATCAGGAGTCGATCAAGGTTCGCCAACCGCTGCAACGTGCGGCATATGCGGGTGCGAAATTGGCTGAGTACTACGAGCAGATCATGGCCGAGGAGCTAAATGTTAAGGAAATTTGCTGGATTGAGAATCTAGACGAACACCTGGCGGACTATGACGTGACCGAGGGCGCGATCAAGCCAGAGAGTTGGATCGAAATTAGCAAGCACTTAACGCCCGAACTCAAACGCGAAGGCTTGATGCGCGAGATTGTTCGCCACGTGCAAAGCGCGCGTAAAAAGGCGGGATTGCAGGTAGATGATCGGATTGAGCTTGGCGTCACTAGCAGCGACGCGGAAATTACTCAGGCTGTCGATGCATTTGCTGATACCATCAAGTCCGAGACGCTGGCTGTAAAGCTAGGCTCTACGGCGGCGGACGATATGGAAAAATACGACGTTAAAGTTGACGGTAAACCGGTAGAAATCTACTTGAAAAAGCATAATTAACTTTGGCGCAATGTCATAAAAATCAGAAAGGATAATAGAATGAATCCGCAGCAAAATCAAATGATGCAAATGCAGCAGCCAGCTCAAGCGCCTGTTCAGCCGCCGTCAATGGTTAGCGCTCTTGATAACATGCCGCTGATCAATTATGTAAAAGTTATCAGTTATGGCGTAACCATATTCAATGATTCGCCGGCGTGTATGCTGGAATGGACGACAGCCAACAGGATTCGGCTGGTTCGGATTGACGAGAACACGAGCAGGCCGCTGGGGCTTGAGTTTGATGTTGATATCAGTCAAATTACGAAAGTTAAAATTAGTTTCGATCATTTGTATATTACAGCTGCCGGCAGACATCTGAAGCTTGATTTCAACGATCGGGCGAGTCCGTTTCTTTTGGCTGGCGCGGCTGCCAGTCCGCTTATTGGTCTTACCGCCTTAACCGCGCAAGGATATGCGGCTAGCAACAAAGGTATTCATTGGTGGTACGAAAACTTGCGTACGTATGCTCCGTACGCAAAATCTGGCAACTTGGCACTAACATCTATAAGTATCGGTATAGTTTCCGGGTTTGCTCTGGTGCTAATCATAATTATTATCGCAATCGTCTCCTCAATGAGATAAGGGTGACCCGCGCGTAATTTTCAGATTAGCCCTTAACGCGCTACAATATATTGTATGTACGACATTTTTCATCAGATCATGTTTTTTGCGCGGGCGGGCGGCGGCGGATCAAGCTCTGGCGGCGGAGGCGGCGCTGGTATTCTCCTCGTTATACCAGGCATCGTTGCCGCGTTAACTGCTGAACCGGTTAAAAAACGCACCCAATCGAAAGCAGCTGGCGCGGCTGTCGGTTTTGCTGCCGGCTTATTAGTAAGCTTATTGTATCTATTAGGCGGTCCAATATTGTTTATTATTGCGCTTATTTCAGCAGTTGTCGGTGCGGTAGCCGGAGCGCTTACTGATAAATTAGGGCGTTTTCGCCAGAATAGTCAAGCAGCCAGGCAAGCCGTTCAGCAGGCAGCAATGCAGGATAGTACATGGAATGAGCAGGCGATTATCGGCTATGCGACAACGGTATTCAACCGGTTTCAGTACGATTGGGAGCGGTTGGATTTGTCGTCGATTCAGCAATATACCACGCCAGACTATGCGCGGCACGTCGGACTAGTGTTGTATGCTTTACAACAGATGGGACGAGTCAACCAAATGAGTAACGTGTCGATAAGCGAAGCGGTGATTACTCAAGCCTACGATGATCAGAACGATCAAAACGACCGAGTGAGTGTCGGGTTCGTGGCGTCAGCGGATGACAAATTGATTGAAAATGGTTCGCTGATTTATCGCGATACCGAGGAATTCGGCGAGCAGTGGAACTTCGTACGTTCGGGTAATGGATGGCTACTGGACGGTATCGATCAGGCGACGGAAGATTCGGCGCAGTTCATCGCTTCAATGCGGCAATTTGCTGCGCAATATAATATGTATTTCAGTCCCGATTGGGGGCATTTGTTATTGCCGACTCGCGGCGAGTTATTTAAGCGTGGCTTCCAGGTTGCTGATATTAACAATCATATTATCGGTTTTTGGACGGGCAATTTGTTGGTGCAACTGTATACGTATAATAAGCCGATCGGCGAAGATAATATGGAATATTATATCGTCGGGCAGGTTAACTTGCCAAAATCGTACGGCGGTATTTTAGTGGAACGCCCGGATTCGCGTTTGTTAAAACGATTCAAGGCGCCGTCGGGTTATAAAAAAGTCCAGATGGAGTGGGGCGATTTTAATAAACGCTATCAAGTGTATGCTACTAACGAGAATCAGGTGACGAGCTTTGAACTGCTTAATCCCAGCTTCATGGCGTGGCTGTACGATCAGAATATTAAGGTTAATATTGAGGTGGTAGATAATGTTGTTTATCTCTATTCCAGGATTGCCGAGGGCGAGATGCGCTATGCGGAAATGATGGATATTTTACAGAAATCGCATAAAGAACTGAAAATGTAAGGAGAAAATATGATTACCAAAGCTATCATTCCAGTTGCTGGTTGGGGTACGCGGATGCTGCCGATTACCAAATCAATCGAGAAGTGTATGTTGCCGGTAGGGACGCGGCCGGTGGTTGATTATATCGTGCAGGATATTGTTCGGGCTGGTGTCAAGGATATTTATTTCGTGGTTGGCGAGCAAAGCACTCAGGTGCAAAGCTACTATCGGTCAAATATCCAGTTGAACGATTATTTGCGGCGCGCTGGTAAACAAGATAAATTAGCTCTGGTGGCGCCGCTGCGCGATGTGCGAATACATTTTTTAACTCAGCCTGGTACGGGCGGTTACGGCACTAGTATTCCAGTGGGATTGGCCAGCGAATTCATTGATCCAGGCGAATCAGCTTTTGTGGTGATGGGCGACCAATTTTTCTGGCGCGGCGACGGCGGTTCAAACGCGGCTGATCTGGCGGAATTGGTGGAGGCGCGCGATTTATCTGCTGCTTTGCTGGGTAACCCTGTTGAGGAGGCACTTATTCCACAGACGGGCATTATCGAAACCGACCAGCAGGGTAATTTTGTCCGCATCATTGAGAAGCCGAAGCTGGAAGACGCGCCGAGTAATCTCAGCAATTCAAGCTTTTACGTTC
>ERZ772964.1019-NODE-1019-length-10569-cov-79.0699_pt1 | contig 10569 bp, 8 predicted proteins | sample MGYA00580675_ERZ772964 | MGnify/ENA primary metagenome ERZ772964 (study PRJEB29015, sample SAMEA2737941) | human oral metagenome | biome: human oral; feature: human-associated habitat; material: dental | place: China | collected 2139 ...
TGGTGATCTCGGCGGGGCTGTACCACCCGGCCCGGTGGTAGTCGTACAGGCGGGCGCGCATGGTCATGCGCTCGCTCCACCGCAGCCAGACGACCACGCCGACCCAGGCCATGAACAGGGGCACCTCGACGAGGAAGTAGAGGATGAAGGCCTGGCTGACGATCCCGTTCCAGAAGGCGTGCAGCACGATCGCGCACGCCAGGCCGATCGGCGTCATCCAGATCCAGGCCAGTGAGGAGCGCATGCGCGCGCTCGCACCGATGGCGAGCCCCGTGCAGGCGGTGAAGGTCACGTGCACGAACGGCGACAGGATGCCGCGCATCAGGAAGGTGGCGGCAATCTGGTCCCAGTACCTCACGAAGTACGAGATGTTCTCGGCGAAGGCGAAGCCCGCTGCAACGACGCACGCGTAGACGACGCCGTCCACGGGCCCGTTGAAGGTGCGTCGCCAGATCAGGAAGATGATGAGCACGCCCAGGGCCTTGGTGGACTCCTCGACAATGGGCGCCGAGACGACCGCGGAGAAGAGCTCCGTCCCCGAATGGCTGCCGGTGGAGGATGCCACCAGGAGGGACGCCGACGTGTTGACCACCAGCGAGACCACCGCGGCCACGCCCGATCCCCACAGGAAGGCGGCGACCAGGACGCCCGGCGGCTCGGGCTCCCACCTGTCGATCCACCAGACCGTTCCCAGGACGATGAGCAGCGGAACGAGCGCCAGCGCCACGGCGACCCACGTCCTCTGGGTCGCGAGCTGCGACGACTTCATGGCCGAGAGGTAGACGACACCGAGCATGGCGAGCAGGCCCACGCCTCCGAGCGCGCTGAGCACGATGGTGGCGATGCGGCCGCGGCGGCGCGCCGAGGCGACCTGCGGGGTCCACTCGACCGACAGCGGCCTGCTCCCCGCGCTCAGCGCCACCTCCGGGTAGGCCGAGCGTCGGTAGCCGGCGCGCGGGGACCAGCCGTTGGCGGGGGACGTGGGCATGCTCATGCTGAGTCTCCGTCCGTGGGATCGTCTGCTGCGGCGGTGACGGGACCCGCCACGGGAGCGGCGTCGTCGTCGATGTCGAAGGTCTGGGGCATGGGCGCGCGACCGGCCAGGTGCAGGCGGCGCACGAGGAGGCCGGAGCGCAGGCGCCGCGCCTCGGCCACGTGGGTGTTGTGGAACCGCCGGGCCAGGACGAGCCGGTAGCAGGCCTTGTCCAGGCGCGTCAGCGCGTCGGCGGCCAGGGGGCGGGCGCCCAGGGCCGCACGCGCCTGCACGTTGAGCACCACCCGGATGACCCGCGAGAGGTCGGACTCGACCAGGGCCCGGCTCCGCCGGCCGGACGCCGCCCGGTCATCGGGGTCCAGGCCGTCCTCGACGATCGGGCCCTCGCAGTCCAGGGCGTCGTGCGCCGCGCGGGACAGCAGGGCGGCGGAGGCCGGGTCGAGGGCGCCGGTGGCCGCGAGGTCGATGACCGCCTGGCCGCGGTGGACGAGCTGGGCCTCCAGGGTGGCCCGCGAGCCCAGCACCTGCCGGTGGAGCCGGTCCACCCGCAGCGCCCTGGCGTACAGGCCCCATCCCAGGGCCAGCAGGACGAGCGCTGAGGCGAGCACGGTCAGCAGGACATCGGCCACGGCTCAGTCCTCCAGGGCGTCGCGCAGGCGCCCCACCATGGTGCGCGAGCCCGGTGCGACGGTCACTCGGGTGTGGGCGGTGGACAGCGCCATGTCGTAGACGTCGAGCACGGAGTCGGTGACGGCCGACCAGTCGTAGCGGCCCACGACGGCGGTGGCGGCCTCGCGCCTGGCGTCCGCGGCGCGCGCGTCGGTGAGCGTGTCCACCACGGCGCGGGCCAGGTCCGCTCCGTCCCCGTTGCGGAACAGCGCCCCGTAGGCACCCGCGCCCAGGACGTCGGAGAAGGCCACCAGGTCCGAGGCGACCACCCGGGTGCCCGCGGCCATGGCCTCCACCAGCACGATCCCGAAGGACTCGCCGCCGGTCTGCGGCGCCACGTAGCACGACGCCGAGGCGAGCATGGCCGCCTTGTCCGCGTCCGATATTCCGCCGAGGAAGGTCACGGCCTCACCGTACCGGGACAGGGCGGCGCGCTGGGCCCCGGCCTCGCCGCGACCGGCGATGAGGAAGCGGGCCCCGGGTAGGCGCTCCAGGACGGCGGGAACCGCCTCGGCCAGTACCTGCAGCCCCTTGCGGGGCTCGTCCAGCCGCCCCAGGAAGGAGATCGTGGGCGCCTCGGGGGTGCCCGCGAAGCGCGGGTCGTCCCTGGCCGCGGCGGCGAAGGGGGCGACGTAGACGCCGTTGGGGATCACCACGGCGTCGCCGCCGTGGTACTGGATGAGGGTGCGGCGGGCCTCCTCGGACACGGCGATGCGCGCGGTGATCCGCTCCATGAGCGGCACCGTGGCCGGGGAGAGCAGCTCGCGGGCCAGGGACCGGGCCATGGCGGCGTGGAAGGTGCCCACGACGGGGCAGGCGGCCGCCTGGAGGGCGAGCATGCCGACGCTGGGGGTGATGGGCTCGTGGATGTGAAGCAGGTCGAAGTCGTAGGCGTCCAGCCAGCGGCGCGCCCGCCGGGCCACGGCCGCACCGAAGTTGAGGCGGGCGACCGAGCCGTTGTACGGGATGGCGATCGAGTCGCCCGCCGAGGTGACCCACTCGGGCAGGTCGGAGTCGGCTGCGGCCGGCGCCAGGACCCGCACATCGTGGCGCCGCCCGCGCAGCTCGGCGGCCAGGTCCATGACATGGGCCTGCACCCCGCCGGGCGCGTCCAGCGAGTACGGGCACACCAGACCGATCCTCATGCGCGCCCCTCCTGCGCCGCACGGCTGCGCGCCAGCCGCTCGTGGTCGAGGTCGGCGTCGAAGACCGGCTGGAGCATGTGCCAGTCGACGGCGTGCTCGGCGAGCAGCGGACCCATGGCGGCCGCCCAGGCGCGCGTGTGAGCCACGACTCTCTCAGGCCCGCTCGGGCCCGGGGGCCGGGGCACCTCCCGCAGGGTCAGCACCAGGCCCCACCGCGACCCCGCCGCCCGACGGCGCTCGCCCGCCAGGGACTCGTAGTGCATGCCGGCGACGTACAGGGGCAGGTCCAGGCGCTGCGCCAGCGCGGCCGGCCCGGCGGCGAAGCGCGCGGTGTGGCCGCACAGGTCCACCTCCACGCCGGAGGCCGACAGGTCGCGGTCGGCCAGCAGCGGGATGACGTAGGGGCCCCCGTCCTGCGCCGCGGCGACGAGCCGGTCGAAGACCTTCTCGCCGCGGCCCTGGCCGAGGATCCTCATGCCGAGCCGCTCGCGGAAGGCGACGAACTGGTCGAACAGGTCGGCCGGCTCGAGGCGCTCGGCCACGGTCAGCACGGTCGCCAGCCGCCGGCACGCCCAGGCGCCCACCAGGTCCCAGTTGCCCGTGTGGCCCACGGCCAGCACGATCGAGTCCCGCTGCAGGTCGGCGTGCACCTGCGGGGGCACGTCGGCCCGCACACGGGCCAGGATCTGCTCCTCGCTCATGCCGGCCAGGGCGAAGGCCTCGTAGAAGTAGCGCATGTAGGAGCGCATCGCCTGCCGGGAGGCCCGCCGCACGCGCCCGGGGCTCGTGGGCGCGGGCAGGACGCGCGCCAGGTTCTTCTCCAGCTGCCCGACGCCGGCGGCCCCGGCGCCCAGGCGGTGCAGCCCCCACGCGGCGTCGGCCCCGGCGCGGAACAGCCCGTAGCCCACCGGCGGCGGCAGCGCGGGCACGTGCCGCCAGGCGAAACGGTACAGGCTGCTGACCGCCGTGCTCATGCGCCCGCCTCCTCACCGCCGGCTGCGAGGGCAGCCCGGCCGGCCACCTGACGGCGGACCACGGCGATGCGCTGGACGACGGTGATGAAGGAGGCCAGCGCCACGTAGCCGAGCGCCGCGGACAGCACCCACTGGGGAGCCCCGAGCCCGACCGCGAAGGTCGCCACGAGGGCGACCACCAGGCGATCGGTGCGCTCGGCGATCCCGGCCGCGGCGACGGCCCCGATGGACTCGGCGCGGGCCCGGGCGTAGGGCACGGCCGCGGCCAGCACGATGCAGGCCAGGGCGAGACCGACCGTGACCGTGCGCAGCGCGGCGCTGTCGGTCCTCATGGTCAGGGCCGCCCAGGCGGCCAGGGAGGCGAAGACGGCACCGTCGGCGAGCCGGTCGAGCGTGGAGTCGAGGAAGGCGCCGAAGACCGAGCTGCGCCCCGTGGCGCGGGCGAGAATCCCGTCGAAGGAGTCCCCCACCAGGGCGAGCGCCAGCAGAGGCGGGCCGGCGAGGAAGCGGCCCTGCGGAAGGGTCGCCACGGCCACTCCCACCGTCAGGACCGTGCCGGCCACGGTGAGCATGTCAGGGGTGATCCCCACCCGGGCCATGGCGAGCGCGAGGGGGGTGAATAGTGCCTTGGTCAGGCCTCGGCCGTGCTGTCCGAGCATGGAGTCCTTACACAGAGTCGTCGTTCGTCGGAGTCGCAGGAGCGCGGTCCCAGGCGGCGGCGAGCTGGTCGCGCTGGACGCCCAGGAGCTGGGGAACGGGCTTCGTCTTGCCGATGATGGGCATGAAGTTGGCGTCGCCGGTCCAGCGCGGAACGATGTGCTGGTGGAGGTGGGCGGCGATACCGGCGCCCGCGACCTCGCCCTGGTTCATGCCCAGGTTGAAGCCGTGGGGGCGGGACACCGAGCGAACGACCTCCATGGCGCGGGCCGTCAGCCTGCCGATCTCAATGCGCTCGGCGTCCGAGGCCTCGGTCCAGTCCGAGATGTGCCGGTAGGGGCACACCAGCAGGTGACCGGTGTTGTACGGGTAGAGGTTCATCAGCACGTAGGCGCTCTCGCCGCGGTGGACGATCAGCGCCTGGCCGTCCTGCCGCCCGGGCGCCGCGCAGAAGGGGCACTGGCCGGGCGAGGAGTCCTCGGGCCTGTCCTGCCCGCCGATGTAGACCATGCGGTGGGGCGTCCACAACCGCCCGAAGGGGTCGGGGGCGTCGGCGTGCTGGAAGGGCGTCTCGATGCGCACGCCGTCCACGACGGCGCCCTCCAGGCCCGCCAGGGCGTCGGCCTCGGTCTCGGGGTGCTCAGCCACGGGTGAGCCTCTCCCCCGCCGGGTCGTTGACGCGGGCCCCGATGACGCCGGCGATGTGCGCCACGGCCTGGTCGACCGGCACCCCGTTGCACTGCTCGCCGTCGCGGAAGCGGAAGGAGACGGCGCCGGCCTCCACGTCGTCGCCCCCGGCGATGAGGATGAAGGGCACCTTCTCCTTGGCGGCGTTGCGGATCTTCTTGCTGAAGCGATCGTCCGACAGGTCGGTCTCCGCCCGCACGCCCGCGGCGCGCAGGCGTGCGGCGATGTCCTTGACGTAGTCGTCGAAGACCTCGGCCACGGGCACGAGCCGCGCCTGGACGGGTGCCAGCCAGGCGGGGAAGGCCCCGGCGTAGTGCTCGGTGAGCACGCCGATAAAGCGCTCCACGCTGCCCAGCTTGGCGGAGTGGATCATGACGGGGCGCCGGTGGGTCCCGTCGGCCGCCGTGTACTCCAGGTCGAAGCGCTCGGGCTGGTTGAAGTCGTACTGGATGGTGGACATCTGCCAGGTGCGGCCGATGGCGTCCTTGACCTGGACGGAGACCTTGGGCCCGTAGAAGGCGGCGCCGCCCGGGTCGGGGACCACCTGAAGGCCGGAGGCGTCGCAGGCCTCCTGGAGGGCGGCGGTGGCGGCGGCCCAGTCCGCCTCGGAGCCGATGAACTTGTCCTTGCGGGCCCCGTCGTCGCGGGTGGACAGCTCCAGGTAGAAGTCGCTCAGCCCGAAGTCGGACAGGATGGACAGGAAGAAGTCGATCTGGGCGCGGATCTCCTGGCCGGCCTGCTCGGGGGTGCAGTAGGTGTGCGAGTCGTCCTGCGTGAACCCGCGCATGCGGGTCAGCCCGTGGACCACGCCGGACTTCTCGTAGCGGTAGTCGCGCCCCATCTCGAAGAAGCGCAGCGGCAGCTCGCGGTAGGAGCGCCCCCGGGAGCGGAAGATGAGGTTGTGCATCGGGCAGTTCATGGCCTTGAGGTAGTACTCCTGCCCGGCCTTGGTGATACTGCCCGCCGCGTCGCGCTCCTCGTCGGCGAGCATGGGCGGGAACATGGTGTCGGCGTAGTAGGGCAGGTGGCCCGAGGTGTGGAAGAGGCCGCCCTTGGAGATCTCGGGGGTGTGGACGAAGTCGAAGCCGGCCTCCTCGTGCCGTCGGATCACATGGCTCTCGATCTGGTGACGGAGCATGCCGCCCCTGGGGTGGAAGACCACCAGGCCGGGGCCGATCTCCTCGGGGAAGGAGAAGAGGTCGAGCTCGGCCCCCAGCCTGCGGTGGTCGCGGCGCTCGGCCTCCCTGAGGCGCTCCTGGTAGGCCCGCAGGTCCTCCTTGGAGGCCCAGGCGGTGCCGTAGATGCGCTGGAGGGAGTCCCCGTGCTGGTCGCCCCTCCAGTAGGCGGAGGATGACTTGGTCAGGGCGAAGCCCTGGCCGATGAGCCGGGTGGAGGGCAGGTGGGGGCCGCGGCACAGGTCCTTCCAGGCCACGGTCCCGTCGCGGCGCACGTTGTCGTACACGGTCAGCCCGCCCCGGCCCACCTCCACCGAGGCGCTCTCGGCGCCGGCGCCCTTGGTGGTGATGAGCTCGAGCTTGTAGGGCTGGTCGGCGAGCTCGGCGCGTCCCTCGGCCTCGGTGATGTCCCGGCGCCGGAAGGCCTGGCCCTCCTTGATGATGCGCTTCATGCGCTTCTCGATGTCGCGCAGGAGCTCGGGGGTGACGGCGTCGATGCCCCCGAAGTCGTAGTAGAAGCCGTCGGTGATGAAGGGGCCGATGCCGAGGTTGACGTCCGGGAAGATCTCCTGGACGGCCTGGGCCATGACGTGGGTGGCGGAGTGGCGCAGGATGTTGAGGCCGTCCTCGGAGTCGAGGGTGATGGGCTCCACGCTCGCGCCCGCGGGAACGGCCCTGCCCAGGTCCCACGGCTCGCCATCGACCCTCATGGCGACGACCGCGCGGTCCCGCTCGAAGAGCGCGGTCCCCGTGGTGCCCGCCTCGATGCTGCGCACGGCGCCGTCGAGGGTGATGTCGATGGTGGGCTGGGATGGCACGAGTCTGCTCCTGATGAGTTGCGGGCCGGGCGCTGCACTGGTGCACCCGCTGACGGCCGGGAGTCTACTCGCCGACCGAGGCCGGCTCAGACGCCCAGGCGGTCCCGCACCAGGTGGCGCGCGCGGCGGCCGCGGACCAGCACGGCGTAGAGGCTCCTGCGAATGGGAATGTCCCAGGCGCCGTCGACCTCGGTGGCGTGGTGGGCGAAGCGCTTCTTGTAGCGGCCCACCCCGTAGAGCTCGGGCACCCGGGCGGAGTCCGCGCCCATGAGGTCGAAGGAGTCCTTGCCCTCAGCGGCCAGGGTGCAGGCCGCGAACCAGTCGAGGGCCTCGGCGCCGCGGAACCCGCGCGACTCGTCCGAGGAGGCCCCGTAGTAGGCGACGCCGGCCTTGCCGGAGACGGTGACGAGGTCCCAGCAGTGGGGCACGCCGTCGCGGCGCAGGACGAAGAGCCTGGCGTGCTCCGGGCCCAGGGTGCGCAGCATGTCCCAGTAGACCTCGGCGGGGTGGGGCCGGAAGCCGTCGCGCTCGGCCGTGGTGACCATCACCTCGTAGACCTCGTCGAAGGCCTGACGGCTCAGCCCGGTCTCCTCCGCCATGACGCAGCCGGCCTCGGTCGCGACGCGGGCGGCGCGCTTGACGCCGCGGCGGCCGTCCTTGGGCATGGCCGCGGCGATGGCGTCGGGCGTGCGCGGCCGCAGGTCGATGACGAAGGTCCGGTCGTAGGTGATGGTCGAGAGCAGCTCGCGGGTGTCCGCCGCCCGGTAGCGGGCGTGCATGCGCACGAACACGATGCGGGAGTCCTTGAGCCTGACCTCCCGCATCAGCAGGGAGCGCAGGTGCGCCTCGCGCTCGGGGCTCTGCTCCTTGAGCCAGATGGGCCCGTGCTTGGCCCACAGGAAGCGCCGCCCCGCGATCGTGTAGCGGTACAGGGCGAGGACGGCGACGGGCTTGCCGTCGGCCTCGTAGACGTAGCGCCCGAACAGGGGGTGGCCCTGGCTGGCCTCGTAGGCCTCCCAGGGCTCGAGCTGCTCGATGGGCGCCGGGGTGCAGCCGATGGCCAGGCGCATGTCCCTGGCGGAGATGGGGCGGAGGCTCTCGGGGCGCGAGGTGGTGCGGGAGACGTGAGTCATGGAATCTCCAGATCGGTGGGGCGGGGCTGAGCCAGGGACAAGGCTATAGGGGCCGGGGCGTCGCGGGGCGGGGGAGCCCGGCGGAAGTGTGCCGGGGCGGACCGGTCCGCTCAGCGCAGCCGCAGGCGCAGCGGCCGCGGGTGGTAGCGGTGGAACTTGCGGTCGTGGTTGAGCTTCTGGGCGGTGATGAGCAGACGACGGCGCAGGGAGCGCTCCGCGGGGTCGAGCAGCGGGTCGACCGCGCGCGCCGCCAGCCGCAGGACGCGTCGCCGCAGAAGGGGATCGTCGACCTGGTGGAGCACGAGGTGGCGCGGAAGGAGGCTGTAGAGCACCTCTGCTGTGGCCTCCCGGCGCGGCCCCGGGCTGCCGTCGACCAGGTCGCGGATCATGACGACCATGGGGTTGACGCCCGCTGCGCTCATGTAGAAGGAGTTCCGCCCGATGCGGGGGTTGAGCTCGAAGTAGACCGGGTCCCCGCCCCGTGGGTCGATCTTGACGTCGAAGTTCGCGAATCCCCGGTACCCGACGGATGTCAGCAGCTTCTCGGCGCCCTCCCACAACTCGGGGAAGGGCTCGGTGATCATGGCCACGGGGTTGCCGATGAGGGTGGGCGTGTGGTCCTCCAGCAGCACCCGCGCCGAGCCGATCATGGTCATCCGCCCGTCGGAGGCCACGTACGCGGTCACCGAGCGCATGGCGTCGTCCTCACCCGGGATCCGCTCCTGGATGAGGAAGGTGGACCGGTAGCCGGCTCCCCGCAGGTCGGACCACAGCGAGGCGAGGTCCGCGGGGGTGTCGAGGAAGTAGATCTTGCGCTGGCCGGGGAACTCGACGGCGTCCCAGTCCGCGCCGACGGCGGCCTTTCCGACCAGGGGGAAGGGGATGTCGATCTGCGGGTCGGCGTCCGCGAGGGCGGAGCAGTCCACGACGACCTGCCGCGGGGTGCGCAGTCCCTGCTCGGCGCAGGCCGCGGCGAAGGCGACCTTGTCGCTCAGGGCGCTCATCGCCTGGGCGCTCGGGAAGGGCACGACGTACTCCGGCTCGAGCTCGGCGCGGTGGGCGATGAGGAACTGGGCGGTCGCGTCGCGGTTGCCCATGACGACGGCGCTGCGCGGCGACCGGCCCGCGACGAGCTCGCGCAGGCGGGCGACCATGGCGGGCTCGTCGCGCGAGTCCTGGCGGACGACGTCGATGTAGCTCGACAGGGAGATCGCCTCGATCGGGCTGGGCGACAGCAGGGTCACCCGCTGCCCGGTGGCGTCGTGGAGCTGGCGGGCCAGCGCGTAGCCTCCGATATCACCGCCGATCACCACGGGGAGCAGATCGGGACGGGAGGGCCTGCGCGCTGAGAGGGCCACGTGTTCTCCTAGGTCCGGCCGAGCCCGCGTGCGGGCCCCGGCAGCATGGTCGGCATGGTCGGCATGGTCGAGGTGATCGGTGGTGGACGGGAATGGGAAGGGCCGACGTGCAGCACGGCCGCGGGACGGGCGGTCGCGATGAGAGCCCGGAACACGACGTTCCGGGCCCGGCAGCTGAGTGGGCGATACTGGGATCGAACCAGTGACCTCTTCCGTGTCAGGGAAGCGCGCTACCGCTGCGCCAATCGCCCGAGCGGATGACGGGACTCGAACCCGCGACCCTCACCTTGGCAAGGTGATGCTCTACCAACTGAGCCACATCCGCGCGCCGCCGGCGAGGAGCCGGTAACCGGTGCGGGAGGAAAAGTAGCAGAGCACGGGCGCCAGACCAAATCGGCCCCGGTGCGCGACCTCGAACCGTGATGCTGCGGCGTCGGAGCCGCGCACGTGGCAAAGTGTCCCTATGCCGTCTGACATGCCCACCACGCCCGACCGCCCAGGGCCCGTAGCCACCGACACCGCCGCCGCCCCGACACCCGACCAGGCCGCCACCACGCCCGCTGACACCGCCCCCGAGCCCGCCGTCGTCACTGCCAGCGCCGCCAGCGCCGCCAGCGCCGCCAGCGCCGCCGATAATGCGCCCGTCATCGCCCCGGCCTCGGCGACCGGCGTCGGCGCCCTCACGCCGATAACCGCCCCCACGCCCGACCAGCCGCAGACGGCGGCCCCCGTCAGCACTCCGACCACAGCGCCCGTCCCGACTCTCACGACCTGGCCGGGGCAGCCCTACCCGCTGGGCGCGACCTATGACGGCTCGGGCACCAACTTCGCGGTCTTCTCATCCGTGGCCGAGCGGGTCGAGCTGTGCCTGTTCGACGAGTCCGGCGCCGAGACCCGGGTCGACCTGACGGAGGTGGATGCGGACGTGTGGCACGCCTACCTGCCCACGGTCCGCCCCG
>ERZ772964.1020-NODE-1020-length-10566-cov-115.019_pt1 | contig 10566 bp, 10 predicted proteins | sample MGYA00580675_ERZ772964 | MGnify/ENA primary metagenome ERZ772964 (study PRJEB29015, sample SAMEA2737941) | human oral metagenome | biome: human oral; feature: human-associated habitat; material: dental | place: China | collected 2139 ...
CGTGGATGAGCACGGGCGTGCCGTCGGCGAGCAGGTCGACGTCGGTCTCGATCCACCTCGCCCCGGCGTCGGCGGCCGCGCGGAAGGCCGCCATGGTGTTCTCCGGTGCGGCCGAGGGCAGCCCGCGGTGGGCAAGCACCGCGCGCTCAAGGCTCGGGACGAGGCGGCCGGGGTGCACTGGCGCGGCGGGGTGCGCCAGCGCCGTAGGGTGTGCCGACGCCGTAGGGTGCGCCGACGCCGTAGGGTGCGCCGGCGCGGCGGGGCCGCCCGGGGCCCGGCCGTGCGGAGCAGGCATGCGCCCCTCCTTTCCTTCCGTCGGACTCGGTCGTAACTCCGGTGCGAGACCGGTCAGCAGGCCGCCGCCCGCGGGTGGCGGGCGGCGGCCGGCCTGGAACCGGCACGCGGCCGGCCGGGCCGCCGTCAGGGGACGACGACGCCGGCCTCCTGCGCCTTCGTGTCCTCGGCCTTGTCCTCCTCGGCCTCCCGCTCGCTGTGCGCACGCTCGGCGGCGCGGCGGTTGACGCGGTCCAGGATCACCGCGGTGACGCAGCCGATCGCCGCAACGGCCCCGGTGATCATGAAGATCAGCCGGTACCCCGGAGCCGGGTCGCCGCCCGCATAGCTGTCGATGATGTGGCCGTTGAGGTTGTAGCCCCACAGGATGGAGGCGTAGGCCAGCAGGGAGCCCACGGCCATGGCGGAGCCGTCGATCTCCTCGGGCAGCTCGAGCTCGCCGATCGGCGCCAGGATGACGGACTTGCCGAGGAAGGTGGCCAGCGCCACCAGAATGAGCAGCCCGACGACCGGCACGATGAGGGCCGGCCTGGCGGACTCGTTGCCGATCGGCATCATGAGGATGATGGCGCACCCCACCGTGACGACGCCCAGCGCGATCATCATCATCCTGGTGGACGACTTGAAGACGTAGTCGGCCACGACCCCCGAGATGAGTCCGGCGATCATGGCGATCAGCCCCACATTAAAGATTCCGAAGGCGGCCGCCACGGTGGTGGAGGCGTTGAAGACCTGCTGCAGGAACGGGGCGGAGATGTACATGAGGTTGACGTCGCACCAGTACACGGCCATCGCGGCGATGCCGGCGAGCCAGATGCGGGGCAGGGAGAGAACGTGCAGCAGCCCCTTGAGGGCGGCCACCGAGTGCGAGACGTGCTCCTCGGTGGCGATCTTGGTGTCGGGGACGTAGCGGGCCACAACGAGCATCATCGGCATCAGGAGCAGGGCGTAGGCGATGGCGAAGCCGCGCATGACGGCCGTCGTCGCCGATTCGGGGAAGAAGACGAGGGTCACGATGACGATCCCGTTCAGGCCGAACTCGGTCAGCCGGCGGACCGCCTCCAGCATGCCCATGGCCATGCCCTTGCCCTTGCGGTCCTGGTCCGCCGACAGGATGCACACGCCGTTGGCGACAGCGGGCCAGATGATCGCGTCGACGACCGCCCAGGAGATCGCGATGGCGCTCATGACCACGAAGGGCGGGATGATCACGAACAGGATGAGATAGGTGACCAGCCTCCACGCCATGCCGCACAGGATGATCGTGCGCACCCGGACGCGGTTGTTCACCCAGCCCGCGGGCACGTACAGGAACATGGCCAGACCGAGATAGGTCATGAGCTGGCCGAACTGGGACTGGGTTATTCCAAGAGTCTCCTGCAGGGGGATCATCAGGGAGCTCTTGAAGGACTCGAAGCTGCTGTAGAGGACCTGTCCGGACAGGGCGACGACCAGGAAGGGGATGATTCGGCCCCGGCGCATGAACGCCGGGAGAAGGGACATGACGCGCGTACTCATCGGGATATCTCCTCGGGAGAGGCGGGGTGATGGGACAGGGAGGGAGGGTCAGGGCCCTGGGCCCGGCGACGGCGCTCGCGTCGTACCCGATCGCGGCCTTGTGGGCCTGCGGCGCGGGGCGGCCTAGTCGGTACTGCGGAGAGGGGTTCGGTTCTGCGCGGGGAGGCGGGTGGATAGACAGGTGGTTGGTTTGGTGTGGCCTCACCACCCCACGGCAACGGGTTCGGGCACCAGGGTGATTCCGAAGCGCTCGCGGACCCCGGCCACGATCGTATCGCGCAGGGCGGCCACATCGGCCGCCGTGGCGCCGCCGCGGTTGGTGAGAGCGAGCACGTGCCTGGTGGACAGGCTCGCCCGCCCGTGCGCCCCGGGCGCGGCGAAGCCCTTGGGGAAGCCGGCGTGATCGATGAGCCAGGCCGCCGAGGTCTTGACCAGCCCGTCGACGACGGGGGCGTCCTGGACGCCGGCGACGACCCGCGTGTGATCGGTCACGGGGAACCGGGGGGCGTCCTCGGGCAGGGCCGCGGCGGCGGCCCGGGTGAGGATCGGGTTGGTGAAGAAGGAGCCGGCGGACCAGGTGTCGTGGTCGTCGGCGTCGAGCACCATGCCCTTGGAGCGGCGCAGCGCCAGGACCGCCTCGCGCACCTCGCGGGCGTCGACGCGGGCGCCCATGTCGACGCCGAGGGCCCCGGCCAGCTGACGGTAGGCGATGGGAGCGGACAGGGAGGCCTGGCGCACGTGGAAGGTCGCAGAGAGCACGACCCAGCGCCCCGTCGGGCCCCAGGTGCGCCCCGCCCCGACGTCCGGGTCGGTCAGGGAGCGCTTGAGGGCGGAGTCGCGGTAGGCCAGGCGCAGCTCCGACAGCGGGAGGTGGACCGTCCGCCCCGCGGCGCGGTCCCAGGCGCGCACGGAGGCGAGGAGCTCGGCGACCTCGGTGCCGTAGGCGCCGATGTTCTGCACGGGGGCGGCGCCGACGGTGCCGGGAATGCCCGACAGGGCGGCGAAGCCACCCCAGTGGGAGGCGATGGCCCGGCGCACGAGGTCGTCCCAGGTGGTGCCCGCGGTGGCGGTGATCTGCACGCCACCGCAGGCGTCGTCGGACACGAGCTCGACCTCGGCCCGCGCGTCCCGCACGACGACGCCGTCGAAACCGGCGTCGGCGGCCAGGATGTTGGACCCGCCGCCGATCACGAGCAGGGGGCGGCCCTCGGCGTCGGCCTGCCTGACGACGTCGATGAGCTCGGCCTCGCCGGCGGCCTCGACGTAGCGGCCCACCGGACCGCCCACGCGCAGTGTCGTCAGCTCGGCCAGCGGGGGCGCCGTCGTCGGCGGCTGCGGGCCCGGGACCCGGCCGAGCGCCCGCACGGGCGCGGGCCAGTCGGCGGGATCGGCGTGGACGGACAGGGGCATGGTGCACATCTCGTCCTCGGCGAGCGGCTCGTGAGGACTGAGGGGGCTGGGTGCGTCGTGCTGACTCACGGCTGACTCCTGGGATCGGGCGGGCGCCTGGCGGCCCCGGCTGGCCTTCAGACGCAAGAATGCCCCGCGTGGCGCAGTGCGGAGCCTGCGATCACGACGGGGCGACCATCACTTCTTGTTGCGACGCTGGTGACGGGTCTTGCGGAGCAGCTTGCGGTGCTTCTTCTTGGCCATGCGCTTGCGGCGCTTCTTAATGACAGATCCCATGGGGACTCCTCAGTTGTGGTGCATCCGGGGCTCGACCACGTTCAGGCATCAGTCGCCGACGCCGACCGGGGGACGGGCGGGCACGAACAGGCATGAACGAGCCGTGAGCGAGCGTGGTGGTCGGGCAGCGGGCGTCCGCAGACAGCCCGCACTCCGGCCACACTGGTGACTTGCGTGAGTCTAGCGGGTATCAGGAGCCCGTCGACTCCGACTCCTCGTGTCCCCAGTCACCCAGCCCGGCAGACAGGTACTGCCGGACGGCGCGCTCGGGCACGCGGAAGGAGCGGCCGACCTGCATGGCCGGCAGGTCGCCGGAGTGGACCATGCGGTAGACAGTCATCTTGGAGACGCGCAGCATGGTGGCGACCTCGGCCACAGTGAGGAAGGAGGGGGCGCTCGAAGCGCCGGAGGGGGAGGGGGTGCCCGGTGCCATGGGTCGTGAGTTTCCCGTCGTCGGATGTCGGTGGCGCAGCGGTCTTGCCTCCGCGGCGCGGGCCCGCGCCGCCGCGGCCCCAGACACAATATAACCTGAGCCTCTCGCGCCGCATAGGTCATTTCCTCTCCCAGGAGCCACACGCGTCGCATATCACATTTTGATTACGACGGCGTCCGACGGCGGGCGCAGGGGCGTGGCGCGGTTTACCGCCGTCGGGCCCTCCGGACAAGAATGGCCCTGTGCCCCCCTCGCACCGCCACCCCGGACGCACCGGCTCCCCGCGCCCCCGCGGGGAGGAGGGCGCGCGCGCCTCCGCGCCCCGGCACTGGCACGCCCCGATGCCGGCCTTCGCCAGGTGGCGCCGACGGCGCTCCGCCCTCCTGCCGGCCGCGACTCCCCCCTCCCCCGCCGCCCCCCAGAGCCCCACCGGGCGCGAGTCCTCCGGTCTCCTGGCGCTCCTGGAGCGGTGGGACCTGCGCGCCCGCCTGGCCCGGGCCGCGCGCTTCACGCCCGCCCGCCTGGCCGTCGTCGTCTTCGCCGGCATTATCGCGGTGGTCACGGTCCTGCTCAGCCTGCCCGTGGCGACGGCGGACAACCACCGCGCCGCCACGATCGACTCCCTGTTCACGGCGACGTCGGCGGTGTGCGTCACCGGCCTGACCACCGTCGACACCGCGACCTACTGGTCGCCCTTCGGCCAGGCGGTCATCATTATGGGCGCCGCCGTCGGCGGGCTGGGCATTATGACGCTCGCCTCGCTGCTGTCATTCGCCGTGTCCCGCCACGTGGGCCTGACCCAGCGGATGCTCGCGGCCAGTGAGAACCAGTCCCGCCTGGGCGACGTCGCCGCCCTGCTGCGAGCGGTCATGTACACCGCCATCGGCGCGGAGAGCCTGCTCGCGCTCGTCCTGCTGCCCCGTTTCCTGTCCCTGGGGCTCGACCTGGGGCACGCCTGCTGGTACGCGTTCTTCATGGCGCTGTCCATCTTCAACAACGCGGGCTTCGTCGTCATGCCCGGGGGCCTGGCGCCCTACGCGACGGACTGGTGGATGGGCCTGCCGATCGCGGTGGGCACCTTCGTGGGCGCCGTCGGATTCCCCGTGATCCTGGACGTCATGCGCCACCTGCGCCGCCCGCGCCAGTGGACGCTGCACACCAAGCTGACCCTGTCCACCTACTCCGCCCTGTCGGCCGTCTCCGCGCTGGCCATCGCCGCCTTCGAGTGGACCAACCCCCGCACCTACGGCGCGCTGCCGACCGGCGGCAAGCTCCTGACAGCGCTGATCAACGGCGTCAACGCGCGCTCGTCGGGGCTGACCACGATCGCGCCCGAGCACATGCGCGAGGCGACCTGGTTCCTCCAGGACGCCCTCATGTTCGTCGGCGGCGGGTCGGCCTCCACGGCCGGCGGCATCAAGGTGACGACCTTCGCGGTCCTGCTGCTGGCCATCGCCGCCGAGGCCCGGGGCGACCAGGACATCGAGGCCTTCGGGCGGCGCATCACGCTGTCGACGGTGCGCCTGAGCGTGGCCGTGGCCTTCATCGGGGCCTCCATCATCGGCACCGCGACGCTGCTCATGCTGGAGATGACCGGCCTGACGCTGGACCGCATCCTGTTCGAGGTGGTCAGCGCCTTCGCGACCGTCGGGCTGTCCACCGGGATCACGCCGATGCTGCCGACCAGTGCGAAGTACCTCATCGTGGTGCTCATGTTCGTCGGGCGCGTGGGCACCATGACGGCGGCGACGGCCCTGGCCATGCGCGAGCGCCGCCGCGTCATCCGCATGCCCGCCGAGCGCCCGCTCATCGGGTGAGGACGCCATGTGGTACGACGACATCCTGGAAGAGGTCTCCAGCCCGGAGACGCTGCGGCTGCGCTCGCTGTCCGTGCGCGCCATCACGCAGGGCATGTACGACGACGGCGCTCGACTGGCCATGCGCGCCAGGACCACCGCCATGGCGGGCCGCAGCCGGGCCGAGCAGGCGGACCTGCGCGTGGACCTGATCACCTACGGGCCGGCCCGCAGCCTCGTGTCCGCGGCCGTCCGGCACCTGCTGGCGCGTCAGTACGAGGAGTGCCTGCACGCCGCGCAGCTCGCCGGCACCCTGTACGAGTTCGCCGACGCCTCCGACTACGACCTCAAGGAGTACTGGCAGGTCGTGGGCCAGGCCTACCGGGGTCTGGGCGACGAGCGCGAGATGGACAACGCCTTCATGCTGGCCAGGCTCTCGGACTCCGACCTCCAGCGCTCGCCGCGCCCCGGCCCGCCCGAGCAGTGAGGCCGGCGGGGGCTCAGGCGCTCAGGAGGCGCGCGACCGCGCGGGCCGTCGTCACCGCGTCGGTTCGGCCGCGCTCGCCGGCGACGGTCCGCTCGATGACCAGCCCCACGGCGGCGTTGTGGACGACGGCGGCCGCCTCGTCGGGATCGACGCCCTGCGCGATGACGCCCCTGGACTGCCAGCGACGAACCACGTGGGCGATCTCGGCGCGCACGCGGGCGTAGCTGACCGCATACGCCTCCCGCAGGTCCGGGTGCCGCGCCAGCTCCGCCCACACGCCGATCATGAGATTGATCTGACCGGTCTCCGACGAGGACCCGGCCGCGCCGTCGGCCTCGCCGGTCCCGGCGCCGTCGCCCCCCTCGGCGGAGCCCGAGAAGGGCCGCCCGAAGACCCAGGAGTACTCGACCGCGCGCACGAAGGCATCCTCGAGGTCCGGGAGCGCGTCAAGGTCGGCCAGCGCCGTGATCCACTCCACGACCGGGTCCATGGCCCGGACGATGACGGCGCGCACCAGCGAGCGCTTCCCCTCCGGGAAGTACCGGTAGACGGTGCTCGACGACATGCCCGCCTCGGCGACAATCTCGTCCATCGAGGCGCCGTCGAAGCCCTGTCGGGCGAAGCAGACCGCCGCCGCCGCCAGGATCCTGGCCGTCTGCCGGTCTCGGTACGACTGCGTGACACGGGGCATGGCACCAGGATACGGCGGCCCGGGGAACGCCGGACGTCACGCCGCCACCGCAAAACGAAACGACCGTTTTGACATAGGCGACTCCGGGCACTACGGTCCGCATCGTAAACAGTAACGATCGTTTTGACATGGAGGTGCTCATGTCCTCTGCACCCGTCACGGCAGCCACCGCGCCCGACTCCGTACCGGCCGACGTCGGCGCGCCGCGCACGTCCCCGCCCCCGCGCTCCCGGGAGCGCGCCCTCGTCGCCGGCTCCCTGATCACCCAGCTCATGATCGTCCTCGACATGACGATCATCGCGGTCGCCCTGCCCCGCATGCAGGCGGACCTGGGGCTGACGTCCTCCCAGCGACCGTGGGCCATCACCGCCTACACCCTCGCCAACGGCGGTCTTGTCCTGCTCGGCGGGCGCCTGACCACCGTCATCGGCATTCGGCGCTCCTACTGGCTGGGGCAGGCCGGCTTCGCCGCCGCGAGCCTCATCGCGGGCACGGCGACGTCCTTCCCCGTGCTGGTGACCGCCCGCACCGCCCAGGGAGCCTTCGCCGCCCTGCTCGGTCCGACGACCCTCTCACTGCTCAACTCCGCCTTCCCCGCGGGCCCCCGCCGCAGGCGGGTCTTCGCCCTCTTCGGCGCCACGGGCGGCGTCGGGGCCGCGGCCGGGCTGCTGATCGGCGGAGCGCTCACGGACTGGCTCAGCTGGCGCTGGTCGCTCTACGTCAACGTGCCGATCGCCCTGATCGGCTTCCTCGTCGGCCTGCGCGGCCTGCCCGCCTCCAGCCCCCGCCGCGACGGACCGGCCCTGCCCGACCTGCCCGGCCTCGTCCTGGGCTGCGCGGCCTGCTTCAGCGCGGTGTTCGGCCTGGACCGCGCCGAGCAGACCTCCTGGGGGTCGGCCTCGACCATCGGCTGGCTCGCGGCCGCGGTCGTGCTGGCGATGCTGTTCCTGGTCAGGGAGCGCACCGCTTCCGACCCCGCCCTGCCACTGTGGATCATCTCCCGGCCCGCGCGCGCCGCCTCCTACGTCGGCGCGGCGACGGTCGGCGCGACCCAGATGGGCGGAGCGCTCTACCTGACCTACTACCTGCAGAACCACTTCGGCTACTCGCCCCTGCGGACCGGCGTCGCCTTCCTGCCCATGATCGGCGCCCTCGTGGTCACCGCGCCGCTGGCCGGGCAGCGCCTCCTCCACCGCCTGGGCACGCGCGGCACGCTGCCCCTGGGCATCGCGATCGAGGCGGCGGCCTTCGTCCTCCTGTCCCGGATCGGCCCCGACTCGAGCTACGCCGGGGCGGTCGTCCCCGGGATCATGGTCCTCGGCGTGGGGATCGGCTTCGTCATGCCGGTCACGTTCAACTCGGGCACCCGGGGCGCTCCCGTCTCCCACATCGGCCTCGCCTCGGCGGTGATCACGGTCTCCCAGCAGATCGGCGCCTCGCTGAGCGTCGCCCTGCTGGCGACCTACGCGAGCAGGCACGTGAGCACCTACGTCGAGGACCACGCGGAGCAGACCAGGGCCCAGGCGATGAGCGCGCTGAGCCAGGCGCAGGCGACCCCGGACTCCGACGCCGGGCAGGCGATCGTCGCCAGGCTGACCGCCGAGCTGGCCGACCGCGCGCAGATCAGCGCCTACAGCGGCGGCTTCCTCCTCATGGCCTGCATCCTCGCCGTCGTGGCGGCGCTGCTGGCAGCGCTGGCGGGAGCCGCCGTCGTCCTGCGGGCCCGGCGCCGCGCCTGAGGCGGCTCCAGCTGCACTACGGTGGGCACCGGGCCGCGGCGCTCCGCCCGGCCGTCCGCCGTCCGCGCAGGAGAACCCATGGCAGCCTCCGTCGATCGCACCGACTCGACCCTCGTCATCGGACTGGGGCGCTTCGGGTCCGCCGTCGCGGCGACCCTGGACCGGCTCGGCCGGGAGGTCCTCGCCGTGGAGTCCAACCCGACGATCGTGCGCCAGTGGACCGGCCGCATCCCCCTGGTGGAGGCCGACGCCACCGACATGGAGGCCCTGGAGCAGCTGGGCGCCACCGAGTTCGGCACCGCGGTGGTGGGGGTGGCGACCTCCCTGGAGGCGAGCGTCCTGATCACCGGCAACCTCGTGGACCTGGAGACCCCGCATATCTGGGCCAAGGCGATCTCGCGGGCGCACGGCCGCATCCTGCGCCGCATCGGCGCCCACCACGTGGTCTACCCCGAGTTCGACGCCGGCCAGCGCGCCGCCCACCTGGTCAGCGGCCGCATGCTGGACTACATCGAGATGGAGAAGGGCGGCTTCACCATCGTCAAGATGCGCCCGCCGGCCGAGCTGCACGGCTTCACCATCGGCGAGTCCAAGATCCGCTCGCGCTACGGCATCACGGTCTTCGGCCTCATGAGCCCCGGGGAGCCCTTCGAGTACGCGGCGGCCGAGACCCTGGTCAGCGCCGAGGACGTGCTCGTCGTCGGCGGGGACGCCACGCTGCTGGAGCGCTTCGCCAACCGGGCCTGAGAGCGCAGGAGCCGCGCCTCATGCGCTGGAGCGGCGCCCCGGAGGCAGCGGGACGACGTGGGCCGCCCGCAGCGGGGGCGTCATTCCTCCTCGCGCAGGGCGTAGGCGAAGGAGTGGGACCGCCCCGTGTCGAGCTCGACCAGGTCGCGCCCGCTGTTGAAGGCGTCGGGAGGGCAGGTCATGGGCTCCACGGCGACGCCCCGGCGCCCCAGGTACTCGGCGGTGTAGACCTGCACCCACGGCGCCTGGGCGCTCATGACCACGGTGCGGCCCGCCTCCCCGCCGGTCAGACGGATCTCCCAGGGCCCCTGGGGCAGACCCGTGTAGGCGTTGTCGGTCGCGATCCGCCTCACCAGGCGGCCGGCGCGCCAGTCCCAGTCGGTGCCGGTGACGTCGCGCTCGGCAGCAGGCGCCATGCGCTCGTCGACGTCGAGGACCCGCGCGGCCGGCACCTGCAGGATGCACTCGTCCAGCGGGACGGACCGGGTCAGGTAGGGGTGGAAGGAGACGCCGTAGGGCGCCGGTGCGAGGGGGCCGCCGGTCTCGGGGACGCCGACGACGCCCGACGACGGCAGCGCGCCGGCCCCGAGGCTGGTGGTGGTGGCCGTCACGGTCAGCCCAGTGCGCGCGTCCAGGTCGAAGCGCACGCGGACCTCCAGGCTCCAGGGGTAGGCGTACGAGCCGGGCAGAGTCAGCCCGAGCTCGACCGACGACGCCGGGTCCGCCGAGCTCGCCGGGGCGCCGACGCCGGTCGCCTCGGCCGCCCCCTCCCCCATGGCGACGACCTGGAAGTCGGCCCAGCCCACCAGGCCGTGCAGGGCCGCGCCGGTCTCGGGCTCGTTGCAGGGCACCAGGTAGTCGGCGCCCCGGTAGGTGTAGCGCGCCCCGGCAATCCGGTTGGGCCACGGAATCAGGGTCTTGCCCTGCCAGGCCGCGGGCAGCGAGGCCTCGGCGTCGAAGGGGACGACGAGGTCGCTGCCCGCCTTGCGCAGGTGGACTAGTGTGGCGCCGGCAGTGGCGATGCGGGCCGCGTAGTCGCCGGCGGCCAGGTCGATGAGCTCTCCGTTGATCATGCGTGCCGTCCAAGGTGATGGTCGAGGCGCCGGCGGGCGGGCGCCGTGCGATACGGCTACGGTACGGCACCGGGCCGGTGCGCGCTCGCCGTGAGCCGCCCC
>ERZ772964.1023-NODE-1023-length-10542-cov-38.4704_pt1 | contig 10542 bp, 3 predicted proteins | sample MGYA00580675_ERZ772964 | MGnify/ENA primary metagenome ERZ772964 (study PRJEB29015, sample SAMEA2737941) | human oral metagenome | biome: human oral; feature: human-associated habitat; material: dental | place: China | collected 2139 ...
ACGTTCACCCACCGGGACGTGGACGCCATGCGCGTGTCCACCGACCGCGGCGAGCTGGTCGCCACCGCCGCCTACTGCGGCAGCGCCGTCTGAATGAGGGCCGCGCCCCCGTTGAGGCACAGGTAGCCCCGTCCGACGGTCATGACCACGGGCGCGCGCCGCGGGATCCTGGCGGAGAGCAGGTCGCCGTCCATGTCGACATTGGGCTGCAGCAGGATCCCGCACCGCGAGCGCCGCAGCGTCTTGGTCCAGTGGCTGTAGAGCGTGCGCAGGTCGTCGGCCCGGCCGGCCGCGGCGATCCGCACATTGGGCGGGCTCTCCGCCAGCAGTTCCGCCAGCGCGTGATCGGAGTCGTCGATCCGCTCGGCGTCGTCGACCAGCACCAGGACGGGGCCCTGGCGCAGTCGGAGCGCGGCCAGCAGGCCGGCGGCGTCGGCCGGGTCGGTGATCACCTGGTCCAGGTCGGCCGCGGCCAGGGGGGAGCGGCGCGAGGCGATGGCCGCGATCGTGGGCGGCTCGGGGCCGTCCGCGGCGGTGCGGGCCGCGGCGGCCAGGGTGAGCAGGGTCGTCGACTTGCCCGAGCGGGGCGGGCCGGCCACGAGGATGTGCTCGCCCTCGTAGCTCTCCAGGAGGGCCGGCTTGAGGTCGGCCTCCCCGATGCCCACGGGCAGGCGCCACGGCTCGTGGGCGAGGCGGGCGACGGCGTCGAGCTCGTCGACCCTCACCAGGGTCGGCAGCTCGCCGACCACGGAGGGTTTGGCGGGGGCGTGGGGCCACACCCGCGAGGCGATGTGCTCGACGGCGGCCCGGGCGCCGCAGCCGGGCGTGGCGATGTGGGTCTGCAGGCGGGTGAGGACCGGGACGGCGCGCCCGTTGACGTCGGCCGGCATCTGCTCGGGCTTGATGCCGGCCGAGGAGTAGTCGTAGCGGTCGGCGAGCCGGAAGAGCCACTTCTGGGTGGTCACCTCGTCGATGGCCGAGGGGATGGCCTTGACGCGCGTGGTGGTCATGGCGAAGTGGACGCCCACCTCCGGCCCGTCCGCGTAGGAGCGGTAGAAGGATTCCAGCAGCGGCAGGCCGTCCACGTCCTGGTACTCGTCTCGCAGGGCCGCGAAGCCGTCCACCAGGACCAGCATCCTCCGGCTGCGGTCCGGGGCGCCGCGGCGGCGCTGCACCTCGGCGCGCAGGAATTTGAGCAGGCGGCTCTGGCGCTCGCGCGCCCCCGAGCCGGCGCCCGCGTAGCCCACCAGGTGGGGCAGGCCGGTGAGGACCTCCAGGTCGCCGGCGCTCATGTCGAGGACGACGATGTCGAGCTCCTGCGGGTCCAGGGCGCGGGCCGCGGTCAGCGCGATGGCGACCAGCGCCGTCGTCGTGCCCGATCCGGGCACTCCCCCCAGGATGAGGTTGCCCTCCGCCATGTCCCAGCCGGCGTCGAGCTGGCGCTGCCCGTCGGGGTCGTCGGACAGGGCGAAGACCAGGGTGTCCCCGTTCAGGCCGCCGACCGCCGGCAGCTTGGAGGCGGTGTCGTCCGGGTCGGCGCCCGCGGCGTCCTCCTCGCCGCCGGGCGCGTCCGTCCGGGCGGGGCGGGGGAAGCCGGCCAGGTTCACGCGGGCGCCCAGGGGCTCGGGCCACACCGGGCGGGGCGGGGCGAAGCCCGCGATCGCGTTGGCCTCCACGATGGCGTCGATGAGGGCGTCCAGGTCGGTCTCCGGTTCGCCGGGGGCGGGTCTGCGGGCGGGCGGGGCGGGGCGGGGCGGGGCGGAGGAGCCGCCCGTGGTCAGGTCGGTGAAGGCGATCGCCTCGCGCTCCTCGGACTCGATCGGGCCGGTGACCAGGGCGGTCTGGACGGGGGTGATGTCGTCCTGGCCGAGCTTGACCAGGGCGCGGCCCTTCTGCTGGCGCCCGATCGCGGCGGCGTCGGGCACGTCGATGACGTTGGAGGAGTCCTCGCGGCTCTGCACCCGCAGCGCCACCCGCATGTTCGTGTTGGCGAGGATGTCGTCGTTGACGACGCCGGCGGGGCGCTGGGTGGCCAGGATCATGTGCACGCCCAGGGTGCGCCCGACGGCGCCCACGCTGACCAGGGAGCTGAGGACGTCGGGGTACTCCTTGGCGAGCATGGCGAACTCGTCGACGACGAGCAGGAGCCGGGGCATGGGCTCGGTCGGGTTGGTGGCGAGGTAGGCGTCGAGGTTGTCCACGCCCTCCCCGGCGCCGGCGAAGACCCGCTGCCGGTAGGTCATCTCCGCCTCCAGGGCCCGCAGCGCGCGGTCGGCCATCTGGGCGTCGAGGTTGGAGATCGTGCCGATCGTGTGCGGCAGCCGCTCGCAGGTCTTGAAGGCGGCCCCGCCCTTGAAGTCGATGAGGATGAAGGTCAGGGACGTCGGGTCGTTGCGCGCGGCGAGGCCGGCCACGAGGGTGCGCAGGAACTCGCTCTTGCCCGATCCGGTGGTCCCGCCCACCAGCCCGTGCGGCCCGTCGCGGACCAGGTCGATGGAGAACATGCCGCGCTCGCCCACGCCCACCGGGGCCTGGGCGCCGGGCGCCCGCCAGGAGTCGAGCACCTCCTGCGCGGTCGGGGCGGCCATGCCCAGCAGCGGGCCCAGGCGCACCAGGCCGGGCAGCGAGGCCCCGGGCACCTCCAGCTCGGGGTCCTCCAGGCGCGCCATGGCCATGGCGGCCCGGGCGGCGCCGTCGGCGCCGATCCCGGACAGGGCCACGTCCTCCACGCGCACCAGGTCGCCGGGGCGCTCCAGGACGGCGGGCCCGTCCCGCCCCGCCTCGATGACGACCGTGCACGAGGCCGGCAGCTGCTCGCGGGTCGCGGCGAGCACGATGCCGCTGACCCGGCGCGGCGCGCGCTGGCCCGAGCGGGCGACGGCGCCCCGCCCGCGGCCCAGCAGGGAGCGGGCGGGCGATTCGCGGCCCTCGGTGAGGACGTCGGAGTCGATGAGGAGGAGCGCGTTGGGGGTCGCCAGGGCCTCCACCCCGTCGCGCAGGCCGGACAGCAGCGAGTCCGACTCGCGCCGCCGGCCGCTGATCCAGCGCCCCTCGTCGCCCGTCCCCAGGCGCCGGGTGTGCGGGAGCCACCGCGTCCACTCCCACTCCTGGTCGCGCCCCGGGTCGTGGAAGACTCCGATGGTCAGGTCCGCGGGGCCGCAGTGGACGGCGGCCTGGAGCAGCAGGCTGCGCGCCACGGCCGTCGTCGCCTCCCGGCGTCCGACGATGCCGACCACGCCCGCGTCCGACAGGTCCACCTCGGCGGGCCCCGCGGCGATCACCGAGGCGTCCAGGGCGGCGCGGACCTCGTCGACCGGCTTCCGCGCGGCGCGGGCGTCCACCGCGGGCCTCCACGGGGAGTCGGCCACGCCCGCGCTCAGCAGCAGGACGTCGGGGTCGTCGTGGCGGCGCTGCCACAGGGTCGTGGTGGGCCACAGGGCGCGGCGCGCGGCGAGGTCCACCGCGGGCACGGCGGTCCGGCGGGCCGCCAGCTCCGCGGCCGCGGCCTCGCGCAGGGAGGCGGTGAACCGCTCCAGGTCCTCGGAGAAGGTCTTCTCCGCCTCCTTCTTCTCGGCCCTGCGCCTGCGCTTCTGGTCGAACCAGTTGCCGATGGCCAGCAGCGGGCTCATGGCCGAGAACATGGCGTAGCGCAGGTCCCTCATCATGACGACCATGACGACGGCCAGGATGAGGGGGCCGACGACGGCGATGAGGGAGAAGCGCGTGGGCTGGGCCTGCCGCGGGCGCTCCGGGGGCGTCAGGGGCTCGGGGTCCTTGCGCCGTCCGGGCCGGGGCGGCCGGTTGAAGGGGACGGTTCCGGCGGCGGTGATGTTGTGCAGCGACCCGGGGCGGGGGGCGCGGGGCTCCTCCACGTCCTTGCGCGCCGCGATCGCGCAGTCGCCGATGCGCAGCACGGCGTCGGCGTCGATGCGCGCCCCCTCCTCGTCCACGGCGTCGCCGTCCAGGAGGGTGCCGTTGGTCGAGCCGCGGTCCTTGACCAGCAGGCCCTCCTCGTCCCGCTCCACGGTCGCGTGCAGCCAGGAGGCGCTGCGCGAGGGCAGGGGCACGTCGGCCTCGGGGGAGCGCCCGATGGTGAGCACGCCCGTGTCCGGGACCCGGACCACCGGGCCGACGTCCTCCTCGCCGAGCACCGTGAGGGTCCAGCCGGACAGGGCCTCGAGCGCCTCGCCCCCGTCGGGGCGCAGCGTGCTGCCCTCCATGAGCGAGGCCCGGGCGAGCGGGTCCTGCGGGTCGTGGGGGACGTCGTCGACCCACACCGGCCCGGCGGACAGGGGGGCGCCGTAGACGCCCTCCACGAGCTCGCGCAGGGTGGCGGAGTCGGCGAAGGACTCCAGCTCGACCGTCCTGGGGTCGTCGTTGAGGTCGATGACCAGGCGCATGGCCGCTTCCTTTCCGGGCGCCGGCGCGGGCGCGTCAGTTCTTGGAGGAGGTGGCGAACCAGAACAGGCCCGGTCCGGCGCCGCCCCCGGGCAGGGCCCGCAGGCCCGGGTCCTGGGAGGTCGCCGTCAGCGCGACCACCGAGGAGGGGGCCAGGGCGGTCCGCCCGGTGAAGGTCAGGTCGGCGCCCGCCAGCCCGTCGGCGTTGCCCAGCCTGAGGGATGCCAGGGCCGTTCCGACCTTGGCGGGGTCGGTCGATCCCGTCGCCTCGGCCGCCCGGACGAGGGCGACGACGGCGTCGTGAGCGCGGGCGTCGGCGGTGCGGGCGGAGGACGCGGAGAAGGCCTCGGCGCCGAACAGGTCGGTCTGGCCGGGGTCCTGCGCCATGAGCCTGATGGCGCCCAGGAAGGCCGACAGCCCCTCGGCCCGTTCGCCGGTGCTCAGCGCCGCCGGGTCGGAGTCGGCGACGCCGACGGTGGTCATATTCGCGTTGAGGCTCCCGCCGGCCTCGACCAGGGCGGCCGGGAAGGCGCTGCTGCGGGCCTGGGGGGTCAGGATGATCGGCAGCGCCGTCCCGGTGCCCTCGATGGCCCGCACCGCGGTGGCCTGGGCGTGCGCGCTGCCCGCGATCACCACGCAGTCGACGCTCCCCGCGCCGGCCGCGGCGGTCAGGGCGTCGGTCATGGGCTTGGTGTCCGCGCCGTCGCTGTAGGAGTGGCTCTGGGCCGCGGAGACGGTGGAGGGCAGGGCGCCCCCCGCGTCGACGACGAAGGGCGCGTGGACGCCCGTCTGGCTCAGGGCGCTGGAGACGGCGGCGTCGAGGGCCTCGGTGTAGGGGCCGGTCAGCCAGGCCCGGTTCTCGTGCCCGTCGAGGACCGTCGGGTCCGTCTCGTAGGGCAGCAGGGCGGGCAGGCCCGCGGCGCCCGCCGCGTCCAGGGCGGCCGTGACGTGGCTGCCGGAGGTGGCCAGGACGACGCCGGACACGCCCTGGGCGGCGAGCTGCCCGACGGCGGCGGCGGCGCCCTCGGCGGTGCCCTGGTCGTCGCTCACCCGGAGGGTCACGGCGGTCGTGCCGGCGAGGTTGAACCGGTAGGCGGCGACCTGGGCGCCCTCCGCCGGGCCGAGCCAGTCGCCGCCCTGGCCCGGCTCCGAGGAGGCCGAGACCACGACCCCGATCGTGATCGACGGCACGGCGCCGTCGGTGGTCAGGGCGACGGGGACGGCGGAGGCGGGCGTCGGGGCGGCGGAGGCGGGCGTCGGCGTGACGGCGTCGTCGTGCCCGCCGGAGGTGCAGGCCCCGACCAGGGCCGTGCACAGCAGGACGACGGCGAGCAGGGCGCCGGTGCGCGGGGCCCTCACCGCGAGCCCCCCACGCGGAGGCTGTAGACGACGGTGCGCTGCTCCGCCGCGGGCCGCGGGGCCGCCAGGCCGTTGACCCGCGACTGGGCCTGGAGGCTGGCCTTGACCTGGGCCTGCTGCAGGAGGATGCCCTCCATGTCCTGGGCCCTGACCGCGCCGTGGGCGGCGACCGCCTGGTTGGCCGCGGCGACCTGGTACCCGGCGGATCCGGTCAGCGCCGCCGAGCTGTACATGATCCCGACCAGGCCGGTTCCCGACCCGTCCGGGCTGCCGATGTCCAGCAGGACCCGGTCCAGATCGCTGGTCAGCAGCGATCGGGCCGCCTCGATGTCGACGACCGAGCCGGTCAGGCCCTGCGTCATGGAGGTGAGGCTGCCCTCGACCTGGGACGACAGGGCGGCGGAGGATCCGGCCGCCTGGTCCTGGATCTGCGCCGTCTGCTCCTGGATGGTCCGGGCGCTGTCCGAGGTGATGCCGTCGGCGCTGGCCCGCATGCCGCTGGTCGCGGCGTCGAAGCTGGCCCCCACGGCGGCCCGGCTGGTCCCGGCCTGCGCCCCGATGAGCCGGATCTGGGTGCCCACGGTGGTGGAGACGGCGTCGGTGGTCTCCTTCGCGGTCTTGTCGAAGGCGGTCCTGACGCCGGCGGCGGCGGCGGTCTGATCCCGGTCGAGCTTGTCGACCGAGGCGCTGAGCGCGTCGTAGCCGCTGCGCAGGTCCGTCACGGCCGTGCGCAGGTCCTTCAGGGAGCCGCTCAGACTGGGCTTGGACGGGTCGTCGGGAGCGCCGTCGACGGCCAGGACGATGGCGTCGCGGGCGGCGACGACGTCGGCGACGGCGGTGCGCACGGCGTCGACGTCCTTCTTGGTGGCGCCGCCCGGCGTGGTGGTGTCGGAGGCGGTGACGATCTGCTCCAGGCTCGTGCTCTGCGCGCTCAGGGCGGCGTCGGCCGAGGAGCCGTCGTCGGGCTTGTCGGCCGGCTTGTCGTCGGCCGCGCCGCCGCCGTCCGGTTTGTCGTCGGCCGGCTTATTGTCGGCCGCGCCGTCGGCTGGCTTGTCGTCGGCCGGCTTGTCCGCCGCGCCGCCGCCCGCGCCGGGGCAGGGCGTGGAGGTGAGCCGGGCCCGAGCCTGCTGGAGGAGCGCGGGATCCTTCGCGGAGGCGATCTCGGTGCACAGGTCCCGGGCGGCGTCGGCGATCTGCCCGCGCGCCGTCGTGTTGTTCGCCTGGGCGGCGGTCGCCGAGGAGTGGATGCCGTCCAGGGTGCTCACCAGGGCGTCCACCCCGGGCGTCAGGGCGTTCACCGCCTGGTTGAGGGCCTCCGTCTCGGTGCTCAGGTCGCCCGTGCCCTCCCCGCCCTCGGACGGGGCGAGCCGGTTCAGGGCGGTCTCCACCCCGGTGACCTTCTCCCCCAGGGCCGTGGAGCTGGTCAGGACGTCGGCGCGCGTCTCCGGCTGGAGCGCCGCGGTGACGGCGTTGGCCTGCTCCCCCAGGGAGGCGACCGCCGCATTGACCTGCTGCTGGGCGGCGGCCAGGCTGCAGGTCGCCGAGACCGACCCCTGGGCGCAGGTGCTGGTGTCCGCGTCGCCGAGAGCCTCGGACAGCTGGGCCTGGACGGCGGCCTTGCAGTCGTCGTTGGCCTGGGCGTAGGCCTGGAGGAGGCCGGAGACCCGGTTCACGGAGCCGTAGACGCCGTTGCCCGAGTCCGCCTGCGCCGCCGCCGGGCCCGCTGCGCTGGCCGCGTCCCCCGGGCCCGCCGCGCCGGCCGGGGTGGGGGCCTGGGAGCCGACGAGGGCCTGGGCGGTGGGCCCGGCGCCCGGCTGGGCCTGGCACCCCAGGGACTCCAGGCTCGGGACCTGCGCGGGCCGGCTCGTGTCGCCCATGATGGCCGAGGCGGTGTTGACCACCTGGAGGAGCTGGGACGTCGCCGAGGACTGGGTGGAGGTCAGGGTCTGGGTCAGGGTCTGGGTCAGGCCGCTCAGGTCGGTGCCGATCGACTGCATGGAGGAGGACAGGCTCTGGCTGGAGGAGGTCAGGTCCGCCAGCGTCTGGGTGCCGATGGTGCCGGCGTTGCCCGTCAGGGTCGTCGAGACCCGGTCGACGATGGCGTGGGCCTTGGCGAGGGACTCGTTGACCTGGGACAGGGCCTCGATCGTCGAGGTCGTCAGCGCCAGCTGGGAGCCGGTGTCGGTGCGGAAGGCCGCGTCCATGAGGCCCTGGACGGACGGGTCCGTGATGAGTCCGGTCTGCACGGACAGGCCGAATTCGGGCACCTTGAAGTCGACGGCGTCCACGACCAGGCGCAGGTCGGCGGTCGCCCCGAGCTGCGGCGGCGCCAGCAGCGCCGCCCACTGGACCTGGGACTTGCCGTCGCCGGTCCTGCTGAGCACCCCGTTGGTCACGCCCTGGGCGTCGGAGGAGGCGGTGATGACGCTGTCGGGGTCCGCGTCGAGGGAGACGGCGGCGGACAGCGTCAGGGGCGCGCCGACGAGCGCGGTGCGGGTGCGCGAGGTCCCGGCGACGTCGTAGGTGAGGGACTGCGGCTTGACGGTGAGGTTCTCGACGAAGACGTCGACGGTGACCCTGCCCGTGTAGCCGGCGATCTCGCTCAGGTCGGTCCCGGCGCCGTCGGCGGTCCGGTAGGCGGTGCGCACGCGCACGGGCAGGTCCTTGGCGACGTCCCGGGGGGCGTAGGTGCGCGTGCCCGCCGCCGCCCGCCGCCCGTCGGGGCTGACCGACACGGTGGTCCCGGAGACCGCGGTGACGGCCCCGGAGGGGGAGACCGCGATGTCTATGCTCTCCAGCGACCTGGCCTCCTCGGCCCGGGCCTGCGTGCCCCCGGTGACGCCCTGCACCCATGTCAGGGCCAGCACCGTGACGACGGCGACGGCGGCGGCGGAGCGGCGGGGCCGTCGCCGGGCGCGGCGCAGTCGGCTTCGGACCCCCGCGGCGAGGCGGGTGTCCGACAGGGCGCGCAGCAGTGCGGCGGCGCCGTGGGCGGGTCGGTTGTCCGTGGGCCTGTCGGAACTCATAAGGACATCTCCTCGCGCGAGCCCGTTCTTCAGGGCCCACATGGGATAGCAGGGAAGCGCCGTCATGCTATACGGCCGTCCGGGGCGCGCGCACGGGGGTCCGGGTGATGCCCGCCCCACAGGTATGGGCAACGCCTCCGGGTGGAGGGGCGCGGCGGTGGCATAGGGTGGTCGGCATCACCCCTAGGCGAACATGGATTGGGCGACGATGGATCAGAGCGCACAGGGCGCGGGCGCCAGGGCCCTCGGCGCCCGCTACACGCTCACCTCCCTGCTGGGGCGCGGGGCGACCGGCGAGGTGTGGCTGGGGGCCGAGCGCCGCAGCGGCAGGCGCGTGGCGGCCAAGCTCCTGCGGCCGGAGTACCTGGAGGACGACGCCGTCGTCGACCGGTTTGTGAGAGAACGCACAATCCTGCTGGGTCTGCGGCATCCGGGCATTGTGTCCGTGATCGATCTCATCGTCGACGGCGAGGATCTGGCCATCGTCATGGACTACCTGGAGGGCGGCTCCCTGCGGCGGGTCCTGCGGGAGGACGGGCCGCTGGAGCCCGCCCGGGCGGCCGCCGCCGCCGCGCTCGTCCTGGAGGCCCTGGACTACGCCCACGGCAAGGGCGTGCTGCACCGCGACGTCAAGCCGGACAACGTGCTCCTGGGCCCCCGGTGGCGCGAGGACGGCGAGGGCGGCCTCAAGCTGAGCGACTTCGGCGTGTCGCGGCTGCTGGAGGACGCCCCGCGCTTCACCTCCGCCATCGCCGGCACGCCCCACTACATGCCGCCCGAGCTCATCAGCGCCGGCACCAGCGGCACCCCGGGCGACGTGTACTCCGCCGGGATCATGCTCTACGAGCTCCTGGCCGGGCGCACGCCCTTCGCCGGCTCCGGCACCGACTTCACCGTGGCCCAGCGGCACCTGAGCTCCTCGCCGCCCAGGCTGGACCTGCCCTCGCCGCTGTGGGCGGTCCTGGAGGACCTCCTGGCCAAATCCCCCGAGCAGCGCCCCTCCGCCGGGGAGGCGGCCCGGCGCCTGCGCGACCTGGGGCCGGTCCTGGAGGGGCTGCCCGTGCTGCGCCCCGCCGAGCCCGGCCCCGGGGGCATCGAGGACACGCACCTGCCCACCATGGTCCGCGACCGCCCGGGGGCCGCGCAGGACGACGCCGGGGCCGAGCCGGCCCCGGGCGCCGGGGGACCCGGGGCGCAGTCCGGGGCCGGGAAGAACGGGAGGACCGGCGAGGAGGACAAGGAGGGGGAGGACGGGGACGGACCGGACTCGGAGGAGTCCGGGGCGGCCGAGGAGGTCCTGCCCGACCTGGGCGAGCCCACGGACGAGACGGTGGTGCGCCCCCTGCGCCCGGCCGCTGCGCGGCCCGACGAGCCGCAGGAGCCCGACGGGGCGCCGTCGATCCGGCGCGGGCGCCTGATCGTCGTCGCCGCGCTCGTCGTCGTCCTGGTCGCGGGGATCGGGGCCGGGGCGGCCTGGTGGCGGTGGGGGCGCACGCCGCCCGCGCAGCCCGTCGCAACGGCCGCGACCACCGCCCCCGCGCCCGTGGGCACGGTCCTGGCCAACCTCAACGGGACGGCGACGCCGACCGGACTGACGACGAGCCGCACGGCCGTCCTGGACCCGACGACCGGGGCGGTCCAGCTCACCATCACCTACAGCGCCCAGGACGCCCCGCTCCAGGGCCCCTTCCTCGAGGTCATCCCGGGCCTGACCCTCCCGACGGCGCCGCCGACGGCGGCGGGAACAGCGGCGGCGTCG
>ERZ772964.1027-NODE-1027-length-10501-cov-25.602_pt1 | contig 10501 bp, 10 predicted proteins | sample MGYA00580675_ERZ772964 | MGnify/ENA primary metagenome ERZ772964 (study PRJEB29015, sample SAMEA2737941) | human oral metagenome | biome: human oral; feature: human-associated habitat; material: dental | place: China | collected 2139 ...
GAAGTGCGAACCTACGCCCGAAAGCGAGAGTTCGACACCTCCCCCTGGAGTGGAGCCCAAGGGGCACGAGTCGAACTCATCCCCTTGCTCGATCACCTGCTGCTCGTGGCCCTGGCGGCGTGAGTTGGGTTGACTAGATTTGAACACGCATGATAGAATCGCGTTAGCTCTCTAGCGACGACACGCGAGCCGTTTGGGAGTCAAGGTGCGAACCGTGTTGAGCGGTGCCTAGTCAGCGTCAGGTAGCTCTGAAAATTGCGCCGAAGTTTTTAAATGACGACCCGGCAGGGAGTGACTTCTCCCGTAAGGCACAGAGGCTCTTCTGAGCCCGATGGAGCATCGCGCACGGCGACCGGGATAAGTTAGCCGGACAAAATACCCCCGTCTCCGGACAGTTCAATCTGTTTGGAGACCTCATGTCTGCTACTACTTCTACTACTTCACCGCCTCGTCTGTACTCGCTGAAAGCTGTTGCCGAGGCTGGTTACGGTTCCGTTCCCACGCTTCGTCGTGCGATTCGCGATGGGCGACTCCGAGCAGTTCGGGTCGGCGGTCGAGTCAAGATTTCTGCTGAGGAGCTCGACGCTTACGTTCGCGCCTCGTCTGAACGTTATCCCCGCGATGGGGGTGACTCGCGATGAGCACTCAAAGAAATCGCCCCGGCACCGCTGAGGGCACTGGGACGATCACTTCTCTCACTGCCAATCGTACAAGTGTTCGACTCGACTCTCAATCGAATGACGTCATCTATGACGACCTGTTCGGGCACGTTGTCCAGGACCCGGCTCTTGACGTGCTGTGCGTCGAGTCGGCGGGCGACCTTGAGAAGTCCGAGCTGCTCAGGCAGGCCAGCGAGGCGGCGTTCGCGCACGTCGTGCGGCTGCGTGAGCGCGGCTCGACCGTGAGCCCCGCGCAGGTCGAGAAGTACTTGCTGACGATGCTGAACGAGCTGATTGCCGCCCATAACAAGGAGACGAGAGACCACCTCCCGCGCTATCGGGAGCTGCCGGCAACACTCCTTGCCAAGGTCTTCGCTTTTGAGCGCCGCCTCGTGCTCGTCGGCACGGGGACGCCGGAGAACCCTTTGAAGCTCCCTCTTGCGATGTACGAGCCCGAGGGCGAGCTCGAAGGCACTTACCGTCTCCTTGACGAGGAGGCGTTGCACGGGCTGCTCCGGCCCTACTGCTTCACCATCACCCTCCAGCAGACGCGCGAGACCTACGCGCACCTGCGCACCATCATTCCCGTCGTCAACGAGACGACAGAGGCGGATCTCGTCCCGGTAAGGAATGGCGTCTACAACACCTCCACCAAGCAGCTGGAGCCGTTCACGCCCGAGCGCGTCTTCCTCACGAAGTCACCGGTGAGGTACAACCCTCAGGCCGTCTCGCCGACGAAGACGCTGAGCGACGGCTCGACGTGGACGTTTGATGAGTGGCTTGCGGATCTGTTCTCGGAGGACGAGGAGCGGGTCACGCTCTATTGGGAGATCCTTGCCGCGAGTCTGCGCGTGTACAAGAGCTACGAGAAGGCGTTCTTTTTCTTCTCGTCGAGCGGATCGAGCGGCAAGTCGACGCTGCTGCATCTCATGCGCAACATCCTCGGCCAACGGAACTGTGCCTCGCTGAGCCTGGGCGCGTTCGGCAAAGACTTTGGTTGCGAGCCGCTGCTCGGCGTCTCGGCAGTCCTCACTGATGAGACGGACACGTCAGGCTTCATGAAGGAGTGCAAGGACTTCAAACAATACGTCACTCATGACGTGATCACTGTCCAGCGCAAGGGCATCAAGGCCGTTCAATGGCGACCGCGCGGCATCGTCGTTCAGGCAGGCAATGAATTGCCCGAGTTCTCCGACAAGACCGAATCGATGACGAGACGCTTCATCTTCGTCCCGTTCGATCGGTGCTTCACAGGAGCGTTCGATCCCGCGATCAAGAGCGAGCTCATGATCGATCGCGAAGTCCAGGAGTACGTGCTGCGGCGCGCACTTGAGCTTCCCGAGTTCGTTCGCTTCACCGAGGGCGAGGCAACGATGAGCCTGCGCCACGAGGTGCGGAAGAACAACGATTCCGTTCTCGAATGGTGGATCGAGCAGCGGGGTGAGTTCCTGACGAACCTGATCCCCTGGGACTTCGCCTTCGACGTGTTCCGGAAGTGGTTCGCGAATGTGAACCCGAGCGTGGGATGCATTTCGCGCAAGAAGTTTGTGCAGCGAGTTCGCGCAGCCACTGAGGACGACTCCATGTGGGAGGCGATGAGCGCGAAAGACGCCGCACTGATGATTGCGAACTACTGGGTGAGCAACCAAGAGCCACTCGCACTCCAGTACAACCTCGTCGACTGGTACGTGCCCGGCGCGCCAGCAGTCAGCGGAAGCCCTCGTGCAGTGACAAGAACGCCTCGCGTTCGCGGACTGCTGCGGATCAATCCGGGCGTCGTAGCAGCACAGCCAACCAACTAGGAAAGGAAGATCATCATGTTGAACCTCGAACAGCTCATCAAGGATGAGCAGGCCAAGCACGCGGCGAAGCTCAGGAAGTTGCGTGAGCAGGCAGCCAAGGAGGAGCAGAATCTCCTGCTCCGTGTTGCTCGTCTCGTCGAGCAGCATGAGCCTGAGCGTTTCGCTCAGTATCGCGATCGCGCTGCTGTGCTCATCGAGCAGGAGCGCACGGCACGTGCTGAGCGCGTGCGAGCGTCTCGTGCTCGCAAGCAGCAGGAGGGAGGTGAGTCACAATGACGGCCGTAATGCGACCGACTCGCCTCTCGACGGTGAGCACTCTGCAGCGCGTTGCTGCTCCTGCGTCACAGCAGGAGCAGCGGAGTGCGCGTCCCTCGGTTCCCACCGCTGCTGCTGTGCAGCCGGTGGGAACCTCCCCCTCGCCCGCAACGAACGAAGTGAGTGAGGACGAGGGCCAGCGGCGCGTTGGCGGACAGAGGAGCTTGCTCCGATCGTCCGACAACGTGCCTGCTGGCACTGCACCCTTCTACACCTCCAAGGACGTGAGTTCCGGGGGTAGAAGGGTGATTGAGCCTGCCCCACCGACGCAGGAGGAAACACAGGGGGCAGGCAAGCGGGTGACTCTCGATGCGCATCTCGATGTGAGAGTCACCCGTAGGGAGCACGACGCCATCAAGCGTCGTGCGACTGTGCTCGGCGTGAAGCCGAGCACGTGGGCGAGGGCCGTTCTGCGCGATGCGCTGGACGACCGCCGCCATGAGGCCTCGGCACTGGCTGCGAACGCAGCAGTGCCGAGGCCTGCGCCCGAGTTCGCTCGGGCGGTGGAGCAGGTTCGCCGCGTTGGCGTCAACCTCAATCAGGTCGTGCGCGCGGGCAGTGCGGTTGACGAGGACATCCTTCGTGATGTTCTCGCTGCCGTCGGTGAGGTGCGTTCCCTGCTTGGAGATGAGGTCGCATTATGAGCACTGTCAACGTGCAGCCGACGACGAGCGCACGAGCAGCAGTCATGTACGCGCTGCTCGGCACAGGCAAGCGCCGCGCGCAACACGAGAAGGACGGCACGACACGTGCTGTTGTGCTCTCGTGCACGATGGGCTCTCCCGAGGAGATCGTGCGGCGTGCGGAGCAAGTGAGCGCGGCGTTCCATCGCCGTAACGAGATGTACACGTACACACAGAACTTCTCCCCGGAGGAGTTCGACGTGAAGAATCCCGAGCACGTCAAGCGTGTACACAACCTCGGCGTGAAGCTCGCTCGACGCATGAACAGCGCCGATCATCTCGTCGTCACACACACCGACAGCGCAGGCAGGCATCTCCACAACCACATCTATGTGGTCAACCACGACAACCTCACGGGTAAAGCACTGTCTCGGTGCAGGTCCTGGTCGCGTGGGCTCCGCCAAGTAAACGACGAACTCATGAGGGACGAGGGCTGCCAGGTGCTGCCATCGCCGGAGCAGCCGAAGGCCGATTGGGACTTGAGGCGCGGCGGGTTCAAGGATGGCGGCTTCGAGCAGATCCTCGGCGACAAGATCACTGAAGCGTTGCTCGACGAGCGCAGCATCAACCGTGAAGCCTTCGAGCAAGTGCTCGCCGAGCACGAGGTGCGCCTCCGTGTCACTGAGCGCGACGGCTGGACGTACTCGATGCGTCGCGCCGACAACGGCAAGTGGGGCAGGCGCAAAGCATCGTCGCTGTGCGACGACTTCATGAAAGCGAAGGTCGAGGAGGTCTTCGACTTCCATCAACAGAACACAACTACGAAGGAGGAGCAGGATGAGCGCTCTGGAAAAGCTCAAGGAACAGCAGGCCTCGGAGACATCAGCAGCCTTGATGTCGAGGCTCGAAGACGTCGAGGAACAGACGAGGCAGTTGACGAACGCCGTGAACAAGGTGAGCGGGTTCCTCAAGGCGATGGACGAAGCGCAGAGCGCCGAGATCAAGCGCCTGAGCAGGTCAATCTCGCAGCAGCACGAGCAGCCCTCGCCGACGCAGCTCGACGACGAGACGAAGAACAGGCTCTCCGAGATCGAGAAGACGCTGAGCGCAGTCGCCAGGCAGCTGAGCGCCAGCGGCGCGATCAAGCTGCCAGACGGAAGCACCGTGAAGCAGTCCGATCTCGACTCGTACTCGATAATGCAGACGCTCAGGTCGCAGCAGGAGAAGATGACTACGGCTTTGGGTGAGCTCAAGCAGGTCGTCGGCAACGGTCGGACGGTGCGCATCGACGTGAACCGGCTCAGCGAGCACGCCGTCGGAGTTCTCGATCAGCGGCTTGCTCAGGCCGTGGAAGAGCCCGTGCAGCGCGTTGAGCACACCCTTGAGGGTGTGGAGCAGCGGGTCGCTGCCATCGGCATGCAGAAGGTCGCTGAGGCCGCTCACCAGGTCGGGAAGGTCACGGGCAAGGCCAATGAGTTAGTCACCTCTGTAGGCCGCGCTGAGCACCGCCTGGAGGCCCTGGAGGGGCGCTTGACTTGGACGACAGTTGGCAGGTTCTGTCTCGCCCTTGTGCCGCTCTCGGCGTTACTCCTCGTCGTTGGCGGCCTCACGATGGGCGTCTTCCACGCGCTCGGGTTCGGGCCACTCCTAGGCTGGGCGTGGGGCTCTTTCTCGGCGGCGAGCACGTGGTGGGCGAAGACCCTCATCGCGTTGGCCACGCTCGGCGGCGTCACAGCGTTCACGGCAGCGTTGTGGTGGCTCGCAGGGAGGCTCCACGATGAGTTCAGCTCATGGTGACAGAGATGGGAAAGGAACGTGGGGCGGCCCCAGGTGAGCACCCGGGGCCGCCCCACGTTTGTATTTCACGCTGCTGTTCCAAGGATGCTCCGCTGCGCACTGAGCGAGTGCTCAAGACGCACAAGCGGTACCACGTCGGCGCCTTGTTCGGGCTCCCAAGTGGTTTCGTTGGCTTGTGCAAGGGCGGCAGTGTGGCTTTCCACGAGGTTCACGATCTGTTCGGCGATCTGAACGGAGTCGTTAGATCCCGAGCCATTGGCTGCCTTGATGGCTCCGGACAGGTTGTCAATGACCTGTATGGTCACTTCCCCCGCTTGTGCCGCGTCGAGGTAGGCCTTTAGAGCCACGTTGAGCGCCTTGGTGAGGCGTCGGCTGCTCCACTTGTCTGCGGCGATCTTGCCACCCATAACCAGCCCACCCGCAACGACCACAGCCCCAGCAGCTTTTCCGACCGGTGAGGCCCAAACACGTTGTGCGACGTTGGCAACGCTGTTGGCGGCCTCCTTGGCGGGGAGCCTTCCCTCTTCAAGGTGTTTGACAATCGCCCCTGTCGTCGCGTTACGGACCACGCCACCCACGCGGACCAAGGTTCCGCTCGCGAGCCCGGCAGCGATGTCCGGAGGAACATCCAACACAACCTGAACGGGAACACCCATCTCGACCTCCTTGCCTCGTCCGTGATAGGCACAGTCTCACACACCAGCCTCCGGCGTGTAGCACCCCTCACTTGCCAGGACGGCGCAGATAGTCTATCGGGACACGCCGAGGCCGCAGGCGAGGCCGTCGGCGACGCGGCAACGCCCGTTAGGAGCGGCGAGTCAGCACAAAGGGAGTGCCCCGGTCGCCTTGGTGGCGACCGGGGCACTCCTTGTCTGCTCTGGGTGTCACTTGCGCTTCTGGACCCAGTTGCCACCGCCATCCTGGGTGTAGCCGTCGACACTCGCGCTGGGGATGGTGATCGTCCCATCCCGCATCACGCCGAAGATCACATGGGCAAAGTCGCTGGAGCCTGAGTCGCTCTCGCTGTCGACCTTCTGGAACTCGAAGCCCGTGATCCTCGTGGTCGCGCGATCGTCGACCGATGTCGCGCAGGGCAGGACCTCGATGAAGGAGTCCGGCGAGTCCATGTACACGCCCTTCTCGGGCTTGTTGGCGTCGAACTGGGACATGGGGAGGATCTCGCTGCCGTAGGGCGCGTCCATCGCCACCCCGTAGTAGCGGGCCGCCCAGTTCGCCGGCCCCATGCTCGACCGGTCACCCTCCTCGGGGATCACCTCACCGGTCTTCTCGTTGATCGAGGTAGTAGGCGGTACCGGCTTGGTCACCACCACCTCTCCGCCCTCGTTGAACTCAACGTGGCCTTCGACGGCGCACAGGCTCGTTGACTTGACCTCGTGCGAGCGCAGCGTGACCGACTTAACCGGGACGGTGACACCGTCGATCTCCAGGGCCTCAGTGAGCCCGTCGGGGAACTGGACGGTGACCTCTCCGCCCGGCGCGGCGTCGGGAGTAGGGCCGAACTCGAAGGTGATGCGCTCAGCGGCTGAGTCAGCGCCACCACTCGCGGCAGCGTCCGAGCCTGAGGGCGCGGCGGAACCTCCGCAGCCGGTTAGGGCCAGGGCACCGACAAGGAGGAGGGACGGTAGGGAGAGCGCACACGAGCGCAGATTCATAGGTGTCTCCTTGCGACTTGAATAGTGAGGGGAATCGCTTGCATACCCCAGCCTACTGGTAGCGATCGGTTCCCGTGGAAGTTATCAGTACCTGGAACTGGTGAGTACCGACATTGACGATGGATTGAGTGAGTGGCGGACCAACAAGGACTCTGAGGTCAACGCTCGGCGCGAACGTGCGTGCCGAGCGTCTTCGTTGCGGCCTGACGCAAGAAGCCCTCGCTGAGAGGCTTGAGGTCACGGCTCGCTACCTGGCAGGCATCGAGCGCGGCGAGCGCAACCTGACCCTCGACTCCATCGAGGCCCTCGCAGAGCAGCTTGACGTCGACCCTCACTCGCTGCTGACACGCCGGTAGCGGCGCCGGAGAGCGGTCGGGTTCGGCGCGAGAACAGCTGCCGCCGCCGTCCAGGACAGACCCTCGAATGTAACGAGCTCGCGGACATGGACAACGATCGCCTCGTCAACCGCGTCACGCAGCGCGGCGAGGTCCCGCAGCTCAGTCTCCCCCGCTGACAGGTTGGGATCGTCGACGTCGGAACGGAAGGCGTCCACGTGGGCACGCGCGCGGTCATAGGTACTTGTTGTCATCACTCAGCGGTCCCGGAAGACGTAGACGCCTCCGTCGGGGGCGTCGGCGACGGCGTAGTCGAACTTGAGGTCACGAGTCCACGCCTCCCAATCGAAGTAGCGCTGCGCCTCCTCGGGCCAGTCGTCGGTCAAGCCGATGTCCTCGGCCAGTTGGGCCGCGTAGTCGTCGAACGAGTCCCACTCGCCCTGGTAGGCATCCTCGAAGTCGGACACGCTCGGAAGGTCGTCAGCATCGACGATATAGCAGCCGATTTCCACCCAGGCAAGAAGGGCTGGCCAGAGAGTCTCCCCCACTTCATCGAACAACTCGCCCCACGGCGTAGTAGCGGAGGGTGACATCTCGCCGGTTCCTCGTGGGAAGCCTTCGAGATCGAACACCCAGAGTTCCTCGTGAGAGGTGGGGCGACCGTGCAGATCCTCCGACGTGACCTCGGCTGCATCCTCGGCGGGGTACCACTCGCCAACGAGACAGCCTTCGTTGTAGCAAGCAAGACAGCCGATCCAGACCGATGGGCGGATGGTGGTGATAGTTGAAAGAGCCATGTGAAACCTCCGAGCTCAGGTGGAGGCCAGCCTGGGCAGTCCAAGCTCGGAAAGGACGCACGAGAACAGACTGACCTCCAGTGCTGGGCTCGGGGTCGCGCTGCGACCCTGACACACAGCGAGCCAGGGGCAAGGCAGAGGTGGTCTCAGGGCCCGCCCCTGGCGGCGCGGGCCCCACGCGGGAGCGGCGAGAACACTCACCTACCGGCGAGCACGTGAGGTGGGAGATGGGCATGAGAGCAGAGGTGCTGTAGCGCGCCGTTCCCTGTGTCGTAGGACATAATTCCATGCCCTGATGTACACCAAATACACACCATGTACAGCAGATGTACACCAAAAATCTTCGATGGTGTACACGGTTTTGCCTGGTGCTCCAAGAGAAACCACCTCAAAGTACACCATGTACACCATTTTTCAGATCGTATGGAAATCAGAGAGTGGGTACTCACGTGCGTATATACAGATGGATCCCAATTTTGGTGTACATGGTGTACTTTCACACCGTTTTTGCTGATAAACGAGCAGATCACGTGTACACCATCGAGATTCGTAGTGTGCACGGATATACGTTTCGACTGGTAAACGAGCAGATCGCGTGCACACTACATGGTGTACACGGCGCTGGCCATCCTCCACCTCCGCCCTGTCATCTCTGAGCCCGAGCTCAAGTGAGGGTGACCTCGCGCCCCGCAGGGGCGCTGACCAGTTGCTCCTCATCGCGCCCGCTAGGGCGCGGCCTTGCGTGTGATCGACATCCTCACCCCGAACCTTGCCCCTCGCCCACGCGCCCGACCAGCGCTTCTGCGAGTTGCCCGCGCCCGTCGGTAGACTTGTCAGGAACGGGCAAATGAGGTCAATCGAGGTAGGGGGCGACGATGAAGCTGTACCCGGACTACAATGAGAACGGGATGGTCGTCGCCTATTACCGCTACTCGTCCTCATCCCAGAACGAGGCGAGCATCGAGCAGCAGCGCGACATGGTGCAGCGTTGGGCGAAGTCGCAGGGTCTCGTCGTCGTGAGCGAGTACGAGGACGCGGCGAAGACCGGCACCAACGCCAATCGTCCGGGGTACCAGCTGATGCTCCGTGAGCTACCCAAGATCAAGCCCGCCTACGTTGCCGTCTGGAAGAACGACCGTCTCGCACGTGATCGAGCCGAGCTGCTCCTCGCAAAGCAGGCAATCCGTGCAGCGGGTGCGCGCGTCCATTACATCGAGGGGATCTCCCCCACCGACTCCCCCGACTCTGTGCTTATGGAGGGCGTCGCGGATGCGTTCGCCGAGTACTACTCGTTGCAGCTCTCGGCCAACATCCGCCGAGGCCAGCGCTACAACGCCGAGAGAGCACTGAGTAACGGACACAGAATCTTCGGCTTCACCGTGGACACCGAGAAGCGTTACATCGCAGACCCGGAGACCGCGCCGATCGTCACGCAGATCTTCGACGACTACGCCCACGGCGTGTCCATGCAGAAGATCGCCGACCGGCTGAACGCCCAAGGCGTGCGCACGACGCGGGGCTACCGCTTCACGCCGAAGAATCTGAACAAGATCCTGAAGAACCGCGCTTACATCGGCGAGTACTCCTATGGCGGCTATGTCATTGAGGACGGTATGCCTCGCCTCGTCGAGGACGACGTGTTTGACGAGGTGCAGCGCAGGTTCGCGATCAACAAGCGTCGCGGTGCGAAGACGAAGGCTGAGCTCGCAGCCCAGGGCGACGACGCTCCCGACTACTGGCTGACTGGCCACGCCTACTGCCTCACGTGCGGTGGGCCGATGGAAGGCGTCTCGGGCACCTCGAAGACGGGCAGGAAGTACCGCTACTACTACTGCCTCAATCAGAGGAAGAAGCAGTGCACGGCGAAGACGGTGCGCAAGGACGAGATCGAGGCGCGCGTCGAGGAGATCGTGGAATCTTTCCTCGCCGAGCCCGAGATGCTCGCCTCACTCGCTGTGGACCTCGCCGACCACTACCAGAAGACCCACGGGCGCGGCGACGAGATCCTCAAGGCACTTGAAGCCCGTCGGACAGACGTGGAGGCCAAGCTCGCCAACTTCGTCAAGGCGATCTCCCAGGGCATCTTCAACTCGACAACCGCCGATGCCATGAACGCGCTAGAGGCCCAGAAGGCCGAACTCGACGCCGCCATCCAGGCTGAGCACGTGAAGGCGACCCTGTTCGAGGACGAGGCTTCAATCGGCGCGTTCTACCGGCGCTTTGCTCAGGCGACCATCGACACGCCCGAGACCCGTGAGCAGTTGTTCGAGTACTTCGTGGACAAGGTGTTCATCGGGCGAGACCAGATCGTCGTCGCCTCGTACTTCCACGACAGCACAGCACCCATCGAGTTCGAGGACCTCGAAGAGGCGCTGACCAGCGGGCATAGAGCGGGGGAAGTGCGAACCTACGCTCGAAAGCGAGAGTTCAACACTTCCCCCTCAGGTGGAGATGCGGGGAATCGAACCCCGGTCCGACGGTGGTGCAACAGGACTTCTCC
>ERZ772964.1030-NODE-1030-length-10464-cov-35.279_pt1 | contig 10464 bp, 9 predicted proteins | sample MGYA00580675_ERZ772964 | MGnify/ENA primary metagenome ERZ772964 (study PRJEB29015, sample SAMEA2737941) | human oral metagenome | biome: human oral; feature: human-associated habitat; material: dental | place: China | collected 2139 ...
TAAATTCTCTGGACGTTGTTTCTTCTTGCGTGCTATACTGGGGTAATGGAAGAAGTGAGGGAAACGACTGATATTTTTTTGTGGGCGAATCAAACTGATGCGAAGAAGAATGATCTACAGATTGAACTATTTTTGTTTAATAAAAATTACACGCCGTATGTTATGCCCCTGAAGGGTGATGTCGAGCAGCAGCTCCGACCATTATTTTTGTTTGATTATATCAATCAGGTTAACTTGGGGGCAGGCACTGGACTTAGTGTGCGGGATTATGAGCTGAGCGAATCCGAAGACAACGTATTGCTGCGGACGGATCTCGCCAAGGTTGGCCGAGCGGAAACCTTGATTCATTTGATCGAGCACGAGCGTGACGACATCGTAGAGTTTTCGGAAACTGAGCATGAGTTTAAGCGGATGAAGGGCGTGCTGGCGCGGTTTACTGATCCGAATGATCCAGAAAAAGTCTTTTACACGGTGAAGCTAATTCAGCAGGGACAGACGCTCAAAAGCACACTGGCATGGGAGTTTTCTGACGGCAAGTTTGGCGCATTTAAGGCGGAAGTTGGTTTTAAGGTGCCGGATGATAACCAGGTACTGATCATCGGTCAGGATATTTTCGCCTTCAATCCTTCGAAATTTGAGCGGATGTTTGGCTATGAATATAAGAAGCAGGTGATTGCCGATAAGAAAGTGGCGGAAATTGAAAAGGAATATAAGTTGAGTTTCCCAGAAGGGCTGGATCTTAACACGCTGGTCAAGGAGCGCAAAAAGACCATCAATAAACTACAGAAACTAGAGATTGGCGAGGTCAAGCAGGAGCAGGTGTTAGACTATGCTGACGAGATGCAGCTGGAGCTGATGAGTGATGATAACGGCGCGATTATCATCATGGATGGTAATGACCTCGACATGTTTGTGAACTTGATCAATGAGGATTATATCGAGAGTAAAATTACCGGCAAACGCTACGAAATTAAGTCGAAAAAACTGCTGGGCGAGCCAGAGGGCGAACCGCCGCGAGGTTAACTATGGATCAAGAATTAGCGCTGGCGATTTTGATGAGCGGTCGGTCGGCGCTGCTGACGGGCGCGGCTGGGACGGGTAAGACGCACCTGCTGAACACGTTTATTGTACAGGCGCGTGACCAGGGTAAAAAAGTGTCGGTAACAGCGACGACGGGCTTGGCGGCGACGCATTTGGGCGGCAATACCATTCATAGTTGGAGCGGTATTGGCGTTAGCGATCATCTGGCGAACAACTTTTTTGATCGGCTGTCAAAAACGCGGCGTGAAGTGATTATGAAGACCGATGTATTGATTATTGATGAGATTTCCATGCTGCATGATTTTCGGCTGGACATGGTTGACCGGGTGCTGCGTGGTGTCAGGGAAAACGACCAGCCGTTTGGCGGTATTCAGCTAGTGATGAGCGGTGATTTTTTCCAATTGCCGCCAATCAATCGTCCGGGCGAGCAGGGTGGCGGCTTCGTGGTATATTCGGAAGCGTGGCAGGAGTTGCAGCCGGCGGTGCTGTATTTGGAGCGGCAGTATCGGCAGAGTGACGAGCAATTGCTGGAGATTTTGACGGCACTGAGACATGACGATATTAGGCGGCATCATGCCGAGACGCTGCTGGCGCGGACGGAGGTCGAGTTGCCTGATGGTGACATCACCGAGCTACACACCGTCAATGTTGACGTTGATGCCATCAATAGCCATAAGCTGGCAGAGCTGGTGGGCGAGGAGCGGACGTATCAGCAGACGACGACTGGCTCGAAAGTGTACGTCGAGAACTTGCAGCGGTCGGTACTGGCGCCGAGCGAGCTTGTGTTGAAACCGGGTGCGTTGGTGATGGCCGTGAAAAATTCGCCGCAGAAACTATACGCTAACGGCAGCATCGGTACGGTGGTGGATTTTGAGCCGCTGACGGATTATCCGATCGTGGAGTTTCGTAGTGGACAGCAGGTGACCATGGTGCCGGATGTGTGGGAGTTGCGTGATGGTGAGCGCAAGCGCGCTAGCATTTCACAGGTGCCGCTGCGCCTGGCGTGGGCCATAACCGTGCATAAAAGCCAGGGTATGACGCTGGACGCGGCAAAAATTGACCTGAGAAAAGCGTTTGTTGAAGGTATGGGTTATGTGGCGCTGAGCCGGGTGCGAGATTTCGATAATTTGTATCTATATGGAATTAACCGCAAGGCACTGGAAATTTCGCCTGATGCGTTAGCGATTGACGAGGTTTTGCGGCAGGCGAGTAGCGAGGCGGCCAGCCACTATCGTCCGATGCTGGAGGAGATGAAGCGGAAACAGTCAATGCCGAAAAAATCCGCCAAGAAGTCTCAGTCCGGCAGCTGGCAGCAAAAAATTGCCAAAATGCGTGAGATACACCCGAAAGCATACATGCCATGGGAAAAAGCCGACGACGACACCCTCAAACAGGAGTTTCTACAAGGTGCGACCACCCAGCAGCTCAGTCAACAACTTGGCCGGCATGAAGGCTCAATTAAGATGCGGCTGCAGAAGCATTTTGGGGAGGATGTTTTGGGCTAGCTCAAATGCTATAATGACCGCATGAAGCAGCTAGATTTTTCGCCCCTATACACGCCGATGTCCGAGTCTGAAGTGCAGTGGTTTCGGCAGTATTACCAAAGCGTCAACGTCGAAAGAAAATCTAAGGGAGCTTTTGGCCAAGCGCTGGGTATAGTTTATATGACTATCGTAATGAGTGTCTTTACAGGCGGATTTTTTGTAATACCAGAATCAGCGATGCCTGCAAATCTTAAACTCGTATTAGCGCCGATGGTTATTTTCATCTATATATCATTCATTGCCCTTATTAGGCGACATATTAGGGTTTTATTTGATTCAGGAAGGGCGACTGGCGAACAGTACATGCTGGCATCTTTAAGCAAATTTGCTGGGTTAAATCAGCTTGATTTCATGCCGTACGTAGAAAACCCTGATAATTCTGGTGTTATTTTTCAAGAAGAGTGGTCGCGCGATAAGATCTCGCGTAATGTTTTGTCCGGTACGCTCGGCGGCAATCTTAATTTTCAAATGGGCTGGTATGAGAATGAAGTTACATTGGATCACGTCACACGCTATTGGCGCTATTTGCGGATTGATATGAATCGAAATCTGCCGCATATTATTCTTGACTCGACAGTTGATAATGTTAATATGCTCGGCAAAGTTTTTAATAATTTGCCAGATGATATTGATCCTAATCAACGGCTTAGCCTGGAGGGAGGTTTTAACGATTATTTCACGCTGTATGCGCCAAAAGATTACGAGCGGGATGCTTTGTATATCTTTACGCCGGATTTAATGGCGCTGTTGATTGATGGTGCGACGTGGTGCGATGTTGAAATAGTGGATAGTCAGATATATTTTTATAGCGCTTATAATAAGTTTGACTATGTAAGAGAGATGGAATTTGTGTGGAAAGCGTTTCGCATTATGAGTATTATGGGTGCCAAGTTGTATAATCAGACGGATTACTACGCTGATGAGCGAATTGGCAATTGGCAGCTTAATGTTGTTGCCGATCAGGGCAAACGCTTGAAAAATTATATGCCGTTGATTAGCACTATCGTTTTTATATTGTCTGCTGTATTTTTTGTGGTATATGCTGTTGTGTTCACTATTGCTCCGATAATAATGAGATAGGGCGCGGTCGGTTTCTGGCTGCAAGGTTGGGTTTGCTGAGACCGTGAACTGATACGGTGATTTGACATTATTTATATTTTGTGCTACTATACAAGTAGTAAGGAATTAAAATAAACAAATATGACAGAAGAATTGATTGCCGCGACTAATAAGAAGAATGGCGAAGATAGACTTGTGCCCGGCGCTGATAGACTGCTGGCGCCAGGGCCGGATAAAGCTGGCGACCTTGGTAGAGCGGCGCTTCTTCCTGCGCCTGATGGAGCGCCTTTATTAGAGGAAGGAGCTAGTTATGATGAACGGAAACCTCGACTGCTGCGGCGGATAGGAGGATATGTGGCTGGTTTAGCGTCTCGGCTGGCGGAAAGGACTGGCTGGCGTAGTGCTGATGAGAGTCATGAGGCTGCAGATAATGCGAGCGGCGATTCTGAAAGCAAGCATTCTCATGCTGAAGAAGAGCTTGACGAGTTGACTCAGCAGAGAATTGATAAGATTGATGGGGAGTGGGAATTTTGGGCTGACGTGGATGGCTTTAACGGCAATTTTGCTCCTAAGAGTTTTCCTGATTTCGCAGGGAGCATTGCGAGCGGTAATTATGAAGAAATAGAGTGGCTGGTGCCTGATATAAGAGAGCGTGTAGCGAAAGATGAAAGGCTTAATTGGAAATCGAAAGGTTATGATGAAAAATACGTCCATTATTACACAAATTTAGATTTGCCAGTTTTAGCGCAAAAAAATGTTGCGGCGTTTTTCAGAAAGTATTATAAGCATATGCCAAAACTTGCGGATAGTGCGCGGCGTGCTATGCAGGAGCAGGTTGGTTCGATACGTTCTCTCAAGGATAAACGCGACAGAGGCGAGTCTTTTGACTACGATTATGTACATGAAAGCGCTGTCGTTAAATTAATGAACATCGAAGCGGCGCTACCTGGGGAGATAGCCGAAGAGTTTAAAGATGGAATTGTTAACGAGGTGGCCGAGGTTGTTGAGACCGCTGCGGATTTAATGGGCTGGCGTGGATTTGATATGTACGCAGCCTGGCTGGCGGATCATGGTTTTCCGCCAGAGCGCTGGCCGCAGGATGCTAGAGATCGAGAGGATTTTCCGGAACCGCTGCGCCGGCTGGTTAACGAGCAGGGCGATAAAGAAAAGGGACTTGATCGGGCGATCATCAAATACTGTATAGAAAAGACAGAGATCTACGGTGATGATGGTAAGATGAAGCCTGACGTCTCCGAACGGTGCGATTTGATACAGAAGTACTTTGAGGGACGTTTGCCAGAGTTAGATCGTGAGATGATATTTTGCGGTGTTTCGAGTATGGTTACTTCATGCTCTTCCAAGAGTACATACCAGCAGGCCGAAATATATTATGATTATATCCAAACTATCCGCGGGATTGGGCAGGACAACGCTAACAGGCTGGGCGACGAGCTGGGAATAACGCATTTCTCTGACTGGAGTCCAGAAGTCTTGCGAGGCACGCTGCATATATTAGAGACTGGGCGTACAGAATCTGGCAACCCGGCAACGATGATTATCAGGGGAGATAATGGCGACCACAACGATGCTGCACATGCATTTCGCAGCATAAAATCTACTGATATGTTTGCTGTTGAAATAAGCAATACCGGCATACTATCTGGTATAGTAGAGAAACTAGAGAGCGCTGGTGTTGACAGTAGCACGTTTTATTCAGTCATTTTGTTTGGCCATGGCGGCGAAGATGCGTTTGCTATGTCGTATGGCGAAAAAATACCGCCGGATTCTCAGGAGTGGTATAATAAAAAGGGTCTGCGCGATCTCGTTACGACTTTGGCAATAGATACTATCGTGCTAAATTCGTGCCATCCGCTTGTGCGAGAAAAGGATAAATTTAAGCCTCTTACGCTTGGCGAAGGATTTCAGCGGCGCGAAGGTACGGCGCCAGCGATTTCTAAGGCATTTCCGTGGATCAGGGTTATTAGCGGATTAGATGGAGGAGTGTATCCCTTGGTAGATGAAACAGGTTATATTAATATGGCGACTACGGATAAAGGGGGGATAAATGAAACGCATACAATGGCGGAAACCCGGAATGGATTGACGCGTATATACAAGAAAGGAGCGGATAGACAATGATTGAAAAAGCGCGTGATGATGTCGGCGACCCAACTTCAGAAGCGAGGCCGGCGAACCCTGACGATTACGAGGCGTTCGCGGAGAATTACTTGGCATATATAGCGAGTGCGATGTATCATTTTGCGCAGGGCGGCGATGCTTTCAGAGATATTAAGCTGGCTCGGTATGACACCCACGGTAATCTGTCTGAAGATGAATTTGACACGTATCGTATTGAATACAAGGCTAGTGAAAATGGAGGGATTGGCGAGTGTCATGTATACAAAATTGTTCCCGGTGAAGATGACCCGCAGGAGGCTACTATGCAAGAGATTACCACGCAAGACGCGAACCTTGATACTTGTAACACGTTGGGGCGGATTTGGAAGGAGCTTGCAGTTAGTAGAAAATCCAAGGACTAAAGGTAATTTTTATGAGAAGAAGTCTTGAGACAACATTTCTTCTGCCAGGAGAGAGCGAAGATAATCTTGAAAGTGATTCGGATGCTGAGCTAGATATAGAGGCTACTGGTTCGTATGTCGACAAATATAGCCTTACTCCGGTAAAATTTTCAGGAGTCGAGATTCATCCTGCTGGAGCGAGCGACGAAATTAGCCCTGAAGAGGTATGTTGGCGGCTAGAGTCAGAGGGAGTGGTCAAGGTTGCTCCGCGTTTAGATGAACAACTGGCAGGCAAGGCTGAAGACAGGAGTAATATTATCACATATACTCCCAGAACATGCTGCATCCCACAAACTTTTACATTAGATGATCTGTATAGAGGTGATAGGGCAGAATTAACGGAATACGAAACGCTATGCCAGCTTGATGGGTTTTTTGCCTATGTAGAATCCCTAAACGGTAAATATGCAAATGAAGCTAAATCCATGCGCGAAAATTTGACATTTATTGGCGAAAAAGAATACAAAGAAGCAGCGGCTGGTATCGCTGTCAGCTGGAAAGCAGCTCTTGAGGCAAATACCGATTTACAAATTTGTGTTATCGCTGGAGAAATTAAAATTAATAAGAATCAGATAAAGAGCGATGAATATTTATTAGATAATATACTAGCCAATTTTACCGAAGAAGATTGGGAAAAATACGGTGATAGGATTATCGTTGATCGAGATGATATTGCGAATATGCCAAAAGAAAATTTGCGAGTTGTGCTACTGGATGATTGGACTATTAGCGGCTCGCAGCTTAGAGATGTTTATCATTCGCTAGTTGATCAATATCCCGAAATAGAAGATCAAATTGAAATGCAGTTGATTGTAGCTAATGAGCAAAGAATAAAATATGGACTTTCGGTCGGTGAGCTGATGGGTGATGGTAAGAAGATTCCCGTTAGAGCGTATTTCTCGGCACACGATTCTAAAACAGCAAAGAACGGAGCTTATATCACTGGGTTTCATTCTTCTGTTGACTACGATTTCGAGAAGTTGATACGGAGAATGCTTTGGCACGCCGAAGGTAGAGAAAAGAAATCTGAACCAAGAGGAGAGATGTATATGCCTCCGGGAACAAATATCGTACGTCCGTATCGCAAGGATGGAGTGACGAGAGATGGTTTGGTTAATATCGAAAGAGCTCGCCAATGTAGGCGCAGGCGGCTAGCAGAAAGGCAAGGAAGCGATTATGCTATACTATGAAAATATGGAGGAGTTACCGCAAAAAGCTTCTGATTTTTTATCTGGTGATTTTCTGGCTGGATTAGAGCAAAAAGATTCTGCAAAGATTAGAGATCAGGCTGCGGTGCTGCCGCATAATGTAGTCCTTGAAGGGATTGGCAATCGGATGCTAATACGGGATTTTCTGGTGCAAACGAAGGGAGAGTTGTCAAGCTACGTTTCAGATCTTGATAGTAAAGAAGCGGATTTGGAAGATGGTACACGACGGTTGTTTGGCGTTATAGACGGAAGCTTAGATGAAATTTTCAAGGCTGCTGATGAGAATAAAAACAGACCGGGCGGCCTCGGTATGGAGCGTTTTCGCCAAGAATTTCGGAATCCAGACGATACCACCGTTATGAATTTGGCGAGGCATATTGCCCAGATGGACGTTGATAAGATATTAGCAATAAATAATCCGTATACCGTGATGAAGGCTATTCGAGGCGCTATCGTTGAAGAATTGTGGAAAAACGTACAGGATTATCGAGAAACTGGCGATAATCAAGAAATTAGGGATACTATTAGTGAAACCGTAGCGGAGTTTATGGACATCATGGATAAAGATATTTTATATAGCATGCTGCATGACGGCGAGGATGTTATTGGCTGTTTGCGGTAATAGATGGTTACTTGACATATTAGAGATGTAGTGATATGATGGTTTCCTAAATGTTAAGCGTGGTGGGAGAAAAGGTAGTAGTTGATAGTAATGAATAAGATGGCACACGAAGTGAGAGGCGATGATGGTATCTGGAGATGGCAGTGGTATGAAGGACCTACTCTTGGAGAAAAAGCAGCAGTTGTTGCTAGGAAGGCGGCAGCGGTTGCATTAAGCTTGGCTGCTTTGTTTGGTGTTGGTAAAGTTGCGCAAATAGGATATGAAAAATGGAACGAGCCTGCAATAAGTACAGAGCAGATGTCTGAAATGACAAACGCCACTATAAGCCATATTGAAGACCAAATGAATTACTTTGAAAGAAAAGGAAGCAAAGATCCTAATGGTGAAGATTATGACAAATATGAGGCGACTAATCGTATAGACAATCCTGACGGAACATACCAAATGAATGATTCTAATCTTTCTGCGTTTATGTCAACGTCAGAGCAGGGTAAAAGTGTAATTGGGTTTCAAGTAAGATATAATCATTTGGGATATGATGACAAGGGCAGAGTTGTCGCTGGTCATGAAAACAATCGAGGTGTTGAAGTAAATTATAATTTTAGTTTACAAGATCCAGTGCGGCGGGGGGATGTAGACACAAATAAAGACGGAGCAATTTCGCCGGCTGAAGCGTTAAAGGCAGTGCGTGAGTACGGAGGTAATATTTCGTTGGTTGAAATGGAGGTAGATCGGAATGGTGACGGGAAATTTTCAGGAGAGCGTGGTGGAGACGATCATTCAGAGATGACAGTTGATCAAAACAACGGTGTAAGTGGAATTGCTGGCGGTAGTATTGTTAACAGTCCTATTTCCGGTGGTGACTCTGGAGATGCGGCTGTTAGTCATTTTTTTGTCGCTTTGGATGTTGTTGAAGCCCGAATTGGAGAATCAAGGCAATAATGATAAAAATAATCCGGAAAATCCTGTAGTTTGCGGATGTGTAAGGTTATTACGCCAGGGAATTAATAAATTCAGAGAGAAAGGTTTTATAGTAATCATGGCAAGCGAATCAGACGGAATAGCAACAAGCGGTAGAAGAGGTTGGCTAGATATAATTAATGGTATTGGGTGGCCTAATCTGCCAGGTATAGAATTTGACTATACTGATGATCCTGATGCAGCAGAAAAATTCAATAACTCGGAAACTAACGATTCAGATGAAGAGGAATATTATAAAAGGGTTGATGCTAATTTTGAAGCAGAGAATGCCTTTATGATGGAGCATATGTCAAGAATGAGCGATGGTGAGCTTCTGACGTATGCAGCAGAGATTATTAAGTTTAGGCGTTTGAAAGATTTTCTTTATATAAATAGACATGAAGACGAGATTACAGGACTTCCTGATAATGTAGAGTTTTTAGATTACGATTTATTTGAAGACGACAGAGATCCTAGGTATGCTCATTGGATAATTGAAGGTGGTGAAAGATTAGAAGAGGAAGATGGTGACTACGGTGATTTAACGCTATATTTTATTGCTGCTGTAGATCCTGAATCTTACAAGAAGGCGAAGTGCTATGGGGAAGATCCTACTCAAAGGCAAGCTAGTGTTTTAAGGCTATCAAAAGATCTTGGCGAAGATTTTGAGCCAGAAATGGCAAGCATAAAATGTTTTGATCGGTTGAGATATGAAAAGGCGGTCGCAGCACAAGGCGGAAGCGACCAGTTGAATATCGATGATTTTCGCAAGAGTTTTACTCTAGGTCTGGCTAGAGAAGGGATTGACGATGGTCATGACGGAGACAACTTTAATTTATATGACTCATCGCCCGAGTATGCTAATGATCCTGAACTTCCGATAGGTCATGAAGGTAGAGTGCTGGCGTGGTTTGATAACGAATTTAATACGCAGAGTTCTATTACCGGCGAGTCGATGATGGGATGGAGATTTGAGGATGATGTCACAGAAGCTGAACGCAACCGGGCTGTTGCGGCGGTCGTCTCTATGGCGCAAAGAATGGGTGCTGCAAGGTGGTCTTTGGAGTGTCTGAAAATGCTTGACGATAGATATGAGGAATTGCTTGATGAGGAAGAAAGAGAACGTAGCAGCTCTCGGCTAGGGAGAATTGCTACTGAGTTATCAGATATTGAATAGTTAGGCAGCTCAGATTTGTACAGGTTGTGCTAATGTAGCGTACCCGAAGCAATGCTAGACACTAGACTTTTCCACAAAACCGTGGAAAAGTTTTAGTTTGGTAGGGAAATGGGTAGAAAGTGGGTAAAAAGGCTTGCATGTGGGTAGTTGTGGGTAGTATAGTGGAGGTAGTGGAACGAAAGTTGATGGAAATCACCAACCAAAACAAACATCCACTACGAAAAACCAACTAATCTACCACGGAGGAAGGACGACGTGCAGACAGATTACTTTG
>ERZ772964.1032-NODE-1032-length-10457-cov-112.98_pt1 | contig 10457 bp, 13 predicted proteins | sample MGYA00580675_ERZ772964 | MGnify/ENA primary metagenome ERZ772964 (study PRJEB29015, sample SAMEA2737941) | human oral metagenome | biome: human oral; feature: human-associated habitat; material: dental | place: China | collected 2139 ...
CGCCGCCCCCCGCGACACGGGCGGCCCCGGCCGCCTCCAGCAGCGCCCGCTCCCCCGGGTTCGGGGTCCCGCCGGCCATCGCCTGGAAGAGGCCGTCGTCGGGCGCCGCCGCACGCACGGGGTCGAAGATGGACTGCACCCAGCCGTCGGGGCCCGGCGCGCACGGCCCGCCGCCGAAGGCCTCGACGCCGAGGGCGGGGTCGGCGCCGGTGGCGCCGGAGCGCTCGCCAAGGTCCTGGGGGCGCGGTGCGGTGGGGGCGAGCAGGTGGCTCATCACCCGCTCGACGACCTCCGCCAGCGCCCCGCCGGGGGCCATGGCCGCCAGGCGCTCCACGGACTCCCGCGCGCCCGCCCCGTCGAGGTCGACGGCGCCGACGACGTCGACGGGATCAACGGGGCCGACACCCCCGACCCCGGTGAGATCGGCGGGACAGGCGGGCGCGCCGGACCGATCCGCGGCGCATCTGCCCGCCGCACCGGCCGGTGCGGGAGGGGCGCCACGGGTATCGAACATGTGTACAGTGTACCTCCTTCTCCGACCGAAATCCAGTTCTCGGGGCGGGAAATCCAAGGAGATAGGACGGTTCCCCGCGAGCGCGCGGGCCTGCATTCGAACGCGCGATTCTGGTCCCCGATTCTCCGTGAGCGCGTAGGTTTCCAGTCGAACGCGCACCTCCCATCTGCGCGTTCGACTGGAAACCTACGCGCTCACGGAAGAACGGGGGACCGGGGGGCGGCGAACCGGCCGTAGAATGCGCGCTCCGCGCCGGCCCCGCCCTCGGCGAGTAGGACCGCCGGTCCAGCCGGTCCTCTTGGCCCCGTCGGCCGCCCGACCCCGTCGGCCGCCCGGGCCTCTGGTCCCGGCCGCGCGGGAGCGGATGCTGACACCGGGAACTTTTCGGCCCCGGCGGACGACTACCCGCATAGAGCCTGCTCCGGGACCGCCGGGCGGGCCGCCAGCGAGAGGACGTCCATGTTCACATTCGATCAGACGCCGGTGAAATTCGTCGGGCTGCTGGTGCTCCTGACGTGGTGCACGCTCTGGTGCGCCCACGGGCTCGCCCGTTCCCGGGGCGCCCGGCAGCGGGTGGGCGCCGCGCTGCACCTGGTCATGGCGGCGGTCATGCTCGCCATGGTGCCCAAACCGGTTTGGACGACGCTGACAGGCGTGGTCCCCGTCCCCGTCATAGCCGCGGCGTTCGCCGCGGCGACCGTGTGGTTCGTCTGGCTGACCGCCGGCGCGCCCGGCCGGCCCACCGACTCCGGGTCCGCCGATTCCGGGTCCGCCGACTCCGGGTCCGCCCACGCCAGGCCCACCGACTCCGGCTGCACCCACGCCGGGCACGCCGCCATGTTCGCCGCCATGACCTGGCACCTGGCGGCGATGGCCGTCAAGGCGTCGGCGAGGGCCGAACTGGGCATGGGGCCGGGCATGCGCCAGTGGATGGAGCAGGCGGGGCGGCCCGGGCGGGTCCTGTGGGTGTTCGCGCTCGTGGGGCTTCCATTCATGGCCTACCTGCTGATCGCCGGCGCCCTCGCCCTGTGGCGGGCACTGCGACCCGGCGGCGCCGTCAATACGGACGAGTCCGCCGCGCACGCACCCGCCGCGCACGGGGACTGCGGCTGCCGCGACGGGCGGTCCGACGCCGTCGGGCACCGCCTCGCCGCACTGTCCGACTTCGCCATGAACTTCGGCATGTTCTGGATGAGCACGGGGCTGCTCACCCCGATCCTGCCCTTCTTCGCGGCACTGGCGTTCTGACGGCCGCCGCTGTTGAAGGCACCCCGGGACGGGATCGGAGTCTTCGCCGCGGACCGCGGCGCTCGGGGCGGCCTTGCACCGCCGGTCCCGATCGAATGCGCAGCACCGCCCCACCCGCCCGGGGGAGCGGCCCGTCCTAGTGGCAGGTGCAGTGCGGCCCGCACTGGCAGTCCCCGCACAGGCAGGGCCTCCCCTCGCGGCAGCCACACAGCCGCACGTCGACCGTATTGACGATCCGCTCGCCGAGCTCGGGGCGCAGGCCCGGAAGGGCGCGCAGCTCGGCGTTCAGGGCCGTCGCCCGGGCCAGCCAGGCCGAGCAGGACGGGCAGTCCTCCAGATGGGCGACGATGCCGGGCACGGGCAGGGGCGGCTCCTCGCCGTCGAGGAGGGCGGACAGCGCCTCCCGCCAGGCGGTCTCCTCCGCGGGGTCCACAGACTGCATCGGGGAAGCATACGCCCGTCACTACGATGACCGGGTGAGCACCGTAGACGACGTCACCGCGCTCGCGCTCGCGGCGGGCGGGGGCGACCGGGCCGCGCTGTCGGAGTTCATCCGCGCGACCCAGGCCGAGGTGTGGCAGTTTGTGGCGCGGCTGGCCGGCCGCCAGGCCGCCGACGACCTCGCGCAGGAGACCTATCTGCGGGTGCTCGGTGCGCTGGCGGGATTCGAGGGCAGGTCGAGCGCCCGTACCTGGCTGCTGGCCATCGCCAGGCGAACGGTCGTCGACCAGCTCCGCCGCGAGGCCGCCCGGCCGCGCACGATCGCGGTGGACTGGACGCGGGCCGATGAGGTGATCGGGGAGCGGGGGGCGGTGCTCCCGGACCCCTTGGGGGAGATGCGCCTGGAGGAGCTGCTCGGGACGCTGAGCCTGGAGCGGCGTGAGGCGCTGGTGCTCACCCGGCTGCTGGGCTTCAGCTATGCGGAGGCCGCCGATATCTGCGGCTGCGCCGTGGGCACCATCCGCTCGCGCGTGGCCAGGGCCCGCACGGATCTGGTTGCGGCGCTCGCCCGGCAGGCCGACGGGGCCGCCCCGGCCGGCCGGTAGCGCGGGGACCACGGGAGGCGGAGACACGGGGGTCGCGGGGCGCCCACTATGCTGGGCGCTCGGGGCCGAGCCCGGGAGCCGGTCCCACGACAGACAGGACGACATCATGATGATCAATGGAGAGCTCATCGACCTGCGCGCCGGCGCCTACGAGGCCCGCGTGGCCACCTCCGGCGCCACCCTGGTCCACCTGCGCCGCGAGGGGCGCGACCTGGTCCTGCCCTTCGACGCCGAGACGAGCCTGCCGGACGCCTGGCGGGGCAAGACGCTCCTGCCCTGGCCCAACCGGATCGACGGCGCCCGCTACACCTATGCGGGCGCGACCTTCGAGGTGCCCTGCAACGAGCCCGCCACCGGCGCCGCCCTGCACGGCCTGGCCGGCTGGGTGGACTACCGGGTCGCCCCGAAGGCGGCCGGGGAGGGGACTGACGCCGGAGAGGGGTCCGACGCCGCTCGGGACGAGGCCACCCCGAGCGCGACGACTCTGGAGCTGCGCCTGCCCGCCTCCTACGCCTACCCCTGGACCCTGGACGTGAGCGTGCGCTTCGCCCTCGACGCCGAGTCCGGCCTGACCATGACGACGACCGCCACGAACGCGGGGGCCGCCCTGGCCCCGGCGGCGAACGTTCCCGGCGCCCCGGTGATCGACGGCGAACCGGCCCCTGCCCCCTACGGGGTGTCCTGGCACCCCTACCTCACCCGCTCGGTGCCGCTGGACGAGTGCGTGCTGACCGTGCCGGCCTCCCGGGTGCTCGACGCCGACCCGGCCACCATGGCCCCGACCGGCGAGCGGGGGGTCGCCGGGACCGACTGGGACTGGAGGGAGGGGCGCCTCATGGGCGCCACCGCCACCGACAACGCCTACACGGGCCTGCCCGGGGGGACGTGGCGGGTGCGCCTGCGCGGGGGCGAGGGCGATCGCGCCGTCGTCATGAGCGCCGCCGCGCCCTGGGTCCAGGTCTACAGCGGCGAGCACCTGGGGCGCCGCGGCGTCGCCGTCGAGCCCATGACCTGCCCGCCCGACGCCTTCAACTCCGGGACGGACCTGGTGACCCTGGCGGTGGGGGAGTCCCACGTCTTCAGCTGCGCCATCCGCGAGGAGGACTGAGGCCCGGCGGCGGGGGTGGCGACGGCGGAGGGCGGCGCAGTGGGCCAGGAGCGGGGCCGGCGCCCCGGCATGGTCGATGTGGCCAGGAGGGCCGGGGTGTCCCACCAGACCGTCTCGCGGGTCCTCAACAACCCGGCCTCCGTGCGCCCGGCCACCCGCGAGCGCGTCCTGGCCGCCATCGAGGAGCTCGGGTACCGGCGGAACATGGCGGCGCGGGCCCTGGTGACGGACCCGAGCCGGATGATCGGAGTCATGACCGCCTTCTCGCACTTCTACGGCCCGGCCTCGACGACGGCGGCCATCGAGCTGGCCGCGCGCCGGTCCAATTACGGCACGCTGGTGACCTCCCTGCAGGTCGGCGACGAGGAGGAGATCGATGAGGCGCTGGGCTTCCTGGTCAACCGGGGGGTGGACGGCCTGATCGCGGTGGCGCCGAGCACGGGCATCGCCCGCGCCGCGGGGCGCGGGGCCGGGGGCGTGCCCATGGGGTCGTGGTCGCCGACGGTTTCGCGCCCTCCGAGCGCGTTCACGTGGTCTCCGTGGATCAGGGGTTGGGCGCGGGGATGGCGGTGCGCCACCTGGTCGGCCGGGGGCGCAGGCGGATCGCGCACATCGCCGGGCCGGGGGACTGGTTCGACGCCCGGGCGCGGGCCGCGGGCTGGCGCGCGGCGCTGGAGGACTCCGGTCTGGAGGCGGCGGGGGTCGTCGAGGGGGACTGGGGGCCGGAGTCCGGCTACCGGGCGGGCGTCGAGCTTCTGACGGGGCGGGCGGGCCAGGCGCCCGACGCCGTCTTCTGCGCCAATGACCTCATGGCCCTGGGGCTGCTGGCGGCGGCGCGGGACCTGGGCGTGGATGTGCCCGGGGACCTGGCCGTCGTCGGCTATGACGATATGGCCGGGGCCGGCTTCTTCTCGCCGCCGCTGACCACGCTGGGCCAGCCCTTCGACGAGCTGGGGCGGTTGTGCCTGGAGGCGCTGCTGGAGGGGCTGGGCGGTGCGGCGGGGAGGTCGCACTCCATCTCGCCGACGCTGAGGGTGCGCCGTTCCAGCGGGTGAGGGCCGGCCGGGCCGGCGGCGGGTCGGGCCGGCCGGGCCGGCGCACTCGGGGCTCTGCCGGCTGGCCTTCACCGGGTCGTCATCAGCACTGCATGATCTCGCCCAGGTCCCAGACCGCTTCGGGCTGGTCGGGCGTCACCCTCTCGCCGACATAATAGATCTGGTGGTTCTCGGCCGCGACGAGGCACTCGATAATGGTGGACAGTGCCGTGTCCGCGTCGCCGATCGCCTTGGTGATGCTGGCTTGGTAGTTCGCTGCGGCCGGCGAGTCCCAGATTTTGTCGTTCAACCCGTCGGTTGAAAGATCCACCGCCGTGGCGCCGCCCGTCAGAATAATGGGGTTGATCGTGCTGGGGTCGACTGCGGACGGGATCGATTGCATCGATGTGGTCCACTCGGCCAGAGCCGTCTGACTGCGCATCGCCCTGTCCTTGACGGCTTGAATCGCCGCGAGCTTACGATTGGGGACCGTGCCGTCGGGATCCGGGGTCGGGGGTGACGTGCTCATTATGTTTCACCTCTGTGAATCGCTCCGTCGAGCGGACGGAGTCGATGGAATCATGGCGGCGGAATTTCAGATGCGCTGTCGGTCGTCGGGTCGTGCTGTTCATCCCTGCGAGTAGGATGTACTGGTGATTCTTTTGGAGGCGGGTCCGGCGGCGACTGGCGGGACGGCGAGGACGAGGGTGTGCAGGAGGTCGGTCATGGCGTTGAGATCATCCTGGTCGTAGTTCAGGCTCAAGTTCTCGTCGTACGCGGTCTTCGGGTCGCTGAGGTAGAAGCGAATGCCCAGGGTGTGGATGTCGACATCGGGATAGAGCCAGGCCCCTATGATCCATCTTCCGCGATTATCGTCGGACCAGATGCAGCCGCGGCCCTGGGTGTCGTCGAAGGTGATCTGGGGCAATCCCTTGTCGTCGAGTTCGGTGAACTCCGTGCCCCCCCCGCTCCCGCGCCGAGTTTACCGCCGATGAAGTAGCTGACGGCGAGAGAGGACTGCAGGCCCTGCGGCATTCGGATGCCGTGAATGCGGCAGTCGAAAATGTCGCGACTGCTATTGTGGCCCGGTGAGTGCCAGTAGGAGAAGGCCGTGGGGTAGAAGCCGAGCCCGTTCTCCAGGAGCTGCCTGGGGACGACTTCGCACAGCGTCTGGTCGGTCAGGAAAGTCGGAACGGGCGAGGCCGAGGCCTGATCGTCCCCGTGGTCGGCGCAGGCGGATGACCCGAGCATCACCGCGGCCAGGAGGCAGGCTCTGCGCCTGGACACACGTCTGGTCGAGCACTTTCTCGAATGTGGAAGATACCGACTCATCATACTCCTTTCCAGAGGTGTCAGCCGGTGCGGGGGGAAGCGGCCTCGCGCCCGTCGTCTCGTCCATCGGATACCGTATGATAGAGTTCGTTGAAAGTATGAAGATCGCCTTCGTCCGCGACCACATCCCGCTTCCAGTCGAGCATGCTGTTTATCTGTTCGTTTGTGAGGCCCTCAATATTCACGACCGGGTGGGCGTCGGGGTCGTCAGGATTTATGGTGGCCCAATCGTAGTCCTTCATGGACTGGATGGTGGCGGGATCTTTTATCAGGCCTCGGTTTATCGCTTCGCCGTAGGCCTGCGCTTGAACCAGGTTCGGCATTGCGCCATCATCAGAAGATTGTGTTTGAACGACTTCGGCACCGGACGATCCTAGGTGCTGAGTAATAGCGCTTGTTGCATAAGGTTTGACGATCGTTGTACTTATGTTGTACAGAAGGGGTGCGGTTGCTCCTTCGGTGACGGCTGTAACTATGGCGCCTCCAAGGATGGCGACCACGGACACGACGGTGCCGACCGTGGATTCTCTCGCCGCGGCAATGTCTGCGGCGTCGGCGCTGCTGTCCGCGGCGGCTTGGTCGTATCGTTTCCTGGAGAGCGTTTCGATGTAGGAGGATGTCTGTGCGAGTTGGGCGTACTCATCATTCAGATTCTCCAGTCCGGCGCCGGATGCGCTCATGGCCGTCTCGGTGCGTTGATGATGGTATTTCCCCACGCCGACGGCCAGGGTGGTCATGGCGTCCGAGTTGTTGCCGAATCGGTAGATGATGGTGGAGACATCCGACTGGTCCACACCCCATTTTGCCAAAGACGGGCCCTGGCCGGTGGCAGTGATATTGTTATTACCCTGAGCGGCTTCGGCCACCTCCTCGGGACTGTTGGCCATGACGACGGACAGGTTCTTCTGCATGGTCTCGGTGAACTGCCTCCTGGACCAGGAGTTGCTGGAGAAGTAATCAACACCCATGCCCGAGGCGTAAGTCGCCGCCGCATCGGCGCGGGCGGCATTCTTGTCGGACGGGTCATCGGGATTCCGGTAGGAGGAGGCTGCGGCCAGCGCGGCCGTGAAACCGTCGGCGGCGGTGGGTTTCTTGGAAGTGGGGTCCTGCTCGTCGTGGTTCCAACCGCGGGACTTGAGCCTCTTCCAGCGCTGCAGAGTCTTCTCATCGGGCTCCCAGTCGCCGTGGGCGTCCACCTGGCCGCTGCCGCCGAGGTAGGCCAGGGCCGCCGCCGGGTTGCTTCCCATCGCGTATAGCACTCCGGCCAGGGGGTCATGAGAGTACTGGAACGTCAGATAGATCGTATTTCCGGGAATGATCTTCGCTGGATCGAGCTCCTCGAGAGCATCCGCGGCGCTCACCAGGAAATCGGTGCCGTAAACCACGTCGGGTTGAGTCGTCAGCGCATTGAAGACGGCCACCTCCTCGACCGAGTGCATATCCGTGACGACGTTGGAGAAATCCGCTCCGAGTCTGCCCCCGTTGACCTCCGGCTGGGAGGCCGCTCCCAGGATATGGCCCAGCGTGGACGCCGCAGATTCCGTCGTGACCGGGTCGCCGGTATTATTCCGGTCGATATCGGACAGAAGAGCGAAATACGGATGAGCGCCTCCGAGGGTGTTGATGAAGGCGGCGGCGTAGATGGGGTTGTCGCGGTGCGCATCGATGTCGGTGAGAATCTGATCGACGGTGCGGCCGTCGGAGGAGGTTCCCTGAGTCGAGGCCTGTCGGAGCTCCTCAGCCTCGTGCTGCGCGGTGGACACGACCCCGGTGTTGCAGGCTCGAATGTTCTCAATGGTGTCATCGGTGCCCTCAGGGAGGTAGTAGCTCATGACACCCGCCGGACTGGCGACGGTGATCCCGCTGCTATTGAGGCCAATGACCTCCTGACGCCGTTGGGAGAGCTCCTCGGCGACATCTTGAAGCGCTTCGGCGGCTCCGCGCATGGATGTTATTCCGACCGCAGTCATGGAGTAACCGACCAGGTCGTGGGCCTCCTCCACCGGTGGCTCAAGCCCATCGGAATTGTTCATGCTTGTTATATAGATGAAACTTCTCTCGTCCTCGACGGCCTCGGCGCGGTCGTTCAGGTTGTTGATGAGGGCCTGCATGAGCCCGGTGTCGACCTTGATGAAAGTCATGACCTCGACTCTCTTCCCGATCCGAATTCGACGGTTTGCGCCGCGAGGGGGTCGCGGCCGGTTCGGGGGCGAATGATCATCGGCGGTCTCCAGGGTCCAGGCGCGCACCGCGAGTCGTGCGGATCACCAGCACTCACTGTATCGTCATCGCGGGCGTCCGGTCAAATGCCCAGGTGGGTGAGCCCGCGGATCGGGCGGGGAACCGGGGAATTGGGGCCCGTGCCGCCGGGCCCCGTGCGGAGCCCTCGCGGCGCGGGCCCGCCCCGAGGCCCCGATTGTCCCGCGGCGAGCCCGGAGCTAGGCTGAGCGTGGCCCGGCGGCTTCCGGCGTCGGGGCCGGGGAGCAGGCGAAGGAGCACTCACGTGGGCATCGGCATTGGCATCGACCGCCTGGCGGATCCGACATTCTTCGCCCAGGGCCGCCTGGCGGCCCACTCCGACCACCGCTGTTTCGCCAGCGCGGCCGAGGCCGCCTCGGGCCGGTCCTCCTTCGAGGTGAGCCTGGACGGGGTGTGGGAATTCGCCTACGCCAAGAACCCCGCCCTGGCCGTCGACGGCTTCCAGGACCCCGACTACGACGTCTCCCAGTGGGACGACATCCCCGTCCCCGCCCACATCCCGCTCCAGGGCTACGACCTGCCCCAGTACGTCAACGTCCACTACCCCTGGGACGGCCACGAGCAGATCGACCCCGGCCGGGTCCCCCAGGACTACAATCCGGTGGCCTCCTATGTGCGCGGCTTCACCCTGCCCGGGGCCCCGCCCGACGGCGAGCGGATCGTGTTCAGGGCCAACCGCCACGAGTTCGGCGCCCGGGGCGCGTCATGACCCGCGAGCGCACCGAGGCCGACCTCATCGCCCTCAAGCGCGCGGGCGTCAACGCCGTGCCGGGGGACCGGCCCGAGTGGCGCGGGGCCGCGCCGGGTCGTCTGCTACGCACCTTCCCGTCCGCTGCGCTTCTTCACCCTCCGCTGCGCTTCTTCTTCTCGTACAGCGGAGGGTGAAGGGGCGTAGCAGAGGGAGAAGGGCGTAGTGGATGCGGGCGCGAACGGATTCGCAGGTATCGGAGCGCGCGGGCCCGCCTCGCACAATGCGACCTGAGGCGACATCACCAGAACGACACCCGGGGGCGGGGCTCAGGAGTGAGGGCCGCTCCGCGCGGACCGGCCGACTCCCGCCGCTGGAGCCTCCCGCCGCCGGCCCCTTCCGCCGCCGGAGCCTCCCGCCTCACCGCCGGTTGGCGAAGCGCTCCAGGAGGGTGGCGTCCCCGCCCACGACCAGGACGTCCTCGGCGGACACCAGCGTGTCCGGCGTGGCGTACTCGAAGGGCTCGCCCGGGCTCATGAGGCCGAAGACCGTCACCCCGTAGCGGCTGCGGACCTTCGACTCGCCGATGGTGAAGCCGTGCAGCTCCATGGGCGGGCGCATCTTGACAATGGTGAAGCCGCCCTTCTCCATCTCGATGTAGTCCAGCATCCGCCCGGACACCAGGTGGGCGGCGCGCTGGCCGGCGTCGAACTCGGGGTAGACGACGTGGTGGGCGCCGATGCGGCGCAGGATGCGCCCGTGGGCCCGGGAGATCGCCTTGGCCCAGATCTGCGGGGTCTGCAGGTCGACGAGGTTGCCGGCGATGAGCACGCTGGCCTCGATGGAGGTGGCCACGCCGACGACGGCGGTGCCGAATTCGGTGGCCCCGAGCTGTTCCAGGGCCTCCATGTCGGTGGCGTCGGCCTCGACGAGCGGGATGCGCCCGGTCCACTGGCGCACGGTGGCCGGGTTGGTCTCCACGGCCAGGACCTCCCGGCCGAGCCGGTCCAGGGTCGCGGCCACGGCCGCCCCGAAACGGCCCAGGCCGATGACGAGGGTCGAGTCCGTGCGGTCGATGGGCGCTGCCATGGCTTCTCCTGCGTGTCGGCGGCCGGGCACCTCGCCCCGGCCCGGGGCCACCGTAGTCCACCGCGGCGGGGCGGGGCGGGCGCGCGGCCGGTCAGCCGATGAGCGGGCGCTCGGCCGGCATGCGGATGACGCGGCGCCG
>ERZ772964.1034-NODE-1034-length-10448-cov-20.4958_pt1 | contig 10448 bp, 6 predicted proteins | sample MGYA00580675_ERZ772964 | MGnify/ENA primary metagenome ERZ772964 (study PRJEB29015, sample SAMEA2737941) | human oral metagenome | biome: human oral; feature: human-associated habitat; material: dental | place: China | collected 2139 ...
GTCCCTCGGCGATGAACATCCACCGCCAGGCCTCCATCCCCAGCCACAGCTCCTTAGCGGCCCCGCCCGCCTGGCCGGAGAACCAGGCGTCGGCCAGAAGTGAGGAGAAGATGCCGACGACGATCGCAAGCTGCTGGAGGGAGCCCAAGCGGCCGCGCACACTCGCCGGCGAGACCTCGGCGATGTAGGCCGGAGCGATGACGGAGGCCGCCCCCACCCCTAGACCACCCACCACGCGCCACACGATGAAATCGATGACACCGAAGGCCAGCCCCGATCCGAGCGCGGAGGCCAGGAACATGACGGCGGCGATGAGCATGACCGGCACCCGCCCCAGCCGGTTGGAGACCGGCCCGGCGAACCAGGCACCGACCGTGCAGCCGATGAGCGCCGAGGAGACGGAGAAGCCCTTGAGTGCATCGCTGAGGGCGAACTGGTCGGAGAGGGCGTCGACGGCGCCGTTGATGACGGCGGTGTCGAACCCGAAGAGGAACCCGCCCAGGGCCGCGGCTACACAGATACCGATGATCCGGGCGTTGATACGACTGACGGTCGAACCCGGATCATCCGAGGTCGAGGCGGGTGAGGATGTGGCCGGCGGCCGTGAGGAGGAGGACGGTGACGACTGGGAGGACTCTGCCATGGTGTGTTTCCTGACGTCGGAAGAGTCGCGCACGGCACTCGCTTCATGCCGTGCGGCATGGCGGACCCCTTCAGGTTACGACCGTGCCGGGCGCCACAAGAACCGCTTCGACATTCGTTTCCGCGCCCCCGTCTCCTGTCCGATCCGATGCCGCCCGGTCAGGACCCTGGTCCTTGACACCTGAGCGATTCATCCGAGTACGAGCATTCGCCTCGCGCCGAGCCCCACAGCAGCCCCGGTCAGCGGTGTCCCGCCCTCCATCTCGCGCGGCTGGTGGCGAGCGATGATGCACCCGAGCCCACCTGAGTGCAGGACTCAGGTGGGCTCGGGTGCATCTCCCTATGAGAGGTGGGAACCGGTGGTCGACATCAGGCGCGGCGACGGCTCACCAGCAGAGCACCTCCCATCACGGCGAACACGGCGACCGCCAACGGCAGACCAACCCTGACACCGGTGCTGGCCAGAGGGCCTCCAGAGGGCTCCTGGGACTTCGCCGGGTCGCTGGGTGCGGCAGGCGGAGTACCACTCGGCGAGGAGGGGGCGCCAGGCGTGGCGGGGTCGCTCGGGTCCGGGGTAGCGCTCGGATCGGGGGACGGCGACTCACTGGGCGCCGGAGTCGGAGACTCGCTCGGGTCCGGAGTCTCACCAGGCGTCGGGGACTCGCTGGGAGTCGGTGAGGGCTCGGGCGTGGGAGACGGTGTGGGCTCCGGCGTCGGGGACTCGCTGGGAGTCGGCGAAGGCTCCGGCGTCGGGGACTCGCTGGGAGTCGGCGTGGGAGACGGTGTGGGCTCCGGCGTCGGGGACTCGCTGGGAGTCGGCGTGGGAGACGGTGTGGGCTCCGGCGTCGGGGACTCGCTGGGAGTCGGCGTGGGAGTCGGCGTGGGCTCCGGCTCAGGGGTGTAGGCGTTCGTGAAGGTCACCAGCACCGCCTGCTCCTTCTCACTAATGGTCACCGTCTGGGAGGCGGGCGCCTCCAGGGTGTACCCCTTGACCGCGGCGGACTGTGCGTCCTCCTCGATGGTGCACTTGGTGCCCACGGGAAGCTCGGGTCCGGAGGCCACCGATCCGTCGGCCTTGACCTTCAGCGTGCCCTTCACGTTGTTGTCGCAGGTGTAGGAGAAGGCGAACTCATTGTCCACCGACTCGAGACCGGTGACGACCTTGGTCACCGAGAAGGTGCCCATGTCACGGGCGTAGGTGTTGGTCATCGTCACCGCGGCCGTCTGATCCTTGGTGATCGTCACGGTCTGCGCTGCCGGGGCGGTCAGCGTGTAGCCGTTCTGACCGGCCTTGGCGCTGTCCTCGGTGATGGTGCAGGTCGATCCGGCCTTGACCTTCTTGGACTTCTCCGAGGTCGCGGCTCCGGTCACCGTCAGCGACCCCTCGGTGCCGTCGGTGCAGGTGTAGGTGAACTCGAAGGTGGACTTGCTGAAGTCGCCGTCGCCGGCCAGAGCCTTGGTGACCGTGAAGTCACCCTCCTCCACAGCGGCGGGGTCGGCGGAGTTGCGCAGCGTCACGGCCGTGGACTTCTGGTCCTCGACGGTGAGGCTGTTGGTGTTCTGGTCGCCTACCGTAAAGGTGTGGCTGCCCCAGACGACGCCGGCGGGAGTGGCCGAGGCCGTCGTCGTGTCCTCGTCGAGGGTCAGGACCGTCCCAACCGGGAAGGTGCCATTGTACACGGCCTTCTCACCAACGGTGACGGTCATGGAGGTGCTGCCACCGGTACGGGCCTGGTTAACGGTCCCCGGAGCCTGCCACCCCGGGTAGGTGTCTACAGTGGCACCGCCGGGCAGGGTGTAGTTGATGCCCACCTGGAAGGTGGTGCCGGCCGGCACCTTGGCGGTCTCGGACCCTGTGAGGAGCTTAGTGATGTCCAGTCCACCGAATCCGGGCTTCATCTCAACGTTGATGGTGAAGGACTTGGTGTAGTGCACCGAGTAGGAGTGCTCCAGACCACTCCCCACCACAGAGGCCTTGTTCGTGTACTCAACGCCGGCCTGAACGACACCGTCGGCCGTGGACGGGGTGGAGGCGTAGTAGATGTGGTAGTTGGTCTGAGGTGCGAAGGGGCCGGTCACCGCGACGGTGGCGGTGTTGCCCTGGATGGTGACGTCGAGGTCGAAGTCGCCCTGGCTGACGTCCTTATCGGCACCGCTGGCGTCGGTGACCTGGCCATAGAAGTTGTTCCTCCCCTGGGCGGCGCCGATGCTCAGCTTCCAGCTGCTCTTGTTCGTGACGTAGGCCTGGCCGGGGCCAAGCTGGTCGGTGAAGGTGATGGTTGAGCGGGTCTTGCCGTCCACCGTCAGGGAGCCACCATTCTTCTCGAGGGCGGCCTTGACCTGGTCCGGTCCAAAGCTTATCTCCCAGTCCACCGTCTTAGAGGTGCTGGTGACATCGGCCGCCCACTTGCTCATCCACTGCGGCTTGTACTCAAGTCCGACATTCTCAGCAATCTTGCCGCCGGGCACAGGCACCTCGGTCTGCTTGCCGTTGGCATCGATTGTCACATTGGCCGAGTCGCTGGCCTGAGAAGCCAGCACCAGAGCCGTTCCATTGCCCTGCAGGCCGGTGAAGCCCTGGCCGACGATGGTGTCGAGAGTGCTGTTGAAGGTGCAGGTGATGGCGCGGTCGTTCATCACGCACTCACCGATGGTGTGCTCAGCGCCCTGGTGGGAGACCTTCATCGGCTCGGAGAGGCGCTCCCGGTTGCGGAGCTGCTCGGGCAGCTGGATCTGAAAGGAGTCGCCGCTTCTGGCGCTGGCGTTGCGAGCATCCCAGGCGAACTTCAGCTTGAGGATGTCATCGACCTTGACCGAGGTGTTGTCCGGTTCCTCGACGCCGTTGGCGTTGGAGACCACAAGCGACAGGCCGGAGACGGTGATCGACGGATTGTTGGCGGCTCGGGCCTGCGTGGGCAGGACCGTCAGGAGCGTGGCGACAAGCGCGACCAGTGCGACAAGTGCACCTATCGCACGCGCAGGAGTGCCAAGCACCCTGGGGATAGGGATGGCGGACACGGGCGACCTTTCGAGAGAATTCTGAGAAGAGGCTTACAATTGTCTGAATTTAGATTCCTCGAGTTTGAGGGGCAGTGGCGCAGGTCTCATCTGCAGTCACAACTTTGCGGCCATCGGATCTCAACCTGCTAAAGCGCACAACCCTGCCCAGACTCTCCGCACGGCCGTCAGGGGTCTCCACCCCGGCCCAACAACGATATACATGATCGCCGCATAGCCCACCCGTGCGAAGCCATGGGCAAGCCGACGTCCTTCTGTCCCTTTTTCCCAACGTCGCCGCATCCACTCCCCGGCGCTCGGTCTTCAAGGCATCACAATGGATACAGATACCGCATCCGCTCCTCAGTCAGATAGTTGACTGAGATAATAGTTCCATGAGCCCCACGGTTCGGGTGGACGAATTCTCCACCCTTGTCAGCAACCTCGTCGACCAGCTCACGCAGCGGTTGGCGACCGACGACGCACCAGAACGCCTCCTCGTCGGGCTCGTCGGGGCACCCGGTTCGGGGAAGTCGACGATCGCCGCAGACCTGGAAGGCCAGCTCAAGGAGGCCGGCCTCTTCGCCGGGCTCGTCGCCATGGACGGCTTCCACCTGTCCAACGCCGTCCTCGACGAGCTGGACCGCCATCACCGCAAGGGCGCCCCGGACACCTTCGACGTCGAAGGCTACCTGGCAGCCCTGGACCGGGTGCGAGCCGACGGCGCCCATCAGGTCTTCGTCCCGGTCTATCGGCGCGACCTGCACGAGTCGGTGTCGGCTGGGGGCGTCGTCTCCGGAACCGGCGTCGTCGTCACCGAGGGCAACTACCTTGCGCTCGAGACGCGCGGCTGGGGTGCAGTACGAGAGCGGATCGACCTCCTCATCCACATCGATGTGCCTGAGGAGGAGCTCGTGGTGCGGCTCATCAACCGGCACGAGGACTTCGGCAGAAACGCCCTCGACGCCGGTCACTGGGTGCGCACAGTGGACCTGCCCAACGCCCGCCTCATCGCCACAAGCGTCCACCGCTGCGACGAGGTGTGGCGCGAGCCCGAGGACGAGCCCGACTCCGACGACGGCGCCGATGACGAGCTCGAGTAGCGCCTCGGCAGGTCCGCACCAGCGTCGGCGACCCCGGGGCTCACAGACGCACGTCACGGTCGATGGGCCGCTCCGGGGCCTCAGCACTCGGGATGTCAGGTGCGTCCGTACGGTGGACTGAGACGGCGATGTTTCACTCCTCGGACTATTGTCGCCGGGCGTATCCCCCGCTGATGCTCCACTGATGATCCGAGGCATCCCATGACAGCCCCTACTGGCACCGACACCGCACCGCGTTCCGAGGAGCCGACCGCGGTTGCGGCCACCGGCGTCGAGGCATCCGCCGACGCCGCCTCCGACAAGAGGCAGGACCACAGCGCCCGCATCGCGGTGACGGTCTTCCCGCTCATCATGTTCGGCGCCTTCCTCGCCGCCTTCTTCTCGCCCTCCACCTTCGTGCCACTGGCCGGCTACATGACTCCGCTGCTGGCCATCACGATGCTGGGGATGGGGATGACCCTGTCCATCCCGGACTTCACGATGATCGCTCGTCACCCGAAACCTGTCATTCTGGGCGTGCTCAGCCAGTATGCGGTCATGCCGCTGGTGGGTTGGAGCGTGGCGAACCTGCTGCCACTGTCCCCCGAGCTCAAAGTGGGCATCATCCTCATCGGCTGCGTACCCGGCGGGACGACGTCGAACGTGGTCAGCTACCTGGCCAAGGGCAACACTGCGCTATCGGTATCGATGACCGCGTTCTCCACGATGCTCGCACCCATCATCACCCCGCTGCTGACCCTGTGGCTGGCCGGAACCTACATGCAGGTACCGGCCGGGTCGATGGCACTGTCGATCGTGCAGATCGTGCTGCTGCCGGTGGGGGCGGGCCTGGCCTGCAATGTCTTCTTCCACAAGCAGGTGGCCCGGATCCAGCCGGCGATGCCGTGGGTCTCAGTCGTGGCCATCGCTGCGGTGGTGGCAGCGGTAGCCTCCAAGAGCCAGCCACTCATCGCCACTGCTGGGCCCCTCATGTTCGCCGCAATCGCTCTGGAGAACGCGACCGGTTACGCCCTGGGCTACGCCGTGGCGCGAGCCTTCGGAGTCTCGCGGGCCGACCGGCGCACGATCGGCATCGAGGTGGGCCTGCAGAACGCGGGGCTCGGTTCGACCCTCGCCCTGCAGTACCTGAGCGCGGCGGTGGCTGCGCCCTGCGCCGTGGCGACCTTCTGGCACACGATCACCGGCTCCCTGCTGGCGATGTACTGGCGCCTGCGCGGGTTCCCGGCCGGGGAGGACCCGCACGCCACCGTGCGCGAGCTGCGTCGTCGTGCCGAGGAGTCGTCACCTACGGGACGCTGACGACGCCATGTGAAGCAACATCTCGGTATGTCCTGAGCAGGGAGTTGATGTGAGCAGCCGATCAGCACCAACCCTAATGGAGCACTGGCGCTTCTGCACCCGATGACCTACCCTTGAAGTGCTCAGGGCAGTAGCCCTGTGAAGTAGACCCGGCAGCCTTCCGGACGGTGGGCGAGCCGGGTTTTGCGCGTCATCTAGACAATGGAACGATCTTGAGATCTAGGCTAGAGAGTTTATCCCGCCAGGGTCCTCCCTTATTCCAGCACCAACTGATGGCGTCCGGCAGCCACAGTAAAGGCTCCTGATGAGCGCGGAGATGGTCGTATGTACCGCTCCAACCAGACCCAAGAGCCTCCCTCAGGACTCTCCGGTCGGAATCACAAACCGAATCATTCTGCTCAAGGACTAGTTGTTGACACTTCCCATCTCACAACACCTCAGCCAAGGCTTGCAAGCATATTGAACGAGCTTCCCGACACTTCTCTTCAACCTTGTAAAGTTCGGCCTTGATCGGCATTTCTATAATATCTGACATCACAGCATTACGCACTTCCGGCCGCTCTTTGGTGAAGTGGATGGAGCGCTGCCCCGAGCGCAGATGCTTACGAAGTAAAGCCTTGATCTTGTGAACATCACAAGGTTGTACATAAACAGCTGTGATTGAGTATCCCTTAACCTCAGATTCGTCAACGAACACCCGATACGGCCGATTCTCATTCCAGTCGTTCACACCAGAAATCCTTGACCCACAACTATGTTTCCTCACAGCATGCAGGAGACGCAGCCCTCGACCTCGGTACCGGTCAGGGCGGCCTGACGCAGGCGGATGTAGTAGAGGGTCTTGATGCCCTTGCGCCACGCGTAGATCTGGGCGCGGTTGACATCGCGGGTAGTGGCCGTGTCCGGGAAGAACAGCGTGAGGCTCAGCCCCTGGTCCACGTGCTGGGTGGCCGCGGCGTAGGTGTCGATGATCTTCTCGGGGCCGATCTCGTAGGCGTCCTGGTAGTACTCCAGGTTGTCATTCGTCATGAAGGGCGCCGGGTAGTAGACGCGGCCGATCTTGCCCTCCTTGCGGATCTCCACCTTGGCCACGATCGGGTGGATCGAGGAGGTGGAGTTGTTGATGTAGGAGATCGAGCCGGTGGGCGGCACGGCCTGCAGGTTGCGGTTGTACAGGCCGCCCTCCTTGATCTTGGCGGCCAGCTCGGCCCAGTCCTCACGGGTGGGCACGTGCACGCTGGAGGCGGCGAAGATCTCTTTGACGCGCTCGGTGACCGGCACGAAGTCCTGGGTCACGTACTTCTCGAAGAACTCGCCGCTGGCGTAGGTCGAGTCCTCGAAGCCCACGAAGCTCTCCCCGCGCTCCACGGCCATCTCGTTCGACGCCGTCAGGGCGGCGAACAGGACGCTGGCGAAGTAGACGTTGGTGAAGTCCAGGCCCTCCTCGGAGCCGTAGTGGATGCGCTCACGCGCCAGGAAGCCGTGGAGGTTCATCTGCCCCAGGCCGATGGCGTGCGACTCGTGGTTGCCCCGGTCGATCGAGGGCACGCTGGGCAGGTGGGTCTGGTCGCTGACGGCGGTCAGGCCGCGCACGGCGGTGCGGATCGTGCGGGCGAAGTCCGGGGAGTCCATCGTCTTGGCGATGTTGAGGCTGCCCAGGTTGCAGGAGATGTCCTTGCCCACGTGGGCGAAGGTGAGGTCCTCGTTGAGCTCGCTGGGCTCGGAGACCTGAAGGATCTCGGAGCACAGGTTGGACATGACGACCTTGCCCTTGATGGGGTTGGCCTTGTTGACCGTGTCCTCGAACATGACGTACGGGTAGCCGGACTCGAACTGGATCTCGGCCAGGGTCTGGAAGAAGGTGCGGGCGTTGATCTTCTTCTTCTTGATGCGCCCGTCGTCCACCATCTCGCGGTACTTCTCGGTGACGTTGATGTCCGCGAACGGCATACCGTAGACGCGCTCGACGTCGTAGGGGCTGAAGAGGTACATGTCCTCGTTGTTGCGGGCCAGCTCGAAGGTGATGTCCGGGATGACGACGCCCAGCGAGAGGGTCTTGATGCGGATCTTCTCGTCGGCGTTCTCGCGCTTGGTGTCCAGGAAACGCATGATGTCGGGGTGGTGGGCGTGCAGGTACACGGCCCCAGCGCCCTGACGGGCCCCGAGCTGGTTGGCGTAGGAGAAGGAGTCCTCCAGCAGCTTCATGACGGGGATGACGCCGCTGGACTGGTTCTCGATGCGCTTGATCGGCGCCCCCATCTCGCGCAGGTTGCTCAGCAGCAGGGCCACGCCGCCGCCGCGCTTGGACAGCTGGAGGGCGGAGTTGATGCCGCGGGCGATCGACTCCATGTTGTCCTCGATGCGCACCAGGAAACAGGACACGGGCTCCCCACGCTGGGCCTTGCCCTCGTTGAGGAAGGTGGGGGTGGCCGGCTGGAAGCGGCCGGACATCATCTCGTCGATGAGGTCGAGGGCCAACTGCTCATCGCCGTCGGCCAGGGTGAGGGCCACCATGGTGACGCGGTCCTCGAAGCGCTCCAGGTAGCGCTTCCCGTCGAAGGTCTTGAGCGTGTAGGACGTGTAGTACTTGAAGGCGCCCAGGAAGGTCTCGAAGCGGAACTTGTGGGCGTAGGCGGCCTTGAAGGCGCTCTTGACGAACTCCGGGGAGTACTTGTCCAGGATGTGGCCCTCGTAGTAGCCCTCCTCGACCAGGTACTCGAGCTTCTCCTCCAGGTCGTGGAAGAAGACCGTGTTCTGGTTGACGTGCTGGAGGAAGTACTGCCGGGCCGCCTCATGGTCGGCGTCGAACTGGATCCTGCCCTGCGCGTCGTAGAGGTTCAGCTTCGCGTTGAGCGCGTGGTAGTCCAGCTCCGGGGAGGACACGGTCTCTGAGCCGGTGTCCGTCAGCGTGTCTGCCAAAAGTCTTCCAATCCTTCTTTGACGCGTGCGACGTCCGTGGGGGTGCCGAGCAGCTCGTAGCGGTACAGGAACGGCACCCCCAGCTTGCTGGCGATGATGTCACCCGCCAGGCAGTAGGCCTGGCCGAAGTTGGTGTTGCCCGAGGCGATGACGCCCCGGCACAGAGCCCGGTTGTCCGGGTTGTTGAGGAAGGCGATGACCTGCTTGGGCACCGCCCCCTTGACGGAGCCGCCACCGTAGGTGGGGACGACCAGGACGTACTCCTCGTGCACGGTCAACGGCGGATCCGTGCGCCTCAGGGGGATACGCGCCGACGGAAAGCCGAGCTTGCCCACGAATCGGTGCGTGTTCTCCGAGGTGGAGGAGAAGTAGACCAGCAGAGGCCCGCTACTCACGGCGCGCCCCCGCGGCCTCAGACCGCGACGGACTCGACGGCCAGGGCAAGGGTCTTGATCTTGTCCGGACGGAAACCGGACCAGTGGTCCTCTCCGGCGACGACGACGGGAGCCTGGGCGTACCCCAGGGACTTGACCTGCTCGAGGGCCTGGGCGTCCAAGGAGATGTCCACCGTCTCGTAGGACAGGCCGGCCTTGTCCATGGCACGGTAGGTGGCCGTGCACTGGACGCAGTTGGGCTTGCTGTAGATGGTGATCGCCATGTCCGTCTCTTCCTCAGGATCGGGTGGCGGTGACTGCGGCCCGTCCCCGGACAGGGACTGCGCCGGCGGCACCACACGCTTGTCATTCACGGGGGGCCAGAACGGCCCCGCAAAGCAAGACACTACCCCTTGGGGTGATCCGGGTCCATCACCCCAAGATGCTGTGTCTAACGTGGCCCTGTGCACACCACCCCTCCCCTCTGTGGAAAACCTTGACCTCTCTGTGGACGGCTGGTGGAGACAGTCCGTGGGCACCCCGCCAGAGGCCCTCGACCCCATCCCCGCAATCCGCACAACGATGGTCCTACACGGGTACGACATCTATTCGCGAGCCTTAACCACAGGCAGGGCCGGTCGCCGTCGGCGCTCTACCCCCAGCCCTGGGGACGGAGACGCAGAATTCACCCCCTCAGACACGCCTGTTCGGCGTGTCGCCACATCCAGCGAACACCCAGCAAGCAGTCGAGACCGAAAGTAGCTGAAGGCGATTGTTCCGACCAGCACCTCACACCTACAACACGAAGCCGGGAGACGCCGCGGGACGCAAGGAGGCCGTTCAGGGTATGCAGCCTCACACCGAGCACGAGACCGACGCCCTAGCATGATTTATATAGGCGGACATATTGTTATGTTATCGTAACAATACGGTTCCCGGCCCGCCTCTCCCCAAGGACATCCTCATGCAGCAGGTGTTGAACGATCTACCACTGACACTGGCCTACATCGGCGCCGACCTGGTGGCGCTCGCCATCCTGGTCGGGGCCCTCTACATCCCGCGCCACGGGCGCCGAGACCTCGTGGCCGCCTATATCGGCGTCAACGTGGGCGTC
>ERZ772964.1035-NODE-1035-length-10436-cov-17.6254_pt1 | contig 10436 bp, 12 predicted proteins | sample MGYA00580675_ERZ772964 | MGnify/ENA primary metagenome ERZ772964 (study PRJEB29015, sample SAMEA2737941) | human oral metagenome | biome: human oral; feature: human-associated habitat; material: dental | place: China | collected 2139 ...
CGCTCCTGGACTACCTCATGAGCCACCCCGGCGAGCTCCACACCCGCGACGCCCTTCTGTCGGCCCTGTGGGGCATCGACTTCGCCTCCTCCACGCGCGCCGTCGACCACCGCGTGCGGGAGATCCGCCGGGTCCTGGACGACGACGCCTCGGCCCCCGCCTACATCGAGACCGTCCCCTCCGTGGGGTACCGCTTCCGCGCCGAGGTCCACGCGTGAGACGGGACGGCGCGGACCGGTCGTCCTCGGAAGGGGGCCGGCCGGCCCGCCGCGCCCTGGCCGGGTGGGCCGTCGCCCTCGGGGCCGCGGTCGTGCTCACCGCGGTCAGCTGGCTGCTGTGGGGCGACCTGAGCCTGCGGGTGACGGCCTCGCCCGCGCTGGTGGTCGGCGAGATCCTGGCCGCCGCCCTCCTGGTCGCCCTGGCAGTGGCCGTCGGCCGGCGTCGTCGGGAGGCCGCGCTCCGGCGGGTGCGCCTCCAGGTCCAGGAGGAGGCGCGCATGCAGCACCGCCAGTTCCTGCGGCGCCTCGACCATGAGCTCAAGAACCCGCTGACGGCGGTGCGCGCCGCCGTCGCCGACGCCTCTCAGGGCGCGTCCCCCGCCATCGCCGTCAACCTCGAGGTCGTCGACGCCCAGTCCCGCAGGATGAGCCGGCTGCTGACCGACCTGCGCAAGCTCGCCGAGCTCGAGGCGGCGCCCCTCGACCTGGAGGACGTCGACCTGGCCGAGACGGTCCAGGACGCCGTGACCGCCGTCATCGAGGAGGCCGCCGGGCGCGGGGCCGCCGTGCGCATACGCCTCGACCTGCCGTCGGTCCCCTGGCCCCTGCCGCACGTGCGCGGCGACGGCGACCTCCTCTACTCGGCCGTCTACAACATCGTGTCCAACGCGGCCAAGTACACCCCCGCCGGCGGGGCGGTCGAGGTGCGCGGCCGGGAGGAGGGCGGCACGGTGACGATCGAGGTCGCCGACACGGGGATCGGCGTGCCCGAGCGGGAGATGGGGCTCGTCTTCCGCGAGCTGGGCCGCGCCGGCAACGCCCGCGCCCTGCCCGGCTCCGGGCTGGGCCTGCCCCTGGTGCGCACGATCGCGCAGCGCCACGGCGGGAATGTGGGCATGGCCTCGCGCGAGGGCGTGGGCACACGCGTGTGGCTCGTGCTCCCGGTGGCGGGCCCTGGTCCCGCGAGAGTCGCCTGAGCCCGACGATGACGCCCTGCTCAGCGGGCGGCGCTGCACCCGGCGGCCACACCAGTCTGTCGCGTGATCGCGACAGGCGGATGGCATGAACTGCCGAGGGTTTTGGACTGTGGTTGATTGTGCTGTGCTGGGCGGCTTTGTTATTGCTTGTCAGTCTGTGTTCGACATCGCCGGGTGCCCGGGCGTCAGCGTGGAGGCGTGTTTGGCTTGTGTACCAGGCTCTATCCAGGAGGCAGTGTCGGTGATAGCCCTGCTTCTTGCGGTGTAGCGGTGTGCGCCCCCTCGTTCGTTGAGGGCGGGTGCCCACGACTTGGCCTGGGCACCCGCCCAGCGCATCCCGGTTCTTCCCGCCGAGAAACGCATTCCGTATCTCGCCGGGTGCCGGGTGCCGGGACGGAGCTGGGCGGAGGTGTGCCAGGGTGCCACGGCCCGGGGGCGGGGTGGATTGTCTCCCCCTGTCGTGTGCGGGCCGCTGCAGGTCGCCATGTCGATGGCCTCGCGCACCAGGACTGGTGCCGCCTATGATCGCCCCAGTCGCACAGCCCACGACCTTCCTGGGCGTGGGGCACCCCCTCTCCATCAAACCCGAGACGGTTCGCAGGTGAGGGGGCAAGGGTACCGGGACGGTTCCCAGACCCAGGCCCTGTCGCGCTCTCAGCTGGCAGGCCACCCACACCTCGCCGCAGTGCTCCGGCTGAGCCCGGCACAGATACTCCATAACCGCACTCCGCCGCTATGGGGCAACCTGCCCATCCTCCAGTTACTACGCACCCGCCCTATGACATGCTGGTTCCTTGGCCTGATGAGGAGACCACCCACGAACACGACCCGTGCGCAATGCCTATCGCGCATCCCCACTGGCCTGTTGTCTCGCGCGTCGCCGTGTATTTTTGTGATGCGTGTCATGCCGAGATGTCTCTGCGGCGGGTGAGTCTGTCACCCTGACTTGTAGGAGTCCACCATAGCAACCATTTAGTATATTTCTGTGAATGCGACCTTCTTCCGCACTTTCTGGAGGGCAGGCAGTGCCAATCGACACCGCATCCCGCCTTCAGTGTGGAGGAACTCGAAGAAGTGAACGACGGTGTCCCGCTGATGAGCGTCTATCGCGATCGTCGTGTACACTCATGCCCAACGGCAGTTCCTGACACTGAGACCGAAAGGTTTGCTACATAAGGCCTACCCTGAATCTATTTACCCACAGTTATGTCTTGCGCACCTTCGCATTGCTCATCATGTCCAATTAACGAGGCATCTGGCGACAGATATTATGATGGTCCCTGAAAAAATTGAGTTTAAATCTGGAGTTCTCGACTCTCTTATTCATGAACTACTGCGGAAGTATCCAAAAAAAACGTTTGGTATTCTTTATGCCGAGCAGGATTCTGATGCGGTGGTGGACTACTATATATTTCACGACGATGACCGCGAGGCTCCGGAGACTAAAAAATCATTCCAGTCGGTCGGTCGGTACTACAGCAACAATGCTAATGCGGGATTCCGCGCAACGAGAGGCGAAACTGTTCGCGAACATTTAGTGTGCGCCAAAAAAGGATATCGTAAAGTCGCAGTCTTTCACACGCACCTTCGTCATCCTGCCTATTTTGCCGAGATAGACGCCATTCTTCATCCGAGCGAGGCGCTGTGGCACCTTCTGGTCAGTCTTCGAAATCCTTCATTTCCAGAAATTGCGGCCTTCGCTATTGAGCGTGGAAGAGTCAAGCGGGTCAGGCTTGCCGACGACAGCACCAGCGAGCCACTGTTATCGGGCGAGCAGGAAACGCCTAGGCTATTAAATGATGTCCGTTTTATTAATATCAACGGATTGTATGTGAGCGAAACGCTAATTACAAATAAACAATACTATAACGTGCTCCGTTATCATACCGGAGTCCCAAAAAATGAGTTTCCAGTCACCGAAGTAACGTGGCGCGACGCCGCTACTTTCTGTGTGATCACGGGAACCAGGCTATTAAAAGAATACGAATGGGCATCACTATGCGACGACTCCTTCGTAGAAAAGCGAGATGGCCAGCGAAACTCCAGTCTGACAGAATATGCTGTATTCAGCGAATCGTCTGAAAACAGGCTGCTCAAAGTTCGAAGCAGAAAGCCAAATAAATTCGGCTTATATGATATGCAAGGCAACGCCTGGGAGTGGTGCGACTCCTACGATCACGGTACAGCGCCGACGAAAGGAGGCAGTTATTATGCATTTTCGGAAATGTGTCACTCAGATGCACGAGTAATTCTTCCGAAAGATTATCGTGCAAGAGATCTTAGTTTTCGAGTATGCTACGGAGGTTCAACATGAAAATCAGTTTCTTGGATCAAAACCTAGAAGCAGCAGGTGCGCACAGCATGAGCGATATCATTACGCAAATGTCTGCGTATAGCCCAGATTTTGCGAGTTCTTGCTTAGACGAGAACAACAAACTCCGATGGAATGTTCTTGTTCTCATTGATGGGGAACTTGCCGATGCGCCAAGTTATCTATACGTTGACGAGAAGAGTTCGGTGGAATTTCTTATCCAAATAGCAGGTGGGTGACGGGATGAGGCTGGAAGAAAAACGAACGCGTTTCGATCGTCAACTTATTATGCCAGAGATAGGAGAAAAAGGGCAGGACATACTGTTTCACTCGCATGTCGCGGTGGTCGGAGCAGGCGGCCTCGGTTACCCAGTTATCAGTTATCTTGCTGCTGCTGGTATCGGTCGGATAACTATCGTTGACTCCGATATCGTCGAATTGACTAATTTGAACAGACAGCTCTTCTATCGCACCGAAGATCTAGGAAAGAAAAAGGCGATGCTAGCAAGAAAGAGGATAGAAGCCGCATTTCCGGACGTGATCGTCGATACTCATATTGAGCACCTAACCAGTATAAATGTCGATGCTCTTCTGATCGAAAACGACATCATTGTCGATGCCGTAGACAACCTGTCAACAAGATACGTTATCAACCGTTGGGCCGTGAAGAAGGGTGTGCCCGTTATATTTGGAGCCGTTGAAAGTATGAGAGGGATGGTGTATGTTTTCGATCCAGGAGATCCGGGGAAACCGTGCTATGAGTGCATGTTCCCCCAGCGAAAGAAGGGGCGCCCCACCCCTGTTCCCATTGTGGGGGCCGCAGCCGGCGTCATTGGTTCCTGGCAAGCAGTCGAAGTCGTGAACTACTTGTGTCACGGAAACAGTACCGGTAGCGGAATGTTGAATATTGACATTGGGCGCGGCCGTGTTGTAACCAGAAAGAATATCTTGAATAGTTCTTGTTTCTGCAGAGGAGAAAGGGGCTTGATATGAGAAGTGTGCAGATGCAAGAGACCGAGTTGACACAGGCGGAGGTCGAGGACAGCGAACCTCTGGTTTGCTATGAGCGTTCGCTCTACCACTACCTGAGACGAAACAAGGGCATTTCCTCTTTCTACTGGCTGTACGCAGATCGTCATAACCATCTTCAGCATGTGCCGATGCAGAATGAGGCTCTCCAGTTTCATTATGACGGCTTGACGTCACTGCTGGACAGGATAGAAGATGAGCGCTGGATACCTCGGGCCTTTTTTGTTGAGACGCTACGAGAGATGCTGGAGCAGGGCTACCAGGCGCGAGCCATGCTCTGGACGCCGCGTCCCGATGGAAGCACCTACCGGACGAGTTCCTTGATCGAGGGGGCGGACAAGGCCGGCTTTTTTCTTACCAAGACAAATGAAGTGATGCGTCGTACCCGGGTGCACTCACCTTTTGATGAGGTCGTTGGGAGGTGCTCATTCACCCCCGAGGGAGAGACACTTGTAGGTTTCCTTCGGATGGACTATGAACTCGAGGAGGGGCTTAGGTCAAGAGAAGGCATGAGACTATTCTCCTATATCGTCAAGAACCTTTATGGGTACACAGTCGAAGACGGAAGTCTGCATCGTAACAGCGGTCCGGCCAGGTATGACCGCTCAGCCTGCCGTGACCTGCTCCACTCCGTCGAAGAGGAACGAGAGAAACTATTAGAAATTCGAAACGATAAGGCGCTGCAACTTCGTTTGAATAAGCACATCGGGAACAAACTCGTTCCGTTGTGGCGTGCATGGTATAAGATAACGGCAGATCCGTCCATCGCCTTATTGATCCCTCCGGGCGCCATTGACGAGCTGGAGACTAATCGGTTGCTGTGCGCTGATCGTCTTCGCCGCTTGCAGAAGTGGTTTACGGTTATGGTCGGCAGGCAGAACAGGTCATCCACCTCATCCTATATCAATGCATTGGAAGCGCTTACTGAGGCGCATGAACGGTGGACTAAGACGGCTGACAGAACGTTCATCGAGGCGATATGCGCGTGCGACAAGGTGGAAGCATGAAAGATATTGAATTTTTGTTACGTGGAATTGTTTCAGAAGTTGATATGAAAAAAATATGTGCACAACCCGAGAACTTCGTGAATTTGCCTTTGACGCATCTCGGCGTCGACAGCATCGCAGTTTTTGAGGTGCTGGAGAGAATTGAGAGCCGAATCGGCCACCAATTGGACTACGATAAGCTGGACTATGAAGACCTGATTACGCTCGAGGGACTTCTCCGCCTTCTCGGGCCCGGTAGTGACGGAATTGATTGATGATGAAAATCCTTATTTTTGGAGAAACCAGCACCGTGTCCTCTCTGAAGTCGGCTTGTGAGCTGCGCGGATTTGAGCCCGTTGTTCTTTACGAGAAGGAATTGTGTTCTCCGTGCGACTACGACGTGATTGACATCTGGCGCGAACCAACTCAGATTGCGTACGATCTGAAGGAACGTTACGGGGTGCCAGCCGGAATAGTTAACTGTATCGAGCAGTATGTTGGTGTCCTCGATGCCGTCTGCCACAAATTGGGTTTGATCACCGCAAATGCGTCGGCGGCACGAACCTTGCGTAGCAAGGCCCTCATGAAGGAGTGCTGGGAGAAGCACAGGGTTCCTACACCCCGTGTTTTTCACAAAGGGCCAGGCGTGCCTCCTCAACTTTCGGGCGAGGACTTTCCGGTCATCGTCAAGCCTGTGTACGGCGCTGCCAGCGCTGGCGTGGTATTGGCTCATGACCAGAAGGAGTTGGAAAGGGCTCGACAGGGTGCTGCGAGATTCAATGCCACCGCCCTGGGCAAGGAAGGGCACGCTCGCTCCGGTATTATGATCGAAGAGTATGTTGATGGTCCGGAGTTCTGTGTGGACCAGGTCTGGCAATCAGGTCGGGCAGTGGCGCAGGGGGTGCTGGCGAAGGGGGTTCCGCGGGCGCCGGACTTTATGGATCGACTTTACCTAGCGGATCCGGACACTCCTGCTGACGAGCTTTGGGCGCTGTGCGATACGGCACGCGAGGCGGTAATGGCGGCCGGTGTTCGTCACGGCGCCACGCACACCGAGGTCCGACGTGATGAGCGCAGCGGTGAGTACGTAGTTATTGAGGCTGCGTTGAGACCAGGCGCGGGGTGCGGTTTATACCCGACCTATAAACGAGCGTACGGAAATGACTTCTTTTCCGCACTCGTCGATGCCTGCATTGGATTGGCTCGAAAGGATGGTGACATGCTGCCGGAGCCAGCCTCTGACCGTCACTATTGGTATAATGTCGGATACTCCGTCTCCGGCCGGATACTCTCTCTTGATCTGCCTGAGACTTTCTACGAGAAACATCCGTACGTGGACCGAGTCATCTGGCGTCGTAGGGTTGGAGACTATCTTCCTCGCGAGGGATCTACCTATGGGTATCTGGCATGGTTTGAAGGAGTACTTCCAGCGGGCGAGGACCCGGAGGCGCTCTTACGCTCCGCGGGTCAAGATCTCATCGTGAAGGTTGACGATGGCCAGTAATCGAGTCGTCTCCTTGGACGCAAAGATTAGTATCCCGATCGGGATGCTAATCTCGAACACGGGTAATGGAATGTACCTGCTGGCTGTAAGTGTTATCCTCTACAGGTCCTCAGGCGCCTCCGGAATGTTTGCCTCCTTGCTGGTGTATCAGGCAGTTGCGGTACTATCCATGCAGGTGTTCGCCTCGGTGGGGGCGGACCGCGGATTTGCGCAGAGGCTTGCGGTCACGGCAGAAATCGTCCGGGCGGTCATCGTCGCTGTGGGCGCGGCCGGTGCTGCCACAGGTCATACTGCGATACTCGTGCTCGCAGGAGTTCTGCTCAGCCTAGTCCAGCCCTTCTTCCGCACGTCGATCTTCAAGATCGGTCCGCTTATCGCGGAGGGTAAGACTCTCGCCAGATACAACGCCAGGACATCGACTTTCCAGCAGTTGGGGATGTTCCTGGGTGCGGCTGCTGCCGGCTGGTTGCTCACATTGTGGACCTACTTTCCGTTGTGGATCAACGCGGTCAGTTATCTTGCCTCGGCGTTCTTCACCTGGATCGCTGTCGTGCCAAAGCAGGATGAAGGGCTTGGCGGTGCCAGTTGGCTGAGGTCGGTGTTCAGGCCACGGCAGGCCTTTGAGGACTGGCGGGCAGGGATAGTCTACATTGCAAGGTCGAAGATAATCCTTGGAATGTGCGCGTTCGCCGCTGTCGACTTGATTTACGTCAATGTCATCAATGTCTCCTACCCACCTCTTCTCAAAGGACTAGAGTTGAGTGACCACTGGCTCTCGGTATGGGATGTGTGCTTCGCAGCGGGAGCCATTGCCGGTGCCAATATCTTCGGGTACCTCTCCATCCTCCAGGGGCGCTGGGAGGTCATGGTTCTAGCGGTCGCTGTGCAGGCGGGGCTGGCGGTTTATCTTGTAGTGGAATCCTCTTATCTGATCGCCTGCTTCATGGTGATTATTGGCGTGGTGAACTCGGTTTCAGTGTCGGCGTTTTCTTTTTACTTGCAGACAACTGCCAGCAAGGAGATGGTGGGAAGGATCGCAGGAGTACGGCAATTATTTCTTACGATGTTCTCCGCCGTGCTGATGCCGTGGCTCTCCTCTGGTGTCGACGAGTCTCTCGCGGTCGGACGCTTGCGAGTTGCCGTGATGGGCCTTGTTGCCGCGGCCTGCATCGCAGCTATGTTCCTTATTTTTCGTAACGGCTATGCGTTACGCATGGCGGATAAGAAGGGTCCATGAGCTCATGACTCTTTCCCGAACCCTCAACCATGTTGCCGCAGAGCATTCTAGCATGATTGCCGTCGAACAAGGTGCTCATCGAATGACCTACACGGGGCTGTACAGGAAAGCTGCGCAGATCGATCTTCTCCTGGACAGGCTACCTGACGCTTCGGGCCCGGTCACTGTTATGTGCCGGAGCGCCCTTAATGCTATTCCGATCATGATTGCGTGCGTGATGTCAGGCCGGAGTTACCTGCCGGTGGATGTGGCGAACCCACCCAGACGAGTGGAGCAGCTCATGCGCCGATCCGGGTCGGTCCACTTGGTTTCTGACTGTCTTCGCGACGCGTACGGCACTTTTCTGACATCGCCGTCAAGACTCGACTCTCAGATGCAAGTTTGTTCGTTGCGTGGTGCCGTTCCGGACGCTTCGCCGGCACTCGTGCAGTGGGCCTATCACCTTTACACCTCGGGGTCGACGGGCACGCCAAAGGGAGTACTTCACACCTCTTCCGACATCGTGAACATGGTAAAAGCTTATACTGGCTCCATAACTCTCGGTGAGAAAGACCGAGTCGCGATGCTCTCTTCCCTGGGTCATGACGCCGCGGTTGTTGATGTTTACTCCTGCTTGCTGACCGGCGCCACCCTTGTCGCCGTGGATGCCTCTTCGCCACTGTCCTTGAAAACCGAGGTCCCCAGGGTCTTGCGCTCAGGCGTAACTGTGTGGCACTGTGTACCCACCGTCCTCGACATGGTCGCCAGCCAGTTTTCCGGTGAAGGACTGAACGACCTGAGGGTCGTTCTCGGAGGCGAGCCTGTGAGCAGGGCGACTCTGGAGAACCTGTGGGTGAGGGTGCCGAGTGCCAGGATCTTCAGCCTTTACGGCCAGACAGAGTGTTCGGTAATCTCCGGCAAGTGGATAGAGCCCGACGATACTGCACTGACTCTAGGAGATCCTCTCAAGGGCGTGGAGTGGCGTGAGGGCCAAGGTTCTGGTAACGGGCCCCACCATCTACTAGTCCGTTCCGATGCTGCCGCCACCCATCGCGTGGTCGATGGTGATCCATTGCCACTAGAGAATTGCGATGGATGGTTTGATACCGGCGATGTCGTGACCGCCCATGGAAATTCATTCACGTTCCTTGGAAGAGCCGATCAGGTGGTCAACATTGGGGGTTGCCGCGTGGACATCCTGGAGGTGGAAGAACACGTCAAGAAGTGTCCGGGAGTGGAAGACTGCGTAGTGTTCCTTGATGACTCAGGTGCACCGGGACCAGCACTTAAATGCTTGGCTCGGGGCGGTGAGAATATCGCAATCACAGACATCAATGCTTTTCTGTCAAAGCGGGTTCCCCACCATCTTCTTCTGCGATCGTTTGTAACAACCGACGCCTTGCTGCCGCGCACGTTGAGCGGGAAGAAGGACCGGCGCGCCGCAGTTAGGATCGCTCTCGAGCAGCAGTGATCACTCGGTCAGACCGCCCGAGGATTTGGATGGTACGCAAGGTGGCGTCGGCGCTGGCCCTTGCTGCACTACGTTTCTTTACACTTTCCTTTATGTTTTTTAGAGAGATATGGCTGAAATTAGACAAAACGGTATTCTGGGCGACTGCTGCGGGGTTCCTGGGAGGTGCTTACAGGGGGTCGTGCAGGACTGCTTCATGCGGGTCGACATGACGGGGGGCGTCGGAGACGCGCCCGGCGGTCCACCCCTCGATTTCATTACTGAGTTTCGATGCCGGCATAATCAGGCTCTGCCTCATCTCTCAAAAACAGTGCACTTTTCATCACTGCCCGAGAAACACCAGGCGCTCCAACTTCCGCCACCTATACCCCAAGCAGTAGAGGTGACACTCTACTAGGACGCGAGCCCCTCGGCGACGTCGGCGGGCAGCGGGTCGATCGGGCAGCTCGCGCCCTCATCGGGCAGCACGCCATCGACCAGGTAGTCGCTGACGCGCGAGACGGCGCACGTGTTCGACAGGGAGGCGCCGTGCTCGTAGCCCTCGACGGTGAGCAGGTGCCCGGCGTCGAGCTGCGAGGCCAGGGACCGGGCCCACGAGTAGGGGGTCTGGGAGTCCCCGTCGACGCCGACGACGAGGATCGGCGCCGAGCCGGAGGCGTGGACCTCGGTCGGCGCGGAGCTCGCGGTGACGCCCCAGCCGTGGCAGTAGGCGTCGGTCCCGGCC
>ERZ772964.1037-NODE-1037-length-10423-cov-124.479_pt1 | contig 10423 bp, 9 predicted proteins | sample MGYA00580675_ERZ772964 | MGnify/ENA primary metagenome ERZ772964 (study PRJEB29015, sample SAMEA2737941) | human oral metagenome | biome: human oral; feature: human-associated habitat; material: dental | place: China | collected 2139 ...
GGAGCCCGAGCACCGCACCCTGCGGCGCATCACCCTGGGCGACGAGGCCGAGCTGACGGAGGCCGAGAACGTCTTCGAGCTGCTCATGGGCTCGGCCGTCGAGCCGCGCCGCGACTTCATTATCGCCGGGGCCGCCGACGTGGACCGCGAGCGCATTGACGCCTGAGGCGCGCCGCGCCGGGGCCCGGGCGGGGCGCGGGGCGCGGGTGCGACCCGCATCGGGTAAGGTGCCCAGTGCTTGATCGTCGTCACCGGGCCAGTCCTGGTACCCGCGCAAGGAGGCGCCCATGGCCCCCGTCTACGGATCCTCGCGTCGCCCCGGTCCGTCCGGGCCCTGGTCGATACTGCGCCCCGGCCCCCGCTCGGCCCTGTCCCCCCAGCTGCTCTGGGCGCCGCTGAGCCCGCTGGACAACACCGAGCTGGCCGCGCTCATCGCCCGCGCCGAGGCGGTCGACGACCCGCCCTACCGCACCACCGAGCAGGAGACGGCCGAGTACTTCGTCGACCCCACCTACTCGGGGGTCGCCGGGCGCGACGGGGAGGGGGTCATGCGCGCCTTCGGTCTGGTGCGCATCCGCCCCGCCGGCGAGGTCTACGCCTCCATGAGCGGGGTCGTGGACCCCCAGTGGCGGCACCGGGGCATCGGGGGGGCCCTGCTGCACTGGCAGACCGAGCGCGCCCGCCACCTCATCGGGGCGGAGCGGGCCGGGGCGGCGCCCGGCTCCGTGGCCGCCACGGCCCCCGCCCACGTGGTGACCACCGTCCTGGAGGAGGACGAGCGCATGCAGGAGCACATGCGCGACCTGGGCTTCTCCGCGCGCCGGTGGTACCGGGAGGTGCGTCGCAGCCTGGCCGACGCCGTCCCCGAGGTCGATATCGACGGCTTCCTGACGATCGAGCCCTGGAGCCAGGACTACGACGACGCCGCCCGGCGGGTCCACAACCAGAGCCTGGCGGGCGGCTTCGGCTCCTTCACCATGAGCCGGGAGGACTGGAACGCCGGGCGGACCTACTTCGTGCCCCAGTGGAGCTTCATCGCCGTCGACCGCTCCGGCGACCGGGCGCGTGTGGCCGGGTATCTGCGCTCGGCCCGCTACGAGCAGGACTGGGAGGCGTTGGGCTGGCGCGAGGGGTACACGGACATGCTGGGGGTGCTGGCCGACTACGGCGGGCGCGGCGTCGCCCCGGCCCTGCTGACCGCCGCCATGCGCGCCTACCAGCGCGACGGCATGGAGTTCGCCGCGGCCGGCGTCGACTCCGACAGCCCGACCGGCGCCGTCGACCTCTACCGCGAACTCGGCTACGCCCCCACCCAGGGCTCCATCCTCTACGCCCTGGACGTGTGAGCGCCTCGCCCGCCCCCTTCGCGTCCGCTGCGCCCCTTCACCCTCCGCGTCCGCTGCGCCCCTTTTCCGCCTGCTGCGCCCCTTCACCCTCCGCTACGCCCCTTTTTCTCGTACAGCAGAGGGTGAAGGGGCGTAGCAGAGGGAATGGGCCCCTCCGGGCGAATCGCCGACAAGGGCCATGTGGGAAGGGGAATGATCGCCCTACACAGGAAGCTCCCGACGGCGTACTGAGCGAGGCGGCGAAGGAGGCGAACAGGAGCGTCAACGGGAAGGTTATTCTGGGGTGTCTGCGTGGTGCGGGTGGGGCTCCTGTGGCGACTCGGGGCGGGGGCGTGTCCAAATCTGCCACAAAGGCGCCCCGGGCCGGTATCAGTGGCGAGCGGAGGCGCGGAATATCAACGATTCTCTTCCGGCGTTCCGGCTCGATCCGGGCCTTTGTGGCAGATTTGGACAACTGGCGCCGCTGCGGGCCCCGTGGGAAGGGCGGTCGCGGACCGGGCGGACGCCCCGTTCGACCGCGCCGGCCCCGCCCGAGCGCCTCCGCGGACCCCGCGCAGGCGCCCCGATCCGCGAGATCGCCACTTAACCCACGAGAACGTACCTCTAGCAGACGTTCTCGAGGGTTACCCGGCGATCTCGGCGGTTAAGTGGCGATCTCGAGGGTTACCCGGCGATCTCGCGGACCGGCGGCGTCACGACATGCGAGACGCTGTCTCATTATGCGGAATGGCCAGCCCGGGCGAGCCGCAGGACGACCGGCCCTGCCGAACTGCGGGATGGCCAGCCCGGGCGAGCCGCAGGACGGCTGCCCCCGGCCGGCGCGGCGCCGACCGGGGCCGGCAGGGCGTCGAGCCCGGCTTACCGGCGTCCGCCTCAGCCGATGCCGATAATGGGGGCGGACAGCGGCGAACCGGAGGCGTCGCGGCGCTCATCGGGCTCGGGCAGGGTCACGGCCCGCCCCTCCGCCCCGACGGCGCGGGCCGGACCCACCCCCGCCCAGGCCAGCACCAGCCGGTCCTCCCCGCGCAGGAAACGGTGGGCGCGCACCCCGCCGGTGGCCCGGCCCTTGGCCGGGTAGCGGTCCAGGGGGGTGACCTTGACGCTGCCCGTGCCCATGCCCGGCAGGGCGTCCCCGCCGCCGGCGACGGTGACCACCACCGCCTCGGCCAGCAGGTCGGCGGGCACCGAGGCGGCGGCGATGACGCGGGCCGCCTCGTGCAGGGCGATGCCCGCCATGCCGCCCGCGGCCCGGCCCTGCGGGCGGACCCTGCCCGCCTCGAAGCGCAGCAGCCGGGCGTCACTGGTCACCAGGACGAGCACGTCGGAGTCCGCCGCCGTCCCCGCGAAGACGACCCGGTCGCCCTCCGCCAGGGAGATGACCTCCCAGGAGTCGCCGCGACCCGGCTCGTCACCGGGCTTGACCCGCTTGACCACGCCCCGCGCGGTGGCCAGCACCACGGGCGTCCCCGCCCCCTCGCCAATGGGCACGAGCCCGACGACCGTCTCATCGGCGGCCACGTCGACCAGAAGCCGCGCCGGCTGACCGCCGGCCAGCGAGGGCGCCCCCTCCGGACGCGTCACCTCGGGGGTGTCGAGCACGTCGAGGCGCACCAGGCGGCCGGTGTCGGTGACAACGCCCACCCGGGAGCGGGCGGTGGTGGCGACCTGACTGGTCAGGGCGTCGTGGGGCCGGCGCGCCCCGGAGCGGGAGACCGCCTCGGCGCCGGCCAGGCGCGCCACCAGCCCCGTCGCGGACAGCAGCACCCGGCAGGGGTCGTCGGGGACCGTCAGGGGCACGTCGGAGGCGCCGGCCATGAGGCTCACCGCCGCCCTCACCGCCTGCGGGGAGCCCGCGCCGCCCGCGTCCGCGCCGCCGGGGGCCCCGACCCCGGCCCCGCCCGCCAGCGCCCCGGCCTCCGCCCCCGGGGCCGGCAGGAGCACAGTGCGCCGGGGCGTGCCGTACTCCTCGGCCACCGCCGCCAGCTCGCCGGAGACCACCGCGCGCAGCCGGCCCTCGTCGGCCAGGATCGCCTCGAGCTCGGCGATCTCGCGCACCAGGTCCTCGCGCTCCCCCTCCAGTTCGATGACGGAGAACCTGGTCAGGCGCCGCAGCTGAAGCTCGAGGATGTAGCCCGCCTGCGGCTCGGTCAGGTCCAGGGCCCGCATGAGGCGCTCGCGCGCGGCGGCCGCGTCCTGGCTGGAGCGGACAATGGCAATGACCTCGTCTATGTCGGCGATGGCGGTGAGCAGCCCCTCGACCAGGTGGATGCGCTCGCGGCGCTTGCCCAGGCGGAAGCGCGTACGCCGGGCGACCACTGTCAGGCGGTGGCGCACGAAGACCTCCAGCAGCTCGCGCAGCCCCAGGGTGCGCGGTTGGCCGTCGACCAGGCACACATTGTTAATGCCGAAGGAGTCCTCCAGGGGCGTGTGCCTGTAGAGCTGGGCCAGGACCGCCTCGGGGTTGTAGCCGTTCTTGACGCCGATGACCAGGCGGGTGCCGTGCTTGCGGTCGGTCAGGTCGGCGACGTCGGTAATGCCCTGGAGCTTCTTGGAGGCGACCGTCTCCTTAATGCGGGCGATGACCTTCTCCGGACCCACCAGGTGGGGCAGCTCGGTGACGACGATGCCCTTCTTGCGGGGGGTGATGTTCTCGATGCGGGCGGTGGCGCGGGTGAGGAATTTGCCCCGGCCCGTGCGGTAGGCCTCCCGGATTCCGTCCAGGCCCACGATCATGCCGCCGGCGGGCAGGTCCGGCCCGGGCACGATGGCCATGAGGTCCTCCAGGCTCGCCTCGGGGTGGGCGAGCAGGTGGCGGGCGGCGGCGACGACCTCGATGAGGTTGTGCGGCGGCATATTCGTGGCCATGCCCACCGCAATGCCCGAGGCGCCGTTGACCAGCAGGTTGGGCAGGGCGGCGGGCAGGACGTCGGGCTCGGTGAGGGTGTAGTCGTAGTTGGGGGAGAAGTCGACGGTGTCCTCGTCAATGTCGGCCGTCAGGGACAGCGCCGGGGTCGCCAGGCGCGCCTCGGTGTAGCGGGGCGCGGCCGGCCCGTCGTCGAGGGAGCCGAAGTTGCCGTGGCCGTCGATGAGCGGCAGGCGCATGGTGAAGGGCTGGGCCAGGCGCACCAGGGCCTCGTAGATGGCGACGTCGCCGTGCGGGTGGAGCCGTCCCATGACGTCGCCGACGACGCGCGAGCACTTCACGTGCGGCCGGTCGGGGCGCAGCCCCATGCGGTCCATCTGGAACAGGATGCGGCGCTGGACGGGCTTGAGGCCGTCGCGGGCGTCCGGCAGGGCGCGGGCGTAGATGACCGAGTAGGCGTACTCCAGGAAGGAGGTGCGCATCTCCGTGGGGAGGTCCTGCTCGACGATAAGGCCGTCGGGGGGCGGAGGCGTCTGCGTGGAGGACTTGGTGGGCATGCGGGCATTGTTGCGGTTGGCGGCGTCGGGGCGCGAGTCGACACCCGGGGGTGAGCGGGACGACGGCGGGTGGCATGATCGGCCCATGAGCAGTCGGACGCCGCCCCCGCCCCGCCCAGTCCCGGCCGGGTCCGCCGATGAACCCGCCTCCGGGTCCGTCGCGGCGGCCCTGGGCGAGGACGTGGCCCGAGCCGGCTACTACCCCGAGCTCGTCGCCGGCTGCCTGGAGGTGGCCCTGGCGGGTGAGGAGCCGGTGGCGCACCTGGTCCAGGCGGAGACGAGCTTCGCCGACGCCGTCCACCGGCACCTGACCGTCCTGGCCCTGACCCCCGGCCGCCTCATTATCGTCCACGTCGACGACGCCGCCCTGGAGGACGGGGTGCCCGGGGCGGTGGCCACCAGCGAGGCCGTGCCCGTGCGGCGCATCTCCTCCCTGGCGCTGAGCCGGGGGGTGGCCCGGCCCGCCGCGGGCGGGGGACGCCTGGTCGAGATGACCATCGCCATCTCCTGGGGGGCGGTGCGCCGCCTGGACCTGGAGCCCGCCTCCTGCCCCGACCCCGCCTGCCAGGCGGATCACGGCCTGACGGGCACCTCGGTGCCCGACGACATCGTGGTGCGCGTGGCCGCGGGGGTCGAGGGCGACGAGGCCCTGGAGCGGGCCGAGGCCTTCGCCCGGGCCCTGTCGCGGGCCACGGCGCGCTCGGCGGTGGACGCGTGAATCCGCCCGAGCTGAGGCTGGTCCTGGGCGCCGCCGCCGCGGGCGCGGGCCTGGCCCTGGCGCCGGCGGGTGTCCCGGACACGCTCGACGACGCCGCCGCGCGCCAGACCGCCGCCGCCTGGGGCCTGCTGGAGGACCCCGGCCGGGACCCGCGGCGCGGGGGCGGTCTCGTCGTCGTCCTCGTCGACGGCCTGGGCCTGGAGCTGCTGCGCGAGCGCCGGGGCCACGCCCCCACGCTGCGCTCCTGGCTGACGGAGGCGGAGAACGGGCCCGGCCCGGGCCCGCGGGCCCTCACCTGCCTGCCCACCACGACGGCGGCGGCCCTGACGACGCTGGGCACCGGCGCCCCCCCGGGAGTGACGGGCGTCGTCGGCTACAGCGTCCTGACGCCCCGGATCGACCGCGCCCGGCTCATGTCCGGCCCGCCCGGCCCGAGCCGCATCCTGTGCCTGATCACCTGGGAGGGCGGCGACGCCCCCGACCCGGCCGCCTGGCAGGACGTGCCCACTATCTTCGAGCGCCTGCGCCGGCCCGACGATCCCGCCGCCGCGGGCGGTGCCGGGACCGACGCCCCCGACGCGCCCGACGGGCGCCCCGGGGCGCTCGCGGTGACGATCGGACCGGCCCGTTTCGCCGGCTCCGGCCTGACCCGCGCCGCCCTGCGCGGCTGCCCCCACCTGGGCGCCGACCGCATGGAGGACCGCCCCGCCCTGGCGGCGGGGGCCCTGCGCCGCGGCACGCCCCTGGTCTACCTCTACGTCGGCGAGCTCGACCACGCCGGGCACCTCCACGGCTGGCGCTCGACGCAGTGGCTGGACCAGCTGGAGCGGCTGGACGCGGCCATGGCGGAACTGGCCCGTCGGGTCCCCGCCGGGACCCGGATCGTCTTGACCGCGGACCACGGCATGGTCGACACCGGCCCGGACCGGCGCGTGGACGTCACCGCCCACCCCGAGCTGGCCCGCGACGTCGTGGCCGTGGCGGGCGAGCCCCGCTTCACCCAGCTCTACGTGCCCGGCTCCGACCCGGAGGTCGCCGCGCGGGTGGCCGGGCGGTGGCGCGACCTGCTGGGGGAGCGGGCCGCGTGGGTGGGCCCCCCCGACGAGGCCCCCGCCGGCCTGGGGCCGATCGGGCCGCGGGCGCGCGGCGTCCTGGGCGACGTCCTGGTCGCTATGGACGGGAACTGGGTCGTGGTGGATCCGCGGGTCCACAGTCCCGCGGCCATCGCCATGCCCGGCGTCCACGGCTCGGTCACGACGGCGGAGAGGGACGTGCCCCTGCTCCTGGCCGGCGCCTGAGTCCGGCCGGCCCCTCACTCAGACTCGGGGCGGGCGCCGAAGAAGATCTCGTCCCAGGTGGGCACGGAGCGGCGCTGGCGGCCCTGGGACGGGGTCTTGGAGGCCCTGCCGGGGCGCACGGGTATGGGGATCACCTGCGCCATCCGCGGCTGCTCGGGCTGCTCACGGGGGGAGGTCCGGGGCTCCGCCCCGTCCGCCTCCATGGGATCGGCCCCGGGCTCGTCGTCATTCCTGCGCGGGGCGTCGTAGTCGCTCGCCATGACTCATCACTCTCTTCTTGTCTCTTCTTGTTTCTTGTCGGCGACAAGTCGATGCGGCGCTCACTCGGGGCGGGCGCCGAAGAGGATATCGTCCCAGGTGGGCACGGGGCGGCGCTGGTGCCGCCGGGACGGGAACTCGGAGACCGCGGGGGGCCGGGACGTGCGCGCCGGCGCCTTGGGATCGGGGGCTCCGGCGTCGGGCGCCGCCTGCGCGTCGGCGTCGGTCGCCGGCGCGGGGGAGGGGGCCGACGGCGCGGAGGCGGCGGCGCGGCCCCGGCGGGCCCCCGCGGAGTACATGGAGGCTCGCCGGCGCTCGGACATGGAGACCACCTGCGCCTGCCCGCGGGGGGAGGTCCGGGGCGCCGGCTCGGAGGGGGCGCCGGCGCTGGCGAACTGCTCCAGGTCCTCGTCGTCCTCCATCGGGAGATCGACCCCGACGCGCTGGCCGCGGCTGGAGGCGAGGTTGGCCAGCAGGGCGTCGGTGGAGGAGTCCTCCATGAGCGCGCGCTCGGGGTCGTCGGGGTCGTCGGGGCCGTCCTCGTCGGGCGGCGGGACGAGGTGCCGGGGCCCGGCGGAGGCGGTGCGCGCCCCGGAGTCCTGGTCGAAGACCTCCGGCAGGCGCTGACCGGCGGCCTCGGTCAGCCACCGCGACTCGTCGTCGAGGGCGCTGACCGAGCGCGCCGCGAGGTCCAGCACCCAGCTGGCGTGCTTCTCCTCGGCGCCCTGGACGAAGGTCAGGTTCACCTGCCAGGGCTCGCGCCCCTCGCGCGAGGCGTCCCAGGTGAGACTGGAGGGTTCGACGCCGCGGGTGGCCAGGCGGTCGATGACGAGCTCGCCCAGCACCGGGGAGTCCTTCTCCCAGCCGATGCGGCAGGCCTGGGCCTGCTCCACCGCCCAGCGGCGCTCGGCCAGGACGGGGCCCTCGAAACGCCGTACGTGGTTGACGTCCATACCCGTGGACTGGGCGACCTCCTCGGCGCTGGCCCCGGCGCGCATGAGCGCCTGCAGGGCGCGGGGCCGCAGGTTGCCGTCGGAGGGGATCTCGGACGCGGGGGAGAGGGCGGCGGGCCCGGCCCGGCGCACCGCGGCGCGCAGGGCGTCGTCGACGACGATGCTGTACCGCTGGCCGTCCTGGTCCGTCATGACGATGCGGTCGCCGTTGCCCCCCAGCAGTTCGAGCTCGATCATGGGGTGGGGCCTCCTTCAATCCCTGCTTCGGACCTCAGCGTGCCACCTGCTGCGCCGCAGTCAAGGGAGGTGTCCCGGTGTGCCCCATGAATCGGGTCTCGGAATCTATTCACGATCGGCCCTCGTGGTGCTATTGTGCGCGTGCCCTGCTCGAAGGGACGATCCGGCAGCTCCTGTGTCCCGGGCCGCCCCCGGTGGCCGCCCCGCCGCCTGAGCGCCGCATCGACTGCCGCCGACGAGAAGAGAGTGACGAGCCATGGCGACCGACTACGACGCACCGCGTAAGAATGACGATGAGCCCGAGGCCGATTCCATCGAGGAGCTCACCGCTCGTCAGAAGGATCACTCCTCCGACGCCATCGAGGAGGACGAGAATGAGGTCGCCGAGGGCTTCGAGCTGCCCGGGGCGGACCTGTCGCGCGAGGAGCTGAGCGTGCACGTCGTGCCCCAGCTCGACGACGAGTTCACCTGCTCGGAGTGCTTCCTCGTCCACCACCGCAGTCAGCTCGCCTATATCGACGAGGCCACCGGGCTGCCGGTGTGCACCGACTGCGCCGGCTGAGCGCCGCGCACCGCCGCATCCGTACATCCGCCATCCAGTCACGAGCGAGCCCGACCGGGCCCGTCAGCACCGAGGAGCCTGATATGGGCCTGTTCTCCCGCCGCCACGACGACCCCGCGCCCGACCCCGAGGAGAGGAGCGCCCCCGCCCAGCCGCGGGACACCGGCCCCTGGGACCGCGACGAGGCCCCCGAGGCGCCCCACGGCCGCGTCGACCTGGGCTCCCTGCGCGTGCCCGTCGTCGACGGGATGCAGCTGCGCCTGGAGATCCCCCGCCCCGGGGCCGAGGCGGTCGCCGTCATCCTCGCCCTGGGCGGCTCCACCCTGGAGTTGCGCGCCTTCGCCGCTCCCCGCACGGCCGGGGTGTGGGACGAGCTGCGGGCGGACATCACCGCCGAGCTGACCCGGGCGAAGGCGAGCTGCCGGGAGCTGACGGGCCCCCACGGGCCCGAGATCCTCGCCCAGGTGCCCGTGCGCGGCCCCGGCGGCCAGCCCATGAACGTCCCGGCGCGCTTCATTGGCGTCGACGGCCCCCGGTGGTTCCTGCGCGGCGTCCTCCAGGGCCGCGCCGCCACGGACGACGAGGCCGCGCGGGCCCTGCGGGAGGTGTTCGACGACGTCGTCGTCGTGCGCGACGGCCAGGCCCGCCCGCCCCGCGAGCTGCTGCCCCTGCACGCCCCCGGCGCCGTGGGCGGCCCCGAGGCCGAGGACCTGCCGGGGCTGGAGCCGCTGACTCCCGGGCCGACGATCTCCGAGATCCGATGACTCTGCGCTCCCGACTCGCCGAACTGCTGCACCCGCTGCGGGCCAGCCGCGAGGAGCTCGACGCCGCCGACGAGGCGCGCGGCGCGACCCGCCGGGGAACCGTTCCGATCGGGCAGATCGTGCCGCGCCACCGGGCGAGGGTGTCGGGGGTGCTGCGGGCCCTGACGTACGGGCCCGCGCAGAGCAAGCCCGTGCTGGTCGGCCAGCTCTTCGACGGCACCGGGTCGGTGGACCTGGTGTGGCTGGGGCGCCGCTCGATCGCCGGGATGCGCCCCGGCGTCCACCTGTGCGCCGAGGGCATGGTCGTCGCGGGCGATCCCCGTTCGAGCATCTACAACCCCGCCTACGAGCTGATCGGAGACGAGTCATGAGCCCTCGCCCGCCGGCGCGCACCGGTCTGGGCGCCATCGACGCAGAGCGCTTCGACGTCGCCTCGGCCGTCGGCGGGTGGCGCGGCGTCATGGAGTCGGCCGCCCCCACCTTCGTCTTCGTCGTCGTCATGGCGGTGCGCCCCTCCGCCCTCGTGACCGCCCTGGCGGCCTCGCTGGCGGTCAGCGGGGCGGCGCTGGCGGCCCGCCTGGCCCAGCGCCAGGGCCTGACGCAGGTGCTGGGCGGGGCCGTCCTGGCCCTGGCCAGCGCCGCCTGGGCGTGGCGCAGCGGCGAGGCCTCGAACTTCTACGCGACCGGGCTGCTCATCAACGCCGTCTGGCTCGCCGGGTGCCTGCTGTCCCTGGCGGTGGGCCGGCCGCTGGTGGGGATCCTCATGGGGCTGTGGCGCGCCGCCGCCGGCGGGTCCGCCCGGCCCGGCGGCGGGGCCGACGCCGATGACGCCGTCCGGTCCGAGGACGCCGCCGCCCGGTCCCGGCC
>ERZ772964.1038-NODE-1038-length-10420-cov-92.2311_pt1 | contig 10420 bp, 6 predicted proteins | sample MGYA00580675_ERZ772964 | MGnify/ENA primary metagenome ERZ772964 (study PRJEB29015, sample SAMEA2737941) | human oral metagenome | biome: human oral; feature: human-associated habitat; material: dental | place: China | collected 2139 ...
GGCCCGGCTGGCCACCGGGCCCCGCGCGACCCTTGGGCGCTGGGGCGCGGCGATCGCGGTGATCGCCCTGTGCGCGGTGCTTCAGGGCGGGCCGCGGGCCGCGACGGACCGCGCCGCCTGGCTGTGTCAGGGCGCAGGCTGCCTCCTGCTGCTGACGACGCCGGCCAACCGCGCCGTCACCGACCTGCTGACCGTCGCCCGCGGGCGGGCGCGGGCGGATGGCGGCGACGCGCTGGACGGCGAGGCGCCCCTGCGCGGCGGACGCTGGATCGGGCCGCTGGAGCGGCTCCTCCTGCTCCTGCTCGCCTCCATGGGCGTGCACGCGGCCATTGCCGCGGTCATCGCCGCCAAGGGCGTCATCCGCTTCCCCGAGATCAGCAGGGACGAGCGTGGCGACAAGGCCGAGGAGTTCCTCATCGGCTCCCTCGCCTCATGGGCCCTCGCCGTGCTGGCCGCCGTGCTCCTGACCCGCTGAGGCTCTCAGCGGCCCTCGTGGTCCTCGCGGTCCTCGCGGCCGAGGTCCGCCGTCGCCGGGTCCACCTTCGGGGCCCGCGTGGCCAGCTTGTGGCCCCACCACAGGGCGAAGAACACCGGCACGCCCACGTAGGACATGAGGATGCTGCCCAGCGGCTCCCCGGAGGTCGCCGGCTCGTAGGCCTGGCCCACGATGATCGCCGCACAGGCGACCAGGGCGACGATAGCGCCGGCGGGGAAGAATCTCGCCCGGTAGGGCAGCTCCTCCAGGCTCCGCCCCTGGGCGCGCATGGCCATGCGGAACTTCCAGTGGCACCAGGAGATCCCCGCCCAGGTGATGAAGCCCGCCAGGGCCGAGACCGTCAGCAGCAGCTTGTAGGCCTGCCCGTCGCCCACCAGGGACGTCAGGAAGCCGGCCAGGCCCACGAGCGTGGTGGCCAGCAGGGCGTTGAGCGGCACCTGGTGGCGGCTCAGCCGGGTGAGGAAGCGCGGTGCGTGGCCGCGCTCGGCCAGGGCGAAGAGCATGCGGGTCGAGGAGTACAGGCCCGAGGTCCCCGCTGAGAGCACCGAGGTGAGGATGACGGCGTTCATGAGGCTGGCCGCCCCCAGCACGCCGGCGCGTTCGAAGATCAGGGTGAAGGGGCTGATCGAGACGTCGTCGTTCTTCGCGGCGTTGAGCAGGTTCGGCTCGGTGTAGGGGATGAGGAAGCCGATGACGGCGATCGCCCCGATGTAGAACAGCAGGATGCGCCAGAAGATCGTGCGGATCGCCCGGGGGATCGTGACCTCCGGGTGCTCGGCCTCGCCGGCGGCGGTGCCGATGAGCTCGGTGCCCTGGAAGGAGTAGCCGGCCACCAGGAGCACCAGCAGGACCCCCTTGCCGCCGCCCACGAAGGGCGCCTCCCCCTCCGTCCAGTTGCTGGTGCCCGGAGACGTCCCCAGGATCCCGACGATCATGACCACGCCCAGCACGAGGAAGACGATCACCGCCATGACCTTGATGGCCGCGAACCAGAACTCGCTCTCGCCGTAGGCGCGCGTGGACAGCGCGTTGATGCCGAACAGGATGAGCAGGAACAGGCCCGACCAGACGATCGAGGGCACGTCGGGCAGCCAGTACTTCATCACCAGTGCGGCCGCCACCAGCTCGGCCGCCACCGTGATCGCCCAGTTGAACCAGTAGTTCCAGCCGATGGCGAATCCGAAGGACGGCGAGACGAAGCGGGTCCCGTACTCGCCGAAGGACCCGGCCATCGGCAGGTAGGCCGCCATCTCGCCCAGCGACTGCATGATGAGCCACACCATGACGCCGATGGCCGCGTAGGCGACCAGCGCACCACCGGGGCCGGCCTGGGAGATCGTGGCGCCCGAGGCCACGAACAGGCCGGTGCCGATCGCCCCGCCGATGGAGATCATCGTCAGGTGGCGGCTGCGCAACGAGCGGCGCAGGCCCTCGTCGGAGGTGGGGCTCTGGGGCGTGGGCTGGTCCTTCTGGACGGTGGAGGTGGTCATAGTGCGTCCCGGGATCGAGGTCGGGGGCCGGTCGTATGATCACGACTCGTGCCCGAAGCGGCCTCACCCTAGCCGTGATCGGCAACAGAGCGGTAAACGGGTCCGAGCGGTGAGCGGGACCCGCGCCGAGACCGGCCCGGTTCCGCGCCGAGACCGTCGACCGTCCTGGGGCTGCGGTGGGACGGTCGCTTTCCCGCCGGCGGCGCACCCAGCTCCGGAACCAATCGTCTAGGGTGTACGTGTGTTCGATAATGGTCGTGCCGTCGTGACCGGAGACCCCGCGGGCCGTACCCACCGCTACGCCGAGCTCCACGCGCACTCCGCCTACTCCTTCCTCGACGGCGCCAACGAGCCGGAGGACCTCATCGCTGCCGCCGCCGAGCTGGGCCTGGAGGCGCTCGCCCTGACCGACCACGACGGTCTGCCCGGCATCGTCAAGCACGCCGAGGCCGGACGGGCCCACGGCCTGCCCACCGTCCACGGCGCCGAGCTCACCCTGGCCGACGGCGCCCGCCTGCCCGTCCTGGCCAGGGACCCGCACGGCTACCGCCGCCTGAGCGCCGCCATCTCCCGTCACAACCTCGACGCCGGCCGCCGCGTCGAGCCCGCCCACCGTCTCCCCGAGCTCGCGGACGCCCTGCGCGGCACCGGCGGCACCGCGGCCGCCACCTGCCCATGCCTGGTACTGACCGGCACCGTCAACGGGCCCCTGCGGCGGGCCCTCGGCGACCCGCGCCGCCCGGCCACCTGGGACCGCCGCGCCGCCGACGCCGTCCTGGGCGGGCTCGTCGACCTCATCGGCCCCGAATCCGTCGCCGTCGAGATCACCCTGGACGGCGGGCCCACCGACGCCGCCCTCACCGACGTCCTCGGCGCCCTGGCCGCCGCCCACCGGCTCCCGCTGCTGGCCACCGGCGCGGTCCGCTGCGCGCGCCCCGCCGACTCCCGTCTGGCCGACGTCCTGACCGCCACCCGGCTGCGCACCGACCTGGAGGGCGCGCGCGGGCACCTGCCCGCGCTCGGACGCTGGCTGCGCGGACCGGCGGACATGGCCCGCCTCCACAGGCGCGCGCCCTGCGCCGTCGGTGCCGCGGCCGAGATCGCGCAGGACCTCGCCTTCGACCTGTCGCTGGTCGTCCCGGACCTGCCCGCCGTCGAGGTGCCGCCCGGGCACACCCCCGCCACCTGGCTGCGCGAGCTCACCCGCCGCGGGGCGCTGGAGCGCTACGGCCCGCCCGCGGAGGACCCCGAGGCCTGGAAGGTCCTCACCCACGAGCTCGACGTCATCGAGTCCCTGGGATTCCCCGGCTACTTCCTCATCGTGCGCTCCATCGTCGACTTCTGCGAGGCCTCGGGGATCCTGTGCCAGGGGCGGGGGAGCGCCGCCAACTCCGCCGTCTGCTACGCGCTGGGCATCACCGCCGTCGACGCCGTGCGCCACAGGATGCTCTTCGAGCGCTTCCTGTCGCCCGGACGGGCCGGCTACCCCGACATCGACCTCGACATCGAGGCCTGCCGCCGCGAGGAGGTCATCCAGCACGTCTACACCCGCTACGGGCGCGAGCGCGCCGCCCAGGTCGCCAATGTCATCTCCTACCGGCCCCGCTCCGCAGTGCGCGACGCCGCCCGGGCCCTGGGGCACCCCGCCGGCCTGCAGGACGCCTGGGCCGGCCGGATGGACCGGTGGGGGAGCGTACGCACCGACGGCGCCGGCTCCGTGGCGGCCGATCGCTCACCGCGTCCGCCGGCCGAGCCTCCGGAGCAGGTCCTCGACATCGCCGAGCGCCTGCTGAGGCTCCCCCGTCATCTCGGCATCCACCCCGGCGGCATGGTCCTGGCGGACCGCCCCGTCACCGAGGTCTGCCCGGTGCGGTGGGCCGCCACGGAGGGGCGCACGGTCCTGCAGTGGGACAAGGACGACTGCGCGAGCGCGGGCCTGGTCAAGTTCGACCTGCTGGGCCTGGGCGTGCTCACGGCGCTGCGCCTGGCCTTCACCGGCCTGGCCGAGCGCGGCGAGCGGGTGCCCGGGCCGGGCGCCGGAGAGGCCGGCACCCCGCGCCGCGCCCGGGCCGGCAGGGCCTGGGGGCTGCACACCCTTCCCGAGGAGGACCCCGCGGTCTACCGGCTGCTGAGCGCCGCGGACACGGTCGGCGTCTTCCAGGTTGAGTCCCGCGCCCAGATGGCCACCCTGCCGCGGCTGCGCCCGCAGACCTTCTACGACATCGTCGTCGAGGTCGCCCTGGTCCGCCCCGGCCCCATCCAGGGCGACGCCGTCAACCCCTACATCCGCCGCAGGCTCGGCCGGGAGGAGGTCGACTACCTCCACGACTCCCTCAGGCCGGCGCTGGCCAAGACCCTCGGGGTCCCCCTCTTCCAGGAGCAGCTCATGCGGATCGCCGTCGACGCCGCCGGGTTCAGCCCCGCCGAGGCCGACGCCCTGCGCCAGGCCATGAGCTCCAAGCGCTCGGCGGAGCGCATGGAGGCCCTGCACCTGCGCCTGGTGGAGGGGATGACCGTCCGGGGCATCGACGCCGGCACCGCCGAGACCGTCTTCGACAAGCTGCGGGCCTTCGCCGACTTCGGCTTCCCGGAGTCCCACGCCCTCTCCTTCGCCCACCTGGTCTACGCCTCGGCCTGGCTCAAGGTCCGGCGCCCCGAGGACTTCTACGCGGGGCTGCTGGCGTCCCAGCCGATGGGCTTCTGGTCCCCGCAGACCCTGGTCGCCGACGCCCGGCGCCACGGCGTGCGCGTCCTGCCCGCCGACGTCAACGCCTCGCGCGAGGAGGCCTGCGTGCGCACACGCGGGCAGGAGGCCGGGCAGGGGCCCTGCGAGGGGGACGGGGACGCCGGCTGGGAGCCGCTGCACCCCTCGCCGAGCGCCCTGAGCCCCCTGGAGACCCACCCCGACCTCGCGGTCCGGCTCGGCCTGGCCCGTCTCAAGGGGCTGGGCGGGCGGGCCGCCGCCGCCATCGTCTCCGAGCGCCTCGCCCACGGCCCCTACACCGACGTCGCCGACCTGGCCCGACGCGTGCGTCTGAACCGCCGCCGCCTGGAGACCCTCGCCGCCGCCGGGGCCCTCGCCTCCCTGGGGGTCGGAAGGCGGCAGGCCCTGTGGGCCGCCGGGGCGCTCTCCGGGGAGCACGGCCGCACCACCGGCGAGGCGGAGGGGTCCGGCCGGTGGTACCAGCCGCCCCTGCCCGGGACCGCCGTCGGCGCGCGCGCCCCGCACCTGCCCCCCATGACCGACCGCGAGCGGCAGGCGGCCGACCTGCGCCTGACGGGCACGTCCACCCGGGGCTTCCCGACCGCCTTCGTGCGCCCGGACCTGGCGCGGTCGGGGGTCCTTCCCATCGCCGAGGCCGTCCGCCGCGGCGCGGGTGAGCGCGTGCACGTCGCCGGAGTCGTCACTCACCGCCAGCGGCCCGGCACGGCGTCCGGCACCGTCTTCCTCAATCTTGAGGACGAGACGGGCCTGCTCAACGTCGTGTGCTCGGCGGGCATGTGGAAGCGCTACAGCCGCGTCGGCCGTCGGGCGAGCGCGCTGGTCGTGCGCGGTCTGGTTGAGTCGGCCGACGGCGCCACCTCCCTGGTCGCCGACCGCCTCCAGGCCCTGGGGGGCATCGAGACGGCGGGCAGCCGCGACTGGTGCTGACCGCCTGTCGCCAGAGCCGCTCAGTCGTCCTTCCCGCCGGAGTACGAGGGCAGCTCGCCCACCACCGGGGCGTCCCTGACATGCAGCTCGGAGTAGACCGACCACAGCACGCTGACCAGCGGGACGGCGACGATAGCGCCCAGCAGCCCCGCGGAGTAGGTGCCCACGGCCACGGCGATAATGACGACGACCGGGTGCATGGAGACCTGGCGGCCCATAATGAGCGGCTGCAGGATGTGCCCCTCGATCTGGCCGATCCCCGCCACTCCCAGCCCCACCACGATCATGGTGATGAAGCCCTTGGAGGCCAGCGCCACCACCATCGCGATGCCCATGGCGATCGGCGCGCCGATCATGGGGATGAAGGCTCCGATGAACACCAGCACGGCCAGCGGCGCGGCGAGCGGGACGCCCACGATCTGGAGGAAGATGCCCGCCATCAAGGCGTCGGTCAGCGCCACGATGACCGTGCCGCGCGCGTATCCGGCGAAGGTGTACCAGCCCGCGCCGGCCGCCCGGTGCACGGACTTGCGCATGGTCGCCGGCAGCTCGTTGAGGAACCAGCGCCACATGCGCCCGCCCGAGGCGAGGAAGAAGATCGTGGAGAAGAGCGCCAGCGCCAGCACCGCGAAGACGTCGGCAACAGTGCCCGCGTTGGACAGCACCTGGGTGGCCAGGGTCGGGGCGTTGGACTGCACGTAGTCCTGGCCCTCCTCGACCAGGCGCTGGACCTGCCCCATGATCTCGGCCTCGGTCAGGTGCATGGGCAGGGGGCCGTGCTCCACGAAGTCCAGGATCGTGTCCACGCCGTTGGAGAACTGCGTGGCCAGGGTGCTCCACTGGCTGGTGACCGAGGTGACCACGTAGAAGACGAGCCCGGCCACCACGCCCATCGTGGTCAGCAGCGCCAGGAATGTGGCGGGGTAGCGCGGCATGATCCGGGCGAACAGGTTGACCAGGGGCTGGAGGAGGGAGGTGAAGACCAGGGCTATGAACAGCCCGATGAATACCGGGACGATCTGGGCGGTGATGTAGACGATCAGGGCGATGATGATGAAGATCCCCAGCAGCAGCCAGGCTCCGACGCCTCCGTGCACCATCCAGGAGGGCAGCGCCTCGAAGACCGTGGCGCGCGTGGTCACGGTGGAGGGGACGACGGGGATCACCGTCGTCGAGGCCGGCGCGCCGGGCGCCGCCGTCGCCTCTGCTGCGTCTGTCGTCGTGCCGCCCTCGTAGCGCAGCTGCTCGGCCCGTGCGGCCCGCCTGGCCTCCTCGGCCCGGTCGATGGCGCGCGACAGGGCGTCGCGCCCACCGTGCAGGCGGGCCCCGAGCCCCCGCCAGTGGGGCTGGTGGGGGTCCGTCGCCCCGTTGACCGGGGTCGACGGGGTCTCCTCGCGCGCGTCGGCCGGCTGCTCGCGGGCCTCGGCGGAGGAGGACCGCGGGCGCCGAGCCTCCTGCCCCGGGTTGTCCTGCGCCATGTCTCAGACCTCCGCTCCCAGCAATGAGGCCAGCTCGGGGACGTCAGCGGCCAGCCACTGCGCCCCCGCCAGCTCGGTCGCGTCGCCGTAGCCCCACAGTGCGCCGATGCACTCCACGCCCGCCTGCCGGGCGCCGTCGACGTCGTAGCTGCGGTCGCCGACGTGCACCACCCGGCCCGTGTCCGCCCCGGCCGCGGACAGCAGCACCAGCGCGCGGGCGATGACGACGGCCTTCGCCCCGCCCCGGTCGTCGTCGGCGGCACCCGCCACGGCGTCGAAGCACGGGCCGAGGCCGGTGTGATCAATGATCTGGCGGGCCAGGGACTCCCGCTTGGAGGTCGCCAGGGCCAGGGGCACCCCGGCGTCGTCCAGGGAGCGCACAAGAGCGGGCACGCCCTCGTAGACCGGGGCCTGGTACATGAGCTCGCGGTAGTGCGACCGGTAGGTCGCCACGGCGTGGACGTTGGCCTGGCCGGTGAGCCCGGCATGGTGCGCGAAGGTCTCCGCCAGCGGCGGGCCGACGAAGCTCATGAGCCTCGCCCGGTCGGGCGTCGCGATGCCCAGGTCGTCGAAGGTCGCCGAGAAGGAGGCCAGGATGACGGGGGCCGAGTCCGTGACGGTGCCGTCCAGGTCCAGCAGGACGGCCGAGAACTCGCCCGCCGAGCCTCGTGCGGGACGGAAGAGTGGTCTCGTGCTCAAGGGTGCTCGCTCTCGGCCGGAAAACTCGGACAGGACCCGGCAAGCCTACTAGCGTGAGTCCCATGAGCGCCGACGCCACCCGCCCCCGCCTTCCGCACACCGCAGCCCTGAGCGCCGGCCGGGGGGACCAGCCCCGCCTGCTGATCGACGCGCCCGCCGGCAGCGCCGAGATCTACCTCTTCGGGGCGCACCTGACGGCCTGGACGCCGCGGGGCGGCAGGCCCGTCCTGTTCCTCTCCCGCCAGGCCCGCTTCGACGGCGGGACCGCCATCCGCGGCGGAGTCCCCCTGTGCCTGCCGTGGTTCAGCGTGGGGCCGCAGGGCACCTCCCGGCCCAAGCACGGCTGGGCGCGGATCATGGGCTGGGACCTGCGCTCGGTCGAGCCCACGCCCGAGGGCGGGGTGCGCGCGCTGCTGAGCCTGGAGCACGACGCCGTCTCGGTGCTCTATGAGGTGACGGTGGGCGAGACGCTGACCATGAGCCTGTCGCTGCGCAACATGGGGTCCGAGCCGCGCCTGGTCGAGGCCGCGCTGCACACCTACCTGGCGGTGCACGACGTCACGGCCAGCGTCCTGACCGGCCTGGAGGGGGCCGAGTACACCGAGGACGGCGCCTCCGGGCAGGTGCAGGACGGGCCGCTCAGGGTCACCGGCCCCATCGACCGCATCTACCGCTCCGAGGCGCCGGTGCGCGTGACCGACCCCGGCAACGACCGCACGATCGTGGTGCGGGGGACGAGCTCGCCGACGACAATCGTGTGGAACCCCTGGGCCGGGGGCGCCTCGCAGATCGCCGATCTCGCCGACGACGAGTTCGCCTCCTTCGTGTGCGTCGAGACCGCCGCAGCGCGACAGGACGCGCCCGTGATCGGGCCCGGAGCGTCATGGTCGATGAGCGCCACCCTCGCCGTCGAGCCCGCCGCATCCCTGTGACCGAGCGCACCAGGGGGGAGCCGCCCCGTCTCGCAGGAGGCGTGCTAAGTTTCTCTCCGTCGCTGTGGGAGGTGCGCCTTCCGACGGCGATGGCACGGTGACAACAGAGTCCGAGTGGCGGAATAGGTAGACGCGCTAGCTTGAGGTGCTAGTGCCTTATTAAACGGGCGTGGGGGTTCAAGTCCCCCCTCGGACACCAGGAGCCAGGGCCCCGGTCGCAGGACCGGGGCCCTGGTCGCGTCCGGTGCGCGCGATAGTCGAGGCCGTCCCGCGGCGACCCGAAATCATTCTTCCGATCGGTTTATCGGTATGCTGCTGCGGGTCGGCAACGCCGTTCGTTCACGGCCTCCCACGACTCCCGCGACTGGCAAGGAGCTGCTTGCGTGACCCGCCCAGACACCGACTCCGCCGCCTCCCCCGCGAGGCGCCCGGCCCCCGTCGTCAGGGCGCGCATCGCCGTCTACCTCACCTTCCTGGCCAACGGCCTGGGCTTGTCCAACCTGGTTCCCCGCTACCCCGAGGTGCTCGCGCACCTGGGCATCACCAAGGCCGCCTTCGGCCAGGCCGTCATGTTCTCCTCGGTCGGCGCGCTCGCGGCCGGGCTGGCGGCCTCCTGGTGCATCACCCGCTTCACCTCGGCGCGAGTGGCCTCGGTGGGGATGATCGTGCTCGGCCTGGGGCTGCTCGGCGCCGGGGCGGCCGGCTCCTGGCTCGTCCTCGCGCTGTGCATGGCCTGGGTCGGCGGCACCGACGCCATTATCGACGTCGCCCAGAACGCGCACGCCCTGCGCGTGGAGCGCCGCTGGGGGTCCAGCATCATCACCAGCTTCCACGCCGCCTGGAGCCTGGGCGCGGTGCTCGGGGCCGTCATGGGGCAGGCCATGGCCGGCGCGGGCGTCCCCATCGGGCTGCACATGGCGGGCGTTCTCCTCGTGCTGACACTGGTCTCCGCGGCGGCGGTGCCGTGGACGATCAAGGGGCCCGACTCCGACGACCGGCCCGAGGACGGCCCGGCCGGCTCCCCGGGCCCCGCCGGCCCGCGCCCCGGGCGGCCGGGGGCCCGAGCTCGCCTGCTGACGGTCGGCGCCGTCGTCGTGCTGGGCCTCATGTGCGCCGCCGCCATGTTCCCCGAGGACGTCACCGCCAGCTGGTCCTCGCTCCTGCTCGCCGAGCAGGGCGCCGCCCCCGGCATGGTGGGCATGGGGCTGGTCTGCCTGCAGACGACCATGATCGTGGGGCGTCTGCTGGGCGACGCCGTCATCGACCGGCTCGGGGCGCGCGCGGTGATCGCCGGGGGCGGCGCGCTCGTGGCCGCGGGCATGGGGACGGCCCTCGCGGCCGGCTCGGTGCCCGGGACCCTGGTCGGCATGGTGATCGCGGGAGCCGGCTGCGCCGTCGCCGTGCCCGTGGCCTACGCCGCCGCCGACGACGTGCCCGGCATGAGACCGGGAGCCGGCCTGACGATCGTGTCCTGGCTCGCCCGGGTCATCATGCTCGTCTCGCCGCCGGTCGTCGGCTGGTTCGCCGACGCCCACGGGACCTGGGTGGCCCTGGTCTACGGGCTGCTGGGCGGCGCGATCCTCATGGCGAGCTGGCCGGTGCTGCGCAGGGGCGCACGCGCGGGCCGGTGAGCGCTCAGGGCACCCCGGCGGCGGCCCGCCGCGCGGCGTCCC
>ERZ772964.1039-NODE-1039-length-10420-cov-2.88085_pt1 | contig 10420 bp, 10 predicted proteins | sample MGYA00580675_ERZ772964 | MGnify/ENA primary metagenome ERZ772964 (study PRJEB29015, sample SAMEA2737941) | human oral metagenome | biome: human oral; feature: human-associated habitat; material: dental | place: China | collected 2139 ...
ACGCGCTCTTGGTCGGGTGAACGCCGTTCTAGCTAGCGTTTACCAGGACGGAAGCGCGTCCATACCCGTGAGACGGCGTCTACCTGCCCCAGAGCGCGTTCACCTCAACCCAGCCCGACGCACGGGCACACCAGCAGAGCAGGCAGGGCCTGGCTGCAGTGGGGCCGGGACCGTCGCATGCGGGTGCGGTTGGTGTGGGACCCGCGGGTGGTGGCTAGCGTGGGTGCTGGCATCGGGCCTGACGTGGGTGCGGCGTGGAACCAGCGTGGTGGCCGCGGGTGGCAGCTGGCGGACAGGCGCCTTTACCCCAGGAGAGCGCACACAGGGCCGGGGTGTGCCGCAATGGCGCGCCACTTGGAGGTCATAGCGCAAGCCCCTTCGCACGAGGCGGTCCTACTCAGAGGAAGGCGGGCGTGAGCATCGGCTGGCGGAACCCTCTCACGGGGCAGCCCTGAGGGGTGGGAGCCGCTGGGCTGCCAGTCACTCGGAAACCCCTACGCATAGGGCAGCCCTGGTACCTACGTGCCCACGGCCCGTACAAGGGCCCGGAACCTCCTGCACACAGGGCAGCCCCGTGCGGCGGCAGCTCGGGCGGCCTTGGAAGCCCGGAACCCCCTGCACACAGGGCAGCCCTACTGCCACCGGGGAACAGCGGGCAGGCGCCCCCGCGCGCCGCCGTCAGTCGTTCATGGGCGGCCACTCGCCGGAGTGCACCACCGAGGAGGAGACCTCGTCCCACGTGAAGATCGAGACCGAGCGTCCCGAGGCCATCGCGTTGGCCTCGTTCTCGCGCGGCCACGTGTAGGTGACCTGAATTACCCCGTCACCAAGGCGCACCACTTTCGGGTAGAACCCGATCATCCGGTCGCTGGTGACGCCAATGTACTCACCGTTGTGGAAGAGCATAATCTGGCAGGGCGAGGAGACCGTGCCCATCTCGATCGACAGGACGATCCAGGACAGGGCGGCGCAGGGGTCGTAGGTGGAGGTGTCCGTGTACGTGGTGTCCCAGGCCCAGCCTCTGAAGGTCCGTACCCGGGACACCCAGGTGCTCAGGGCCTCGGCCCCTGACTTGTCAGAGCACGTCGACGTCGGGCTCGGCTTCGGGCTCAGCGGGACCCCAGTGACCTGCGTCGTCGCCTCCTCGCTGGGACCTGGCAGGGCCTGGGCGCTGGTGGACTGGGCCGTGGGTCCGTCCGCCTCGGTCGGCTCGGAGCGGGGCGAGTCCTGGCACCCGGTCAGCAGGACCGGCAGGGTCAGGAGGGCGCAGGCGGCGAGGACTGGTGTTCGGCGTGAAGCGGGATGCGACATTGAGCGTCCTTAACTAGGTGTGCTTCTCTGGACGGTTGTGGGTGGTTGGGTTGAGGGGGGTCTTCGGCGGGGTGTGGGTTAGCGCGCCTGCGTCGCCTTCCCGAAGGCCTTCGTGACCCACGCTAACGCACTGCTGGCCCCTGGGGGACGACGCCGCCTGGCCGCCTGCGTCGTCGACGGTGGCTGGCCGCTGCGGCGGGTGCATGCGCCCTCAGGTGAACGCGCTCTGAGTCTGGTGAGCGCGTCTCGAGGTAGGTGAACGCGCTTCTGTGAGGGTAAACGTGCTGCGAGGTTGGTGAACGTGCTCTTGGTTGGGTGAACGTCGTTCTAGCTGGCGTTTACCTGGGCGGAAGCGCGTCCATGCCCGTGAGATGGCGTCTACCTGCCCCAGAGCGCGTTCACCTCAACCCAGCTCGACGTGCGGGCACGCCCCCCGGGGTGCCCTGGGGCCGTGTGGGGACAGACCCGTACCTGGACCCTGGCGGTGACGCACACCCCTTGGACGCCCTGGAGCCGCCTGCCAGAACGTCCTCGGCGCGCCCCAGGGGTCTGTTGGCGAGGTCACGCCTTGGAGCCGCCCGCCAGAGCCTCCAGGTCAGCCCGACGCGCGGGCGCACCGGCAGAGCAGGCAGGGTCCGACGCCTTCCAGGACGAGCCGCCGCGAGCGCCTGGCCGGAGGTGGCGGCGGCCCGGGCCCAGGCCCCTCCCGGGACGAGCCCACCACCGTCATCGGCACCGTGCGGACAGCACGCCCGGAAGACGAGCACACCAAGAAGACCGCCCGGCACCTGGCGCACCCACCCCGACCCGCACCCACCAACCAGCCCAGACAGGACCACAACGAGCACCCCCCGTTCTCACGACAAACAAGTACCGTTCTCACGACGAACAAGTACCGTTCTCGCGAGCAATAAGTACCGTTCTCACGACGAATAAGTACCGTTCTCGCGGAGGGGACGGGGGCGAGGTCGGGGACGGGGGTGGTGGCGCAGGGTCTGGACCGCGCGCTCCAGGCGGTCCAGGGCCGCGTCCAGGGTGGCCCGGGGGCAGGCCACGTTCATGCGGGTGAAGCCCTCGCCCCCGGTCCCGAAGACGGCGCCGTCGTCGAGCCACAGGCCCGCCTGCTCCAGCATAAAGGCGTCCAGCTCACCCGCCTCCAGGCCGGTGTCCGCCAGCAGGCCGGTGCAGTCCAGCCACAGCAGGTAGGTGCCCTCGCAGGGGGTGGCCGTGATACCCGGGATCCGCTCCAGGCGCCGGGCCACGTGGGCGTGGGCGCGGGCAATGTGCTCGCGCAGGGCGTCCAGCCACTCGTCCCCGCCCTCGTAGGCAGCGCGGCAGGCCACCAGCCCCAGGACGCCGGGCTGGGAGTAGCCCACGGCGTCCAGCTCGGTGCGGAAGGCGGCGCGCAGGCCGGGGTCGGCAATGAGGATATTGGCCACCTGGAGGCCGGCCAGGTTGAAGGACTTCGACGGCGAGGTGCAGCTAATGGTCCGGGCCGCCACCTGACGCCCCAGGGAGGCGAACGGGGTGGTCCGGTAGCCGGGCAGGGCCAGGTCGGCGTGGATCTCGTCGGCCACCACCGTCACCCTGTGGCGGCCGGTGACCTCGGCCAGGTCGGCCAGCTCATCGCGCGACCACACCCGACCCACCGGGTTGTGCGGGTTGCACAGGATGAGCAGGCGGGCCCCGCTAGCCTGGAGGGCCTGCTCCAGGGCCCCCAGGTCGCGGCGGTAGGCGCCGTCAGCCCCTCGCACCAGCGGCACGGACACCACGCGCCGCCCGGCACCCTCCACGACCTGGCGGAACGGGTAGTAGACGGGCTCCTCAATGACCACGCCCTCCCCGGGACCGGTGCAGGCGCGTACCGCCAGGGCCAGGGCGGGCACGACGCCGGGGGTCACCACGTTCCACTCCGGGTCCACCTGCCAGTCGTAGCGGCGGGCTCGGAGTAGCCGAAGATCGCGTGGCGCACCCGCCACAGCAGGGCGTTGGTCACGCAGGGGGCGGTGGCGTGGTCCATGTCCGCCACCCACAGCGGCAGGGCGTCCTGGGGCCGACGTCGCCGGGCGGCGAAGTCCCACTTCAGGCTCCCCGTGCCACGGCGGTCGGCAATAAGGTCGAACTGGTTGGGGGCGTCGGGAAGGAAGGTGCCGGGGAAGGCCGTGGCGCCGGAAAGAGAGGCGGTGGGGAAGTCGGCGCCCCCCAGGGCGGCGGCTGCGGTGCCCAGGGCGCTTGGGGAGGCGGCGCTATCCGGGAGGGTGGCGGTACCCGGAGTGCCCGGGAGGGCGGCACCACCTGGGAGGGTGGGTGCGGCACCCGGGAAGTCGGTGATACCCGGGAAGGTGGCGGCGCCCGGGGTGCCTGGGAGGAAGGCGGCGCTACCCGGGGTGCCCGGGGAGGCGGAGCCGCCCAGGGCGGGTGCGGCGGTGCTGGTGAGGCCGCCGTCTGGGAGGACGGGCGAGGTATTGCTGAGGTCGCCGTCCGGGAGGGTGGGTGCAGTGGTCAGGGGGGCGGGTGCGGTCATGGTCATGGCGGGGCTCCTGGGGACGGTGGCGCGACGGCTACCTCATGCGTCCGGGTCGACTCGCTCCGGGTGGCCAGCTCGCTGCCAGTCAGGCTGGCTCCGGCCGGAGCCGGGCCAGCTTCGGCCGGGCCAGCTCCAATCCGGGGCGTGGACCAAGGCCAGCCTGGGACGTGGACCGGAGCCGACCCGACGTCGGCCGGAGCCAGCCCGGGGCGTAGACCGGAGCCAGCCCGGGACCGCGCGGTCGGCGGGGCTGTGGTAGGGCGCCGTCAAGGTGTCTGGGGGGGCGGATGAACACGGGGTCGGGCACAGACGACCCCGCGGAGTGCGACGAGCAGCACACGCGGCTCGGACTCTGACCGTATTGGGGCTACAGCGACGGCTGGCGCTGTCAGCGCATGCGCATTCGACCCACGACCGGGGTGCGCACCGTCAAAGCGCAGGTCAGAAGGGTCAAAGCAGCCATGGCATCACCATACTCCCTGCCCACCGGGGTGCGCTCGGTGGCGCGCTGAGGTTCGTCTCACGGCCAACCTGTGGCCTCCGGATCCGGGATTTTTACCTCAAAGTGTGCTTGACGTGCAACAATACAGGCATGACCAGCATATCCGGCAGACCGGCACCGTCTGGACCTCGCAGGACCCTTCCTCGCACGCACTACCGGCGCAGGGGAGGGCCCGGCAGGGGACCGGGCCGCCCCCGCACGGGCAGCGAGGACAAGCGCGAGCGCATCCTCGCTGAGGCCGTCACGATCTTCGGGACGCACGGCTACTGGGGCACCACGCTGGCCCAGGTCGCCCGGGCCGCGGAGATCTCCAAGGCCGGCCTCCTGCACCACTTCCCGAGCAAGGACGCCCTCTTCGCCGAGGTCCTCCAGCGCCGCGACGCCGAGGACGTCATCGCCTTCCTGGCCACCGAGGGGGAGGATCCCTGGATCTTCCTGGACCAGTGGCTGGACATTATGGAGCGCAACGTGCGCCACCGTGAGTTCGTGGCCGTCTACACGGCCATGACCCCCACCGTCCTGGACGCCACCCACCCGGGGCACGCCTGGATGGCGGCCACCTGGCCGAGACCATCCGCCTCATTGAGCAGAGCTTCGAGCGGGGCAAGAGGAAGGGGCTGGTGCGCGCCGAGATGCCCTCCCGGATGGTGGCCCGCACCCTGACCGCCCTGAGCGACGGCCTCCAGATCCAGTGGCTGTGCGCCACCACGCCGGACACGGCCGCCGGTGCGGAGGTCGCCACCGGGATGGTGGAGGAGATCCGCCTGTACGTGGACACCGTCCGCGACCAGTGGAGCCTGCGGGCCTGAGGCCCGCCTACCCCTGCTCCCGCCCTAGGCCCTGGGGGCGGTTCAGCATCCCCCACAGGGCGAACCAGCGGTTCACCACCACCGGGGCCGCGAAGCTCTGGCCGTACTCAAAGGCCAGCTCTCCCGCCCGTGCCCGCGCCTCGGCGTCGGACATGAGCGACCCCAGCGTCTCCTGGAACGCCTGGCGGTCCCCGTTGGGCACGAGGAACGCGTCAGGCCCGGCGGACATACGGATCCCCGCCGTGCAGTCGTAGGCCACCGTGGGCAGCCCCACCATGTTCGCCTCCAGGATCGACATGCCCAGGCCCTCGGCGCGTGAGGGCAGGGCGTGGATGGCGGCCCCGCGCAGCACCTTCCCAATGTCCTGGACCGTCCCGCACAGGGCGATGTCGGCCCCGCTGGCCCTGGCCTGCGCCTCCAGGGACTCCCTGGCCGGCCCGTCCCCGTAGATCCGCAGCTTCCACCCCGCCGGGGCGACGGCGGCGAAGGCCTCGATCAGGTGGTCCACCTGCTTGGCGCGGGCCAGCCTGCCCAGGTAGACCACCGTCTGGGAGGTGGCGGGGTCCGCCCGGCCCAGCAGCGGGGGCGCCGGGTCCACGAGGCACACCGCCTCCAGGCCCCAGCCCGCCAGCGCGCCGATCCCCGACGGGGTGAGCACCGAGACCACCCGGGACACCTGGGCGGCCTGACGGACCAGGTCACACTGCCTGGGCGTGAGGCTGGACACGTCCTCGTGGACCTGGGAGACCAGGATCCTGGGCCGCACCCCCGCCTGGGCTACCAAGAGCGTGGACTCCAGGCCGGCCCCTATCACCATCGTGCCCTCGTCCCAGGAGCTGGCCAGGCAGTGCATCCACACCCGTACCAGCGGCCACCACAGCGCGCCCACCACGCGGCGCACCGGCCGCAGCCCCTGCCGGGAGCGCTCGAACCCCGCCATCCTGCTGGTCAGGCGTCGACCGGGGAAGGGGTTCACGACGTGGTGGCGGTCTCGCAGGTCGTCGTCGCAGGGGCCGAAGCACCACAGATCCACGTCCAGCCCCCGCCGTCTCATCTCGGTGGCCAGCAGGTCCGTGGCCGAGACGATCCCGTTGGGCCGGTGCAGGTCGTCTATGAGGAAGACGACCCTGGTCAGAGGGGGCGGGTCGGAAGGGTACTCACGGGTCATGGCACCAGCCTAGACTGTGACCTTGTCGTGACCGAGCTGTAACCCTGTCGTGAGGACTGCCTGGTTGCTAGGATGAGATGGCTTGAAACCACTCAAGGAGATTGTCTCGTGATCACTATCCGCCAGGCCGCCTACGGTGAGGCCACCGCCGGACAGGGCACGCCGTTGAGTGTGTCGGCCCGGACCGGTGACCTCCTCGTCCTGATTACCTGCTCCCAGTTCGGCCACGTCGGACGCGGCGGCGTCCCCTCAGGCTGGACCTCGGTCTACTCCGACGGCTCCACCAGCCGCAACCGCTCCGGCCTGGTCGCCTGGAGCTGGGCCACCGGCCCCGACGACGCCACCAACCTGCAGTGGTGGAGCACCAGCCCCGACAACACCTCCCGCCAGCGGGCCCTGCTGCTGGCCGTCTCCGGCGTCCTGCCCGACAGCACCCCCCAGTGCGCGGGCTGGCAGGCGGACCCCGACACACCGCCCACCACGGGCCTGGTGGTCGCCCAGGAGCACGGCACCCAGTGGGCCCCCGTCAACGCCTTCACCATTGACGGGGCCAAGGTGGTCCACCCCGGGACGGCCAGCAACCTGTCCTCCTGGTCCACGCTGCGCGCCCTGCTGACCACCAAGGGCGGCACGCTCAGCCCCGGCACCGAGGGCTCCACCTGCGCCTGGACCTCCATCGCCCTCCAGCCCGCCCCGGAGACCCAGGCCGCCAGGCAGCAGCAGACCACCCCGGTGGTCGTCGTCGGCTCCGACGGCCAGCGCACCCCCGCCACCCCCCAGAACGTCTCCCCCTCCGCCCCGGCCACCGTCTCGGGCCTGCTGACCCGCTCCACCCCCTGGCTGGTGGCCCACCGGGGCGGCAGCGCCAACTGGCCGGAGATGAGCCTGAAGGCCTACACCGAGAGCGTGTCGCGCGGCGTGGAGGCCCTGGAGCTCTCCTTCACCCTGACCTCCGACGGCGTCGCCGCCGCCCTGCACGACCAGACCCTGCAGCGGGTGGACCCCACCGCCCCCGACACCCCGGTGGGCTCCATGACCTGGGAGCAGGTGCGCCAGTACCACACCGTCGGCGAGCCCATTATCTGCCTCCAGGACCTCCAGGCCGCCTTCGGCCAGGACCACGTGCTGTTCATCGACCCCAAGTACAGCGCCGCCCAGCACGCCACCTACCTTCCGTGGCTGGACCCCGAGCGCACGATCCTGAAGTTCTCCGGGGACGCCACCTGGCTGGCCGACGTCTGGAGGCGCCAGGGCTTCACCACCTGGGGCTACATGTACGCCGACTCCATCGACGACGGCCGGGCCGAGGCCTGGGCACGACACTGGGACCTGATTGGGGTACCCTGGGACGCTCCCGAGAGCACCTGGGCCAAGGCCGCGACCTACGGCAAGCCGGTCCTGGGCCACATCTGCCCCAGCCAGGCGGCCCTGGACGCCTGCATCGGGCACGGCGCCGTGGGCGCCATGTGCTCTGCCGTGGACGGCCTGGTCCGGCCATGACGTCCCCGCACCCACACAGAAGGATCCCCCATGCTGAGTAGACGCACCTTCCTCGCCGTCAGCGCGAGCCTGCCCGCCCTGGCCCTGGCCGGGACCGCGGCGGCGCAGGAGCCCGCCGCACTGCCCGCAGCGGTCGGTGCCGACTCCCCGGACACGGTACCCGTCGAGGTGGGGCCGGTCGTGCGCCACGAGGACCTCACCGTGGTGCGGGTGGCCGCCCCCACCGCGCAGGCCTCCCTGCTGACCAGCGGCGGCGCCTTCAAGACCGACGGCTCCTCCCTCAAGGCCGACGGCGTCCGCCTGGTGTCGGTCAGCCGCGGGGCCGCCCTGGCCCCCCAGGACCGCACCGCGACCCGGGCGCAGGGCTCGGCCCCCCAGGACATGACGGAGGCCTTCGTCGTCTTCGCCGCCCTGGAGGGAAACGACCCCGTCCAGGTGCTGCTACCTGGCTGGGGCCTCATCCCCGACGTCCCCCTGCTCAGCGAGCAGGACGCCGGCCTGTCCGTCACCGTCAGCTAATCCCCGGAAAACCACCACCCATGGAACCAGACCGCATTCTTGCGGCTCTCCGTAAGCACATTATCCTCGTCACCGCCCACGCGCTCATGGGAGCCCTGCTGGGGTTCGGCCTGGGCTCCTTCCTGCCCCGGCAGTACACCTCCACCACCAGTGTCCTGGTCTACACCTCGCAGAACGACGGCTCCCAGGGCCTGACCGGCTCCGCGGCGCTGACCAGCACCATTATGCCGACCCTCATTGAGCTGGGTAACTCCCGCAGCGTGGTCGCGGAGGTGGCCCGCAGCACCGGGGCGGACCCGGGCCGGGTGGCAGGGGCCATCTCCCTGACCAACCCGGTCGGCACCCTCCTCATTGAGATCCGGGCCACCGCCACCGCCGCCGACCTGGCCCACGACCTGGCGGCCGCGGAGGTCGACGCGCTCGGCAAGCGCGTGGGCAAGATGTCCCTCAAGGCGGGGGCGGACAACTCCCCCCTGGCCCTGACCTCGGTGGACGACCCCACCGTGCCCACCCACTCGGGAGGCACCTCCCGCCTGACCACCGCCTTCCTGGGGCTGGCCGCGGGGCTGCTCATTGGTGCCGGGTTCGCCGTCGGGCTGGACGCGCGCGCCACCCGGCGGGCCGTCGCCTCCCTGTCCGCCCCAGGGCGGTCATGACCTCAGCCGCTGTAGCGGTCGCCAGCTCGGAGCGGGTCACCAGCCGCGAGCAGAAGGTCGCGATCTTCGCCCTCATGGTCATGGTCGGGACGCGCTCCCTGGTCGGCCTGCCCGGGGGGCTGCGCCTGGGAGACTGCCTGGCCATTGCGATCCTGCCCCTGACCTGGTCGGCGATCAGGCACTCGCGGGTCTTCACCCGCCTGACCCTCCTGTGCGTCACGGCCGCGGCCACCGGCATGGTCATGTCCGTGCTCGTCGACACCAGCTTCCGGGTCTTCCCCGCCCAGCGGCGCTCGGTGCTCCTGGGGGTCATCGCCCTGCCCTGCGTGGCCGCCGCGGTGGCCTGGGGGGCGCGCCGGATCGGCCTGAACGCCGTCGCCGTGGCCATTGGCACCAGCATGCTCCTGGACGTCCTGCCGCAGCTCGGCAACCCCGGTGCCTGGAAGGTGGGGGTGGTTCCCGCCGTCACGGCCCTGGTCCTGGCGCTGGTGGCCAACCGGGGGCGTGCCGTCCAGGCCGTGGCACCGGTGGTGCTGGGGCTGCTCTTCGTGCTCAACGACGCCCGGGCGGCCTCCGGGTTCCTGCTCATTGTGCTGCTGGTGGTCCTGTGGCACGGGGGCCCCGAGCGGGTCCAGGCCCCCAGCAGGCACCCCCACCGGCAGATGGCCCTGCGCCTGGTCGCGGTGGTCGTCACCCTGGCCCTGGCCGCCTACGGGGTCATCCTGGCCTCCTCCGCCGGGGTCCTGGGGGAGGAGGCCCAGAAGCGGACCGTGGCCCAGTCCTCGGAGACCACCGGCGTCCTGCTGGCCGCCCGCCCCGAGCTGGGCGCCTCCTGGAACCTGTTCCTGCACCGTCCCTGGGGCTACGGCGCCGGGGTGGGGCCCCGCTACAAGGACGTGCGGGTGGCCATGGAGGGCATGGCCTCCCTGGGGTACGACCCGGAGAACAACTACGTCCTGCACTACATGTTCGGGCACGGCTTCGAGCTGCACTCGGGCATTGCGGACATGTGGACCGCCTGCTCCCTGCCCGGGGCGCTGCTGGTGATCGTGCTCGTCATAATGTCCCTGGGGGTCCTCCTGCGTGACCTGGGCTCGGCCCGGGTCCACCCCTGGCTGGTCTACGCCGTGCTCATGGTGATTATGAACGCCGCCGTCGGCCCCTGGGTGGTCCTGGGCCCCTACCTGGCCCGGACCCTGGGGGCGGCCTTCGTGCCCGCCATACCGCCGCTGCGCCCGCGCTACCTGCTCACCTCAGCGCTGTCCATACTCGCGGTGTCCCGGGCGGTCGAGCGCCGCGTCGAGCATGCCCCGTCCCCGGGCCAGGAGGCGGGCGCCCCGGGCCCGACGACGCAGCCCGCCCTCGAGCCCGCCCGCCGCCGCGCTGCCCGCCAGGATCCGGGCCCCGCCGCCTAGGGCGGCCCGGACC
>ERZ772964.1040-NODE-1040-length-10414-cov-6.26344_pt1 | contig 10414 bp, 8 predicted proteins | sample MGYA00580675_ERZ772964 | MGnify/ENA primary metagenome ERZ772964 (study PRJEB29015, sample SAMEA2737941) | human oral metagenome | biome: human oral; feature: human-associated habitat; material: dental | place: China | collected 2139 ...
AAGAAGACGTGGTCGCCGCCGCCGGGGTGGTCCTTGCCGCGGAAGAAGTGGTTGAGGCCGACCTCGTAGAGGGTGGCGACCGAGGCGTAGGAGGAGATGTGCCCGCCCACCCCGATGCCCGGGCGCTGGGCGCGAGTGACCATGACGGCTGCGTTCCAGCGATTCCAACGCCTGTAGGTGCGTTCGGCGGTCTCATCGCCGGGGAAGTAGGGCTCGTCGGCGACATCAATGGTGTTGATGTAGGCGGTGGTTGTTTGGGCGGGGACGGTGACGTTCTTCTGGCGGGCCTCGGCCAACATCGACAGGAGGATGTAGCGGGCGCGGGGGGCGCCCTTATCCGCGATGAGGGCGTCAAGGGACTCGCGCCACTCGCGAGTCTCCTCAGGGTCGTTGTCTGTGACCTTGGTCAGGAGGCCGTCGATGAGCGGCGTGGAGTCGCTGGTGGGGCTCACGGGTTCCTCTTTCCTCGCGTCTGTGCAGCGGGGCGGCGACCGGATTGGGCGACGACAGCTGTCCACGGCCGTCCACGGCGGGGCGGTCCTCCGCTGGGTCCGCATGTCATTGAGTCTCAATCTACGGCCTTAGGAGCATGTGGGCCCAGGAGAACCGGGAAGAAAGTCCTATGTCACGTGTGAGGTAAGGCACCGGCCGCGTGTGCTCAGGGGCCGTGGAGAAGTACAGACAGCGGATGATCGCGCGTGTGCGCTTGCGCGCGACGGTCTCAGTGAGGTGGGCTAGATGCTGTGCGCCCCACCGGAGGGCGCACAGCATTGGGCCCAGGGCCCGGAAGGACGGTGTGAACACAGTGGCGAGCACAGTGGGTGGAGCCTTCGGCTTCGCCTCCGGCCTCATCATCCAAGAGTTCGGGTACGACGACGACGTCGACGAAACCCTGCGCGAGGCCGCCGCGACCGAGACCGGCACTGAGCTGGTTGATGAGGACTATGAGGACGTCGCGGACTCCGCCATCGTGTGGTGGCGCTCCGACGACGGCGATATTGACGACCTGACTGATCTCCTCGTGGACGCCCAGGCCAACCTAGACGGTGACGGGCTCATCTGGGTACTGACCCCCAAGGCCCGCACCACCGGGGCGATCCCCGCCGCTGACGTGGAGGAGGCGGCCAAGACCGCCGGCATGCACGCCACCAGTGCCGCCTCCATGGGGCCGCGCTGGAGCGGAATCCGAGTCTCCAGCAGGAGGCGTTGAGCCTCGACCCACTTGCTCCTCTTAGTCAGTCCTCCTCGCCTCGTCACGGGGGTGCGTCGGTGTCTGCCCGATCGGTCTTCAATTAGCGGCCTGAGGCGCGACGCTGGACGCGACCGCATGCGCTGGCCGGTGCGTTGCACAACGCATCGCCGGCCGCGCATCTGGCGGCGAGATGGAGCGGGCTCGGAGCGTCCCATGGCGGTTGGGGGCAATGTGGCCCGTGGACTTGCTCGCCGGAGCGAGAACGTGGAAACTCAAGCCCTGGGCCTTGTGGGTGAGGCGGCCACAGCGGCTCGCAACGACCACAAGGAAAGACCAGAAGGACTCGTAGCTCAGCTGGTAGAGCAACGCGCTTACACCGCGTCGGTCGTCGGTTCAAGTCCGGCCGGGTCCACTGGAGGACGGTGTCGCCGGCGGCTACGGCGAAAAGCAGGCCGGTGTGTCCCGGATCGTGCTGATCTCTGCCTTCGGAGCTGGTGACACGGCCAAGAAAGCGTCAGGTTTCGCCCGGCTGATCTACCGCACGGCGCTGGCCAAGTTCTTCGCCGATAAGGCGGCCTCGGACAAGCTGCTCCAGGCGTCCGGGCTGGAGTGGACCATTGTGTACCCAGTCAACTTGAAGGATGCGCCCGCACTGCCGGAGGGCGCCGTGGTCAAGCCGCTCAACGAGGTCGGAAAGGTGCCCGGATTGCCGACACTGCCGTTCGACAACGCGGCAACCGCGCTGGTGGATATTGTCACCAGCAGGGACGCCGTCGGTCAGCGGCTGCTCATCACGACACCAAGGGGTTGGAGGCCGGCCTAAGTCCAAATGGAAGTGCGTCACCCCAACTGAGGTGCACGGCAGCTCTTTGACGTGTCCTTTTATTCACAATCCCGCGATAAAGCCCCCCAGGCGCTCCAGACCCTCGGCCAGTTCCTCGCGAGAGGCGGCGTATGACAGGCGCACATGCGTCCTCGCGGTCGCCGTCCCGAAGTCCCGGCCGGGGGTCAGCGCTACGTGCGCCTCCTCCAAGGCGCGGGAGCAGAACTCCCAGGCGTCCAGGCCAGTGGTCGAGATGTCGAAGTAGATGTAGAAGGCACCGTCAGGCAGCACCGGCACCGGCAGCCCGATCTGCTCCAGGCCCTCCAGCACGATCCGCCGCCGTTCCAGCAGTTCAACCCGGCGTTGTTCGCACACCTCCAGCGACTGCGGAGAGAAGGCGGCCATGGCCGCCAGCTGGATCGGGGTGGAGGCGCACAGGAAGAAGTTGACGGCCAGGTTCTCCGCTGGATTCATGAGCTCCTCGGGCAAGATCGCCCAGCCCAGCCGCCACCCAGTCATCCCGAAGTACTTTGAGAAACTCGACACCACAATTGCGTCCGGGTCCGCCTCCAACACCGTGCGCGCCGGCCGGCCATCCGGCGTCGGATCAGCCAACCCCAGGTAGATCTCGTCAACGATCCGCCACGCGCCATGCTCCTGCGCGTAGCGACAGATCGCCGCCAACTCCTCGAAGGGCACGCTGGTGCCGGTGGGATTGGAAGGCGTGGCGATCATGACCGCATTCGTACGCTCGCTCCACGCCCCTTGCACCCCCGCCAGATCGAGCTGGAAACGTCCCGACACAGTGGTGGGCACCATGGCCAGCGTGCCACCGGCGGCCTCCACCAGTTCCCGGTTGCACGGGTAGGAGGGGTCGGCGATCACTACCTCATCTCCGGCGTCGACTGTTGCCAGGGTAACCAGCAGCAGGGCCGAGGAGGCTCCCGTGGTCACGACGATTCGCGCCGGATCAACATCCACCCCGTGACGCTCCCGGTAGAAACCGGAGATCGTCTCGCGCAGCGCCGGATGCCCCAGGGCAGGAGTGTAGGCCAGGGGCCGACCGTCCATGACCTCGCACATGGCCTCACGCACGGCCGGGGGAGCGCCAAAGCTCGGCTCTCCCAGGCTCAGCTTGGCAATGGAGTGCCCTTGGCGCTCAAGCTCGCCGGCGCGTGCGCCGATGCTCATGGCGTGGAAGGGCTGGGCGGTGACGGCGCGGGCGGCAAGCTTCACAACGTCTCCTGATCTCCTGGCAGGTGGGACGACGGCGCCGCAGTCGCGGCGACCACCGCACCATAACGCCTCATCCGCCCGACGGCAGCAGTGCGAGCTTGTGGCAAGGATCGTGGCGCTCCCCGGGAGTCCGATCCCGGAGACTGATACGGCAGCGCCTCTGGCGTTCACCCCGTGGTGAGGGCAGCGGCTAGGCACTTGTTACAGGGCCGTCAGCATGAGCGCGGCGACACAGGCCAGCGACCATGAGCTCAAGGACCCAATGAGGAACTCCTCCGCCCTGGCTCCGCTCGTGTCCTGGGAGACCTCCGGGAATCGGATCACACCCTTGGCGGCGATTAGCGCCGCAATCGCCGCATGGACCCCCGCACCGGCCAGCGCCAGGATGAGCCACCGCTCCATGGGGCCAATGATTCGGCCGCCGCGCAGCGCGGGAGGCCGCACAATGGCTGAAGCCCTCCCCGATGACGTCCTCTGCGGGGCGTCGCGCCCCGACCAGACCAGCACTGCTGAGACGACGGCGTTCGTGGGCATTCCCAGAAGGATCACCAGGCCCAGGCAGGCCAGGACCGCCGCCAGTGAAGGACGTGATCCGCCAAGAGCGGCGTACCACCCCAGCAATCGGCCCTCTGCGGCGGGAGCGCCAGTATCCGGGGAGAAAACAAGGAGCCCGCTGGCGACAGCCACAGTCAGGGCCGCAGCAGCAACCACCCGCAGAGGATCCGTGCGCGTGGGCTCCTTGAGCGAGCCGTTCCCACGAGCAACCGCCGAGCGTGGGCGGTCACCCGCTACTGAACCTAGGCTCCACACGAAGACCGCCCCAACCACCCCGACCGTGAGGCACACCCAACCGAGGGCCAGCTGGGAGGCCCCAAGTAACGAGGCCAGAAGAACCCAGGCGGCTAGCGCACCGAGGCGAGCACCGCCGCTAGCTCCTCGTCGAACCAGGCGCTCACCCAGTGGCACGACCACCGTGCCCACAGCCACGAGCAGCAGGAAGAAGGCAGCGCTCATGCCACCTCGTCGATGGTGGGCAAGGGCCGGAGCAACGCGGTGGCTCCTGAGCGGCGCAGGCTCTGGGACACCGCAGACTGGGAGATTCCCTCCTGACGGGCCAGCCGGGACTGGGTGTACCCCAGAGCGAGTCCAGCAGCCAGACGGCGCTCGCGAGCCTTCATCCTGCCGACTACATGGTCGCGCAGTTGCAGCATGCTGTTGACCAGCAACTCCATGTCGGCCTGTTGCTGGGACAGTCCGGGCCGGGGTGCCTCACGGTAGAGGGTGCGAGCCTCCCGCTGGCGTGCTAGCGGGCCGCCAAGAGTGTCGATCGCTGCGCGGGCGGCCCACCAAGCACTGCCGTCCTGGATGCCCGGCCCCGTCTGGCTGCCCCGGTCCGGGCCGAGATCGGTATCGGGGCTTCTGAGGTCGGTGGCGTCGCCCGCGCCAATACCGAAGCGCAGCTCTAGGCCTTCAGGCAGGAGAAGGTGGGTGCGTAGGGTGAGGGTGAGGGCATCGTCGAGGCTGGCGGCGAGCGCCTGGAACTCGTCGCCCACCGTCGCCCAGGCCGGGTGGGGTAGGTGCAGACCCTGGCCCGCCTGGGCGAAAGTCTTGAGGATGCCCTCCTGTGAGCCGGCGCGGTCAGGCAGCCGCCGGGAACCGACAATGTCCGCAATGATGGCGTAGTAAATGATCACATCCCTACGATACTACTTATATCGGCGCCATATAAGCGGAAACGTTCGCCGATGCGTTCTGAGATCGCGCGCACCCTGCGGTATCCTCCTACCTGCCCGTGCGAGCGCAGGCTGTGAGTCCAGATCGGAGATCGGCGTGCGTGCCTCTGCTCAACGTGGGCCGGCCCCCATAGCTCAGCGGTTAGAGCAGCGAGCTTATACCTCGTTTCGTGCCTGATAAGCACAAGGTCCTGGGTTCGAATCCCAGTGGGGGTACCACGGTGTCCTTATACGAACCTGCGCTGTGTGGCGCGTGGCCTGGGGGCGTCCCAGCGAAGGAAGCATGCTCACCCTTGTTGGTGGGCTTTTCTTGTTGGGCTGCGGTGTGGGCGGTGTGGCGGAGGCTGCTGCTGGTGAGCTGGTCGAAGGGCGGGACGAGCTGGGCGGCGGCGCTGGTGCCGGTGGCCTGGTTGTGGACGAGGGTCGGCGGGACGGACGGGGCTGGGTCGAGCGAGGCGTCTTCGACTGTGGCACTGGCGGTGATCCCGGATGCTTCTTCGGCGGGCGCGCTACTCGGTTGCGGTGCGGTGGAGCTGGTGTTCGTGCTGTCTGATTGTTGAGCTGTATTGTTGGCGTTATCTGGTTGCTGTGTGGTATTTTTGGTGTCGGTTGGGTTATTTGGTGCGTCTATGAGTATTGAGGTGTCTGTTGGAGGCGTGTCTGTGCTGCTGGGGATGATGGCTCGTCCGTTGTCGTCTATTTCTGGGTTGATCAGGATGCGTTGGAAGAAGACGTGGTTGAGTTGTTTTTTGAGGTGGTCGGGGGCGGCCTGGTAGAGGCGGTGGCAGTCTTCGAGGAGGTCGAGGGCTTGGCTGAGATGGGTGCGCACGAGCTGGGTATCGGCTCGGTAACCGTTGAGGGTGCGTTCGATGCTGCGCAGCTCGGCGCTGAGGCGGTCTTGTTCTTCTTTGAGCAGGTCTAGAGGGACGGCGCCGTTGTAGTGGGCCTGGAGGAGTTGGTGTCGCTGGTCTTTGAGGTGGGTGCGGCGGGCGGTTAGAGAACGGATGGTGTTCTGGCTAGTGGCTTCGATGTGTTCGAGTTCGTCAAGGAGGTAGCGCTCAATGAGCTGGCGATCTTGGGCTGTGAGGTGGATCTGGCGGTATAGGTCTGTGACTTGTTCTTCGACTTCGTTGATGAGGACGGCTCGGAAGGTGCAGTCGTGTTTGCGGTGGCGTCTGGCGCATACGAAGTAGCGGTAGATCTGGTGGTGGCGGTTCTTGGAGTTTTGTACGAGTAGGCGGGAGCCGCATAGTCCGCAGGCGATGGTGCTTTTGAGGTGGTGGTTGTGGATGCGGTGGCGTTCGCCGTTGCGGTGGGATGCCAGGATGTTTTGGACGGTCTGCCAGGTGTCGGCGTCTACTAGTGGCTGGTGTTTGCCGGGGTATTCGACGTCTTGGAAGGTGATGGTGCCTTTGTAGTAGGGGTGGCGTAGTAGTGTGTGGAGGTGCCTGGGTGAGATGGGTTTGGCTGGTTTGTTTGGTGTGGCTGGGGTGGTGAGACCCAGTCCGGCCAGGTGGTCGGCGAGTTTGCGTAGTGTCCAGTTGCCGGTGGCGTACTGGCTGAATGCCAGTTGTATGAGGGGTGCGCGTTCGGGGTCTAGCTCAACGGTGCGGGTTTCTCTGCCGTGTTCGTCTCGGCCGCGGACGTTGAGGTAGCCCAGGGGTGCTTTGCCGACTGTGCCGCCGTTTCTGGCTTTTTCGCTCATGCCTTTGATGACTTCGTTGGCCAGGTTGCGGCTGTAGAACTCGGCGATGGAGCTCATGATGCCGTGCAGCAGGATGCCTCCAGGGGTCTGGTCGATGTTCTCGCTAGTGGAGATCAGGCGGACGCCGGCTTCTTCGAAGACCCGGTTGATCTCGACATCGTCGGCGCGGTTGCGGGCTAGGCGGTCGAGTTTGTGGACGATGACGTAGTCCACATCTGGTGTCTGGCGCAGGTAGGCGAGCATCTTCTGAAGCTCAGGGCGGTTAGCGCTGCGAGCGGACTCACCACGATCAACGAACTCCTTGATGTCAGAAGGCGGTCCTGATGGTGTTGTGGAGTGTGTGGCCGGGGCGAACATGGCGATTCGCGCTTTCGGAGAGGTGAGTTATGACCGACTTCAAATAAAGCGTATTCAGAGGATTTGCGCCCTGAGTATTCGAGTGTGGCCTGATGTAGAATATTTACACGCACATTGATGTGACACGGGAAATAGGTCATGTTCTACTGAGATGAAAATAGTGCAATGACGCATTCGTTCTAGTGAGGCTGATTCGAGCAAAATCAAATTTTGCTGTAAGGTGGTTCGCGCATGATTGTCGATGGCTTCGCTTAAATGATGATTTGGTCAGCGCGCTGCATCTTTTAATAGCTGTGCCGAGCATTGTCATCGCTACGGACAACATGGATCTATCCACTGACGTGATTGCGTCAAGGTCAGATGTGCGGGAGTTTGCCGATCATATTCTGTCGTCAAGCGACCTGGACGTTCTTAAGTATGAATCGCCTCATGATTTTTTTGGGTCATAGCTGGAATCGAACGGTTTCTCGTTCGATCAGGCTATTTTAGTCGATGATGGTGTCGAGAATTGTGTCGCCTTTGAAAAAGCTGGCGGCAGCATCCCTCCAATGGCGGTCATCGACAAAAGTTGACGAGCTGAAAGCCTTCGCGTGCGGGAATCGTTCGGCGAATCGAGGTTCGCCCGGTGCAGGACTATCTGGTTAGTGGCCTGTTCAGTGAGCTCACGAAGAACGTGGTGGAGCCTGTTTTGCGCGCGGAGCTGACTGAATGTCACGGCCACGAGTGCGGTGGGATACCGATGGACGAGAGTATACCACGATGGTTTTATGCGAACCTGTGTTAAATGGTACAGATGCAGGGTTCGTCGCAGGTAACGATGAGAAAATCTCGCCTATAAAAGTACAGTCGACCTTAAATGAGGTTTTCTTCGGGGCGTGTGATGGCGTCGTCGGCCGGGGAGCAACTCCGGCACAATCCTCTCACCCCGGTCGACCAGGCAATCCACCGGAATACTTCAGACATGACCACATCCCGTCGGATTAATGAGGAACAAAACTTCTAAGCGCCCGAGAAACGCCGCCCACTCCACTATGATGCGTTCACCGGCCGCATCACCGACCGTACCCACGTCTTCAGCCGTGAAGAGCCGCTTTTTTTCTCTGATCCGGCGCCTGGTAGGCTGCTTCCGTTCGCCTCCAGTTCATCGCTCGGCCTCCAGCGGCGGGCAGCCGCCTCCTGAAGGCGAGGAGACGGCTCCAGATGCTCGAGCGGAGTTCGCCGAGGCGGACCGGTGCTCCTAGGCTTGCCTGGGCGCGCCTGCCCCTGTGGTGGAATCGGTAGACACAGCGACCTTAAAAGTCGTTGCCGCAAGGCGTACGGGTTCGAGCCCCGTCGGGGGCACCACCGCCGTTCGCGCCACGGGCCGTGGTGCACCGCTAGCCTGGACCCATGAGCACCAGCCAGGAGATCCCCGCCGCGCCCCTGGGCTTCACCCCCAAGGCCCCTGCCTCTGCTTCGCAACCTGCTGGCGCACCCCCACCACTGACCGTTGGGGAGGTCGTTGCCCTGGTCGAGGCCTCCGCCCCGCCCGCCCTGGCCGAACCCTGGGACTCCAACGGACTCATTTGCGGGGATCCCGCTGAGTCGGTCCGCTCCATCCTCCTGGCCGTGGACCCGGTGGCCGTCGTCGTGGACGAAGCGATCACTCTGGGCGTGGACATGCTCATCACCCACCACCCTCTCTACCTGCGCGGCACCGATCATGTTGCCGCCACCGACCCCAAGGGCCGCTGCGTACATCGCCTCATCCGCGCCGGCATTGCTTTGCTCAACGCTCACACCAGCCTCGACGCCGCCCACGGCGGAGTGGCCGACGCCCTGGCCGAGCGCGCCGGGCTCGTTGACACCCGCCCCCTGGAACCCAGTGCAATTGACACCGATCAGGGCATTGGCCGCGTAGGCCGGCTCCCGCACCCTGTCACCTTAGGAGAATTCGCCGACGCCATTGCCTCCGTCCTACCCGACTCAGCCCCCGGTCTTCTCGTCGGTGGAGACCCGCAGGCAACTGTTGAAACCATTGCCGTTTCAGGCGGAGCAGGGGACTCGCTGCTCGGTGCCGCCCGCAGCGCCGGGGCCGACGTCTTCCTCACCGCCGACCTGCGCCATCACCCGGCCAGCGAACACCTGGAAGGAGGGCGACCCTACCTCCTGTGCGGCACGCATTGGGCCACTGAATGGGTGGGCCTGCCTCCAGTGGCTCGCCGTCTTGAGGCTGCCGCCGCCGCTCAGGGACGTACACTCACCACGCAGGTCTCCAGAATCGTCACTGACCCCTGGACGCTGCGCCTGAGCACCGGCTCCTGACCGACATTCCATCTGATACCGAAGGACCATCGCCGTGACCAGCGCCCCCATCGCCCAGCAACGACTGCTCATTGACCTTCAGGAACGCGACTCCCGCCTGGCGCGTCTCGCCCACGAGCGCCACACCTTGCCCGTGCTCACCCGCATTGAGGCCACTGTCGAGCGCCTGAGGAACAATAAGCGCTCCGCAGCACTGGCCGCCGCGACCCTGGCCGACGCCAAGCGCGAGGCCACCCGCACCGAAGACGATGTCAACCAGGTCGCCCGCCGTGCCACTGTCCTGCGCGAGCGTCTTCACTCCGGGGCCGCCGGCGCCCGTGACCTGACCGCCATTCAGGGGGAGATCGATCAGCTCGGCCGTCGTCAAAGCGCCCTGGAAGACGCGCAGCTCGCCGCCATAGAGGCGCTGGAAGCCGCCCAGAGTGAGGTCGAGCGCGTCGAGGCCGAAGAGATGGCCATCCGCGTCGCCGGACGTGAGCTCACCGCCGAGCGTGACGCCGCCTTCGCACGCATTGATGCCGAACTCGCCGCCGTCCGGGCTGAGCGTGACGAGCTCGCTGGCAGTATCGACGCCCCCCTGCTCGCAGAGTACGACGCCGTGCGGGCCGCTACTGGAGGGCTGGGCGCCGTGGCCCTGCGCGGCAACCGCTTAGAGGGCGGGACCATTGAGATCAGCCCCCACGAGATGGCTCGCATTAATGCGGCCCCGGAGACCGCCGTCATCCACGCCGAGGAGAATGACGTCATTATTGTGCGCATGGACCTCTAACCAGCCGGCGGCGCCGCCCCCAAGGCCGGGCCCGCCGCCAACCAGCACTTCCAACCAGACAATGTGGGACGAGATCGGCGGCGACGATGCCAGTCTCATCCCATAGCGCCAGTTCGAGTGCCGCGAGTGACGCTCATAGCAGGGCGGGGCGCGCCTCAACGATCGGCGACGGAGTACACCGGCGACCAGCTACACTGTCAGGGCGGATGAGCCGACCGGGCGGCCGCGGTATCACGCATGTGGATCGAGGAACGTCCGGGCTCCACAGAGCAGGGCGGTGGCTAACGGCCACCCG
>ERZ772964.1041-NODE-1041-length-10403-cov-152.766_pt1 | contig 10403 bp, 9 predicted proteins | sample MGYA00580675_ERZ772964 | MGnify/ENA primary metagenome ERZ772964 (study PRJEB29015, sample SAMEA2737941) | human oral metagenome | biome: human oral; feature: human-associated habitat; material: dental | place: China | collected 2139 ...
GCCGCCCCGCCCGCCCCGCGGCGCGGCGGGGCCGCCACCGCCTCGACGGGCGCGGTCATGACCAGGACCGACGGGTCCGGCGTCGGAGTGAGACGGGGCCGCGCCGGGGCGTCGGCGCGCACCATCGCCAGCGCCGGCAGGCGCCGGCGGGCGTAGAAGTCCGCGGCGGGGGAGAGGTCCGCGGGAAGACGGCGGGTGAAGACGAGCAGCGAATTCGCCCGCTTGGTCATGCCCGCGTGCTCACGCAGGGCGCACCCGGGCAGGGCGCCGCTCCCGGCGAGGACGTCCGGCCGCCAGGCCGCCAGCAGCGCCACCTCCAGCACGGCGACCGGGTCGTCGGGCTCGGGCAGCCGGGCGAGCAGCTCCCCGACCGTCATCGGCTCCCAGTCCTGTCCTCCCATCGCGCTCCCGCTCATCTCGTTCGTTTCGTTCATCGGGCGTCGACCGCCTCGACCAGGCCCGCCACGAGCCCCGGCCAGGTCCAGCGCCGCTCCATGAGTCCGCGCCCGGCCCGCCCCATCCGCCCGCGCAGCCCCGGGTCCGACAGCTGGCGCACGAGCGCGGCCACGAGGGCGTCGGCGTCCCGGCCGTCCACGACGTCGCCGGTCACGCCCTCCTCGACCGTCTCCGGGGCGCCGCCGCTGTTCCCGGCGATGACCGGCAGCCCGGTGGCCGAGGCCTCGAGGAAGACGATGCCCAGCCCCTCGACGTCGAGCCCGCCCCCGCGGGTGCGGCAGGGCATGGCGAAGACGTCCCCCATGGCGACGTGGCCGGGCAGCTCGTCGTGGGGCACCGCGCCGGTGAGGATAATGGATCCGCGCACGGGGGAGCGGCGCTTGAGCAGAGCGAGCCGCCTGGCGTAGGGGCCCCAGCCGACGATGACCAGCCGGGCCCCGGGCACCCGCTCGACCACCCGCGGCCAGACCCCGATGAGCGAATCCTGGCCCTTGCGGGCCACCAGGCGGGAGACGCACACGGCGGTGGGCGCCCCGCCCAGGCCGTAACGGGCGCGCAGGCGGGAGCGGGCGGCGGCGTCGGGGCGGAAGCGCTCGACGTCGATGCCGCTGGGCAGGCGCAGGACCTGCCGGTCGGGGGGCATGAAGGGCCGCAGGCGCCCCAGGGTGTAGTCCGAGATGTGAGTGACGACGTCGGCCTCGCGGAAGATCCGCCGCAGGGCCAGGCGGGCCCCCGGGATCATGGACCAGCCGACCTCGTGGCCGTGGGTCGAGACAATGACCCGGCTCGCCCCGGCGGCGCGGGCGGCGCGGCCGAGCAGGCCCAGGGGGGCGGCGGCGCCGAACCAGACCGTCTCGATGGCGCGCTCGCCGATGATCCGCTGCATGCGGGCGCGCACGTCGGGGGTGGGCAGGAGCATGCGCGTGGGCATGCGCACGACGTCGAAGGCCAGGGCGGCGTCGTGGGCGGCGGCGGCCTCCGGTCCCTCGGGCGGGGTGGAGGCGAGGACGACGAGGTCGTCGGCGGGCAGACGCCGGGTGTAGTCGTCGAGGTAGGACTGGATGCCGCCGACGACGGGCGGGAAGTCGTTGGTGACCAGGAGCGTGCGGCGCATGGGGGCGAGTCTAGGGCCCGGCGGGGGCGGGGGAGGCGCGGGGCTCAGCCCTCGTCGGCGTTGCGCAGGACCTCGGTCAGGCGCTTGGCGGCGGCCATGACGACGGCGCCGTGGACGCGGCCGGGCTGGCGGCCCATGCGCTCAATGGGCCCGGAGATCGACACGGCGGCGATGACCTTGCCGCTCGCCCCGCGCACGGGCGCCGAGACGCTGGCCACACCCGGTTCGCGCTCGCCCACGGACTGGGCCCACCCGCGGCGGCGCACGGCCGAGAGCATGGTGGCGTTGAAGCGGGCGCCGACCAGGCCGCGGTGGAGGCGGTCGGGCTCCTCCCAGGCGAGCAGGACCTGGGCGCCCGAGCCGCCCAGCATGGACATGGTCGCCCCCACCGGGATCGAGTCGCGCAGGCCGATGGGCCGCTCGGCGTTGGCCACGCAGATGCGCACGTCCCCCTGGCGCCGGTAGAGCTGGGCGGACTCGTGGGTCTTGTCGCGCAGGGCCGCCAGCACGGGGCCGGCCGCCGCCAGCAGGTGGTCTTCACCCGCGGCGGAGGCGAGTTCGCTCAGCCGCGGGCCCAGGACGAAGCGGCTCTGGGAGTCGCGCGCGACCAGGCGGTGGTACTCCAGGGCCACGGCGATGCGGTGCGCCGTCGGGCGGGCGAGGTGGGTGGAGTGGACGAGCTGGGCCAGGGTGGCCGGCCCGGCTTCGAGGGCGCTCATGACCAGGGCGGCCTTGTCTATGACTCCGACGCCACTGCTCTCGGTCTCGCGCAACCCGTCCATACTCTGATACTGCCATTCCGAGTGGTGAGACTTCAAGTAGTGTCGGGCACAGAAGTGTCGCCGTGTCAGCATCGTCACGCATACTGCTCGTCGCCCCCGCGCACCGCCCGGCCGGCGCGGAGCCGGTCGGACGGCGGCACCCGGTCCTCAAGCGGACGCACTCCAGGAAAGGAAGCGCAGCGATGGGAATGACCCTCGCCGAAAAGGTCTGGCGGGACCACGTCGTCGTCCCCGGAGCCGACGGGGCGCCCGACCTGCTCTACATCGACCTCCACCTCGTCCACGAGGTCACCAGCCCCCAGGCCTTCGAGGGGCTGCGACTGGCGGGCCGGAAGGTGCGCCGCCCCGACCTGACCCTGGCCACCGAGGACCACAACACCCCCACCCTCGACATCGACCTGCCCATCGCCGACGTCACCAGCCGCACCCAGATCGAGACCCTGCGCGCCAACTGCGCCGAGTTCGGGGTGCGCCTGCACTCCCTGGGGGACGCCGACCAGGGCATCGTCCACGCCGTCGGCCCCCAGCTGGGGCTCACCCAGCCGGGCATGACCGTGGTGTGCGGCGACTCCCACACCTCCACCCACGGCGCCTTCGGGGCGCTGGCCTTCGGCATCGGCACCAGCCAGGTCGAGCACGTCCTGGCCACCCAGACCCTGCCCATCGCCCCCTTCAGGACCATGAGCGTGACCATCGACGGCGACCTGCCCGCCGGCAGCGGCGCCAAGGACATCATCCTGGCCATCATCGCCAAGATCGGCACCAACGGCGCCCAGGGCCACGTCATCGAGTACCGCGGCCGCGCCATCGAGCGGCTGTCGATGGAGGCCCGCATGACCATCTGCAATATGAGCATCGAGGGCGGGGCCCGGGCCGGCATGATCGCCCCCGACCAGACCACCTTCGACTACCTGGCCGGCCGCCCCCACGCCCCCGTCGGCGAGGACTGGGACGCCGCCGTCGAGTACTGGAGGAGTCTGCGCACCGACGACGACGCCGTCTTCGACACCGAGGTGGTCCTGGAGGCCGCCGACATCGAGCCCTTCGTCACCTGGGGCACCAACCCCGGCCAGGGCCTGCCCATCTCCGCCCGCGTGCCCGTGCCCGGGGACATCGCCGACGAGACCGAACGGCGCGCCGCCGAGCGCGCCATCGAGTACATGGACCTGACCCCGGGCATGCCGCTGCGGGACATCCGCGTCGACACCGTCTTCCTGGGCAGCTGCACCAACGGGCGCATCGAGGACCTGCGCGCCGCCGCCGAGGTCGTGCGCGGGCGGACCAAAGCGCCGGGCGTGCGCATGCTCGTCGTCCCCGCCTCCGCCCGCATCCGCATCCAGGCGGAGGCCGAGGGCCTGGACCGGGTCTTCAAGGACTTCGGGGCCGAGTGGCGCAACGCCGGCTGCTCCATGTGCCTGGCCATGAACCCGGACAAGCTCTCCCCCGGCGAGCGCTCCGCCTCCACCTCCAACCGCAATTTCGAGGGCCGCCAGGGCAAGGGCGGGCGCACCCACCTCGTCTCGCCCGCCGTCGCCGCCGCCACCGCCGTGCGCGGCACCCTGTCCAGCCCCGCGGACCTGCCGGCCCTGGCCGCCGTCTGAGCCGCCGCGCCCGCCGCATCCGCCGCCCGAGGAGACCCGCCATGGACAAGTTCATCCGCCACACCGGCATCGGCGCCCCGCTGCGCCGCAGCGCCGTCGACACCGACCAGATCATCCCCGCCGTCTACCTCAAGCGCATCACCCGCACCGGGTTCGACGACGCCCTGTTCGCCTCGTGGCGGGCGGGCGAGCCCGACTTCATCCTCAACCAGGAGGCCTACAAGCGGGCCAGCGTCCTCGTCGCCGGCCCCGACTTCGGCACCGGCTCCTCGCGCGAGCACGCCGTGTGGGCCCTGAAGGACTACGGCTTCAAGGTGGTCCTCGCCCCCCGCTTCGCCGACATCTTCCGCGGCAACGCCGGCAAGCAGGGCCTGGTGGCCGGCGTCATCACCCAGGAGGACACCGAGCAGCTGTGGAAGATCCTCCAGACCGAGCCCGGCACCGAGGTGACCGTCGACCTGGCCGAGCGCACCGTGGAGGCGGGCGGCTTCCGCACCACCTTCCAGATTGACGACTACGTCCGCTGGTGCCTCATGGAGGGCCTGGACGACATCTCGCTGACCCTCCAGAACGCCGAGGCGATCGCCGCCTACGAGGCCGCCCGCCCCGCCTTCAAGCCGCGCACCCTGCCCGCCAGGCACCTGCCGGCCCGGCAGGTCGTGCCCGCGCGCGCCGCGGACATGCCCGTCGCCGTCGGCTTCCCCTACCTGCGCCGGGACTGAAGATCGACGACGGCGCGTTTCGGGGCCGGGACGCGGCGCGACGGCGCGTCCGGGTCGCGGCGGCGGGCGCGCACAGTTAGGAGAATCCTCACCATCGACCCCCCGGCCGCCGCCCCCGCCGGGGCCATCCGGAGACCGTCTCGGGGGGGAGGACCGAGGAGGGCCCGAGCCGCATCGGCGGTGATCCGGCCGTTTTCCGGCCCTTCCGGGGCGGTGCGGGCCGACGACGGCGCCCCGGGGACGCCCCGGGGGCGGCGACGGCGCTCCGGGGGCGGCGACGGCGCTCCGGCGGCGGCGACGGGCCGCGATTCTCGCGGCGCCGGGCCCTCGCCTATCCTGGAATGAGAACGCGCCCACCGGCGTTCGCAGGATGCACCCGCGCACCCGCGGGCAACACCGCACGGAGGTTCTTAATTAATGGTCGACGGACTGCTCCAGGTCGAGGGCGGGCGCCCGCTCTCCGGCGAGATCACCGTGCGCGGCGCCAAGAACCTCGTCTCCAAGGCCATGGTGGCGGCGCTGCTGGGCGCCACGCCGTCGGTGCTGCGCAACGTCCCGCTCATACGTGACGTCGACGTCGTCTCCGGGCTGCTGGCCCTGCACGGGGTCGCCATCGACTACGACCAGGCCGAGGGCGTGCTCCGCCTCGACCCCTCCCGGGTCGAGACCGCCCATGTGGCCGATATCGACGCGCACGCCGGCTCCTCGCGCATCCCCATCCTGTTCTGCGGCCCGCTCCTGCACCGGCTGGGGGAGGCCTTCATCCCCGACCTGGGCGGCTGCCGCATCGGGGACCGCCCCATCGACTACCACCTGGAGATCCTGCGCAAATTCGGCGCCGTCGTCGACAAGCTCGAGTCCGGCATCCACATCTCGGCGCCGATCGGGCTGCGCGGCACGGTCATCGAGCTGCCCTACCCGAGCGTGGGCGCCACCGAGCAGACCCTGCTCACCGCCGTGCGGGCCGAGGGCCTGACCGAGCTGCGCAACGCCGCCGTCGAGCCCGAGATCATGGACCTGGTCGACGTCCTGCAGAAGATGGGCGCCATCATCTCCGTGGACACCGACCGCACCATCCACGTCGAGGGCGTCGACGACCTGTCCGGCTACAACCACGCCGCCCTGCCCGACCGCATCGAGGCCGCCTCCTGGGCCTCGGCCGCCCTGGCCACCCGCGGCGACCTCTTCGTGCGTGGCGCCCACCAGAGCGACATGACCACCTTCCTCAACACCTTCCGCAAGGTCGGCGGGGCCTTCGACGTCACCGACGACGGCATCCGCTTCTACCACCCGGGCGGGGACCTGAAGTCGATTGTCGTGGAGACCAATGTCCACCCCGGTTTCATGACCGACTGGCAGCAGCCCCTTGTGGTGGCCCTCACCCAGGCCCAGGGCCTGTCCATCGTCCACGAGACCGTCTACGAGAACCGCTTCGGCTTCACCAAGGCCCTGTGCAAGATGGGCGCCACCATCCAGGTCTACCGCGAGTGCCTGGGGGGCTCGGCCTGCCGCTTCGGCCAGCGCAACTTCTACCACTCGGCGGTCGTCTCCGGGCCCACCCCCCTGCGCGGGGCGGACATCGTCGTGCCCGACCTGCGCGGCGGCTTCTCCCACCTCATCGCCGCCCTGGCGGCCGAGGGCACCAGCCGGGTCGAGGGCATCAACCTCATCGACCGCGGCTACGAGCACTTCATGAGCAAGCTCAGGGCCCTGGACGCCGACGTCACCCGGCTGGCCTGACCGGGCGGGCCGGTCGCAGCGGGACGGCCGTCCGGTCCGCGGCGCCGTCGGCGCGCGCGCCCGCGAGCCGCTAGAGTCGCAGCGTGCCCACGACTCGACGCATGAGCCCCTTCTACCGCTTCGCGGCGCGGGGGGCGATCATCCCCTTCCTCAAGGCGGTCTCCAGGCAGAAGGTGACCGGGACGGAGAACATCCCCCGCGAGGGCGGCTTCATCACCGTCGCCAACCACCTGACCGACCTCGACTCCCTCACCGCCATGCGGGCGATGGTCGACGCCGACGTGCCCGTCTACTCCCTGGCCAAGTCCACGCTGTTCGACGTGCCCGTCCTGGGCGCCATCCTGCGCGCCGGCGGGCAGATCCCCGTTCACCGCGCCACCAAGGAGGCCGGCGACTCCCTCAAGGAGGCCGAGAGGGTCCTGCGCTCGGGCGAGGTCATTATGGTCTTCCCCGAGGGCACCCTCTCGCGCGACCCGCTCCAGTGGCCCATGACGGGCAAGACCGGCGCCGCGCGCCTGGCCATGGCCACCGGCGCGCCGGTCGTCCCCATGGGGCAGTGGGGCGCCCAGTTCGTCATGGGCACCTATAGCAAGGTCATCCGCCCCTTCCCGCGCAAGGAGGTGCGCATCCTCATCGGCGAGCCGCTGGACCTGTCCCGCTTCGGCTCCGATACGACCGACCACGACGCGGTGCGCGCGTGCACCGCCGAGATCATGCGCGCCATCACGGCCCTGGTCGAGCAGCTGCGCGGCGAGAAGGCGCCGCGGCCCTATGACATGAAGTACGACGGCAATCCCGGCAAGGGCAAGATCGGCGTGCGCCGCCCCGACCCGCCGTCCGACGACAATGCGTCGCCCGCCCCCGCGCCCGATACGTCCGCGCCCGCGCCCGACGACGAGGCGGCCCCGCCCAATGCGTCCGCGCCCGCATCCGACGACGAGCCGGAGGCGCAGTCATGAGCGCCGCCGCCCCCGCGCCCGCCTTCGGCCGGGCCGCCGTCGTCGGGGCCGGCGCCTGGGGCACGACCTTCGCCACCCTGCTGGTGCGCACCGGCATCCCCACGCTCATGTGGGCCAGACGGGCCGAGATCGCGGCGGAGATCAACGCCGGGACCAATGAGCGCTACCTGCGCGGCGTGAGCCTGCCCCGGGGGCTGGGGGCGACCACGTCCCTGGACGAGGCCCTGGGCGGCGCCGACCTCGTCGTCGTCGCCGTGCCCTCCCAGCTGGCGCGCGCGGTGCTCGAGCCGGGTGCGGGCATGGTCTGCGACGACGCCGTGGCCGTGTCCCTCATGAAGGGCATCGAGCTGGGCACGGGGCTGCGGATGAGCCAGATGGTGGGCGAGGTCCTCGCGATCGGGCCCGAGCGCCTCGCCGTCGTCTCCGGGCCCAACCTCGCCGACGAGATCGCCGCCGGGCAGCCGACGGCGACCGTGGTGGCCGCCCGGGACGCGGATGTGGCCTCCCGCGTCGCGGCCGCCTGCGCCACCCCGACCTTCCGGCCCTACACGAACACCGACGTGCTGGGCGTCGAGCTGTGCGGCGCGGTCAAGAACGTCATCGCCCTGGCCGTGGGCATCGCCGCCGGGCGGGGCCTGGGGGACAACTCCAAGGCCGCCATTATCACCCGGGGCCTGGTGGAGATCACGCGGCTCGGGCTGGCGCTGGGGGCGGAGCCGGAGACCTTCGCGGGCCTGGCCGGCATGGGCGACCTGGTCGCCACCTGCTCCTCGCCGCTGTCGCGCAACCAGACCTTCGGGCGCCGCCTGGGGGAGGGGATGAGCGTGGAGCAGGCCAGGGCCGCCTCCCGGGGCGTGGCCGAGGGCGCCAGGTCGGCCCGGGCCGTGCTGGACCTGGCCGGGGAGCACGGCGTGGAGATGCCGATCACCGCCGGCATCGTCGCCGTCGTGGAGGGGCGGGCCTCCGTGGCCGAGGTGACCGACGCCCTGCTGGCCCGCCCCCGCAAGGCCGAGGGCGTCAACGCCGCCCCGCTGGCCTGAGCCGGCCCGGGCGCGGGGCGGGGCGGGGCCATCTCGGCGGGTGTGATGACTCCCATCGTGTCGGCGTCCGGAGATAGACTTGTGCAGAGACGGCAACGTCGCTGCTCGCCGGGGATGACGAACCGGGCGGGAGGAGATGAGGGGCATGGCACGCGCACCGATAAACGGTTCCACCCTTCGATGGGCGCGTGAGACCATGTTCGTCGAGAGGGGCGAACTCGCCCGGGCGGCGGGCACCAGTGAAGGTCGCATCGCCGAGTTCGAGACCGGCGATGCTCGTCCCACTCTTCGTCAGCTTGAGAATATCGCGAATAAGCTCGACCGAACACTCGCCTTCTTCTTCACGGACCCGCCCGACGAACCGGATGTTCCGGAGACCGCCGATTTCCGTGCGGGCAACGGGGAGCCGATTCCGCCCCTGCTCGCCAGGGAGATGCGTCGAGCCGAACAGCATCGCGATACGGTGCTCGAGCTTGAGGGCCGACCCGAGAAACCCGCTCTCGTCGGGGCGATCAACCGACGTAATCTCGCGGCGAGAGCGAATGAGATGCGCGATCTTCTGGGTCTGACGGAGGACTTCGCCCCTCCCAGGGGTCGGGACAATCGGGTGCTGAGTTTCTGGCGCGGACTGCTGGAGCGCCACGGGTTCCTCACGTTTCAAGCGACGAAAATCGAGCTCGCGGTCTTTCGCGGACTCTCCATCCATCATGACGTCCTGCCGATAATTCTGTTGAACGGCGCGGACTCCAACAACGGAAAGATTTTTACTTTATTCCACGAGGTCGCGCATCTGGCGAATCGCACCAACGGCATGTGCGTCCTGAGCGACGATGTGAATGAGGAGTCCATCGCCAACGCCTTCGCCGCTGATTTCTTGATGCCCAAGAGCCAAGTCGACAGGATCGCGTCCAGTGCTGGCGGCACCGCGTTGGAACGGGCCGAGGCCACGGCTGAGACCCTCAAAGTGAGCGTCTTGGCCGCTGGCGTTCGCCTCCGGACACTCGACTTGATCTCCGATGAGGACCTGGAATCCATACGTCTGGAGAGTGACCGCAGATGGGAGGACTCCCGCGAATCCCGCAAAAACTGCGGCGGGGGCCCCGCCCCGTGGCGGATCCGCTACAGGGATCTGGGGTCCGGGTACGTCGGAGTCGTTGCTCGTGCCTTGGAGGATGAACGAGTCGACCTGCTTGACGCCAGCTACCTGATGAACGCCCGGATTCCGATGGCGAAGCAGATGATCGACGAATACCACAGGACCGAGGGGCTCGAATGAGATACACCTTGGACGCCAATATACTCATCAATATGGTGAATCGATATCCGAGAGACCTGTTCGCCTCTCTTTGGGAGTCGATGGAGGGCGCTGTCGCCAGTGGCGAGATATGCGTGTGCGAAGTTATTCTGAAGGAGTTGGAGCGCGGAGATGACAACCTCGCTCCATGGGTGAAGAGCGTGCCCGGCTTCGTCTGCAAGACGACGGACGATGAACTGATAACAGCGGCGAGGATATCCTCCGCCCACCCGGACTGGGTGCGAGGACAGAAGAACTACGGCGATCCGTTCATCATAGCCCATGCGAAAGCGGAAGGTTCAATCATTGTGACCGAGGAGGCGCGCAGAGGCCCGGGCACAATCGACAAGAATCAGAAGATCCCCAATATCGCCGAGGAGCACCGCATCACCTGCATCAACTTCCTCGACCTGCTCCGAGCCCGGGGCTGGAGGTTCTGACTCCGCCGTCCCCCGGGTGGGGCCCGGATCACGTTTCGCGCCCCGAATACGGGCGCCCGGCGGCGGAGGCGTCGGCGACGCGACGCGGTAGCGTTGGGTGCATGTCTCAGAGCGTCGTGCCGAGTCGGCAGTCCGCAGTCCCTGTCCCCGCCGCCGGATCGGGCGGGACGCGCAAACCGCGCGTCGCCGTCGTCTTCGGGGGCCGCAGCGGCGAGCACACCATCTCCTGCGCCACCGCCGCCGGGGTCCTGTCCG
>ERZ772964.1047-NODE-1047-length-10352-cov-36.4523_pt1 | contig 10352 bp, 8 predicted proteins | sample MGYA00580675_ERZ772964 | MGnify/ENA primary metagenome ERZ772964 (study PRJEB29015, sample SAMEA2737941) | human oral metagenome | biome: human oral; feature: human-associated habitat; material: dental | place: China | collected 2139 ...
TGGAGCTGGACCAGGTCGATGGTCTCCACACCGAGGTTGCGTCGCGAGAGGTCGTTCCAGGCCCGGAAGTTCTCACGAGTGCAGGTGTCAGGTGTCAGGGGCAGGCGGCGCCCCATTTTCGTGGCCACCACGAGGTCGGCGTCCGGGTGCGTGGCGAGGAAGCGGCCGACGAAGCGCTCTGAGCGGCCGTCACCGTAGACGTCGGCGGTGTCAATGAGGCTGACACCGGCCTGGAGGGCGGCGTGCAGGGACCTGGCGGCCTCGTCAGGACCGACCTCACGGCGGTCGATACCCAGCTGCCACGTACCGGTGCCGATAACGGAGACCTCGCGTCCCAGGGCCTTGAACGGGCGGCTCTCCATGGCGTCCTCTCTGGGGAAGAGTCCTGACGGGAGCGATTCTAGGTGACGTGGTCCCACGAGGGTGAGCACCTCGGGGGGACAGCGCGGCGGCACCAAGAACGTGATGTAATCCACAGGTGGTGTTCGTGGCTGTCCTGGTAAAATAATGCTGCTCTCACGAGCTGGTTTCGGTAGAGGTGACACTCTCCCGGTGACAACTCCACAGGGGATGATCGGTTTCGACGACGGTCGTGGGTTCAGGAGAAGCGGGTCGAGGATGCGCAGTCATCTCGTCAACGCTCTGCGCGAACCAATAGGTGCCGATAACACTCGCACCGACTTCGCCCTCGCCGCCTGAGCGAGCTCCGAAGTCCGTCAGCCCGGGGAGCGCTTCCGCCCCGGTTCCTGGCGTCATCCAGGGAGCCACTGCCACGTCGCCCTGTCGACGGGTGACGTGGGACTCCTAGTCGGCTGAGCCCGTCGGCGTCCTTGTCCGCGTGAGACGCCGGGGCTGAGAAAATCACTAGCGGACTGCACCCGGAGAAGTCCTGTTGCACCACCGTCGGACGGGGGTTCGATTCCCCCCATCTCCACGTAAGATGAGAAAATCGAAACTGCCCCGCCTGATGGCGGGGCAGTTTTGTTTCTGCGGTGACTTGCACCGGGGCATCGATGTTGGTGTGGAGCGCCACATCACGTGGACCGCCGTCGGGAGGTTCTACCTCGCGCTGCTCCCGTTGGCGTCGGTGCTGCTCGTCGTTGGCGGGATCACGATTAATACCGTGCACGCCCTCGGGATCGGCCCGCTCCTCAGATGGACGTGGGCGTCGTTCATAGAAGCGAGCACCCGGTGAGCGAAGGCCCTTATCGCCCTGGGCACGCTCGGCGGGGTTGCAGCCTTCGTGTCGATAGTGTGGTGGGCGAAGAGGAAGGTCGGCGAGGAGTTCGGCAGGTGGTGAAGGCCCGAGACAAGAAAGGGACAGCGACGGGTGAAAACACCTGGCGCTGTCCCTTATGGACCTCGGGCGGCGGCGCCAAGGATCTGACGCTGGGTCTCGAGAGAGTGCTCCAGACGGATGAGCGGTTCCACGTCCGCATCCTGCTCAGGCACCCAGAAGGACTCGTTCGCCTCAGCAAGCTGAGCGGTGTAGGCCTTGACGAGCTTCACCACCTGCTTGGCGATAAGTATCGACTCCTTCGACGTCTTCCCCTGACCCGTTCGACGGCTTCAGACAGACCGTCGATCTGACCCACAGTGAGCTCAGCCCGCTGCGCCGCATCGAGGTACGAAGCCAGAGTGACATTTAGGTCATCGATCAGACGCCTTAAGCCTCTTGAGTCCGACTGCGACAGCCACCCCCAAGGATCTTGGTGGCTCACAGCGAGACATTTAAGGATGCATCTCGCCAGGACAACGCTGTTCGCTAGTCACATGCCCTTGTCCTCCTAACTCGCTACAGATCTACTTAATGTGTGGAGGGTTAGGAGGCTGTCGTGTTAGGACGTGAGCTTGTGCCCGTCTTCACACTCGAGGATGCACGACAAGTGGGGCTGAGCAAGGATTGGATCTACTCGTTGCTACGCCAGGACAAGATCGAGCGCGTGGGGCGTGGTGTATATGTGCGCCCCGGCTCGATCCTGCCCGCCTTCATCACCCTTGCCGCCGCGGCGAGGCTTCACAACGATGCGACGCTGTGTCTCACGAGCGCTCTTGTGCACCATGATCTGAGCGACGCTATCCCTTTCGCCTCCGACATTGCGTTGCCGCGTGGCACGCATCGTCCAGCGGGGCTTGCAAATGTGAGCTGGCATAGCTTTGGTCCGCGAACCTTTCAGGTCGGCTGCGAGCATGTCGAGGTCGGAGAAGGAGCCACGGTCGCGATCTACTCGCCAGAGCGCACCATCGTCTACTGCTTCCGGTTAATGCGTCAGGAAGGCAGCGATGTCGCGTACGAGATGTTGAGGCGATGGCTCCGCCAGAGAGGAAACACTCCAGCGGCAGTGTTGAAGGTCGCAGGATCGTTCCCCAGGGCGCTCCCTCGGATCCGCCAGGCGCTGGAGGTGCTTCTGTGACTCCTCCGTCTCCGTCCAGAGACACTCCAGCAGGGCGCGCCTACAACGATCTGCGCAACCTTGCCCGGAATCGGACCTTTGCTCTCAGGAATGCTTGAACTCGCACAACGTAAATGGGAGGTCCGGCATCGTCGTCAACGGTTGGAGCAGACCACACCGGAGCAATTCCGCGATCTCCTCAACATCTGCGTCTCTTTTGTGGACCCGATTCTTGGGAGTTCCGTCGGGGGTGCCTGGGATCCGGGCACCGGATCCTGGGGATAGGTGATCTCGCCCACCCACTTCACGCCAGGGGTAGTGGGCACTGAAGTCGTGCCCCGCCAGGTCCGGTCGGGTGCCGATGCCCCTGGAGCGGGGTGGTGGTGCGCACTTCTCGGTGCGTGCAGTGCAAAGGGGCTTAGGTTGCGCATGATCGAGCGGGCCGTACCTGGGACAGAGGACCATGCCCTTTCCGATGCTTTCATAGGAACCCGCATCTCTGACGCAACTCGCACGGCTCGTTCTTCAGCCTCGCGATCTCAGCTGATTCCAAAACAGCCCTGCTGTCTTCCTCAACGGCATGTTCCCGCCTGTACTTGCCGATCCAGTTGCGCACTGTTTGCGGCACCAAATCATAAGATGCTGGTGCAACGCGGATGGCGCCGCCGCGCCCTGCGATCGAACGCCTACCGTTACCGGAGGGAATACCGGGGGCATGTCACCGGGGGCGCGGCGGAGACCTATTGCGGGGTCGTGCTGCTCTTGCCCGTCCTCGCGCGCCGGTAAAGGAACCACCCGCCCACGGCTAACACCAGTAAAATAGGCACTCCCCAGAGCCACAAGCCCGGCCCCTTGGAGGACGCAGTGTCGGCGGCGCTTGCCGGGGTGGTTGCGGATGCGGCCCGGGCGTCTGGTCCGGCTGCTGTTCCATCTGAGTCCACGCCAACGAAGTCGACGCTCAGGGACTGTTGGGCGGCGAGGACCTGGCCGTCCTTGGCGGTGATCCCGGCGTCCAGGACCACCGTGACCGTTTGGGTTGCCGTCCCATCGGGGAGGATGACGTGGATGAGCCGGCGGTCGCCGGGTTCTGCCCGGTCCTCGGCCATGACTACCTGGGCGGTGATCGGTTGGCCATTAGCCCCTATGACATGAACCAGCGCCTGGTTCGCCTCGCGCACGGAGGCGTCGTTGACGTTCTTCGTGAACTCAATAACGATCTGCCCGGTGGCCGTGTCGAAGGTAACGCCGACAACCTCGAGGGACTCAGCACTGCTCGAACCCGTCCCGCCGCTACTCCTATCTCCGGGTTCCGTCGCGGCGTCGACAACGATCGGTATATGGCGAACATCCATGGCGGAGGCGGCAGGAGCCTGGACGGCGACCAGGGCCGCCAGGATCAGCACAATGGCGCTTAGACGCGCCGTAGGGCTGAGTTGCATGGTTTCTCTCCTCGGGGCGATGGCGGTGGGATGCCGGGGTCCGGGAGGCTCGACCCGGACGGGGCGCACGCTGGGATTGTCCCACGCTGTGGTCTTGGCCAACGACTCTCGCCCATGCCTCCGACCTTCAGGGAAGGGGCGCTGAAGAACGACGGCGATCCCCCGCGCCCGTCCTGGTTGAGGCGACCACTGGTTGAGGCGACCGCTGGTTGAGGACACCACTGTGAGATGGGCATCCCGGCCACGGCCCTGGTCCGCCCCGTTCCACCCCGGGCAGGTGCGACCGCTGTGAGTGCGGTGGCGCAGCGAAGCGACTTCGACAATGACATAGTTATCTCATGTCAGACAACCGACATCCCCGCCCTCCCTATGACGAGGCCACTGCCGCCCTTTTGGCCAGCATTGAGCCCCTTAACCTCTTCCCGGGGCTGACGCCGGAGTCGATCGTCTCCTCACGTCGCCCCATTGAGGAAGTCCGTGCCGAATTGGTGCGCAGGAACCCGGACATCGAGCTCGCTCAGTGCGAGTTCGCCTCCCACGATGGCGCGGTTCTGCCGGTAGCGGTGGTCCGCGACTCCCGGGCTCCAGCGCATGAAGCCGGCCCGCTCTTCGTCCACCTTCACGGCGGCGGGCTCATTATGGGCTGCCGCTTCAATGGCGTGGGCACCACCGTGTCTTGGCAGCGCCGTTACGGCGGTGTGGTTGTCAGCCCTGAGTACCGGCTCGCCCCCGAGCACCCCGCTCCCTGCGCAGTCGAGGACTGCTATGCAGCGCTGAATTGGGCCGTTGAGCACGCCGCCGAGCTCCGTATCAATCCGCGGCGCGTGATCCTCGTGGGTGCGAGCGCGGGCGCTGGACTCGCCGCCGGAGTCCTGCTCTTGGCGCGCGAGCGCCGCGGACCAGCCCTCCTGGGAGCGCTTCTGGACTATCCCATGCTCGATGATCGCACGGGCCTACCCCAGTGGGAGGGCTCGGTTTCCGCACGCCAGTACCCCGACGACGGGACCTGGCCCACGGCGTACAACAATGTAGCTTGGGACGCCGCTCTGGGCCGGCGTCGTGGCACCGCGCAGGTCGCCCCCCATGAGGCGCCCGCGCGGGCCGCCAACCTGGGCGGGTTGCCGCCAGTGTTCTTGTCCGTGGCCTCTGCGGAGGTCTTCCGCGACGAGGTTGTCACCTTCGCCTCCCGGGTGTGGCGCGACGGCGGGCAGGCCGAACTCCACGTCTACTCCGGGGGGACGCACGCCATGGAAGAAGTTAATGCGCGCTGGCTGGCCCGCGATCTGGGCCGGGCGCGCGACTCGTGGATTGAGCGGCTGCTGGAGCCAGAGGATCCGTGTGTCAATGTTGAGGCGGTGGCTCGGGCCGGCACTTACCCGGCGCTCACCAAGATGCTCTTGGACTCCGAGGGTTGCCGAGGCGAGGGGAGGGCCTGGGGTCAGTCCGCTGCCAGAGCATCCATGAGAGGGGCGTAGTGCACCTCTATGGCTTCCAGGTAGGCCTTGACGTCGCCCTCGCGGGCGGCCTCGAGCATGGAGCGGTGCGCCTTGGCGGTGATAACGATGTCCTCGGGCCTGGGGGCGTCCAGGAGCGGCACGGTCAGGGTGTGGACGGCCCAGAACGCCTCGGTCAGATGCATGAAGAGGTGATTGGGCAGCGGTTCGAGCAGGCGCATGTGGAAGGCGCGGTCCTGTTCGGTGAAAAGCTGACCCCGGACGGCAAGTCCCTCCATCTTCTTCACAATGTCGTCCAAGGCGGCGTCGGGGCGGTTGCGCCAGGCCGTCACGACCTGCTCGGCCAGCGCAGTGTCCAGGGTGACGCGCATCTCCACGACGTCGCGCAGGCCGCGGTAGTCATCGCCGGGCTTGAGTAGGCCGCGGAAAACCAGGGACTCGACCATGGGGCGCATGGAGACTTGTCCCACGAACATGCCGTGGCCGTGGCGGACCTCCACAATATCCAAAGCCACCAGGGTGCGCACCGCCTCCCGCACCGAGGATCGTGAGACGCCCAGGTCCTTGCACAGGCGCGACTCGGTGGGCAGGGCATCGCCGGGCTGAAGGCGGGACTTCAGAATGTAGTCCTTGATGGCTGTGATCGCGGTCGAGGCCTGCGTCGTCGGCGTCGCCGTCAGGGAGGCATAGGTGCCGTGGGGTGTCTCCATGGCAGTCATTGTGACCACTGCTCCATCGTTCTGCTTGTACTTCAGGGCTACAAGCTCCGCGCCCAGGACCAGGCCTGATTCGTCGGTCACCCCTCGCTGTCGGGGAGTGGTCAGACATCCTCCTGCCTGCTATGGTCATCATACCAACGTCAGACATAAGACGTCAGACTTCAGGAGAGAATCAATGGCGATCGCTACTCCGGCTGGTACCAGCCGCCGAGACTTCTTCAGGCTTTCCGGCACCCTCGGTCTGGCTGCCGGCCTGGCCGCAACCCTCGCTGCCTGCGGTGGCTCGGAGAACTCCAAGGAAGGTGTCATCACTGCCGGCATCTCCTACGAGCTGGGCACCAATGGCTACGACCCGATGACGACGAGCTCGGCGCTCACAGTCGCCGCCAACTGGCACACCATGGAGGGCCTCACTGAACTCCATCCGGCCACCCGAGAGGTCTATGCCGCCCTGGGGGCCAACCTGCCCACTATGGTGGACGACACCACCTACGAGGTGACCCTGCGCGACGGCGCCAAGTTCTCCGACGGCACCGCGGTGACCATTGAGGATGTCGTCTTCTCCTTCGAGCGGATCCTCAACCCCGACAACAACTCCATGTACGCCCCCTTCATCGCCTTCATTGACACGGTGGCCAAGAAGGACGACACCACCGTCACCTTCACCCTGAAGTTCCCCTACTCGTTGGTGGCCGAGCGGCTCAGTGTGGTCAAGATCGTCCCCAAGGCCATTGTGGAAGCGGATGGCGCGGCCTTCGACATGAACCCGGTGGGCACCGGCCCCTACAAGATGACTGATAACGGCGCCGGCTCCCAGGCGCTGGTTTTTGAGCGCAACGACCTCTACAACGGTCCGCGCCCAGCGCTGGCCAAGTCCATGACCTGGCAAGTCATGCCCGATGACACCACCCGCACCAACGCCATCACCTCCGGCACTGTTCAGGCGATTGACGCCGTCCCGGCAGCCAACCTGTCGACCATGAAGGACCCCGTCAAGGTCGCGGCCCAGCAAGGCTTCGGCCTGCTCTTCATCATGTTCAACAACGAGACCCTCGGAGACCTCAAGGCTCGTCAAGCGATCCTCTACGCCCTGGATTACGCCAAGATCTGCGATACCGGCATGGCCAGCCTCGCCACCCCGGCCACCTGTTTCGTCCAGCAGGAGCACCCGGCTTACAAGGAGGCCTCGACGGTTTACAGCTACGATGCGCAGAAGGCCAAGTCCCTCCTGGCCGAGGCCGGCATTACCAGTCTCAATGTGCTGTGCACCGACCACGGCTGGTTCTCCGCGGTCCGCCCGATCATTAAGGAGAACCTCGAGGCCCTAGGGGTGACGATCACCTACAACGAGAAGAAGTCCTCGGACGCCTACAAGTACATTGACACCCCCGAAGGGCCCTGGGATGTCCTTGTGGCCCCCGGTGATCCCTCGGTCTTCGGCAATGACGCCGACCTGCTGCTGCGTTGGTGGTACAGCGCGGACCTGTGGACCGACACCCGCATGCACTGGAAGGGCACGGAGGCCTACACGACTATCCAGGCCGCGCTCGAGGAGGGGGTGCAACTGGAGGGCGACGCGCAGATCACCAAGTGGCAGGAGATCTTCAACTCCCTGTCGGACAACCCGCCCCTCTACCCGCTTTTCCACCGCAAGACCCCGACGGCCTACAACTCTGAGACCCTGCAGAACTTCAAGCCGATCGCACTGACCGGGCTGTCCTTCGTGGACGTCAGCTCGTCGAAGTCCTGAGATTCGTGGCCCCACGATGCCGGGTGCCGTGTCCATGGCGCCCGGCATCGCCGCCCATCGGCTGGTTGGGCGCGCCCCGGACCGTCTTTCAACCGTCTTTCAATGGGGCGACGCGGGTCTCCTATGGGTCATCACAAACCGACTTGCCATCAGACATCAGACGTCCGACAATTAAAGAGCGGTTGGCAGCGAAGCCGACCGACCCCTCCCACCGGCCGCCCCAGCTGGCGGCCGGGTGCTCAAGCAAAGGAACATCTCAGTGTCCAACCTCCTCCGCCTGATCGGGCGCCGCCTCGTGGCGCTGCCGGTCATGGTGCTGGGCGTGACGCTGCTCGTCTTCGTCGTCATGTCGTTCTCCACCGCGGATCCCGCGGTCCTCGCACTCGGAGAATCGGCCACGCCGGAGGCCCTCGAGCAGTATCGCGAGGCCCACCACCTCAATGACCCGCTGCTCACGCGGTTCTGGGACTATCTCGTCGGTCTGGCCCACGGCGACCTCGGTACGTCCTTCACCGGCGTGAGGATCTCCGACATGGTGTCGACCGCCTTCCCGATCACCCTCCAGCTGACATTCATCGGAATCCTCGTAGCAGTCGTGGCCGCCACCGTCCTGGGTGTCGTCGCCGCCCTCTACCGGGACAGGATGCCGGACCAGGTCATCCGCGTCATCTCCGTCCTGTGCCTGGCCACCCCCTCGTTCTGGCTGGCGCTCCTGCTCATCCAGTGGTTCGGCGACATCCCCGGTGCGACGGGCGCCTTCCCCTCGCTGGTGACCAGGTGGGTTCCCTTCAGCGACGACCCGGCGGCCTACGCGCGTCAGATCTTCCTGCCGGCTCTTGCCATCGCCGTGCCGAACACCGGGACGCTGACCCGTGTGGTGCGCACGGCCATGGTCGAGGAGCTCGACCGCGACTACGTGCGCACGGCCATCGGCGCCGGCATCCCCAAGCGGGTCGTCGTGGCCCGCAACGTGCTGCGCAACGCCCTCATCACTCCGCTGACCGTGCTCGGCCTGCGCCTGGGCTACGCCATGGGCGGGGCGGTCGTCATCGAGATGATCTTCAACATCCAGGGCATGGGGCAGCTCATCTTCCAGGGCGTCACCCGCAACGACGTCAATATCGTCCAGGGCGTGTCCATCACCGTGGCGCTGGCATTCATCATTATCAACATCGTCGTTGACATGCTCTACGTGCTGGTCAACCCGAGGATCAGGAGCGTCTGATGCTGCACAGCCGCACACTCGACAAGGTCTCCAGGCCCGGAATGCGCTTCCAGGGCTGGAGGAACCTGCCCATCGGCAGCAAGATCGCCGTCGTCGTCCTGCTCGTGATCGTCGCCATGGCGGTCTTCGCCCCGATCGTGGCTCCCTACGACCCCGGCGCCACCGGCCTGGCGACCGCGGAGACGACCGTCCACGTGCAGGGCGGCCCGGACATCGTCACCTACGACCCCGCCGTGCGCCCCTCGCCGGACCACCTCTTCGGGACCGACAAGCCCAGCCGCGACATCTTCTCCCGCGCCGTCTACGGCGCCAGGGTCTCACTCGTCGTCGGCCTGAGCGCCACGGGCATCGCCCTGGCCCTGGCCTCCGTCCTCGGAGCCATCGCCGCCACCAGCCGCAAGTGGATCGGCGAGCTCGTCATGCGCGTTCTCGACGTCCTGATGTCCTTCCCCGGCATCGCCCTGGCCGCCGTCCTGGTCCTGGCCATGTCCTCCCGCCTGCCGATCGTGCCCGTCATCATCCTGGCGACCGCCGTCGTCTACACCCCGCAGCTCACGCGCGTGGTCCGTGCGAACATCCTGGCCCAGTTCGGTGAGGACTACGTCGCCGCCTCCAAGGTCATGGGCGCGCGAGTGCCCTGGATCCTGGCCAAGCACGTGGTGCGCAACTGCATCGCCCCGATCATGGTCTACGCCACGGTGCTCGTGGCCGACGCGATCGTCTTCGAGGCCTCGCTGTCCTTCATCGGCGCCGGCATCACGTCGGTCAACACCCCCACCTGGGGCAACATGCTCTCCGAGGGCAAGGAGCTCCTGCTGTCGGGCCACTGGTGGCCGACCTTCTTCCCCGGCCTGATGATCCTCATCACGACCCTGTGCCTCAATGTGCTGGCCGAGGGGCTGACCGACGCCATGGCCTCCCCGCGCATCCGCGCCCGCGTCGACGTCGAGGCCGACGAGGAGGCCATGAGCACCGAGAAGGCGTGGGACGACGCGGACTCGGCCGTGCGCGACAACGCCGACGACGCCGACTCCGCGATCCCCGGGGGCCAGAAGAGCGCGCTGACCGGCCTGATCGAGCCGGCCGCCGAGGAGGTCCCGCTGGTCGAGCGCCTGGCCGCCCTGCGCGCCGCCGAGCTCGCCCGGGACGACCGGCTCGTCTACGCCGATGCGCAGGCCGAGCCCGTCCTGGAGGTCAGGAACCTGTCCATCGCCTTCCCGGTCCAGCACGGCGACGTCAACATCGTCGACAACGTCTCCTTCTCGGTGCGTCCGGGCGAGACCATGGGCCTGGTGGGAGAGTCCGGCTGCGGCAAGTCGATCACCTCCATGGCCGTCATGGGGCTGCTGCCCCCGACGGCGCGCATCACCGG
>ERZ772964.1050-NODE-1050-length-10324-cov-47.565_pt1 | contig 10324 bp, 6 predicted proteins | sample MGYA00580675_ERZ772964 | MGnify/ENA primary metagenome ERZ772964 (study PRJEB29015, sample SAMEA2737941) | human oral metagenome | biome: human oral; feature: human-associated habitat; material: dental | place: China | collected 2139 ...
TCACGTCAACGCTCGGCCGCTGCGTCGCCAGCACCAGATGAATACCAACCGCACGAGCCTTCTGAGCCAACCGCACGATTAGCGCCTCAACATCACGCTTAGCAATCATCATCAAATCCGCCATTTCGTCCACCACGATCACGATGTACGGCATCGAACCGTCCTCGTGTTGCTGGACATTACCGTTTTCATCAGCGATAGCAATCTTTTTAGCGCGCGACTGCAACTTTTTATTATAATCTCGAATATTGCGAATTTTTTCTGCCGCCAGCAATTTATATCGCCGTTCCATCTCATTAACCGCCCACTTCAGTGCCGAAATCGTCTTTTCCGGTTCGGTAATAACAGGGGTAAGCAGATGTGGAATGTCCTCATACGGCGCCATTTCTACTTGCTTCGGGTCAACCAAAATCAGTTTCATGTCGCTTGGGCTATTACGGTAAAGCAAACTAGACAGCAGCGTGTTAATCATCACTGACTTACCAGAACCGGTCTGTCCAGCGATCAACAAGTGCGGCATCTTTCCCAGCTCGCCGACCACCACCTTTCCGGAGATATCCTTACCAATCGCAAAGCTAAGCTGTTCGCGGGCAGATTTCCATTGTTTGGAGTTGAGTGTGCCGTATAGGCGCACGTCAGCCGCTTTACGATTTGGCACCTCTATACCCACCGCTTTTTGTCCAGGAATCGGCGCTTCAATTCTTAGGCTTTGCGCTGCCAAGTTAAGCGCAATATTCGTCTCCAGCGCCGTAATTCGCGTTAACTTCACGCCGCTTGGCGGTCTTAAGGTGTACTGCGTCACTTTTGGCCCGACATTAATATCGCCCATTTCCGCATCAATATTAAACTCCGACAGCGTATCGTGAATAATTTGCGCGTTTTGGCGCGTATCGCCGGCATCGGCCCCGCTTTCGTTCCTCTCCAACAATTCCAAACTTGGCGGCTGCCAGTTTGGATCCCGAGTTGCCACCAAAGCAGTTTGCTCTTCCGTCTTTTCCGGGTGCGGCAGTTGCTTTTTACTACTTTTTAGTAAACTTTTCTTCTCTTTCGCAGTGTCAATAATCGGTACGCCAGCATTCAACTTAATATCGCCCAATTTATCGCCAGAGTCGCGCTTTGCCGCCTGTTTCATCACCGAGCGGTTCTTATCGTCTTCAGATCTGTCGGTTTTTATCATTTCCCAAACTCTACTGAATACCGTAAATGGCGACGTTTGAGTAATAAACAGTACGGTAATAAAAATCAAGACTAAATAAATTATAGCTGCAATTGCCGAATCAACCATTTGTAGAACGCCCATATTAATTGAATCGCCGACGAAACCGCCAGACTCTGGGCGCGATGCGGTTTTTAGCAAGCCGAACAAGCCAGAAAACCAAACAATCTCCAAAACCGCCGCAAACTTAACAGCTAGCGGCAGCTGATTGCCCTCCGCTCGAAAGGTTTCCACTGCCAAATAGATTAGCAAAATCGGCAAAGCATACATCGTATAGCCAACAGCCTGCAGCGACACTGTATCAATCCATTTAAGTACCGGACCGCCAACACCAAACCACGCCACTACCAGCAGCAAAGAAAACAAAATCAGCAACACCGCGCCGACTTGCGACCAAAAACCCGCCGGCAAGCTGTGCTGCGGTTTGGCAGGAGCTGCCTTTTTAGCTGCCTTTCGTTTCTTTGCCATACTTATTTATTATACACGTTAATATGCCCGCACGTCATGTCGCTCCCGAGCCTTCGTATCATTCGCCTCGGTGTCTGGCACCTGGCGACGCGGGAAGCGGCGGCGCGGCATAGTTGGCAGAGTCATTTTTGGCTCTTCCGCTGAAGCGGTGGCAGATTTTTTACCGCGTACTGGTGTCTTTGTAGTAGAGCTACTCGAAGCAGTAGCTGATTTTACCGTCTTCAAACCGCCAACCTCATTAATCACCGGGATAACAATCGGCGTCCGCCTGGTCTGGTCATATAATATATGGGTAATTTCATCCTTAATTTCTTTCTTCACCACATCAAGATCATATTTACCAGCAAAACTGCGCGCTGCCTTCTGTTTCAAGTACTGGCGAATCATATTCATCAATTCCTCGGAATCGCGCAGGTAAATGAAACCGCGGGAAATGATATCCGGACTGGTCAGTAACCGACCTGTACCGCGCTGTACAGTCAGCACCACCACGAACATGCCCTCCTGAGACATATGAATGCGATCTTTTAGTACCACCTCAGAGACGATAGCACCGGTATCGTCATACATCACACCGCCAGCCTGAATCCGACCGGCTTTCTTAGCTTGCCGTTCAACGTCAATTTCAATAATATCGCCAGCGTCGCACACAAAGATGTTCTTTCGTGGAATACCGCACTCTTTTTCTGCCAGCCGAGCATTATAGACCAGCATATGGAATTCGCCGTGAATTGGCATATAATATGTCGGATTCAAGGCGTTAATCAACTTGACGTGGTCATCATAATAACCATGTCCCGACAAGTGCAACGGCCCAATCCCCGTCAAGTGCGTCTTGCCGTTCTGAATCACATCAGAGCCTTCACGCATCAAGCCATCCACCGTTCGCACCACGTTTTTCTCATTGCCCGGAATCGGATTGGAACTAAACACCACTACGTCAGAGCCTTTAATCTTCATGTATTTATGCGCGCCAGTCGCCATACGGCTCAGCACGGCATTAAACTCACCCTGCGAACCAGTACAAACCACAGTAATCTGGCTATCCGGCAGCTTGATGATATCCTCCATTTTCATGACAGTGTCTTTCGGAATCTTAATGGTTCCTGAGCGCAGCGCCACTTCCAAGTTCTGAATCATCGAAAAGCCAGCAAATGCTACCTTGCGTCCATGCTTATGCGCTTCTTCCAAAATCAATTGCAAGCGGTGCACCTGTGATGAGAAACAGCTTAAAATCACACGGCTGTTACTGAATTTATCCATAACCTGGCCGATGGAATATTGAATATCAAACTCAGTGTGAGTATGCGTACCGGCCGATTCACAGTTGGTCGATTCGTTCATGAACATCAACACGCCCTCTTTGGCGGCGATTTCTGTCATACGCTCAAGATCAAACTTCTGACCGTCAACCGGACTCTCCTCAAATCGCCAGTCACCAGAGTCAATCACCACACCCAGCGGCGTCCGAATAATCACCGCCGTTGAATCTGGAATCGAGTGATTTACCCGCACCAATTCCACCGAGAAATGCTTCGACACCTGAACGATTTCGTGGCTCAATGGATCCATCACCCGAAAGTCCGGCTGAAAATCGGTGTCGGCATCAGCCATCGACTTGTCCAGCATGCCAATTGTAAATTTCGACGCATAGACTGGCGCCGGGATCCGGTGAATAAAGTGCCGGAAAGAACCAATGTGGTCAAGATGCCCGTGCGTGAACACATGCGCCTTGATTTTATGCTTATTTTCCTCGAGCCAGGTAATATCCGGTGTAATGTAATTAATACCTGGATAATCGCTACCCGGAAACAGGAATCCCATATCTACGACGATAATCTCGTCGTCATACTCAATGGCGTTCATGTTTTTACCGATGCCCATTTCGCCGACACCGCCGATTGGGATAATCCTCAACTTCGGTTTGCCGCCGCGAGTGCGTTTTGGCTGCATTTTAGCGCTAAATTGTTCGCCGCCATAACCATTATAGACAGACTTATTGACCGGAATATCAATCACGTGCTGCGACGCCCTGAGATTAACATTCTCGCTCGTCCGCCGCTGCGCACGAAACACCTCGCCCTTGCGAGTGGTGGTGCTATTTAATACTGCATTATTACTCTTTTTTGATTGTGGACGCTTTTTAGCATCGTCCTTCTGCGGTGTTGCCAGTCGCCGCTGACCCATATTGTTATACTCCTTTTTTATTACAATAATCTAAAAACCAGGTAGAGAGGTGTTATTTTACTCGCTAGAAATCCCTCTCGTTAGTAGCTTTATTTTAGCAAACTGCCCGTATTTTGTCAAAAATAACCCTGCGCCAACTAAAATGCCAGCGCCATTTTTTCAGCGACACTGGCATTTCTTAAAAATCTCAAAGAGAATTAATCATCGCCATCTACCGAAGTGTGAGCGAATTTACGCTTGCCACGGTAGATAAAGAAACCGATCGTCAACAGGTTAGCCGCCAGCAAGAATCCAGCTAGCACCCACATGCTATCGCTATAGAACGAACTGCCTAAGCCTCCCGAAATAGCCTGACGCAGCGCCCGGATAGAATAAGTCATCGGCACCAGCGGATTAACCGCCTGGAAGAAGCTGTTGGCTGTTTGAATCGGGAACGTTCCCTCGCTCGATCCCAGCTGCAACACCAATAGCACCATCGCCAAGAAGCGCCCTGGATTATCCAGCACAATTACCAGAAGCGATACGATTGACATATAGACAAACGACGTCAAATAAATCGCCCCGATGAAATTCACCGGATGATCTGGCACTAGACCCAGGCAGTAAACCATAACCAGCATCAAGATTGTTGCCTGAACGAAAGCCGCCACGCCAGTAACCGAAGCTTTGGCCAGCCACCAGCGAAAAGCGTTTTCTTGCTCGGCAAAAGTTTTGCGGATTGGATAAATAATATTCAGAGCAATCGCCCCGACAAACAAGCTCAGCGACAACACGTACGGCGCCAGCGCGTAGCCGTAATTTGGCACGTCGCCCCGCTTGGTCGTTTCCGACTTCACCGGATTCGCCATCTGCTGCTGGGTGGCTGCGCCAGTTGGTTGAATTTTGAGTTGCCGGGAAGCGTCTGCTAGCTTCGTAGCCAGAGTATCCGCGCCGCCCGCCAATTGCGACGCGCCATTTGTTAATACACCAGAGCGACTATCTAACAGCCGCGCGCCGTTTGCTAGCTGTTGGCTGCCAGTTTGCACCTGTGCCAGACCGTTTGTTAGCGATGATGAGCCAGCCAGCAATTGGTTATTCGCTGCTCTGACGCTGTTATAACCATTAAGAGCAGCAGTTGCCTTTGGCGCCAGCTGGTTAACGCCGTTGTTCAGCGTAGAAACACCGGTTTGCAATTGCGCTTGCTGCGTTGACAGACTTTGAGTAAGTATCTGCAAATCTTTAAGCAGCGCAGCTGCTTGAACGCTAATCGTTTGCGTTTTACTAAGCGCCTGGGAAAGCTGGCTAATTTGCGGCAAAGTTATGGTTGTCGAACCGCCAGAAGCTACCGCCTGGCTGCCCAAATCTTTCAACACAACACCTGCTGCTGATAAATCAGCTAAAGACGTTTGCATAGTTTGCGCCAGATCTCGTGCTTCACTCTGCACTTTGCTCTGCTGATTAACAAGCGTCGGCGATGGATTATACACGCTGGTATTTAATTGATTAAGGCCTGCCTGCAACTGTTTCATGCCGTTTGTTAACTGCGCAACTTGCGATTCGCTTGGCAAACCGTTCGATAACTGCCCCAAACCTGCCTGTAATTGGCGTGATCCATCACCGAGCCGCGCTAAACCATTAGCCATCGCCCGCTGATTTACCGCCAACTGTTTAACACCGCCAGTGTAAGTTTGTGCACCCGCTTGCAGCTGCGTCAAACCGCCGCGCAAAGTAGCTGCGCCGCCCGCCGCTGTTTCCAGACCATCGCCGAGCTTACTGATATTTTCCAACGCACCTTTAGCGTACGCCTGAGTAATTTGCTCGGCCACCGACGTTTTGACTTTCTCGGCCGCTTGATTGCTGACCAGCGAACCGATATAGTTCTTGGCTGGCGTGGTCGTGTAGCGGATCACCGCCTGCTGCGGTTGAGTAGCAGTAATTGACGCCGCTTTTGCCGAAAAATCCGCCGGAACAGTCACCACCGCATAGAAATGTCCGCTGCTTACGCCGCTATCAGCTTGCTGTTTATTTACAAATTCCCAGCCCAAATCATGATTACTTTTGAGTTTTTGCTCGACCGATTGCCCGATATTGACCGTTTGACCGTTCAGATGCGCGCCTTTGTCCTCATTGACAAATGCCACCGGCAGATTTTTCACCTGCCCATATGGATCCCAAATTGAGCCCAAGAAAAAACCGCTGTACATAATCGGAATAAACGAAATAACCGCCATCGACAGCAGTAATATTTTATTCTTGCAGAGGTGCTGCCACTCAGCCTGCACCATATTAACGCGGCGTCTGCTTGACAGCCGCTTTATTTTTTCAACCATGCATTACCTCCTTGACAACGTCTTCTAACGTTACCGTCTTTAGATATTCGCTCCACTTCTCTTGCGCCTCGGAAAAGACTTTTTCAATCATATTCATGCCAATTTCCACCTGGCGAGGCCGCGACGCAAACACTCTTTCGACAATTCCTTGAGGCTGAAAAAACGGCGCTTCGCCCTCGATCGCCAGCACCACATCATGCAGCGTCACTTGGCCCATTTCCCGCGCCAAAATGAAACCGCCGCCAGCGCCCTGCGTCGAAGTAATCAACCGCGCTACCACCAGCTTGCGGCTAATTTTCTTCAGGTACGTCGGCGATACTGCCATCTTTTCTGCCAAAGCATCATTGGTTATCGGCGCTTTTCGCTGCGGATCAGCTAAAATTGCCATAATACAGCAGGCTTGTTCGACAGCTCCCGATAGTTTCATATTAGTCCTTCCGTAAATTAGATATAGTGGATATCGATTATCCACTATACTACGGTTGCTTAATTTTGGCAAGAGTTTAATAAACGAATTGGAAATAAGCCCTGACTTTTGAGCAGATATCTATAGGTTGCCAGTGTGACAATCTTACGATTCAGGATTATTCTGCTGCACAAACGCCGCCGCCCGCATAAAATCATCAATTAGCGTCTGGCGCATACCGCCATTATACAGCGCTGCTGCCGGATGATACAGCGGGATCACCACGAATTCCAGCTCGTGCAAACGCACCCTCCGCGGCCGTCCGTGGTCCTGGCTAATCCTTAATCCAGGGATAAAACCGCCGCCGCTGTGCCGCCCCAACGTTAACACCGCTTTTGGCTGAATAATTTCCAATTGCCGCATTAAATACGGCCAAAACTGGCGCTTTTCCTCCGGCAGCGGGTCGCGGTTATTCGGCGGCCGATACTTCACAATGTTGGTAATATAAACATCTGAGCGCCGCAAATCAGCTGCCGCCAGCATCTCGTCGAGGAATTTCCCCGCTGCGCCAACGAATGGTTTACCTTGTAAATCTTCATTCTTGCCTGGTGCTTCGCCGATAAATACGATATCAGCATCAGCATTGCCATCGCCCATCACCAGCTGCGTCGCTTGAGCCGCCAATTCCGAACAAACCCCAGCTTCGACAATTTCCGCCGCTAATGCGTCTAATTCAGCTTGCTTATCCATAGCTCAATAAAAGCCGCCCCTAATTGAAGCGAGGCGGCCATGTTTTCCTTTTACGAATCTTTACCTTTATGTGACAACTCTTCAATCAAATCGTTTACCTCATTCTTGATCTGCGCCTCATCAGTCCGCTTGTCGACCGAATTGGTCCATTTTTTATGCGCCGCTTCAAACCTATCGGCAGCATCCATGTATTTATCGTAGGCATTTGAATCGTAGGAGTAGCTGCTTGAACTTTTAGTATTCGCATAATCTCTTACTGCTCTCAAATAACTTGCCGCTTCTGTCATCATTTGCTTCGTATCGGTATCGCTGATAGAGATATTCTCAATGTCAGTGATCATTCTATTGATATCTGAAACCGTTGAATAGCTATCAATCTGTAACACCTTAAAATATGTCGGCAACACTTTTTCGCTCAGTTCAATTGAAAAATCAATCATTTTATTGAACTTATCACGCTTGGCGTTTAATTTATCCCATTTTTCTTTTACCTTTTTATCACCGGTAATCGCTTTCATCTTGCTAAGTTTGTCAAATTTTTCATCCAGCGTCTGTTTTGATTTTTTCAGCGAATCGACAGCACTCGAATTGCTTGTTCCTTTTCCGCTCGACGAAAACAAAGCATATATTTTGTCCGAAATATCTGAGTAGGCGGGGTGTGCTTCATCCAGCACTTTCTGCGCTTCCATATAATCATTTTCTGATGGACCAGAGAACATAATTAAGGACACGACTATCGCTACGATAATCAGAATAAGTCCAACAACTCCGCCGATAATCCCCCATAATAGACCTTTATTCACTCCTTTTGGTGGCATTTGATATGGCGGCATTGGCTGCTGCATCATTGGCTGCATTGGTGCTTGACCAGGCATCGGCGGCTGACCGCCAGGAGGCATCGGTTGCGGCGGCGTCAATTGCTGCTGCGGTTGCCCATACTGTTGAGGTGGAGTTGGCGGACCTTGCGGTGGCGCCGGCTGATATGGCATTTGAGGCGGTTGCGGTTGTTCGTTCATGAATTCTCCTTTTTTCTTTTTTATACCAAAAGTATACCAAAAAACGCCCCGTCTGGCGAGGCGTTTTTAATGATTATGCTAAATGACTATTACTATTTATTAGCTTTTTCCTCTAAGATATTCTTAAATTCTTTATATGAGTCGTCCAACGCTTTCATATCAGTACTTTTTGACATGGATGAAATAAGCGATGATGTGCTTGGGTACTTCGGGTATGTCGGATAAGCCGATGAAGTATCCTTGCTGCTAAATCTCTTCGCTACGTCTACATAATACTTCTTCAGTGCCGAGTAATATTCTGACATGCTCTTAGCAAATTCTGACACCTTTGAGTTGCTGGATTTTTCCATATCCTTCAGCGTTTTAGTACAGTCTTTCGTTTTTTCATCAAATTCTTTTGCTACCTCATCGCCAGTTTTTGTTGTATAGCTCACGCTTACATAAGCTTTACACACTTTTGCATACCTTCTGTAGGAACTTATACTTTCAGCAGACTCTACTAGCTGTTTCTTACTCTTATTCCATTCGTCAATGTACTTATCATAGGCAGTTTTTAACTCTTTATCTTTAAGAGCTTTGTGTGAATCAATTTTTTTATGGTACTCGTCAACTTTTTCTATAGTCTTATCAAGGTTCTTTTTATAATTATCAGGGTCTGAACCCGTACCGCCAGAAACAGCTGACCGATCAAAGCCGTTAATCATCGACACCAAATCTTTATAATCTTCCTTGCTTGGACCGCTTAAAAAGATGACCGCTAAAACTACCGCCACAACCACGACCACCAAACCGATTGATCCGCCGATGATACCCCACAATGCGCCTTTGCTTAGTTTCTTCTTTGGCAGCATTTGATACGGCGGCATACCAGGCTGCGCTGGTGCTTGATTAGGCGCCGGTGGCTGAGGGCCAGACATTGGCTGCGGCGCTGGCTGAACTGGTGCTTGTTTCTGCTGGTTATTACTATTATCCATACTCCTCCTCGTTAACTTCTTCTAGTATATCATTTACAGCCCGATCATCGTCAAGTTAATCTTACCGCGCTCATCAATGCCGGTGATTTTTACGCGAACGGTTTGTCCTTCCTTGACCACATCAGTCACCTTAGCCACGCGGTGATCGGCCAGCTTCGAGATATGCACCATCCCGTCAATTCCCGGCAGAATGTTCACGAACGCGCCGAAATCCTTGATGCTGACGACTTTACCTTCGTAGATTTTGCCGACTTCTGGCTCTTCGACCAGGCTTTTAATCCAGGCAAGCGCCTTCTCAATTGATTCGCCGTTCGGACTGGCGATGGTAATCAGGCCGTCTTCCTTGATATCAACCTCAGCGCCAGTCTCACTGGTAATCTTGTTAATCACCTCGCCGCCCTTGCCGATGACCGCGCCGATTTTATCTGGATCAATCTTTAGCTTTTCAATCCGCGGTGCGTACGGGCTAAGTGCTTCGCGCGGCGCTGGCAGCACACTCAGCATATGCTGCAAAATATGTGCCCGACCAGCCTTACTCTGTTCAATCACTTGGCGCAGCACTGTCACCGGCAAACCATGCACTTTCATATCCATCTGCAGCGCCGTGATACCCTTGGCTGTACCGGTCACCTTGAAATCCATATCACCGGCAAAATCCTCAGCATCGGCAATGTCGCTCAACACGTACGGTGTATCACCATCCATCATCAAGCCCATGGCAATACCGCTAACTGGCGCCGAGAGAGGCACGCCAGCATCCATCAGCGCCAGACAACTCGAACAGGTCGCTGCCATCGACGTCGAACCGTTCTGGCTCATAATTTCAGTGACGCTACGAATAGCGTATGGGAAGTCTTCTTCACTCGGCAGCACTGGCGTCAAGGCACGCTCTGCCAAGTAGCCATGGCCAATCTCGCGCCGCCCCGGGCTACCCATCCGCTTGACCTCGCCAACCGTATAGCCCGGCGCATTGTAATGATGCATATAGCGCCGCTCGC
>ERZ772964.1051-NODE-1051-length-10321-cov-115.675_pt1 | contig 10321 bp, 8 predicted proteins | sample MGYA00580675_ERZ772964 | MGnify/ENA primary metagenome ERZ772964 (study PRJEB29015, sample SAMEA2737941) | human oral metagenome | biome: human oral; feature: human-associated habitat; material: dental | place: China | collected 2139 ...
GTACCCCCTCAGGGACTCGAACCCTGGACACCCTGATTAAGAGTCAGGTGCTCTGACCAGCTGAGCTAAGGAGGCTCGTCGAACTGCATGCGCCCGACGACGGAGGATTACTTTACTTCTCGACGGCGGGGCTGTCCAATCCCTGAGGCGCCGAATCGTCCTATTGTGTGGGAAGTCTCAGGGACGGCGGCGTCCTTCGGGTGCGAGCTCGGTCGCGAGGCGGTCGGTGGCGGTGACGAGTGCGGACAGGGTCTCCGGCTCGGCGAAGGAGTGCCCCGACGCCGGCGAGATGTGCAGCTCGGCCTCCGGCCAGGCCCGGTGCAGGGCCCAGGCCGTCCCGATGGGGCAGCACATGTCGTAGCGGCCCTGGACGATCACCCCGGGGATGCCTCGGTCGGCCAGCACGCGGGCGCCGTCGAGGAGCTGGCCCTCCTCGAGCCACCCGCGGTGGACGAAGAAGTGGTTCTCGATGCGGGCGAAGGCGACCGCGAAGGCCGGGTCCTGAACCTCGTCGATGTGGGCCTGGTCGCGCAGGAGCGTGGAGGTCGCCGCCTCCCAGGTCGTCCAGGCGACGGCCGCCGGACCGTGGACGGCGGGGTCGGGGTCGGCGAGCAGCTCGCGGTAGCGCTCGATGTAACCGCCCGGACCCACCTCCGGGCCGGCGGCGGCGACGTAGCGCTCCCACTCGTCGGGCCAGATCATGTCGGCGCCGCCCGCCTCGTAGTACCAGTCGAGCTCGCGCCTGCGCAGGGTGAACACGCCGCGCAGCACCAGGGCGAGCACCCGCTCCGGGTGCCTCTGGGCGTAGGCGAGCCCCAGGGTGGCTCCCCACGACCCGCCGAAGACGAGCCAGCGCTCGACCCCCAGGTGCTCTCGCAGCGCCTCCATGTCCGCCACCAGGTGCCAGGTCGTGTTCGTCGACAGGTCGGCGTCCGGCTCCCAGGCGTGAGGCAGGGAGCGCCCGCACCCGCGCTGGTCGAACAGGATGATGCGGTAGCGCTCGGGGTCGAAGACCCGTCGGTAGTCCGCCGAGCAGCCCGCGCCTGGCCCGCCGTGGACGAAGACCGCCGGTACCCCCTCAGGGTTGCCGCAGGTCTCCCAGTGCACCCGCTGGCCGTCGCCGACGTCGAGCAGGCCCGAGGCCGTCGGCTCGATCGGCGGGTAGAAGCCGCGCAGCGATGGTTCGGGCGGGGACGTGGGCGTGGGGGATCCCGAGGATCCGGTCGTGTCTGCCATGGGGGCATTGTGGCACCGGATAGCGCGGCCTCTGGTCGAGAAGCGCGGGTCGGACGGGAGCGGGCGTCGTGGCGCGACCGATTCACGCCGGTGGGATCGGCCGCGGTACGGTGGGATCCGTGACCACCCCCATCGTGACGCTCGCGACCTGCGCAGACTACCCCACGCTCGACGACGATGACCGCGGGCTTCCCGACGCCCTGCGGGAGCGGGGCATCGAGCCGCGGGTGGCCGTGTGGAGCGACCCTTCCGTCAGCTGGGACGACGCCGGTGTCGTCGTGCTGCGCTCGGTGCGCGACTACGCCAAGAAGCGCAACTACGCCAAGTTCCTGTCCTGGTCCCGGTCGGTGCCGCGTCTGGCCAACCACCCCGACGTCGTGGAGTGGAACTCCGACAAGCACTACCTGTTCCGCCTTGCCGAGCTCGGGGTGCCCATGATCCCGACCATCTGGCTCGAGCCGAGTGCCGGCTACTCCAAGCACCAGGTCCACACGCGCTTCCCGGCGCACGGCGACTTCGTCGTCAAGCCCGCCGTCTCCTCCGGCGGGCGGGGGACCGGCCGCTACACCGCGACGGACGCGCGGTCGCGCGCCGAGGCGATCAACGACACCATGCACCATCTTGGGCGCGGTCGGTCGGTCATGGTCCAGCGCTACCTGGAGGAGGTCGACCGCAAGGGCGAGTTCTCCCTGGTGTACTTCAACGGCGTCCTGTCCCACGCGGTGGAGAAGGCGCCCATGCTCCACCCGTCCTTCCGCTCCGTCGACGAGGTGCACGAGGAGATCGTCACCGCCCGGGAGCCCGGCGAGCAGGAGTGGCTGTGGGGCGAGCGGGTGCGCAAGGCCATCCACGGCCTGATCAAGGAGCGCTCCGGCCGCGACATCCAGCTCCTGTTCAACCGCGTCGACGTCGTCGCGGACGGTCAGGGGGGCTTCTACCTGATGGAGGTCTCGCTCATCGATGCCGGCCTCTACCTCGGCTCCGCGCCGGACGCCCTGGACAACTTCGCCGACGCCATCGCCCAGCGCGTCTTCTGGTGAGCCGCCCGGGGCGCGATGACGCCATCGCGCCACGTACGTGCTCACCATTGATCAGGCGCACAGCCGTCGCTCCCCGGACAGGGTCCCCGAGCTGCTCTCGCGATTGCCGATGTCGGCGTCTTAGCGCCTTTTGAGCGCACCGTGGGGGATGAGGGCAGGCGTGCCCGCTGATGCGGCGGTAGCGCCGGCGGCCATACGCATCGCCCTGGCTGAGGGCGGCTGGCACGTCGGCCTGGGCGCCGGCGCGGGCGTCCTCGGAGCGGACGGCACGTCCCGCAGTGGATCGGGGCTGGCCTTTCTGGCGGCCCGGGAGGCTGTCGAGGCGGCCAAGTGCACACGCACCTCGGCGGCCGTGCGGGCGGCGCACGCGCCTGGGAAGGCCGCGCTGCGCAGGCTCTCGAGGGGCTCCCCCCGCAGGATGAGGGCGTCGGGCGCGCCGTGGTGTAGACAGTCCCCATGCGCACACTGCTCAACCTCATCTGGGTGATCCTCGGCGGCTTCTGGCTCTGGCTGGGGTACGTGTTCTTCGGCCTCGTCGCCTGCATCTTCATCGTCACCATCCCGGCGGGGGTCGCCTCCTTCCGCATCGCCGGCTACGCCCTGTGGCCCTTCGGGCGCACCGTCGTCGCCAAGCCCGGGGCGGGCGCCATGAGTTGTCTGAGCAACGTGGTCTGGTTCCTCATCGCCGGCATCTGGCTAGCGGTCGGTCACCTGACGACGGCGGCCGCGCAGGCCGTCACCATTGTCGGGATCCCGCTGGCGGTCGCCAATGTCAAGATGATCCCCGTGACCTGCTTCCCCTTCGGCAAGGAGATCGTCCCGGGCGACGGCATTCTGTGAGTCGGCCCGGGCCGCGCGGCGGCCCCGCACGGGCTCCGGCCCGTCAGGCGGTCAGCGGCGCGAACGCGGCGCCCGTGACCGCCGCGAGGCGGTCCGGGGCGAGCGCCACGCTCATGCCGCGCCTTCCGCCGGAGACCAGCACGCGGTCGAGCGCCTCGGCCGAGTCGTCGATGACCGTCGGCAGGAGCCTCTTCTGCCCGAGCGGCGAGATGCCGCCGACGACGTAGCCGGTGATCCGCTCGGCGGCGGACGGCTCGATGAGGGCCGCCCGCTTCATCCCCAGCGCGTGCGCGGCCGCCTTGAGGTCCAGGCGGCGGTCGGCGGGGATGACGCACACGCCGACGTCGCGGCCCTCGCCCACCAGCAGCGTCTTGAGCACGACGGCGGGGTCCTCGCCGAGCGCCCGGACCGCCTCGAGCCCGAAGCCGAGCCCGGAGCGCTCGTCGTGAGCGTAGGTCACCGTCTCGTAGGGCACGCCGGTCTCCTCGAGCGCCCTGATCGCCGGAGTCGCCCCCGCGTGCGCGTGCCTGCTCCTGGTCTTCCTGCTCATGCCGGCGACCCTACTCGCGCCGGGGAGAGGCTGGCGGCCCCGACCGGCGGGGCGGACCCTTCAGGGGTGTTGGCCATGAGCGGGAGGCTATCGATGCCCGGTGCGGGCTTCGGCTAGCGTGTCCGCCATGCGAACTCATTCGACTGGAGCCGGTTCCTCGCACGACCAGACCGGCCTGTCCGAGCTGCTGGCACGCGGCATTGTCGTCCTGGACGGCGCCATGGGGACCGAGCTCGACGCCCGGGGTGTCGGCACGGCCCAGGAGCTGTGGTCCGCCCTCGCCCTGACTGAGGCGCCCGAGGCCGTCACCGCCGTTCACACGGATTACCTCTTCGCCGGCGCCCGGGTCATCTGCACGAACTCCTACCAGGCCACCGTCCCGGCTCTCATGCGCACCGGGCGCACCGAGGCGGAGGCCCGCGCCGTCATCGCAACCTCTGCACGCCTGGCCCTCGACGCCCGCGACCTGCACATGGGCGCCCACCCGCAGGAGGCCGTGCTGGTGGCGGGCAGCCTCGGCCCCTACGGCGCCTACCTCGCGGACGGGGCCGAGTACACCGGCGCCTACACCACCAGTGAGAGCGACTTCGAGGCGGTCCACATCCCGCGTATTGAGGCGCTGGCCGAGGAGGGGCTGCGGCTCTTCGCGGTTGAGACCCAGCCGCGCCTGGACGAGGCCCGCTGGCTCGTCGCGCGACTCCGGCGGGCCGTCCCCGACGCCGAGTGCTGGGTCTCCTTCCAGGTCCGCCCCGACGGTGAGCACCTGGCCGACGGCACCCCGCTGGCGAGCGCCGCCGCGTGGGCCCACACCGAGGACGCCGTCGTCGCCGTCGGCCTGAACTGCGTGGCCCCGGCGGTCGTGGACCAGGCCCTGCCGGTGCTGCGCGCGGCGACGGACAAGCCCCTGGTCGCCTACCCGAACTCCGGGGACGCCTACGACCCGGTCGCCAAGACCTGGCGCCCCGTCCGCGGGCCGGAACGGTTCACGCGGTTCACGGCGTCGGCCCCCGCATGGCTGGACGCCGGTGTGCGGCTCATCGGCGGCTGCTGCCGCACGACACCGGTGGACACGGCGGTGCTTCACGACCTCGTCGTCGGCAGCTGACAAGGAGCCGCTCGGGGCGTCAAGAGCCCTCCAGGGACCGGGCCGTGCGCAGAAGCCCGCGCAGGGTGCGCAGGACGGCGTCGCGGTGCTTGCGACTGAGGATCCAGGCGGGCAGCCGGTGGCCCAGCTCGCGTCCCGCCGGCCGCAGGCGGGCCCCCACGAAGCCGAGGAGGTACTCGGCGTGCTCGCTGTTGGCGACCCACAGTGTGTGCCCGGCGCACGGGGTGCTGAGGTAGAAGGGCAGGCCGTACAGGGCGTCGACGCCGTCGGAGACCCTCACCAGGCTCGTGCGCCCGGTCAGGACCATGGGCGTCCCGCACGGGCAGCGCCGTGCGGGACGCGAGCCCGGGGACAGGTGCAGCACCACCGCCTGGCGACGGCCGCAGGCGGGGCAGCGCCACGTCGTGCGGGCCTGGGCGGGCCGTGCGGGACGGGGGCGGTCGCCCTCCCACCTCCAGCAGCACCCGCAGAAGCGGCCCGACCCGGCCCCGTGGGCGCTCCAGGTGCAGCGGGTGCAGAACACCCCGCGCGCGACCACGTGCGCGGGGCCCGAGCAGGCCGGGCACGCCACCCACGTGTCGAGGCGCGGCACCGCGTAGAGGACCGCTGAACGTACTGGACTCGCCGGACGTGCCTGGCTCATTGCGTCTCCGGTCCTCTCGCCACGCGCCGCGGATCCGCGCTCAGTCCCGCGGCCCGACCGACAGCAGGTGCACCACGGCCCGCTCCTCCCGGTCGCACTCGGCCAGGTCCACCAGGGCCGTCAGCCGCCAGTCGTGGTCGCCGTCGGGGTCCTCGATGACCTGGGTGGCGAGCCAGACCCGCCTCCCTGCGGCCTCCAGGGCCTCGCGCAGCCGCTCCGAGACGCCGGCGGCCGCCAGCGCGGCGTCGTCCGGGTCCTCGTCCAGCGGCGCCAGGCTCGCCGCCCGGGCGGCGGTGTCGGTGCCGACCCAGTCGTACTCGTCCCAGTACCGGGCGAGCGCGCCGTCCCAGCGCTGCTCGCCCCAGCCGGAGGAGGCGTCGAGCCGCCCCAGGGCCTCGACGTCGTCGCGGGCCATGAGCTCGACCCGCCGGAACATCTCGCGGCGCACAGCCACCCGGAAGGCGTGGAGGTTGCGGGTCAGGGCGACCCGCCCGTCGGCGTCGGCCCCGAAGGCGCGCTCGGCGCCGAGGGAGTCGTCGGCCCCGGGACGGTCGTCCTCCAGCAGCCCCGCGACCTCGTCGGCCCGGCCGGACTGGGCCGCGCCCAGGGCCTCCCACTCGTCCAGCAGCGAGGAGTCCACCGCGCGCACCAGGGCGCCGAGCCAGTCGATGAGCTCATCGACCTCGGGCGTGCGGTGCTCATCGGGGACGACCTGCCGCAGGGCCCGGTAGGCGTCGGTGAGGTAGCGCAGGACGACCCCCTCGCTGCGGCCCAGCTCGTAGCGGGAGATGAGGTCGGAGAAGGTCATGGCGTTCTCCACCATGTCGCGGACCACCGACTTGGGGCGAAGCTCGTGCTCGGCGATCCAGGGGTTCGCCTGCTTGTACATCTCCAGGGCCGGGGCCAGCAGGTCCGCCAGCGGCCGGGGCCAGGTGATCTCCTCCAGGGCCGCCATGCGCTCCTCGTAGTCGAGCCCCTCGGCCTTCATGGCGGCGACGGCCTCCCCGCGGGCGGCCCGCTGCTGGGCGTACAGCAGGGGGCGCGGGTCGTCCAGGGTGGCCTCCACCACGGAGACGACGTCGAGGGTGTGCTCGGGGGAGTCCGTGTTCAGCAGGTCCATGGCAGCCAGGGCGAAGGGGGCCAGCGGCTGGTTGAGGGCGAAGTCGCCGGGCAGGTCGACCGCCAGGCGCAGGCGGGGGCGCCCGTCGGCGGCCGCCCGGGCGGACGAGACGTGCTCGACGACGCCGGCGGTGCGCAGCGACTGGTAGATCTTGACGGCGCGCCGCACGTGCCTGCGCCGCTCGGCCTCGCCCTCGTGGACGCGGGCGAGCAGTCCGGCCATGGCGGCCACCGGGTCGCCGTCGCGCTCCATGAGGTTCAAGACCATGGTGGTGGTGACCTGGAACTGGCTGGTCAGGGTCTCCGGGGCGGCGTCGCGCAGGCGCTCAAAGGTCTTGTCGGTCCAGTTGACGCGCCCTTCGGGGGCCTTCTTGCGCACGATCCTGCGGCGCTTGCGCTCGTCGTCGCCCGCCTTGGCCAGGGCCCGCGCGTTCTCGATGACGTGCTCGGGGGCCTGGACCTCCACGTAGCCGCGGGTGTCGAAGCCGGCCCTCCCGGCCCGACCGGCGATCTGGTGGAACTCGCGGGCGGTCAGGTGGCGCTCCCTGGCGCCGTCGAACTTGACCAGGCTGGTCAGCACCACCGAGCGGATCGGCACGTTGATGCCCACCCCGAGGGTGTCGGTGCCGCAGATGACCGACAGGAGGCCGAGCCTCGCCAGCCTCTCGACCAGCCGCCGGTAGCGCGGCAGCATGCCGGCGTGGTGGACGCCGATGCCGCGCCGCAGCAGCCGCGACAGGGTGGCCCCGAAGCCCCCGCCGAAGCGGAAGGCGCCGAGCGCCGCGGCCAGCTCGGCCTTGCGCGCCTTGGCGCCCAGGTCAACGCTCAGCAGCGAGGTGGCCCGCTCGATCGCCTCCCTCTGGGAGAAGTGGACGACGTAGACCGGCGACCTGCCCTGCTGCACGAGGCGCTGGAGGAGCTCGCCGATGGGCTCGACCACGTAGTCCATCTCCAGGGGGACGGGCCGTACGGCGTCGTCGACGACGGCGACCTCGCGGCCCGTGCGCTCCCGCATGTCGGCGGCGAGGAAGGACACGTCCCCCAGCGTCGCGGACATGAGCACCATCTGTGCCTGGGGCAGCTCCAGGAGCGGCACCTGCCAGGCCCAGCCGCGCTGCGGGTCGGCGTAGTAGTGGAACTCGTCCATGACGACGCTGTCCGCGTCCAGCGCCGTCCCCTCGCGCAGCGACTGGTTGGCCAGGATCTCCGCCGTGCAGCAGATGATGGGGGCGGCGGCGTTGATGGAGGTGTCGCCGGTGACCATGCCGACGTTGTCCGCCCCGAACAGGCGCACCAGCTCGAAGAACTTCTCGCTGACCAGGGCCTTGAGCGGCGCGGTGTAGTAGGAGCGGCCGCCGCGGGCCAGCGAGGCGGTGTGGGCCGCGAGCGCGATCATGGACTTGCCCGAGCCGGTGGGGGTGGCGGCGATGACGTGGCGCTCCTGGAGGATCTCGGACAGGGCCTCGTCCTGGTGGGGGTAGAGGGGGCGGCCGGTGGACTCGGCCCACTCGGAGAAGGCGAGGTAGACCTCGTCGGGCTCGGGCACCCGGTCCGGGTCGTCGGCCGGTATGAGGGAGTCCAGGAGCGCGTTGAGCGCGGGCGTCGGGCGGGGCGCTGCGGCGGCCGAGGGTGCGGCGGAGGACATGCCCGCATGGTCTCACGATCGGGTCGTTGCGACCGGCCGACGGGCGTGCGGTCGCCTGACGGCCGGCCGACGGCCGGACCGGGAGAGGGCCGGGGTGTGTCATGCTTGCGGCTGCTCGTCCCGACCCGCACAGGAGACCAGTTGGAGCCCCGCGCCCGCATTGAAGCCTTCCTCGCCGACTACGCCGCCGCCCACGCCGAGGCCCTGCCGCTGATAGATGTGTGCGACGAGAGCTCGCGGCCGGTCATCTTCAGGGTCTGGGGCGAGAAGCTGCACGATCTCGACGTGGCGCACAGGGCGGGCGAACCGTTCTCGGGAGGCTCGGGCGGCTTCAGCAGCCAGTCCGCGTTCAGCCCGGAGACGGTTGCGATCGAGCGGATCGACGTCTACGGCACCAGCGCCACGGCCCGGCTCGCACGATCGGGGGTCAGCGGCGCCGGCGGTGACATCATTGAGATGACGCTCGTGCGCGTCGACGGCGACTGGCGGATCGACACGATCCGCGACTACTACGACGAGCCCGGCTCGCCGCTCGTGCCCGAGGCGGAGCGGAGGGAGCGCCTGAGGAAGGCCCTGTGGGTCGAGCCCTTCGGGCAGATGAACCCTGACAGGCCCTCTCCCGGCGACCTGTTCGTCACGGGGCGGGGACGCCTGCCCGTGGACGAGTACGAGCTCGCGAGCGAGGTCGATAAGAGGGACGAGGAGGCGTGGGCGGCGGCGCTCGCCGACGCCAGGCGCAACGCCGAGACCGTTAAGACCGAGGTGTGGGAGGTCGGCCGGTTCCCGCAGGGCGGCCAGCTGGCGGTGGGCGACGCCTCGAGCCAGAACATGATGTATGTGTGCGCCCTCGGCCTGGAGCCCTCGGAGGCCAGGGCCCAGGCCGTGGTGGTGAGGTTCGACAAGGGCGGGCTGCGCGTGGCCGCGGTGCGGGCCGTCCTCGGTGAGGCCGAGCCCGTCCGGTGGCGGCGCGCCGTATCCGTGCCGGCGTGGCGGCGCATCCCGTCCACGTTGATCACGGACTCCGGGGTGGGCGTGGACTCCGGCACGGCCGCCATCGTCGACGCCGAGGCCTACCTGAGCATGACGCACAGGCAGTGGACGTCCGCCTGGGCCTCCTTCGGGTTGAGGAAGGCGGGGCTGTTCGACGGCGGCAGCGGGCCCGTCGGCGTCATAACCTCCTCCGGGTGGGGAGACGGCTGCTACGGCGTCTTCTGGGGGCTCGACGGCGGTGATCGGCCCGTCCAGCTCGTCATCGACTACGGGGTGCTGGGCCAGGCGCCCGTGCCCGCCGCCCAGGACTGAGGGGCCCTGAGAGAACGCGGCCTCCCGGCTCCGACCGCCGCGCAGTCCTAGAGTGGCGGTGCCCGCACCGGCCCGGCTCTCGCCGCGCCGGCATTCACGGACACAGTCGCATCCGGCACATCCGGCTGCTCCCAGGAGGAGACCATGACCAGAACCGAGCGCGCCTACCAGCGGACCTGCCCCGTCTCGCCCGACGGCAACCCCTTCGTCCACAACAACCTCGGCCTCTACACCCACAACCACCCGACCCCGCCGGCGGATATCGCCGAGCGGAAGGCCTATCTCGTGGGCTCGGGCATCGGCGCCCTGCTCGCCGCCGCCTTCCTCGTCCGCGACGGGCGCATGCCCGGGGAGAACATCACCGTCCTGGAGCAGCTCGCCGTCCCCGGCGGCTCCTTCGACGGCGCCGGGGACACCGAGCGGGGCTTCATCGCCCGCGGCGGACGCGAGATGGGCCAGCACTTCGAGTGCTTCTGGGACATTATGCGCGAGATCCCCGCCCTGGAGATGCCCGCTCCCTACACCGTCCTCGACGAGTTCCGCACCGTCAACGAGAACGACCCCAATATCGACCCCTGTCGTGTCATCCACCACCGCGGGCACCGTCGGGACACCTACAAGATGGGGATCAACAAGAAGGGGCAGCGCGCCGTCGTCAAGCTCCTCATGGCCAAGGAGGAGGACACCTATTCCAGGACCATCGAGGACTGGTTCGACGCCGACTTCCTGGCCTCGAACTTCTACACGCTGTTCAAGACGATGTTCGCCTTCCAGCAGTACGAGTCGCTGACCGAGATGAAGCGCTACATGCACCGCTTCCTCCAGTACTTCCCCGGCTTCT
>ERZ772964.1052-NODE-1052-length-10318-cov-11.3886_pt1 | contig 10318 bp, 9 predicted proteins | sample MGYA00580675_ERZ772964 | MGnify/ENA primary metagenome ERZ772964 (study PRJEB29015, sample SAMEA2737941) | human oral metagenome | biome: human oral; feature: human-associated habitat; material: dental | place: China | collected 2139 ...
ATAAAAGTATTGATACTAATAACAAAAAGAAAGAAGCAACAGCAACATGAAAATCATCGCCGGCAAATTAGCTAACAATTTTACTAATAATGACGCCACTTGGAATCGTTCGCGCTCGCTTGCTGAGCTGCGCGCATTCGTTGCGGCGCACGATGAAGCGCTTGAGGTTGAAGATTTTGAACTGTAGGCGCTAACTTATTTTATGTAAAATGATTGTATGGCACGTGAAAAACACGGCATATTATTTGCCACAAAAAATCCCGGAAAATTAGCTGAGTTCAAAGAAACTTTCAATAAGTTCAGCACTGATTACGAGATAATGTCATTTTGTGACCTTGCTTACGACATTCCAGATTGTGACGAAACGGGCACAACATTTAGAGAGAATGCGCGCTTGAAGGTTCGTAACGCGCGGCGGCATCTGCGGGGAGCTGATAAAAATTTAATTGTCGTCGGTGACGATTCTGGCATGTGGATATTATGTCTAAATGGAGAGCCGGGCGTCTATACGCGTCGTTGGAATGGAAGTGAGATGACCGACGAAGCTATCATTGCTTATTGCCTTGACAAGATGCGTGGAGGGAATAATCGCTCGGCAAAGTATGTTACGTATTTTGCAGTTTCGATTCCTGATGGTGATATAGTAATAATAAGCGGCGAGAATCGCGGCATTATTCTTGAACGTCCTCGATGCAGTTCGCTGCTACCAGGGCTGCCATTTCGAGCGTTATTTTTCGTACCAGAATTAAATCTGATGTTTCATGAAGTTAGAGAGCTTTCTGCTGAAGAACGAAAGGGCTACATTCTCGGGCATGAGCAGGCGATACGACAAATCGTTAATTATTTAGATAAATAAAAAATTGGCGGGAAATCCGCCGAAAAATTAGTTTGGTAGCACTGACTGGGATCGAACCAGTGACCTTAGGCTTATGAGTCCTACGCTCTAACCAACTGAGCTACAGTGCCATAGTGCTATAATTATACCAGACGTGCGCGTGAATTTCTAGCAGCTTTGACGCTGGGTGTAGTCGACCAATCCGAATATGACTTTGCTAGTGTCCTGCTAGATCAATGATCTTGCGCCATATCTTTTTAGCTCTCTTCAAGTTCGCTTCGTACTCCGCCGGTATATGTCCGTGTAGTTTCGTGAGAGAGTTTAGAGGACCTGCTATAAATCCGTTGCGAAGCATTTCGTTTTGAGCGGCATGATAGTCGTCTTTGGTCAAAAGTACTCCTTGTATATGAGCCGAATCAATTGCTCCCTTGTGCTTAATCTCTCCAGTGTTGAGCTTCGTGTGGGATACAACTGGTACTGTGCCATTTGATATGACGTTTCTTAAAGCCTTTCGAGCCGTTATCTCAAGCCAGCGCTCTCCCGTAACCAGTGTTTGCAAGTATGCCTCTAAATATTCGGTATCCGTTTTATTTAATTCAGTGTACGGAAAATTGGCTCCCGCGCCAATGTGAAGCGTAATATCGTATGGACTGGCAATTGTTTCGTCTGACAATAATATTTTTTCCGTACATAATAATAGCGTAGAAGACCCGTATATGGAATGCCTGTGCATATCGCCCCAGCTTGCGAACGCATACTCATCTAAGCCTAGCGACTCATCAAGAGGCAGCGTGTGAGTGAGTTTGCCTTCCGGCAGGACTTTTGCTGGCTTGATGGCGCTGTTTTGAATAGTATTTAGGCTCTCGGGCTCTGTCGAGTGGGTGAGCGGAAGCCCGTCTAGCAGTATCTCTTCAATTTTACCGATGGCACGCTCTTCTTTCCCGGTTGTTGGTTGCTGGAGTACTTTATAGTTGCGAGCGTTCTCTTCTAAATCAACCTTGTCAAGCAACTTCCAGGACAGGCATGGGAGATAGGCGAGATTCTCTGGTGTTGACATGCATAAAATTATACCATGTTTTAATAAAAATGCAATACACTACGGTGGCAGCTATCGGGTGCTGAGTAATAATGCGATACTGCTATGCGCTATACTGGATACGTGAAAGCAAGAAGTAGCGGCAGCCACATTTTAGCGGTGAGTGGCGGCGTTGACTCAGTAGTGATGCTTGATATGGCGCGGCGGCGCTATGGCGCAGCACGGCTGATTGTGGCGCATTTCGACCACGGTATCCGTCCGGAATCGGCGGCGGATGCGCGGTTTGTGGCGGCACTGGCGACGCAATACGGCTGTGTATTTCGGACACAGCGGGCGGAGCTGGGCGCGCGTGCGGGCGAGGATGCGGCGCGGCGGGCGCGGTATGATTTTTTGTACGCTGCGGCGCGGGATTTCCAGGCTGATATTTGGCTTGCGCACCATCAAGAAGACGTGGTGGAGTCGGTGGCAGTGAATCTGACGCGCGGTACGGGCTGGCGCGGGCTGGCGGTGATGGATCGTCCGGGGCTGTATCGCCCGTTGCTGCACATGACGAAGCGGGAAATTTACGCGTACGCATGCCGGTATCGCTTGGAATGGGTTGAAGATGAGAGTAATCAAGAAGATAGTTATTTGCGGAATCGCTTACGTCGCAAAATATCAAAATTGTTATCAAATGACGACCAGGCGCGTATCGTACAGCTGCGCAACAAACAGATTGCCATAAAGCATAAAATGATTGCCGAAACGGCTTCCCTATTGCCGAATACGCGGCAGGCGCGTTATTTTTTGACGCAAATTCCGCGCGCTATCGCCGAAGAGATGGTACGGATCGTCATTGAGCGGGAAACGGGCGTACTGGTGGCGCGCCCGCATGCTGCGCGGGCGCTTGCAGCGATTCAGACGCTACGCATTGGCGCAGTTCACCAGGTGGCGGATGGCGTATATCTGACGATGGCGAAAAAAGGGTTCACGATTGGGCGGCAAGCGTAACGCGTCCGTTCGTTTATAGCTATACGTGATGATAGGCATTTGCTGTCCGAGCATAGTAAAAGCCTATCAAAAATGATATAGTAGAAAGAGTTTTTCTGATTGTTAACCGAAAGGATGAGGGTTTTATGCCGACGAAGAAACCGAAACGTACGACAAGCGTTTCAAATACTATTAGGCTCAGTTTGTTTTGGGCGATCGTTATTCTGGCGGTGCTGGCAATGTGGGCGTTCTTTTCGCCGCACCAGCCGCTGAAAGACATGCCAATATCACAGGTGATAAAAGACGCAAACGAGGGTAAACTGGCAAAGATTGAAGGTCGCGGCAATGACCTGAAGATCACTGTCAAGGATCAAGATAAACCGACGCAAACCTCGTACATCAGCGGCGGCGTCGGAACGCTGTTGCGCGAAGGTACGCTGAACAACAAAGGTAGGGCGGTGATTTCTGATAGCGCGCCGAGCGACAACACTATAATGTGGAATATCTTGACGTTTGTGACACCAGTGGTACTGATAGGGATACTGTTTATGTTTATGATGCGCCAGGCGCAGGGGCAAAACAGTCAAGCGATGAGTTTTGGTAAGAGTAAGGCAAAGTTGTACGGACTTGATAAAGAACGCATCAAATTTGAAGACATTGCTGGTAATGATAGTGCAAAGCAAGATTTAGAAGAAGTGGTAGATTTTTTGAAACACCCAAAAAAATACCAGGGATTGGGAGCGAAGATACCAAAAGGCGTGCTGTTGGTCGGTAGTCCGGGCACAGGTAAGACAATGCTGGCGCGCGCGGTGGCGGGCGAAGCGAATGTGCCGTTTTTCAGTATCTCCGGATCGGAATTTGTCGAGATGTTTGTGGGTGTCGGCGCGAGCCGCGTGCGCGATCTGTTCCAAAAGGCGAAAAAGAACGCGCCGGCGATTATTTTCATCGACGAGATTGATGCGGTAGGGCGTAAACGTGGCAGCGGCATGGGCGGCGGACATGATGAACGCGAGCAGACATTGAACCAGATTCTCGTCGAGATGGATGGGTTTGATTCGGATACAAATGTGATTATTATCGCAGCGACGAACCGTGCTGACGTGCTTGATCCCGCCCTGCTCCGCCCCGGGCGTTTTGACCGCCACGTGACGATTAGCTTGCCGGAGCGCAAAGACCGCGAAGCGATTTTGAAAGTTCATTTCAAAAATAAGCCGACGGACGATTCAGTTGATTTGGATAAATTAGCGGCAAAAACTGCTGGTTCAAGTGGTGCAGATTTAGCAAATATGGCGAACGAAGCGGCAATTATTGCAGCGCGGCGTGATTCGAAAGTGATTACGAATGATGACTTAACTGAGGCGTTTGAGAAGGTTGCAATCGGTCCGGAGCGTAAAGCTAAGGTAATGAACGATCACGAAAAGGAACTAACGGCGTACCACGAAGCGGGGCATGCAATCGTCGGGCATGTGTTGCCGGATAGCGATCCGGTGCACAAAATTACAATTATTCCGCGCGGCGGTACAGGCGGCGTGACGTGGTTTTTGCCGCCGGAAGACAAAAGCTATACGAGCGTGTACGAATATAAAGACATTCTAGCGCGTGCTATGGGCGGTCGTATCGCTGAGAAGCTAAAATATGGTGATGATGGTGTGACGACAGGTGCAGGCAGTGATTTGCGCAGTGCAACACAGATTGCACGCGATATGATTATTGAGCAAGGTATGGGCAGTAAGCTTCGTAATCAAGTTTTCCATGAGGATAACGGCGGGCTGATGTTTGATAAAATGACGCGCGAACGTCCGTACAGCGACGCGACAGCGAATGAAATAGATAAGGAGGTTGAGGCGCTTATCACCGAGGCAGCGCGGCGTGCCGAGCTGGTAATATCGCATAATATGTCGATTCTTGAAAAGCTGAAGGATGCGCTGCTTGAGCACGAAACACTTGAAGAGGATGCGGCGTCGAAATATATGGCGAAAGCAGTACTGCCGAAGGAGGCGGCACTTCACAAGTAGCGGTCATGAGAGGAAAAGGGCGAGTCAGGTCGGTCGTCGCGCGCGCCAACAGCAAATTGTCGGTACAGTGGGCGGCTGCACTGTTGTCTGGCTCGACACTGCTTTCAAGCTTGCTCGGCATATATCGCGAGCGCTTGATCAACGGTATGTACTATGACACTTATAAAGTAGGTGCCGACGCGTACGTAGCGGCGTTTACGATTCCCGATTTCATGTTCTTTATTTTAGTGTCGGGTGCGCTTAGTGTATCGTTTATTCCGGTATTTAATCAGCGTTTAGCAACTGGTAATAAAAAGTCGGCATGGGAATTGAGTTCAAGTTTAGTGAATTTTTTGGCACTTATTACGCTCGTAACAAGCGTGCTGATTATTATATTCGCTGATCCGCTTGTGCGCTACGTTGTTGGTCCGGGATTTGACGAACAAGGGCGCAGCTTGGCGGTGAGCATGATGCGCGTTATTGCAGTGAATCCGTTTTTGTTTGCAGTTGCGACAGTGCTGTCAAGCATGCAGCAGGCGATTGGGCGGTTTACTTTTTTGGCGCTTGCGCCGACGATATACAATATTGGTATTGTGGTCGGCGCGCGCTGGTTCACGGGCGGTATCAATATTTTTGGCTGGCAGGTGTTTGAGGGCGGTATCATGGGTGTGGCGCTTGGCGTGGTGCTTGGCGCAATTTTGCAGCTTATTGTGAGCTCGCTTGGATTGATCGGTACCGACTTTGATTATCGCTGGAAAATATCGTGGAAAAATAAGGGATTCCGGCGCGTATTGCGGCTGCTGCCGCCGCGTTCGCTTGACCAGGGGATTGATTATTTTAATAGTATCGTTGAGATAAACTTAGCATCGCGCATGGCGCAAGGGGTGACGCGCGCATACCAGCAGGCGTCAAGTTTGAGCTTAATGCCGGTGAATCTTGTCGGCGTGGCGATTAGCAATGCAGCCTTTCCACGCATGACCGAGCGGCTAGCGGAGGGGCGCCCGGACTTGTTCAAAAAGGAATTGCGTTCAGTGATGCGCTGGATTCTGTGGCTGGCGCTGCCGATTGCGGTGATTACGTATTTTGCGCGCGGCTACGTAGTGGCGTTTGTGAAGAACGGCGGCGATTTATTGATCGCGAATATTCTAGGCGCGCTTGTTATTTCTATTTTGTTTCGTACGATTTACCATATCATGGCGCGCTCGTTCTACGCGCAGCAGGATACGAAAACGCCGCTGTATATTTCAGTCGGGACGATTACATTGAATATTATTCTCGCAGTAATCTTTACGTTTGCGTTTGGTTGGGGCGTGTTCGGGCTGGCATGGGCGCAATCAATTGTCGCAGTTGTCGAGGTGATCGTTTTATTTGTAATTTTGTGCCGTCGTATGCCGGGAATTTTTACGCGTGATTTTATACAAGCAGCAATAAGGATGGTTTTAGCAAGCGCTGGCATGGGCGCGATTACGTATGCGACGACGCAGCTGCTGCAGTTGCAGAGCAGCGACATGAGCTTTATGTCGACCTTCCCGAAGTTTTCGATGATCGTGCTTGTGAGTTTTTGCGTGTATGTTGAGTTGAGTGTGCTACTTAAACTGCGCGAAGCCGATCCAGTGCTTGGGCGGCTATATAAACTCTTCTTTGGGAGATTGCGCCGGTGAAGTTAGACCGTATTCGTAATTTTTGTATTATCGCGCACATTGACCACGGTAAATCGACGCTCGCCGACCGCATGATGGAGATGACGGGGACGGTAGCGAAGCGCGAGATGAAATCGCAACTGCTGGATAGCATGGAACTGGAGCGCGAGAAAGGGATTACCATAAAGCTGGCGCCGGTGCGGATGAAATATGACTATCAGCTGGAGCAATCTGATATTTCACACAGCTCGGAGCGGGACAGAACCGCTCAAACAAATTTAGATTGTATGGGCGGTATGTATGATCTTAATCTTATTGATACGCCGGGCCATGTCGATTTTAGCTATGAAGTGTCGCGCAGTTTGCAGGCGTGCGAAGGTGCGGTACTAGTGGTTGATGCTAGCCAGGGGATTCAAGCGCAAACGCTTGCGAATGTATATTTGGCGATGGAACAGGATTTGGCGATTATTCCCGTGCTCAATAAAGTTGATTTACCGGCTGCCGACGTGCCGCGCGTGTCTCGGCAAGTGATCAATCTGCTTGGTTGCCGCGAAGATGAAATAATTCAGATCTCAGCGAAGACAGGAAAGAATGTTGACCAGGTTCTTGCGGCGATCGTCAAACGGGTTCCAGCGCCGACGGGCAACACGCATGATAAAACGCGCGCCTTGATTTTTGATAGTTATTATGATGACTACCGCGGGGTGATTCTGTATGTGCGCGTGGTTGATGGACAAATCAAAAAAGGCGAGGCGATAAAAATGCTCGCGACGGACGCGAATGGCTTGGCACTGGAAGTCGGTCACCTCAGCCCGATGATGACGCCCGACCCGCTGCTTGACACCGGCGAAATCGGCTACATCGTCACCAACCTAAAAACCACGCGTGAAGCGCGAGTGGGTGATACGGTGACGCTGAAGAAGTATATAGAATAAAACTAGAAGATTGTATATAGCTTGTCCGACGGAGCTGGAAAATACCGTGCATCAAACCCGTAAAGAGAGGGCTATCATCCTTAGTGATAAGACTAAGGGTGCTTAGGATGATAGAATTAAGCGTAGGTAGTTATTTACCATGATAATATTGACGATTAGAAAGAAATGTGTTATTATTAAATTATGAGCGATAGTCATCAGAATTTATTGCCTCATGATCACGCCGAAGCAGAGTGGTCATATGGTAGTATTTGTGATGGTACACTTCCTGATTCAGCGAGCGGTACCGTTCTTGATCCAGATTTAGAATTATGGCTAATCTAGCTACTCCCGACGAAATGGAGCAGTTCTTAAACAGCGATGCAGCCGCAAGGTTAACGGATGAGTGGGGTGATGACAAGCTAAATACATTGCTACAGAGGTATGGGAGTTTAGGCGATTCGTATCATCGGGAAAAGAATCCGGGCGATTCAAAGAAGCTGGAATTATTGACCCGGTATGTTTTAGGGAGAACGGTCGACGAGGGAGAAGATAGAGTAGCGCAGCATTCCCTGGGGAGAACAGCTGACGAGAGGGAAGAGATAGCAGCGCAAGTAGCCGAGGAGGCGAGGCGAGAAACGGAAACTATACAAGAGGATATTGCGCGTCGGGAGGCTGAACGAAAACGGGAGAGTGCGTTTAATGAGCAGCTAGATGGGTTCGTTGCGGCCATCTCCTCTGAACCAAATAAATGTTTCGGCGAGATTGTGAGTAAAGAATTTGAGATAGATGTGCCAGATGCAGATAGGTATAGAGAAAACATTAAAAGCCGCTGTGCTGATGCGTATTTGAAAGCAACAGCAATTGAAGGTTCTGATCCGCAGCTTCACGATCGTGCAGTTCTCGCTTTGTCGGAGGTCTTTCATGAGAAATTAGCAGAGCGCAGCAAAGAAGGGCGCCGCGACGAAGTGTGGTGGCAGCACTACCCTTTTATTCGCCATAACTTAGCAATGATTATTCCAGATATCGAATCGTATAAAGAGCTTGTCTGTCAATATCCAGGTCTGGAAGAAAACGATGAGATGTATGAAGATTGGAAAGAATCATTCATAGATTTGCGCTTGAAAGAACGCGCGCTGCATGAAGTCGACTCTTCGGTGCTTAGTTTGCTTCGTGAAGCCGATGTCTCCGGTCTTGATATAGAAGTAGGACAGATGTGTGTCAAATATACCAGTAGGGCGGATTTATATAGCGACTTGGAGAAGTATTTTATTGGTTCAATTAATAGTGAAAACAGTGAATCTTCTTTGTGCGCATGGGGTTGTCGAAGCAACAGTAATATTCTTCAAGAGGATATAATTGAACCGCTGGATCGACTGACAAAAGAGCTACGACCAGGCGAATATAGAACATTTATGCCAAAGGGCGGCGCTGAATATCCAGATGCTCCCTACGAATACGAGGGAACTTCCTTTGAAGGTAACGCTATAACCATTGATGTTACGAAACAGGAGGACGGTACGTTTGTGTATGCGTTCGGTATTCGAGGCGATGCGACATCTCGGTTTGCTGCCTTCGTTGGGAAACCTGTTGGACTTTTGAAACCAACCGCTCAAGCTTATGTGCGTATAGATATTACATCACGAAATAATAAAGCTACAGCGGAGCAATTAGAGAATCAGTATCAAGCAATCAAAGACGAGAGACGTCCGGATATAACATCAGAACTAGGGGCGAAAACGTATCGCTATTGGGATTTGCCATACAGCGGTACGCCGAATCATACTACTGCGCACCTGTTGCAGGATTTAGCGGGTGACTCGCAACTATATATGAAACGATTTGGGCCGTATAATGATGAATTGCCTATTGAGGCAGATCTGTCCAACTTGCCAGAGGCTCAGCGAATGCTGTGTGCTGTAATAGATGCAAAATCAGGAGAACTCAAGCGGTTAGATGAGATTGTACCGCATGCGGACATGAGGGTTAAAAATATCCGACCAGACCAAGCTAGGAAGCTAAAAGCTCTTGAATATCTGCTATCTATCACACGAACTGACAGAAACTATTGATATGTGATATATTTTCTCGCAGCAACAATATATCACCAGCTAACTTTGAGTTTTTGGTCTCTAAGGCTATCAAAGCTCCATCAGGCTACAATACTCAGCCGTGGCGCTTTCGTCAGAACGAGTCGGCAGTAGAATAACCCGCAGAGTTAATTGTACATTATTTAGGAAAGAATGTCAAATTATAAAAATCTCAACCTTAAGATCTCCATTCCGACTGATAGTTAGCTATACTGCTTATTGTTGACATATATAAATAACGGCACTATGATGAGGACTGTTAATTAATCATTTGGGAGTACTGCGTTATGGGAGAAAATCCTAGTTTTTTAGAAAGGGTAGGCACTTTTCGGGATATTGTATGTTTTGGCTGGAATGTTGCCAAATTTGGTAGGGAGGCTGATTATGACCGAAGGGATTCTCAGCTTGGTGAACTAGCAACTTCATTAGTCGCGGAGGTAGAAGCGGGTAGCATAGATCCTATTGCTGCAGAGGATAAAATGAATAAATTAAGCCGTCCACAGCCAGTCCGGGAAGCAATGCTCACCGACCGTCGCGCTGAAAAGGCTAGCGTATGTCTCAGTCGACTCGTTGAGAGTGGTTTTATCGACCCTGTGATTGCCGAGAATCTACTTAATTCGGGACTTAATCCCCGTACTGTTCAGAGGGCATTGGATAAAAGTAAACGTACTGCTTATTAAACGCAAATGTATCGACTGCGAGAGTTAGTAAACATGTTTCTACCTTTTTGCAGTGTCCCTCATTGTGCTGGCGTCTGTATGCTGGCTCGGTCTGGATTCATTTGGTGAATACTCGGTCTGGGTGTTATTGACAATTCACAAATAATAACTTATATTATTA
>ERZ772964.1053-NODE-1053-length-10314-cov-113.403_pt1 | contig 10314 bp, 6 predicted proteins | sample MGYA00580675_ERZ772964 | MGnify/ENA primary metagenome ERZ772964 (study PRJEB29015, sample SAMEA2737941) | human oral metagenome | biome: human oral; feature: human-associated habitat; material: dental | place: China | collected 2139 ...
CGTGGAAGGGCGCGGCGGCGGTCTTGAACAGCAGGCCCACGGTCACCAGGGCCACACCCGCCAGGCCGAGCCAGTCCATGCCGAGAACGCCGCCGGCGGCGAGCGCGCCGGCGACCGAGGTGTAGGACACCGAGCCGGACAGGCCGTACAGGAAGGCCGACCCCAGCAGGAGGAAGGCCGAGGCGAAGGCCCCCAGCACGAAGTACTTCAGCGCAGCCTCCTGGCTCAGCAGGCGGCGGTGGCGGGCGGTGGCGGCCATGATGTACAGCGGCAGCGAGATCAGCTCGAGCACCACGAACAGGGTGATGAAGTTGCTGACCATGGGGAAGAGCATCATGCCGGCCAGGGAGAACAGCATGAGCGGGAAGACCTCGGTGGCCATCCAGCCGTGGTGGAGGGACTCGGTCTCCTCCGCGCTGCCCGGACGGTCGGCGGCCTGCGCGGCGAAGGCGCCGTCGCCGGCGGTGGTGAGGTCGGCCATCACCAGCACGGCCAGCAGCCCGATAACGAGCATGATGCCCTGCGCCGCTACCGCGAAGGGGTCCTCGCTGATGCCCGCGGCCAGCACGCGCCCCGACGGGGAGACCTGGCCCGTGCGGGGATCCTGCGGGAGGACCTGCGCCCAGCGCAGCACGAAGACGACGCCGGAGCCGAGGATGGCCAGCACGGACAGGCCCGCCTGCACCGGCAGGCGTCCCCCGCGCGGCACGAAGGCCTCGAAGAGGACGCCGAGCACGCCGGCCCCCAGGATGATGAGAACCGGGGCGAGGCCCGCCCACTCAATAGTCGGAACGGTGAAGCTCACTTGCTGGTCCCTTCCGTGACGGTGGGGGCGGGGTGCGCGCGCGCGTCGGCCGGGGCCGACGGGGCGGCCGAGCCGTCCAGGACGGTCGCCCGCCCGGGGTCCGCGCTCGTGGCGGCCGCCGTCTGCTCGGCGACGCCGTCGAGCACGTCGGTGAGCACGCCCGGGACCAGGCCCAGGGCGAGCATCGCGGCGATGACGGGGACCAGCACGAGCCTCTCGCGCGCGTCCAGGTCCGCGCTGCCGACGCGCTCGGCGGCCGGGGCGCCGGTGAAGACGCGCTGGTAGGGCAGGAGCATGTAGACCGCGGCGATGACCACGCCTGCCACGGCGACGACGCCGAGGGGGACGGAGCGGGAGAAGGCGCCGGTGAGCACCATCCACTCCGGGACGAATCCGCTCAGGCCCGGCAGGGCGATGGAGGCCAGGCCGGAGACCAGGAAGGTGCCGGCCACCAGCGGCATCACCCGGGCCATGCCGCCGAGCTCGCTGATGGCGACCGTGCCGGTGCGCCGGGCGAGGAAGCCGGTGACCAGGTAGAGGCCGGCGATGGACAGTCCGTGGGCGACCATGTAGACCATGGCGCCGGTGGCGGCGACCCGGCTGCCGATGAAGATCCCCAGCACCATGAAGCCGAAGTGGCTGATCGAGGTGTAGGAGATGAGTCGGTAGAGGTTGTCCTGGCCGATGGCGGCCAGCCCCCCGTAGATGATCCCGACGACGGCCGCCACGAGCAGGACCGGGGCGGCCCAGGCGGACGCCTCGGGGAAGAGCGGCAGGACCAGGGCGATCATGCCGTAGGTGCCGATCTTGTCCAGGACTCCGATCAGGAGGACCGAGGTGCCCGGCGTGGCCTGCTCGGCGGTGTCGGGCAGCCAGGTGTGCACCGGGACCATGGGGGCCTTGATGGCGAATGCGACCATGAAGGACACGAAGATCCAGCGGGCCGTCGTCGGCGGGGCGGTCAGGGACCCGGCCAGGGACTCGATGAGGTAGCCGGTCGGAGCGTGCGAGCCGTAGAAGAACAGGGCGACCACGCCGATGAGCATGACCAGCCCGCCGGCCAGCGAGTACAGGAGGAACTTCAGGGCGGCGCGCTGGCGGTCCGGCCCGCCGAAGCGGCCGATGAGGAAGTACACCGGGACGAGCATGGCCTCGAAGCACACGTAGAACAGGAACACGTCGCGCGCGCTGAAGATGACGACCATGAAGGCCTCCAGCACCAGCACCAGCGCCGTGAAGGCGCCCTGGTCGTCGGCGGCCACCTCGCCCCAGCTGGCGAGCAGGACGACGGGCACGAGGAAGGCTGCCAGCAGCAGCATGGCCAGGCCGAGGCCGTTGACGCCCAGGGCCCAGGAGATGCCCAGGGCGGGGATCCACGGGCGGGTCTCGGCGAGCTGGGCGGCGGCGGCGCGGCCCGGGTCGAACAGGGTCAGCGCCCAGATGCCGACGCCGAGCGCGCCCAGGGAGAAGACGAGGCCGACGCCGCGGGCCAGGCGGCGCAGCGGGGGCAGGAGCCACAGGAGCAGCGCCCCGGCGAGCGGGACGAGCACCATGACGGTCAGCACTGGGGCCGGTCCGGGGATGGATGCGGTGATGGGCTGCATGTGGTCGTGTCCTCTCAGAACCTGCTGGCCAGGACGGCGATGAGGGCGAGCACGGTCCCGGCCAGCATGTAGCCCGCGTAGGAGCGCACGTACCCGTTCTCGGTGCGGCGCACGAGCCGCCCGGCGCCCGCGGCTCCCTTGGCGAGGCCCTCGACGGCGCCGTCGACGACGTAGCGGTCCGACGCGGCGGCGGCGATGACCAGGCCCTGCCCGGGGCGCATGGCCAGGCCCTCGTTGATGGCGTCCTGGTACATGTCGCGGCGCGCGGCCCGCACCAGGGCGGTGCCGGTCTGGACGACGGTGGGCACGGGGCGGCGGGCGTACATGAGCCAGGCGACGAGGACGCCGATGAGGACGAGGGCGAGCGTGGCGCCCATAATGGTCGTGGCCGGCAGCACGGGCTCGCCGTGCTCGGCGTGCCCGGTGACGGGCTCCAGCCAGGTGACGAAGGCGTCGTCCATGGACAGCAGGCCGCCCAGGCCGAGCGAGAAGACCGACAGGATGATCAGCGGGGCCGTCATGAGCCAGCCCGACTCGTGGGGGTGGACGGCGCCCTCGATGTCCTTCTCGGTGGTCCAGCGGGCGCGCCCGTGGAAGATCATGAAGAACAGGCGGGACATGTAGAAGGCGGTCAGGCCCGCCCCCAGCAGCGCGACGGTGCCGAGGACCCAGGGCCGGGCGCCCTCGCCGGTGAAGGCGGCCTCGATGATCCTGTCCTTGGACCAGAACCCGGACAAGGGCGGGATCCCGAGGATGGCGAGCCAGCCGACGGCCATGGTGGCCCAGGTGACCCTCATGACCCGCGCCAGCGCCCCGAAGCGGCGCATGTCGACCTGGTCCCCCATGGCGTGCATGACGCTCCCGGCGCCCAGGAAGAGCTGGGCCTTGAAGAAGCCGTGGGTCAGCAGGTGGAAGATGGCGAAGGCGTAGCCGATGGGGCCCAGTCCCGCCCCCAGCATCATGTAGCCGATCTGGCTCATGGTGGAGGCGGCCAGGACCTTCTTCATGTCGTCCTTGGCGGACCCGATGACGGCTCCCAGCACCAGGGTGATGGCGCCGACGACGGCCACGGCCAGCTGGGCGTCCGGGGCGCCCTGGAAGATCGCGCCGGAGCGCACCATGAGGTAGACGCCGGCGGTCACCATGGTGGCGGCGTGGATGAGGGCGGAGACCGGCGTGGGGCCGGCCATGGCGTCGCCCAGCCACGCCTGGAGCGGGAACTGGGCGGACTTGCCGCAGGCGGCCAGCAGGAGGAAGAAGCCGATGGCGGTCAGCCAGCCGGTGGACAGCGCGCCGTACTGCGCGGCGGGCAGCACGGAGATGAAGGAGACCGAGCCGACCTGGGAGATCATGGCCATCATGGCGAGCAGGAGGCCGACGTCGCCGACGCGGTTCATGATGAAGGCCTTCTTGGCGGCCGTCGCGTTCTGCCGGCTGGTGAAGCGCACGGCCTGCGGGGCGTCGGCGTCGGCGGTGTTCCAGAAGCCGATGAGCAGGTAGGAGGCCAGCCCCACGCCCTCCCAGCCGACGAACAGGACGATGTAGGAGTCGCCCAGGACCAGGGTGAGCATGGCCGCGATGAACAGGTTCAGGTAGGCGAAGAAGCGGCGGCGGTCCCGGTCGTGGGCCATGTAGGCCACCGAGTAGACGTGGATGAGGAAGCCGACGAAGGTCACCAGGGCCACGAAGGTCAGCGACAGCGGGTCCACGCGCAGGCCGATGCGCACGTCCAGGTCCCCGGCGCCGAACCACCGCCACAGGCTGACGACCATGGTGCGCTCGGCGGGGGGCAGGCCGAGGACCTGGGCGAGGATCCCCAGGCCCAGGCAGGCGCTGACCAGGGAGGCGAGCAGGCCCAGCAGGTGGCCCCAGCGGTCACAGGCGCGTCCGGCCAGCAGGAGGACGGCGGCGCCGGCCGCGGGCACGGCGATCAGCAGCCAGGCCAGGGCGGCCGGGCCCGTGGCGGGTCCGACCAGGGGCGCGGGCGGCGCGGCGGAGGCCGCAGGCGCGGCAGCGGGGGCCAGGGCGCCGGCGAGCACGAGAGATGGTGCGGTCATGAGCTGCGGCCCCCTCAGTTCTTGAGCAGGTTCTCGTCGTCGACCGACGTGGACCTGCGGGTGCGGAAGATGGACACGACAATGCTCAGGCCCACGACCACCTCGGCGGCCGCGACGACCATGACGAAGAAGGCGAAGACCTGGCCGGTCAGGTTGCCGTGGACGCGGGAGAAGGTCACCAGGACCAGGTTGACGGCGTTGAGCATGAGCTCGACCCCCATCAGCTCGATAATGGCGTTGCGCCGCAGGAGCACCGTGAGCGCCCCGAGGCTGAAGAGCACCCCGGCGAGCACGATGTAGGCGGTGACGGGAACACTCACTTCTGCTCCTCCTTCTGCCCGGGGCCGGCCTCCGGCCCGCCAGGAGGCTGCTGCCCGTCCGGCTCGTCGGCCGGCGGCCCCGCCAGTGGGTCGACGGTGACGGGCTGGGTGACGCGCGGGGCGGCCGCGCCGGGCATGGCGGGCATGCCGGAGAGCCCGACGGTGGCGTCCTCGCGGGCGGCGATGGTGCCGGCGCGCTGGGCGGCCCCCATCTCCGGGGAGACCTCGGACAGCTCCAGGTCCTGGCCCCGCACGCGCAGCACGCGCGGGACCGACTCCTCCAGGGCCGCGCCGTCGGCGGCCAGCGCCGGGGCGGCCGCGGTGTTGGTGGCGGCGTAGACACCGGGCATGGGCTTCTGGCCGGGGTGGGCGCCCTTGTCGGCGAAGGCCCGCATCCTGGCCTCCATCCGGGCCCGCTGGGTCGGGCGGGGGCGGATGCGCTGGCGGTGGGTCAGCGTCAGGGCGCCGACGGCGGCGATAATGAGCAGGACGCCGGTCAGCTCCATGGTGACGACGTGGCCGCCGAACAGCACGAGGGCGAGCTCGGCGGGCGCGGAGGGATTCGTCACGACCCCGCCGCCGTCGTCGGTGGCCACCGGCAGGACGGAGCGCCACACGACGACCGCCAGGATGACGGCCAGGCCTGCGCCCAGGGCGGCGACGACCCACCTGCCGGAGGGCGAGCCGGTGGTGGCCACCGGCTCCTCGCCGCCGACGCCGACCATCATGATGACGAACAGGACGAGCGTCATGACGGCGCCGGTATAGACGACAATCTGGGTGATGCCCAGGAAGGAGGCGTCACTGGCGACGTAGAGGACGGCCAGGCAGATCATGATGCCGATCATGTTGGCGGCGGCGGACACGGCGCGCTTGGCGGTCAGCAGGCCGAGGCCGCAGGTCACGGTGATCAGGGCGACCACGGCGAACAGGATCGTCTCCCCGGTCGAGATGGTGCCGTCCGCGCCCAGGGTCGCGGGCAGGAGCACGGGCTGGGTGGTCAGGACAGCCGGGGCGGCCGAGACAGTCATGAGTGCACCGCCTCCTTGGCGGGGCTGGGGGCTGGGGTCGGCCGCGCGGAGGCCAGGGTCGGCTCGTCGGGGCGGTGCTCACGGACCCAGCTGATCTGCGCCTGGGTGACGCCGGTGACCTCGCCGCGGTAGTAGTCGCCGTCCTCGGTCCCCTCGACCATGGGGTGGGGGGTCTCCAGCGCCCCGTCGGGCACGGGGGCGAGCAGGTCCTGCTTCTCGTAGATCAGGCCGGTGCGGGTCGGCCCGACCAGCTCGTCGATCTCGTGGGTCATGGTCAGGGCCCGCGTGGGGCAGGCCTCGATGCACATGCCGCAGAAGATGCAGCGCAGGTAGTTGATCTGGTAGACGCGGCCGTAGCGCTCGCCGGGCGAGTACTGGGCGCCCGGGGCGTTGGAGGCCGCCTCGACGTAGATGGCGTCCGCCGGGCAGGCCCAGGCGCACAGCTCGCAGCCGATGCACTTCTCCAGGCCGTCGTCGTAGCGGTTGAGCTGGTGGCGCCCGTGGTAGCGCGGCATGAGGACCGGCTCCTCGAAGGGGTAGAGCTCGGTGACGGTGGGGCGGAACATCGAGGAGATGGTCACGCCGTAGCCGGCGACAGGGGCGAGGAAGCGCCCCACGGGGCCGGGAAGGTCCCGCAGCCACTGGTCGTGATCCGTGCCGGGCCGCCCCGGGCTGCGGGAGGCGTCGGGGTTGTGGTCAGTCATCGGTTCCCTCCTGGACGCTGTCGCCGGAGTCGGGGTTGGACTGGGGGCCGAGGGCCACAGGACCGGCGGCGCCGGCGTCGCCAAAAGCGATCGCCACAGAGCCGGCCACAGAACTGGCCACAGAGCTGGCGGCATCGGTGCGGGCGGGCGCCTGGGCCCGTTGGGCGCGGCGCACGCGCGGGGAGACGGGCAGCTGCTGGCCGGGCAGCGGCGGAACGGGGTACCCGCCCGCGAAGGCGTCGAGCTCCTCCCCCGGGGCGGTCACGCCGCCGGGGCCCAGGGCCGGCTCGTCGTCGTCCTCGGCCTCGGGAAGGACGAGGAGGACGAGCATGGCGATCAGGAAGACGACCGCCAGGACGATGAGCAGCCCGGCGGGCGAGCCGCTGAAGAAGGCGCGGTACCCCTGGAGGGCGGCCACGAGGACGAACCAGCCCAGCGAGACGGGGATGAGGAACTTCCACCCCAGCTTCATGAAGTGGTCGTAGCGGATGCGCACCAGGGTGCCGCGGGTCCAGATCATGAAGAACATGACGGCCCAGACCTTGGCGACGAACCACAGCACGGGCCACCAGCCGGAGTTGGCCCCCTCCCAGAAGCTCGCCACGATGAAGGAGCGCCAGCCGCCCAGGAACAGGGTGACGCACACCGCGGAGACGTTGAACATGTTGATGTACTCCGCCAGGAAGTACCAGGCGAACTTCATCGAGGAGTACTCCACCATGTGCCCGGCGACGAGCTCGCCCTCGGCCTCGGGAAGGTCGAAGGGCAGGCGGTTGACCTCGCCGATCATGGAGACCACGTAGATGAGGAAGCTCGGCACCATGGCCAGGGCCCACCACATGCGCTGCTGGGCGCCGACGATCCCGGAGGTCGACATGGTCCCCGAGGCCAGGAAGACCGTGAGGATCGACAGGCTCATGCTCAGCTCGTAGGAGATGACCTGCGCTGCGCTGCGCACGGCGCCGAAGAGCGGGTAGGTGGAGTGGGTCGACCAGCCGCCCAGGATGATGCCGTAGACGCCGAAGGCGGTGATCGCCAGGATGTAGAGGACCGCCACCGGGAAGTCGGTCAGCTGCAGGGGCGTGGAGTGCCCGAGGATGGACACCTGCGGCCCGAAGGGGATGACGGCGTAGACCATGAAGGCGCAGAAGGCCGCGATGACCGGGGCGAGGATGTAGATGAGCTTCTCCGCGCCCCCCAGCCAGAAGTCCTCCTTCATAATGAGCTTGGTCGCGTCCGCGACGGCCTGGAAGAAGCCGAAGGGGCCGTTGACGTTGGGACCGGGGCGCGTCTGCATGCGCGCCAGCCCGCGGCGCTCGACCCACAGCACGAGGATGACGCTGACGATGAGGAAGGCGACGACGAAGACCGCCTTGATGAGGGTCAGCCACCAGGTCTCGGCGGAGAAGTCGGCGATCACGCCTCCTTCGGAGCCCGGGAGCGTCGTCGGGACGAGGTGCAGAAGAGCCGTGGTACTGGTACTCACCGGGCCACCTCCGTGCTGTTCGGGGTGCGGGTCAGGGCGCTGGTCGGGGTGCTGGGCAGGGTGCCTGTCGGGATCCGGGACAGCCGGACCCGGGAGCCGTGACCGGCCCGGAGCGTCTGGCGGACCATGGAGCCGGGCGAGCACTCGGGCAGCCACACGGTGCCCGGTGCGACCTGGCCGGCGACCACCGCGGGCAGCGTGACGGCGCCGGCCGTGGTGGCGATCTCGACGCCCTCCCCGCCGCTCAGCCCCAGCCGGGCGGCCAGGTCGGCGGCGACGCGGGCGACCGGGCGCATGGCGGTGGCGGCGAGGAACGCCTCGCCGTCCTGGAGCCGGCCGGCGTCGAGCATGGGCTTGTGCGTGGCCAGGACGGCGTCCAGGCCGGTCACGGCCGAGTCGTCCGCCCGGCTCGCGGCGGGTGCGGCGCCCGTGCCGGCGCCGACCGGGGAGGCGGCGGGCGGCTCAATGAAGACGGCCCCGCCGCGCGCCCCGCCCCACAGGCCGAGGCCGGCGAGCTGGGCGTGGAGCGCCTCCAGGTCGTCCACGCCCAGGTCCTCGCCCATCTCGGCGGCGAGCATCCCCAGGACCTGGCGGTCGGTGCGGGCGTGCGAGACGTGGGCCTGGCCGAAGGGGCGCACGCGTCCCTCCCAGTTGACGAAGGTGCCGTTCTTCTCCTCCGCCGGGGCGACCGGCAGGACGACGTCGGCGCGCTCGCTGACCTCGCTGCTGCGCACCTCGAGCTGGACGGTGAAGCCGGAGGCGGCCAGGGCCGTCCGGGCCAGGCCCGGGTCCGGGAAGTCGCGCGGGTCGATACCGCCCGCCACCAGGCCGCCGAGGCTGCCGTCGGCCAGCGCAGCCAGGATCTGGGTCGTGCTGCGCCCGGGCCTGTCGGGCAGGGGCGCGTGGGCGTGGACCCCGGCCGGGTCGATGCCCCAGGCGTCCTGGACCTCGCGGCGGGCTCCGGCGTCGGCGACGGGACGGCCGCCGGGCAGGAGGAAGGGCAGCAGGCCCGCCTCGATGCCGCCGCGCTCGCCGGCGCGGCGCGGGACCCAGGCCAGATGGGCCCCGGTGGCCGTGGCCAGGGTGTCGACGGTGGTCAGCAGGCCCGGCACGGCGGCGGCGCGCTCGCCCACCAGGATGGCGGCGCCCTCGGCCTTGAGGGCCTCGACGATATCGGGATGGGTCTGGGAGAGCAGGGCGATGGCGCGCGCCTCCTGGCCGGGGACGGTCAGGACGGTGGTGGCGCCGAGCTTGCGCGAGCCGTTGGTGACCAGCGGGGCGATGGTGGCCACACGCACCCCGCCGGCGCGCACGCCCTTGCGCAGCCGCAGGAACAGGGAGCCGCACTCGTCCTCGGGCTCCAGGGCCACCAGGAGCACCTGGCCGGCGCGCTCCAGCGAGGAGTAGGTCACGGCGCCCAGCCCCGTGCCCGCGACCCGGGCGCCCAGGAAGAGGTCCTCCTCCTCGCAGTGGTCGCGCACGCGCTGGTCGATGTCGTTGGTGCCCAGCACCTGGCGGGCGAAGCGGGACCAGGCCCAGCCGTCCTCCAGGGTGGTGCGGGCCCCGGGCAGCAGGGCCACGCCGCCCGCCTCCCGTGCCGCGGCCAGGCCCCGGGCGGCGACGTCGAGGGCGTCGGACCAGCTGGTGGGCACGAGCTCGCCGTCCTCGTCGCGCACCAGCGGGACGCGCAGGCGGTCGGGCTGGGAGGACCAGGCGAAGCCGAAGCGGTCCTTGTCGGTGATCCACTCCTCGTTGACCTCGGGGTCGTTGCCGGCCAGGCGCCGCAGGACGACGCCGCGGCGCATGTCCACGCGGATGGCCGAGCCGGAGGCGTCGTGCTCGGTGACCGAGTCGGTGGACACCAGGTCCACGGGGCGGGCCCGGAAGCGGTAGCGGGCGGACGTGAGGGCCCCCACGGGGCAGATCTGGATGATGTTGCCCGAGAAGTAGGAGGCGAAGGGGCGGCCCGAGACGTCGAGGTCCTCGCGGCCCGCCAGGTCGCCGGGCCCGTAGACGGAGCCGTCGACGACGCCGGGCTGGCCGCCCGGCCCGGCCAGGTCGGCCTCGGGGGCGAGGTAGGCCTCGCCGCGGATGGTCTCGGTGGCCAGGCCCGCGGTGCCCTCCGGGTCGAAGAAGTCCAGGACGGTGGAGTCGTAGCGGCCGATCTGCTCGGAGTACAGGCCCCCGGTGATCTCGCCGCCGACGTGCCCGGCGCCGCGCCCCTGCAGGGCGATGAAGGGGTCGCCGGCGACCTGGTCGGCGAAGCGCACGCAGCGCTGGCACAGGATGCAGCGGTCGCGGTCCAGC
>ERZ772964.1054-NODE-1054-length-10314-cov-3.34341_pt1 | contig 10314 bp, 10 predicted proteins | sample MGYA00580675_ERZ772964 | MGnify/ENA primary metagenome ERZ772964 (study PRJEB29015, sample SAMEA2737941) | human oral metagenome | biome: human oral; feature: human-associated habitat; material: dental | place: China | collected 2139 ...
TTTGAAACAGGCGGGCATCAAGGACGCCTACGCCTTCGCGGCAGTGTCGAGTGGTGATAACTCGAATGTCATTGCGGCTCGTATCGCTCAAGAGGTCTTCCACGTCGAACACGTCGTCGCCAGGATCTACGATCCGCAGCGCGCTTTCGTCTACGAGCGTCTGGGCATCCCGACGGTTGCCACGGTGAAGCGCACCGCCGAGTCCGTGATGCGGCGCATGCTGCCACCCGACGCTTCAGTCATCTGGACTCATCCGACCGGCGAAGTGTCCCTCGTGACCGCCACCCCGGAAGAATCTTGGTACGGCACGGCCTTCCCCATTGTCGAAGAACTCACCGGGGAGCGCATCGCCTTCGTCTCCCGTCTGGGAACGATCATCCCGGCGAGACCTGATCTTGTGATCCAAGAACACGATCAGCTCTATTTCGCGGTTGCGGGCAACAACTCGACTCGCCTGCGCGACATCCTCACCAACGAACCGAACTTCCAGGACTGACATGAAGATCGTCATCGCAGGAGCCGGCTCCGTCGGCCGCTCCGTCGCCCTCGAACTGCTCGATCACGGCCACGAATGCACCCTCATCGATAATCAGCCGGACAAGCTGCGCGTCGCCTCCGTCGCCGACGCCGATTGGGTCCTCGCCGATGCGTGTTCTCCCGATGCCCTCGCAGATGCTGGGCTCGCTCAAGCCGATGTCATGGTCGCCGCAACCGGTGACGACAAAGCGAACCTCGTGATCTCCCTCCTGGCGAAAACCGAGTTCGCAGTCCCACGCGTCGTCGCCCGCCTTAACAACCCGAAGAACGAGTGGCTCTTCGACGCCTCATGGGGCGTGGACGTGTCCGTGTCGACGCCGCGCATCATGACTGCCCTCGTGGACGAGGCGGTCTCCGTCGGCATTCCGGTGCGTCTCTTCTCTTTCAACTCCACTGAAGTCTCAATGTATGCGATCGTCCTCCCAGAAGAGTCGCCGCTTGTGGGCCGTCGGATTGTCGAAGTCGACCTCCCGCCACGTACAGTCCTCACGTCGCTTCTGCGTTCGGGACGCCCGATCATGCCTTCCGACGATGACATTTTCGAAGCGGGAGATGAGCTTTTGCTGCTGATCTCTGATCTGGAGAAGAACGCGCTCGATACTTTAACCCGCCTGGTCGAGGTGCCCGAGCCCGAGGTGAGTGAGGAAGGCGAAACGCAAGCCTGAGGTCGTTGTCTTTCTTCGCACCGACGCTCCGCTTATCGCAGGGCTTCTCGCTCTGCTGTCGCACGCTCCTCGCCCGGTTATCGCACGCTTCTCGCCCTGCATGAGGTCGACAGTGCCCTCAAGAAAACACGAGCCTTTCACCCCGCCCGGCGCGAAGGCTCCTCACTCCCCTGCTTCATCCTGTGCTTCATTCCCCTGATTCACGAGCTGCCCGAAAGGACGAAGCCCCAACCAGCTCAACCACGCGGCGAGTGCGAAGAGAGGAACACCGAGGATCAGTTTCGCAACTCCAAGTTGGGCGACCTGGCCCATCCACCACAAGGGCACCTCTACCGCGAGACGGAACGCGAAAACCCCGGCCCATAGCCAGCTCAGCCACACGCATCTCCTCGCCAAAGGCTTAAACCGCTCGAAGCGCCACCACCCCTTCGGCAGCGCCCAAAAAGCGCCAACACCGATCGAAACGAAAGGACGTCCGACCAGGATCGTAAGGAGGACCCCGAGGAAGAAAAAGGCGGAAATGATGAGCCCGAAAGCGTAGAAGTTCTCCCCTTTTCCGCTCGCAAGCGCCCACAGCGCACCAATACCGACACCGAAGAACCCGGAAATCGCCTGGGAGATTGATTGACGTTGAAGGAGACGCGCCGCCAATGCGATCAGGGCCGTCCCCGCAGAAAGAATGCTCGTGAGCATTACGTCCCGGGTCACCACGAAGCAGACGACGAAAACGAGGCCGGGAAGGATCGACTCTATGAAGCCTCGCCACCCTCCCACGGCCTCTTGCCAGGAGAAAGACTCCTCATCAAGCTGCCGGGCCCATTGGGGTGGACGAGATGTGGGGAACTCCTTGTGGTTCACGTATTCTCCACGATGATCCGATACAGGGGATTGAAGATCACCAGATGGTCCCCTTGCATTCCAGCTGTGCCCTCGACCTCGATATGTTCTCCGACATGAAGGCCAGGAATGGAGCGGCGCCCAGGCCAACGCAACTCGATCGAAGCGGTCCCGTCGTACAAGGTGGCGACAAGGACCCTCTCGCCAACCTGTGAAGGGAAAGTCATCGACAGAAGCGAACCGAAAAGGGTGACCCGTTCGCGGTCGCGGACATCGCAGATTGCGATCGTTCCGCGCCGCTTACGTGTCTGCTCCTCATCGCGAGCTTCGTCACGCTGTCGTGTGTCGGTATTCAAGCGCTCCAACAGGGCGAAGAAAGCTCTCGTGATACGGAAGCTGCGCTCCTCAGACACGAGGGGCCTCCACCTGCTCATTCGGCACATGAATGGGGAGCAGGTCAAGACGGGCGCGCGGCTTGGAATCACGGACAATGACAATCCGATCAAGGATTCTCTCGATCTGCGCCCCGGCCTCGGGACTTTGAGCGGCGGGCCCGAGGATGTCGATCCTCGAGAACCAACGCTCGCCCTCGCGGCCGATGATGCGCATCCGGCTGCTCGCCTTGCGCCCATCGGGGAGCTTCACGGGGATATCCGCGTAGATCTCAGTCCCGTAGCGGCCCTCGACCTCGCGCACCTGAGCCTTATCCGCTCTCAGCCCTTCGAGGATCTGCGAACGAAGCTCGTCCCACACCCCACCTGAGCGGGGGGCCGCAGCCGCTGAAATCTGAAGCCCGGAGTCACCGAGCACGAGGAGGACGCGCAGGACCGAGGTGCCGTCATCGGCGACCTGGGTGCGCATCTGCATCCCCCTGACCGCGGGAAGAAGGATCGAGCCCATGTCGATGTATCCGACGGAGGTATCGACCTCCTCCGGGCTGCGAGGCCCGGGAACGCTCCAGATCTCAGCGTCCTCATTCACACGAGGAAGTCGCTGCGGCTCTTCCTCTTGCGGTGCGGCAGCGGGGTCGGCCCTCTTCTTGCGTCCGAACATCACTGGCGCCTCAGCCCTCGCATTCAGTGCACACCGGGAGTCCGGATGCGTCAACGTAGGCGAGCTGAGAGGCGTGGTGAACGAGGAAACAATGCGAGCAGGTGAACTCATCCTCCTGCTTCGGGACGACGTGGACCGTCAGCTCTTCCTTCGAAAGGTCGGCACCGGGCAGCTCGAAATTCTCAGCGGCCTCAGTTTCGTCTTCTTCGATCTCGGCTGACCCGGCATCATTACGTCGAGACTTCAGTTCCTCGATCGAGTCCTCCGTGACGTCGTCGTCATTCTTACGCGGTGCGTCGTAGTCGGTGGCCATTATCGTCCCCTTCCAACGGGCGGGAGCCATGCGAGCATAACTCCGGATGGTGTCTCGGCGGTCGGAGGATAACACTCCGAGAAGACGAGCGCCATTATTCAATCTCACGGCGCGCCGTCGCGCACGCGCCACCTGCTCTTGAGACGATGCGCTCGGAGTACTGCGAGGAGGAACCCATGATCGAGCTTGAACTGCTCGGAATCGGCGCTGATGGTGAAACCCTGGTGTTCACCGACCCCGAGGGCGAGCGCTACAGCGTGCAGATCACCGATGAACTTCGCGGCTCCATCCGCAGGGACCGCCCACGGATTGAAGCCGCCCCCGATCCGGCACGTCACACCCTTCGTCCCCGCGACATTCAAACCCTCCTGAGAGCCGGTGCGACCCCCGAAGAGATCGCCGCCCGTCACGGCCTTGATATTCCTTCGATCACCCGATACGAGGCACCCGTCCAGGCGGAGAAGGACTATGCGCTCCAACGCGCCCTCGCCTCCACGATCGGTCCAGAAGCTGATGGCCCAAAGATGGGAGACCTCGTCCTCGATCGTTTGGCAGCCCGTGGAGTAAATCCGAACAGCCTCCAATGGTCTGCCCAGCGTGAAGCGAACGGGCCCTGGCAGATCTGCCTGTCCTTCATTCAGGGCGCCGCCGAGCATGGCGCTCATTGGCTCCTGCCCTCCTCTGGGACCCTCGAGGCCGTCGACCGAGAAGCCCAATGGCTCACCGAAACAGTGTCAACCACTCCCGCAGCCTCCATCTTCACCCCGCTTCCCCCAAGCGGAGGCTCAAGCACCGACCACGCCGACCTTGAAGAAGTGCGCCAACGCGAGGCGATCATCGATCAACTCAACGCGGCCCGCGGCAAGCGTCAGGACATCGAATACGAACTTGACGAGGACGAGGCTGCGGCCCTCGCCGAATTGGGGCTCGAGCAGCCAGCCCCGCAGCCCTCCTCGATTTCCGCCAGGATCTACTCTCTTGCGCAGGCGCGGACGAAAGAAGAACCTGGGGATCCGACTCGGGCTTCGGAAGAATCTGCGGACTGCCAGGAGTCGCCCAGTGGGGAGATCCCACTTCCGCTTGTGAACACCGAGTCCTCAACGGATCCGGCATCACGAGAGGCTGCTTCTTCTTCGACGCAGGCTTCGAGTTCCTCGACTCCTTCGAAGAACACGACCTCCGCGTGGCTCACCACTTCAATTCCCTCACAACACGCCGAACATTGTGCGAATGGGAATGGAGCTGGAGACGAGCAGGAGGCCTCCCTGCCAGGTCTTGAGTCGCTCCCCGCGAAGACGACGGAGAAGAAGTCCAAGTCGCGGCGTCGTTCCGTTCCGAGCTGGGACGAGATCGTTTTCGGCGCAAAGCCCCAGTAAGAAAGAGCTCTGAGTGAATCTTTTGAGAAGGCACCGCTGTGCACGCACAGGCAACAAACTGAGCACGCACAGGCAACGAGCGAAACGCAAGCGCCCAGGACGCTGAGACGCTTCCAGACATCTCAGGACACTTGCAGAACCGGGATCCTCATCTCGGCGCTCGTCAAGGACCCGTGAACCCCTGGCATCTCACGCATTCTTTGCGGCTGCGTCCTCGAATCGACAACGCCACCGCGCCCACCCATGAAGACAACAGCATCACCGATCTGCGCCAAACCCGGGCCCTGGCCCATCACAGCCCCGGCTTCTTCGGGGGAAAGTACCCACGCGGATTCACCCAAAACCTCAGCCCAACGCCTACGCACCGCCTCGGCTGAGCCAGGCTTAGCGTGAACATGAACCGCCCGAGTCTCACCGGCGATGAGCCTCACACCCTCGGCGAGCACTCCATCCTCAGCAAGATCACGAATCTGGGAATGATCAATATCGACCATCCCATGGTCAGCCGTAAGAATCGAACACACGCCCGCGGGCATTCGTCGAAAAAGCGCGCCCAAGCCCTCATCGAAAAGTTCAAGAGCCTCGGTCCACTGCCACGAATCCACGCCATGCGCGTGACCGGCATGATCAACGTCGGACCAGTAGAGGTACACGACCCTCGTCCCAGCGCGAAGTTCACGAAGAGCCGCATCGCAACGCTCCTGCCAACTCATCGCCCCGTGGTGGCGGGCACCGCGAAGGGCAGCCCGAGTCAAACCAGAAGAAGCGAAAGCATGAGGTGAGATGACGACCGATTCAACGCCCACGCCTTTCAGGCCCTCGAAAAAGCTCGGGCACTCCTGCCACGCCTCAGGATCCGGGCCGCCCTCGAAAGCGAGGAGGTTCATCACGTGATCGCCCTGCGCCACCGAATAGCCGACCATACGGGTCGCCCCCGGTTCGCGTCCCGTCCCAAAAGCCGTGATCGCAGCCGCAGTCGTCGAAGGCGCAATCGTGTGGATCGACAAGATCTCTTCACGAAAGGAACGCAAGGTCGGCGCGTGGCCGAGATTCTCCATCAGGGGCAGGAAACCCAGGCCGTCAACGAGGATGAAGAGGAGTTGTTCACCGCCCTTTTCGAGACCGAGGGCGTCGCGTGCGCCAAGTGAAGCACCAGGTAGGGTCTCATCAATGCAGGCGAGTCCCGCAGCGAACACATCCGTGATCCGTGGATCCTTGTGCGTGGGCAGATCCGCCCATGCGGGAACGTTCAAACGCACACTCAGATCTGAGGCGCTCATTTGCTCCTCCTCAACACCGAGGAGAGGACTTCCACGAAACGCTCAGCCTCCTCGAGGGCCTCCGCCCCATCAGCCGCAGCCGAGATGCGCATCGTCAGATCGTCAGGGAAGGAGGTCGCCGAATAGCCGTGGTCCGCAAGGCAATTCGGGTCTTCGCAGTGAGCGGGCTCAATCTCGAGACGGCGAGCGCCCTGCACATCAACAGTCAGCGTGAGTTCTTTGATCGCGCCCCCAGTCTCAGGATCCGCGAGGAGCTCCAAAGTCGCGACGGAGCCAAGGCGCGACAGGGGGTGGATTGAGGTGGCGACACCTGCTCCCCCGTCCTCAAGTTCGTCGACGTGAATCTGGATGAAAGCCGAGGGACTGACGACTGCGCAGGTCAGATGGCGGAACATTGAACCCCGGTCGAAGTCCGCGTCCAGACGCAGAACCTGAGCGAGAGGCGCCTCGCCGCCCAGGGCGCGCCGCAACGCAGCTTCAACGATCCTTGGGTAAAAGCCCGCTTGATTGATCCGTTCCCACGTATTCACCCCCTTATTGTGCCCGCGGGCGGCGTGGGAGTCGAAAACGCCCCACCTGCACGGTGGATAATGCCGAGCATGCCGAAGAAGGATCTGAGCGAACTCCTAGCCGAACAGGATGAGAACATCTTAGAAATTGACGTATCCGAGGAGATGCGGGGCTCCTTCCTCGAATACGCGGTCTCCGTGATCTACGCGCGTGCACTTCCCGACGCCCGAGATGGTTTGAAGCCCGTTCAACGGCGCATCCTCTACCAGATGGATCAAATGGGCCTGCGTCCCGACAAAGGCCATGTGAAGTCCCAGCGCGTCGTCGGCGAAGTCATGGGTAAACTCCACCCGCACGGCGACTCGGCAATCTACGAAGCTCTCGTTCGCCTCGCCCAGCCCTTCAACCTGCGCCTACCCCTCGTCGACGGCCACGGCAACTTCGGCTCCCTCGATGACGGCCCCGCAGCCGCGCGCTACACGGAGGCACGAATGGCGCCCGCCGCCCTCGACCTCGTTGCGGGACTGGATGAGGACACCGTCGACTTTGTCCCGAACTACGACAACCAGTTCATGCAGCCCGAAGTCCTGCCCGCGGCCTTCCCGCAACTCCTCGTCAATGGAGCTTCGGGCATCGCCGTCGGGATGGCGACGAACGTCGCCCCGCACAACCTCGCTGAGACGATCGCCGCGTCGATCCACCTCATCGAACACCCCGAAGCCTCCGTCACCGACCTCATGCGCTTCGTCCCCGGCCCTGATCTTCCCGAGGGCGGCGTCATCGTCGGCCTTGAGGGGATCAAAGACGCTTACGAAACCGGTCGCGGCGCCTTCAAAACCCGGGCGAAAGTGTCGATCGAACGCGTGACGGCCCGCAAAATGGGGCTCATCGTCACGGAATTGCCCTACATGGTCGGCCCCGAGAAGGTCATCGAGAAGATCAAGGAGAACGTCAACTCCGGGCGCCTCAAAGGCATCTCCTCGGTCCAAAACCTCACAGATCGGATTCATGGGCTTCGCCTCGTCATCGAGGTGAAGAACGGTTTCAACCCCGAGGCTGTCCTTCAGCAGCTCTACGCTCGCACGCCTTTGGAGGACTCCTTCTCGATCAACGCCGTCGCCCTCGTCGAGGGTCAGCCGCGCACCTTGGGACTCAAGGACATGCTGCAGGTCTTCATCGACCATCGCATCGATGTGACGAGGCGCCGCTGCCGTTTCCGTTTGGGCAAGGCCCAGGATCGTCTGCACCTGGTCGAGGGTCTTCTCATCGCTGTTCTCGACATTGATGATGTCATCGCGATCATCCGTTCTTCAGACGATGCCGAAACGGCCAGAGCGCGTCTCATGACCGCTTTCGACCTGTCGGAGATCCAGGCGAACCACATTCTCGAGTTGAGGCTGCGTCGGCTCACGAAGTTCTCCCGGATCGAACTTGAGGCAGAGCGCGACGAACTCGCCGGGCGCATCGCAGAGCTTGAGAAGATCCTCTCCGATCCAAGTCTTCTCAAGTCCCTCGTCGTCAAGGAGTTGCGTGCGGTGTCGGCGCGTCTGGGCACGCCTCGGCGCACGCTGCTCTTGTCTTCTCCGGGCGCTGAGGCTCTGCCCGAGCAGGGTTGCGCAGCCTTGGCGGCGGCTCTGCCCTCGGTCTCACGCTCGGGCAAGGGAATGGAACTGCAGATTCCCGACACCCCCTGCGTCGTCGTCCTCAGTTGCGCCGGTGGTCTTGCCCGAGTCGAGGGCGCCGATCCCCTTGAACCCGGTCCGCGCGCCCACCAGGACGGGTGGGTCGCGCAACTGTCTTCGACATCGCGTTCACAGGTTGCGGTCGTCACACAAGACGGCGTCGCGCACCGCATCGATGTCGTCGATCTGCCTGCGATCCCCCGTTTCGATACGGGCCTGTCCTTGGCTGCCGCGACACCGGCTTCGATGCTCGTGCATTCTGATTCTCCAGCCATCGGCCTGCTAGATCCCGATTCGGAGACCGTGTACGCGATGGGAACCGCCCACGGTACGGTCAAGCGTTTGAAACCCGATGCGCTCGCCCGCGACGAGTGGGAGGTCATTGCCTTGGAGGATGGGGATCGCCTCGTCGGCTTCGCGCCGAGTACGGATTCTTCCGATCTGGTGTTCATCTCCTCTGATGCCCAGCTTCTGCGCACGCCGGCGAACAAGGTTCGCCCACAGGGGCGCACAGCTTCGGGCATGGTGGGCATGAAACTGTCGCCCGGCGCTGAGGTCATCGGTTTTTGGGTGGTCGACGCGATTGATGATGCTGTGGTCGTCACGGTCGCAGCGGCGCAGGGCGCTCTGCCGGGAACCGGGCAGACGACGGCGAAGGTCACACCTTTCTCCCTCTACCCGTCGAAGGGCAGGGGCGGTCGGGGCGTCCGCGTGCAGCGATTCCTGCGCGGCGAGGATCGGCTCGACATCGCATGGGTGGGCTCGCGCCCAGCTCGCGCCGCATCCGCGGATGGCTCTCCTGTAGATCTTCCCTCAGAGGACGAGCGCCGCGACGCCTCCGGCTCCCCCATCGTCTTCACCATCGCAGCTTTGGGCTGAGGGGTGTCGTCCGTTCGCGGAGACTAGATCTCCATGGCGTACAGGCGGGACTGCCCGACTGTCGTGAACCCCAGGTAGTCATATACGGCGAGGGCGCCCGAGTGGTTCGCCGACCCGAGGCTCACCTCGTGGGCGAAACCCAGGGACGCCACCGGGCTGAAGCACCGTGCCCGCCTCGGCTGGAAAACCCCTTCGGCAACGCGTCGCTGACTGATCGCACCGAGCGGCGAGCGCGAAAGGGCGGGCGCGCAAAGGGGGCGGGGCGACCGATCACGGCCCACCCCACCCCCTCACTGGGGATGTTTCAGCCCCGCAGGTTCTTGCTCACCGCCAAGATGGCGGCCACCTCCTCCTTCGTGGGCGAGTACGCGCCCTCGTGGTAGACCGTGATCCCCGAGGTGATGATCCCCCGGTGGATGGCGGGCATCAGGTCGGCCCAGCGCGCCTCGCGCAGTCGCTGCTTCGCCTCCGCGCTACCCAACAGGTCCGCATCGACCAAGCCGGAGATGAGGCCCGCCATGAGCGAGTCCCCCGCCCCGACGGTGTCGACCAGTTCCACGTCTAGGGGATCCACGACCAGCATGTCGCGCTCGGCAGCGGTCTTGATGTACACCCCCCAGGGGCCCCGCGTGCACAGCACTAGGGCGGGTCCGGCCTGGCTCCACTCGCGGATGATCTCCTCGACCGGGCGGCCCGGGTAAAGCCACTCGAGGTCCTCGTCGGACGCCTTGACGACGTCGGACAGGGCGACGATGGCCTCGATCTGGGGGCGCACCTCGTCGGGGGTGCCCAGCAGAGCCGGGCGGATGTTCGGGTCGTAGGAGACCGTTCCGTGGATGGCCTGCCGCTTGACGGCGGCGAGCACCTTCGCGCCCCCGGGTTGGAACGTCGCCGCGTAGGACCCGGTGTGCATGTGGCCGACGCCGTCCTGGTTGGGGATGACCGGCACGTCCCACAAGACGTCGAACTCGTAGGTGGCGCGCGCCTTCTCGTCGATTGTCGCGTGGGCAACCGTCGTGAACTCGGCGCCGTCGGAGCCCTCGACCAGGGTGACGCCCGCCTCCTCGGCGTGGGCGCGGACCTTGTCGCCGCGCTCGTCGCGGCCGAACCACGTGGCCAGCTCGGACTCGTGGCCCAGGCGGGTCAGGCCCGCCGCCACGTTGAGCATCGAGCCGCCGACGA
>ERZ772964.1056-NODE-1056-length-10310-cov-92.4075_pt1 | contig 10310 bp, 9 predicted proteins | sample MGYA00580675_ERZ772964 | MGnify/ENA primary metagenome ERZ772964 (study PRJEB29015, sample SAMEA2737941) | human oral metagenome | biome: human oral; feature: human-associated habitat; material: dental | place: China | collected 2139 ...
TCAACTACCAGTGCCCCGAGGACGAGAAGATCTACGTCCACCGCATCGGCCGCACCGGACGGGCCGGGCACTCGGGCACCGCGGTCACCTTCGTGGACTGGGACGACGCCCCTCGGTGGCGGATGATCGCCAGGGCCCTGGGCCTGCCCGTCCAGGAGCCGGTGGAGACCTACCACACCAGCGACCACCTCTACACCGACCTGCGCATCGCCCGCGACGTGACGGGCACCCTGCCGCGCTGCAGGCGCACCCTGGCGGGGCTGGACGCCGAGAAGATCGAGGACCTGGGCGAGACCGGCAGGCACGAGCGCGGCCGGGGCTCGCGGGGCGGCCGGGGCTTGCGCGGCGGGCACGGAGGGCGGGGCTCCCGCTCGGGCGGGCGCGACGGGCACCGGCACGGTGACCGGCACAGCGACCGGTCCTCCGAGGCGTCCCGCGATCGCCACGGCGAGGCGCCGCCGGACAGGCGCACCCGCACCCGCAAGCGGACTCGCGGCGGCAAGCCCATCCCCCCTGCCGAGGACTGACCGGCCCCGGAGGTCCTGAGGGTCCCGGAGGCCCGAGATGAGTGATTCCCAAGGGGGAGCGGCAAGACGATGCCCGGTCCGCCGGCCTGCCGCCCGGCTGCTCGGCGTCTCGCAGTCCCGACGCCGTCCCTGGGTCCCTGGCCGAGTTCGGCCCGCTCCGGCCCGAGGTCGGTCTGGTTGGCCGGCCCGGCGGCCCGCCGGGCGCTGCCGCGCCCCGCGAAGTGATCACCCCACGCGCTCTCAGCCCTCCGCGCCGCCCGGCCCGCACAGCAGAACCGCGGAACCACGCCGACCTCCACCACACCCGAGACCGGCGACCGACCTAAAAGTGCGTGGGACGACCACCTCCCCCGCCCCGACTTGTCCCGCCCCGTCTTGGAGCCGGCCGGTCAGCCAGCCATCGGGACGACCGGCCCCGGACCAGCAGGCACCGCCACCAGGCACTGCGAGAGCCGGCCCCGCACCGGAACGTCAACGCACCCTCCCAGCATGACCCCCTCCCCCCAATCCTCCTGGGAGACAGAGCCCAGAAGGACGGGAGAAAAGCACGACCACACGACAAAGATACGTCCGTACGTCCACGTCGGGCCGCACGCCCCCTGTCGAGACAGACATTGTCGTACGAGATAGACGGTGACACCGCCGACCTCGTACGACAATGTCCATCTCGACGCCGGAGGCCGCCGCCGCGCGCCCCGACCGACACGACCCAGCGCGCCACACGACCCAGCGGACGTCACCGGCAGACAGGACGAGCTCGACCGGCAAGCACGGCAGAGCCACAGGACACCACCCACCACCAGCCCCGAATCACTCACCTAGAGGGTCGAGAGGGCCGTGCGGACGTAGGCCAGGACGCCCTCGGCGATCATCTCCACGGCGATCGCCGCGAGCAGGAGGCCGAAGATCCTCGTCAGGACGCGGATCGCGGAGTCGCCCAGGAAGCGGTGCAGCGCCACGGAGAAGCGCAGGGTGAGCCAGATGACCACGTGGGTGGCGATCATGGCGACGGTCACGGACGCCCACCCCACGACCGGGCTGGCGGCGGACTCGACCGACACCATGGCCGAGACGATGGCCCCGGGCCCGGCCAGCAGGGGCGTGCCCAGGGGCACCAGCGCCGCGTTGGCGCTCACGATGTCCGGGTCGGGGCTCTCGTCGGCCTTGTCGGTGAGCAGCTCGAGGGCGACCAGCAGCAGGAGCAGCCCGCCGGAGGTCTGCAGGGCCGGCACGGAGATGCCGAGGAACTTCAGGATGTAGCGCCCGAAGATCGCGAAGACCAGGATCACCGACAGGGACACGAGGGTCGCCTCGCGGGCGGCGCGCTTGCGCTCCTCGTGGTTCTGGCGGCTGGTCAGCGACAGGAAGATGGGGATGGCCCCGAGCGGGTCCTGGATGACGAGCACCGTCGTGAAGGACGTGGCGAACAGGTTGAGGCTGAAGATCGAGTCGAGCATAGGTGCGGGCGGGCCTGTCTGTCTGGCTGAGAACGAGGCGGGTCAGGCGGTGACGAGGGGCAGCGCCCCCTCGGCGACGACGCGGTCGAGCAGCCCGGGGGGCATGAGGTTCTCCCCCAGGCGGTTGGGCTTGCCGGCGCCGTGGTAGTCGGAGGCCCCGGAGGTCCCCAGGCCGAGGCGTCGGGCCAGGTCGCGGGCCGCCTCGCGTCCGGCGGCGTCGTGGTCGCGGTGGTCGACCTCCAGGGCGGCCAGTCCGGCCTCGGCCATGGCGGCGAAGGTCTCGTCGGGCACGAGGCGGCGCTGCCGCCGGGCGGCCCGCGGGTGGGCGGCGACGGGCACGCCCCCGGCGGCGCGCACGAGCTCGCAGGCCCGGACGGGCTCCAGCGCCCAGTGGTGGACGTAGTAGGGCGAGCCGGTGGCCAGCGGTCCGGCGAAGGCGGCCGAGCGGTCCGGGAAGCAGCCGGCGGCCACGAGCGCGTCGGCGATGTGCGGCCGCCCGATGGTGGCCGCCTGCGCGCTGTGCCCGACGACGTCCTGCCAGGTGATCGGGTAGTCGGCCGCGAGGCGCTCGACCATGCGCCGGGCCCGGCCGTCGCGCGAGCGGCGGGCGCGGTCGAGGGCCTCGCTCAGGGCGGCGTCCTCGGGGTCGAAGAGGTAGGCGAGCAGGTGGAGGGTGACGCCGTCGGCGGCGCAGGAGATCTCCGTGCCGCGCAGCAGGCTCACGCCGGTGGTGGCGACGGCGGCGGCGGCCTCGGCCCACCCGGCGGTCGTGTCGTGGTCGGTCAGCCCGACGACGTCGAGCCCGGCGCGCGCGGCCGCGGCCATGAGCTCGGCGGGGGCGTCGGTCCCGTCCGAGCAGGCCGAGTGGGTGTGGGGATCGATGCGCACGGGCGCCAGTGTAGGGACCCGGCGCCCCTGCCGCGCGAGGGCGCACCGGTGGGACAATGCCGCCATGAGCGCCGTCAGCCCCGTGAGCCCAGCCCCCTCCGCCCGGCCCGCCTCCCCCGCCGAGCGCGACGACAAGGCGCCGGCGATCCGCTTCGGGGTCGTGGGGGCCGGCTTCATCGCCCGCTGGTTCCTCCAGGCGGCCGCCGCCGTCCCGCAGGCCCGGGTCGTGGCCGTGACCTCGGCCCACCCCGAGCGCGCGGCCGCCTTCGCCGCCGAGCACGGCATCGGCGCCTCCTACGCGACGGTGGAGGAGATGCTCGCGGCCGGCCGCCCCGGCGGCGCCGACCCCTTCGACGTCGTCTACATCGGCTCCCCGAACTCCCTGCACGCCCCCCAGGCCGTCGCCGCCCTGGAGGCGGGCTTCCACGTCCTGGTGGAGAAGCCCTTCGCGCTCGACGCCGACCAGGCCGAGGCGATGGTCGCGGCCGCCGGGTGCCACGACCGCTTCCTCATGGAGGGGTGGCTGACCGCCTTCGAGCCCGGCACGGCGGCGCTGCGCCGGGCGCTGCCCGCACTGCTGGCCGACGGCCCCGGCCCGCACCGCGCGGTGCTGGTCAAGGAGCAGTACTCCAGCCGCATGGACCGCCTGCGCGCCGGCGGGCTCCCGCCGGTCTTCGACCCGGCGCTGGGGGGCGGCAGCCTCATGGACCTGGGCATCTACCCGGTGTCGCTGGCGATCCACCTGTTCGGGCCCCCGAGCCGCGTCACCGCCGCGGGCAGGACGCTCGGCTCGGGGGCCGACTCCCACGGCGTCGTCGTGCTCGACTACGACCGGCTCGCCGACGCCTGCGGCGGGGCCGGGCGGCCCACGGACCTGCAGGTCGTGTGCCTGCACTCCAAGACCTCGCCCGCCGGCGTCGGCACCTGCATCAACCGCATCGCCTCGGACCGCCGGGTCCTCGCCTTCGACGACTGCCAGTGGCCCCGCGCCATCGAGCTGAGGGGGCCGGAGGGGGAGGAGGACCTGTCGGTGCCCGACGACGGCGCCCCCGTGCTCGCCCGGGAGCTGGCGGAGGTCTGCCGGCTGGTGGCCGCCGGGGCGCGCGAGTCCGACCTCCACCCGCTGGCGGCCTCGGTCGCCGCGGCCGACGTGCTGGCGCGGGCCCGCCGCCGCTCGGGCTCCTGACGGGCTCCCGACGGCCGCGAGGCGCGCGCCGGACCCGGTTCGGCTCGGCGCGCCGCCCGGTGGGAGGATGCGGGCATGACCGACACGAGTGAGAACAGCCAGCCCTCCCCCGCCGACGCCGCACCCGGCACCGAGGCGCCGCAGCCCTCCGACCAGCCCCTGTCCCAGCGGGTCAACAACCGCTCCCGCCAGCCCACCAACAAGGCCTTCCGCGACTTCATCGGCTCGGGCTGGGGACCGCGCCCCGACGCCCTGCCCGCCCTGTCCGAGGCCGCGCCGTGGGCCGCCAGGCGGCAGGCGGCGCTGGGGGCCCGCTTCCCCGGCGAGCGCCTGGTCGTACCCGCCGGGACCCTGGTGACGCGCAACAACGACTGCGACTACCGCTTCCGCCCCCACTCGGCCTTCGCCCACCTGGCGGGCACGGGGACCGACTTCGAGCCCGACGCCGTCCTCGTCCTGGAGCCGCTGACCGTGCCGGGTCAGCAGCTCGCCGACGGCGAGCCGACGCACGAGTCGGTGCTCTACTTCCGGCCGCGCGCCCCCCGCACGAGCGAGGAGTTCTACGCCAACGCGCGCTACGGCGAGCTGTGGGTGGGGGTGCGCCCCTCCATCGAGGAGGTCGAGGCCGCCACCGGGATCCGCTGCGCCCACATCGACACCCTCGGGGACGCCCTGGCCAAGGACGCGGGCGCGGACGGGGTCCGGCTGCGGGTGGTCGCCGAGGCCGACACGGCGGTCACCGCGCTGGTGGACCGGGTGCGCCGCGGCGCCGGCCTGGCCGCGGGCCAGGAGGCCCAGGGCCTCGACGACGCGCTGGCGGAGGCGACCAGCGAGCTGCGCCTGGTCAAGGACGCCTGGGAGGTCGACCAGCTGCAGAAGGCGGTCGACGCCACCAAGGCCGGCTTCGACGACCTCATCCGCTCCATCCCCCGCGCGAAGGGCCACTGGCGCGGCGAGCGCGTGCTCGAGGGCGCCTTCGGGGCCAGGGCCCGCGAGGAGGGCAACGGCCTGGGCTACGACACGATCGCCGCCGCCGGGGACCACGCCAACACCCTGCACTGGATCAACAACGACGGGCCCGTCCAGCCGGGCCAGCTGGTGCTGGTGGACGCCGGCGTGGAGGTCGACTCCCTCTACACGGCCGACGTGACCCGCACGATCCCGGTGGACGGGCGATTCACCGCCCCGCAGCGCCGCGTCTACGAGGCGGTGCTCGAGGCCGCCGACGCCGCCTTCGCCCGCGCGGGCGAGCCCGGCTGCCGCTTCCGGGACCTGCACGCCGCCGCCATGGAGGTCCTCGCCCGGCGCCTGGAGGAGTGGGGCCTGCTGCCCGACGGCGTCACGGCGGCCGACTCCCTGGGCCCGGACGGCCAGTACCACCGGCGCTGGATGGTCCACGGCACCAGCCACCACCTGGGCCTGGACGTGCACGACTGCGCCCAGGCGCGCCGCGAGATGGCCATGGACGCCGAGCTCGTGGCGGGCATGGTCTTCACCATCGAGCCGGGCCTGTACTTCCGGGCGGATGATCTGCGGGTGCCCGCTGAGCTGCGCGGCATGGGGGTGCGCATCGAGGACGACGTCGTCATGCGCGGTCCCGGCCGCCCCGAGTACCTGACCGCCGAGATCCCGCGGCGCCCCGACGACGTCGAGGCCTGGGTGAGCGGCCTGATCGAGTCCTGAGCGGCCCCTGCCCGCGCCGGCGCAGGAAACTGACACCCCTTGACAACGTTTCGGCACCTACCGATACCATCGGTAGGTGCCGTTCGTTCATGAGCTCCTGCCCACCGACATCACCGACGACTCCTCCGCCGTCCACGACGCCACCGCCCTGGCGGCGGTCCTGTCCGTCCTGGCGGACCCCACGCGCCTGGCCATCCTGTCCCACCTGCGCGGCGGCGAGCACCGCGTCGGCGAGCTCGCCGAGCACCTGGGCCTGGCGCAGTCCACGGTCTCCCAGCACCTGGCCATCCTGCGCGGCGCCGGGCTCATCTCCACCCACACCCACGGCCGCGCCCACGTGAGCGTCCTGGAGCACGCCGACGAGCTCATCGCCGTCCTGGTCGCCGCCGGGGCCCTGGCCCGCTCGGCCTCCACCGCCGCCGAGAAGCCCGAGGAGACCGGGGAACCCGTATGAGCACCCCCGGCAGCGCGCACCCGCACGACCACTCGCACGACCATGCCGCCGGGGCCTCGCGCGGCCGGCTCGCCGTCGTCCTCGCCCTGGTCGCCGCGGTCCTGGTCGCCGAGGTCGTCACCGGCCTGCTCACCGGCTCCCTGGCCCTGCTCGCCGACGCCGGCCACATGCTCACCGACACCATGGGCCTGGTCGTCGCGCTCGCGGCCGCCCACCTGTCCGCCCGCGCCCCCACGGACCGCTCGACCTGGGGCATGCGGCGCGCCGAGGTCATAGGCGCCGCCCTCCAGGCCGGCATGCTCGCCGTCGTCGGAGTCGTCGTCGGCGTGCGCGCGATCCTCGACCTGATCGCCCCCGGGGACATCGAGGCCGACGGCATGCTCGTCATGGGCGTGATCGGCCTGGTCGCCAACGTCGTCTCCATGCTCGTCCTGGCCAGCGGGCGCGGCTCAAGCCTCAACGCGCGCGCCGCCTTCCTGGAGGTGGCCAACGACGCGCTCGGCTCGGTGGGGGTCATCGTCGCCGCCGGTGTCGTGGCGCTCACGGGGTGGACCCGGGCCGACGCCGTCGCCTCGCTCGTCATCGTCGCCCTCATCTTCCCGCGGGCGGTCGCCCTGCTGCGCGCGGCCGGACGCGTCCTGATGGACTTCACGCCCGAGGAGCTCGACCTGGCCGAGGTCCGCCGCCACATCCTCACCGTCGACCACGTCGAGGACGTCCACGACCTGCACGCCTGGACGGTCGCCTCCGACCTGCCGGTGCTGACCGCCCACGTCGTCGTGCGCGACGAGTGCCTGCGCGACGGGCACACCGCCGCGATCCTGGACTCGCTCCAGACGTGCGTCGCCGGCCACTTCCCGGTGCCCATCCGGCACGCGACCTTCCAGCTCGAGCCCGCCGCGCACCGCGAGCACGAGCACACCTGCTGAGGACGGGCGGCGCCTCAGGTCGTGCGGTAGCGCCTGCGCTTGGGGGCGGGGACGTGGACGTTCTCGGTGCGCCCCTCCCCCTCGAGGTGCTCGCGGGCGAAGGCCAGGGCGCTGGCCAGGCCCTCGCGGCGCTCGGCGGCCGACATGGAGCCCGTCTTGACCTCGACGACGACCTGGCCGCCGCGCTCCTCGAAGCCGGTGGCCACCAGGTGGGCCAGGACGCCGGCGCAGTCCTGGTTGCCCTGGCCGGGCAGGAGGTGGTCGTCGCGGAACCCCGGCACGCCGTCGGTCAGGTGGAGGTGACGCAGGGTCGGCCCCAGCGCGCGGGCCATGGCCAGGGCGTCCGAGCCCGAGGTCGCCGCGTGGGAGATGTCCAGGGTGACCGAGTGGTAGCCCTGGCCCACCGGGTCCCAGGTCGGGGAGTAGGCCTGGAACTCCCGCGAGGAGCGGGCGTCGCGGGGGCGCCAGGTGAACATGTTCTCCACGCACAGGTGCATGCCGGTGGTCGTCTCGCGCAGGGCCACCCCGGCGACGAAGCCGCGGGCGTAGCGGGTCTGCCAGAAGAAGGGCGGGTGGAGGACGACGTTGGGCGCCCCCAGGGCGAAGGCGAGCTCGATGGAGCGGTCGACCTTGTCCCAGGGGTCGGGGCCGAAGACCCCGCGGGTGAGCAGCAGCGTGGGGGCGTGCACGGCCAGGACCGGCTGCCCGTAGCGCTCCGCCAGCGCCGACAGGAGCCGGAAGTCCTGGGTCGCCCGCTCCGACCACACCATGACCTCGACGCCGTCGTAGCCGAGCCGGGCCGCGAGCGCGAAGGTGTTCTCGACGCCCGCCGGCATGAGGCAGGCGCTGGACAGGCCGACGGGGATGCTCATGCCTCGCCGTCTCCGGGGCGGTCCTCGCGGCTCCCGGGCGCCCTGCGCAGGTAGGGGTCGATCTCCCCGCGCTCCCCCGGCGCGGTCTCGGCGCCGCCGCGGCCGTCGTCGTCCGAGCTCCCCGAGATATCGGAGCCCTCGGGGCTCTCGGAGCCGCCGGAGCTATCGGAGTTGTCGGAGCCGCCGGAGTAGTCGAAGGGATCGACGCCCTCGGGCACGCGCACGCCGTAGCGCGGGCGCTCGTCGGGGCGCGACCCGAAGGCGGTGGAGCCGCCGCGCGCCTGGGCCCGGGCGGCGCGGCGCTCCTCGGCGCGGCGTGCCGCGTCGCCGCCCCGCGAGAGGTTGCCGGGGACGTCGGCGAGGGCCAGCGTCGCCTCGGCGGCCCGGTCCGAGGCGATGATCGAGTAGCGCGAGGCCACGACCTGGCTGACCGAGGTGAAGTCGCGCCGGCCGCGGGTGAGCGCGTAGGAGCCCACCTGGAACACGATCCCCCACACCACGCCCAGGAGCACCGCCGTCACCATGCTCACGCCGCCGCCGACCGCCTCGGAGCCGACCAGGGACATCATGGCGCCGAAGAACAGGCCGATCCACAGGCCCGACCCGGCGCCGGCGGCCACGGCGCGCCCCCAGCTCATGCGCCCGGTGATTCGTTCCACCTGCCGCAGGTCGGTACCGATAATGGTGAGGCACTGGACGGGGAAGCCCTCGTCGGACAGGGAGTCGACGGCGTGCTGGGCCTCGGCGTAGCTGGCGAATGAGGCCACCTCCTCGCCCCGGGGCACGCCGCCGCCCCGGGACGAGAACATGGGTCGCGCGGAGAACTGGCTCATGGCCCCATCGTCCCACGCCACGCGTCCGCTCGGGGGCCCGATACCGGTCCGTCACGCCCAGGGCGCATAGTCTGTGCCCGTGGAGAGCACCAGGACGCGCACTGTCTCACGGGTCTTCGTCGCCCGCCTCGTAGGAACGACCGTCTTCGACCCCCTCGGGGACCCGGTGGGCAGGGTCCACGACGTCGTGGCCCTCATCCAGATGCGCGGCGAGCCGCGGGCGGTGGGCCTGGTCATCGAGGTGCCCGGCCGCCGCCGCGTGTTCCTGCCGCTGTCGCGGGTCACCGCCATCGAGCCGGGGGCGGTCATCACCACGGGGCTGGTCAACATCCGCCGCTTCGAGCAGCGCCACGTCGAGACGCTCGTCGTGGGCGAGCTGCTCGACCGCGTGGTCACCATGCGCGACGGCACCGGGCCCGTCACCGTCCGCGACGTCGCCATCGAGCGCGACCGCGGCATGGACTGGAAGGTGACCCGGCTGTTCGTCCAGCGCGGCGCCTCCGGGCCCCTGGGCCTGCGCCGCGGCGAGACCTTCATGGTGCGCCCCGAGGAGGTTACGGGCCTGGCGAGCAGCGCCGACCAGCAGGGGGCGACCGCGCTGCTGGCCACCATGGAGGACCTCAAGCCCGCCGACCTGGCCGACGTCCTGTCGGACCTGCCCCTGCCCCGCCAGATCGAGGTGGCCGCCGAGCTGTCCGACGAGCGCCTGGCCGACGCCGTCGAGGAGCTGTCCACCGACGACGCCGTCGCCCTGCTGTCGGGCCTGGAGGCGGCCCGCGCCGCCGACGTCCTGGACGCCATGCAGCCCGACGACGCCGCCGACCTGGTCTCCGAACTGCCCCTGCCCAAGGCGGCCGAGCTGCTCGGGCTCATGCAGCCCGAGGAGGCCGAGGACGTGCGCCGCCTCATGCGCTACGACGAGTACACCGCCGGCGGCCTGATGACCACCGAGCCGATCATCCTGCCCCCGGAGGCCAATGTGGCCACCTTCCTGGCGCAGGCGCGCAAGGCGGAGGTCCCGCCGGCGCTCGCGGCGATCGCCTTCGTGTGCCGGCCCCCGCTGGAGTCCCCGACGGGTCAGTTCCTGGGCATGGTCCACTTCCAGCGCGCGCTGCGCGAGCGACCGCAGCGCCTGCTCGGCTCGGTCCTGGACAAGGGCCTGGACCCCATCCACGCCGACGACTCGATCGGCACGGTGACCCGGCTGCTGGCCACCTACAACCTCACCGCCCTGCCCATCCTGGACGAGGCCGGGCGGCTGCTCGGCGCGGTGAGCGTCGACGACGTCCTGGACCACCTCATGCCCGACGACTGGCGGGAGGCCGACGACGCCGTCACCGACGAGATGATCGAGAGGAACGCCAATGCCTGACCAGCTCGACCAGCCGCTGACCCGCCCCCGCTCGCGGTGGCTGCCCTGGCTCCGCCCGGCGCGCGCCTCCCGCTCCGACGGCTTCGGGCGCTTCGCCGAGGCGACGGCC
>ERZ772964.1058-NODE-1058-length-10294-cov-154.371_pt1 | contig 10294 bp, 10 predicted proteins | sample MGYA00580675_ERZ772964 | MGnify/ENA primary metagenome ERZ772964 (study PRJEB29015, sample SAMEA2737941) | human oral metagenome | biome: human oral; feature: human-associated habitat; material: dental | place: China | collected 2139 ...
CGGCGGCGGCCTTCACGCCCGACGGCTGGTTCCGCACCGGCGACCTGGGCTCCCTGGACCGGGACGGATACGTGAGCATCACGGGGCGGGCCAAGGAGATCATTGTGACGGCCGGCGGCAAGAACGTCGCCCCGGCCGGCCTGGAGGACCCCCTGCGCGGACACCCGCTCATCAGCCAGGTGGTCGTCGTCGGCGAGAAGCGCCCCTTCGTGGCCGCACTCATCACCCTCGACGCCGAAATGCTGCCCGGCTGGCTGCGCAACCACGGACTGCCCCCCATGACGGTGGCCGAGGCCGCCTCCGACCCGCACGTCCTGGCCGCCCTCGACCGGGCGGTGGAGCGGGCCAACCGGCACGTCTCACGGGCGGAGTCGATCCGCAAGATCGCGGTTCTCAGCGGGGACTTCACGGAGGCCAACGGCCTGCTCACGCCCTCGCTCAAGGTCAAGCGCGACGTGGCCATTGAGCGCTTCGCCGACCGCATCGACGAGATCTACGGCGGGCCGGTGCGCGCGTCCGACCCGGCGGGCGAGTGAGCCCCGCGGCGAGCCCGGCCCTGTGGGAGGTCACGATCGACGGGAATGACTTTCGCGGATTCCTCTAAGACGGAGTGTCGGATCTGTCGGTCGGTGCGGTCCGCCCGCCCCGGCCGACCTGACACAATGTCCCGGTGAGCCCACGATCCTCCTCAGAGCCCCTCGTGTCCATCGCCGGCAGGCCCTTCATGCTCGACGGCGCCGCGACCAGCAACCTCATCACCGAGCCGGATTCCTCCTGGACGGTCCCGTGGCTGCTCGCCGACCGCATCGACCGCGACCCGCAGTCCACGATCATCGAGCGCAAGTCGGCGCTGGGCAACTCCTGGGAGGCCGTCTCGGCCCGCGGCTTCGGCGAGGACGTCGCCCGCATCGCCTCCGGCCTCATGGGCCTGGGACTGGAGCAGGGCCAGGCCGTGAGCATTATGGCGCGCACCTCCTACGAGTGGACCCTGCTGGACATGGCCATCGCCCGCGCCGGCCTGGTGTCGGTACCCATCTACGAGACCGACTCGGCCGAGCAGATCGAGTGGATCCTCGCCGACGCGCAGGTCCGCCTGGTCATCACCGAGTCGGTGGCCCTGGCCCACGTCGTCCGCCAGGCCGCCGACGCCTTCCGCGCCGCCCACCCCCAGGGACAGGAGGTGCAGATCCTGTCCCTGGACCGCGACGCCTTGAGCACCGTCTCCGAGGCGGGCCGCGCGGTGACCCGCCAGGACCTGGACGCGCGCTCGCAGGCCGTGAGCGGCGAGGACGTCTTCTCCATCATCTACACCTCCGGCACCACCGGCAGGCCCAAGGGCGTGGAGATCACCCACCTCATGGCGGCCGGCCTGGCCTGGAACGGGGTGCGCTGGATCCCCGACCTGCTCTTCACCGAGGACACGCGCCTGTTGCTGTTCCTGCCGCTGGCCCACTCCTACGCCCGGTGCCTGGAGCTGCTGGCCATCGCCGGCAAGGGCGTGCTCGGCCACACCCCCGACGTGGCCACCCTGCTGCCCGACCTCAAGGGCTTCGGCCCCTCCTACGTGCTGGCGGTGCCCCGCGTCCTGGAGAAGATCTACAACGCCGCGGACGCCAAGGCCGGGGGCGGCCTCAAGCTCAGGACCTTCCGCTGGGCCGCCAAGGTCGCCATCGAGTACTCGCGCGCCCTGGACACCGAGGCCGGCCCCTCCTTCCAGCTCAAGTCCGCCCACGCCCTGGCGGACCGGCTCGTCTACCGCAGCATCCGCGACCTGCTGGGCCCCAACGCCCGCTACGCGATCTCCGGCGGCGGGCCGCTGGGCGAGCGCCTGGGCCACTTCTACCGCGGCCTGGGCCTGATCATCCTCGAGGGCTACGGCCTGACCGAGACGCTCGGGCCCCTGAGCGTCAACCTCACCTGGGGCAACAAGATCGGCACCGTGGGCCCGCCCGTGTGCGGCGCCCGGGCCCGGGTGGGCGACGACGGCGAGATCGAGGTCAGCGGCATGAGCGTCTTCAGCCACTACCACAACAACCCCGACGCGGACGCGCAGTCCTTCACGCCGGACGGCTGGTTCCGCACCGGCGACATCGGGACGATCGACTCCGAGGGCTGGATCAGGATCACCGGCCGCAAGAAGGAGATCATTGTCACCGCGGGCGGCAAGAACGTCGCCCCCGCCATCCTGGAGGACCGGCTGCGCGGGCACCCGCTGGTGTCCCAGGTGGTCGTCATCGGCGACGGCGAGCCCTTCATCTCCGCGCTCATCACCCTGGACCGCGAGATGCTGCCCGGCTGGCTGCGCAACCACGGGCTGCCGGAGATGGACGTCGTCGAGGCCTCGACCGACCCGCGGGTCCTGGCGGCCCTCGACCGCGCGGTGGCGCGCACGAACCGGGCGGTCTCGCGCGCCGAGTCCATCCGCTCCTTCCGGGTGCTGACCACCGACTTCACCGAGGCCAACGGCCTGCTGACCCCCTCCCTGAAGGTCAAGCGCGGGGCGGTCCTGAAGGCGCACGCCGACACCATCGCCGACATCTACGCCTCCAAGAAGAAGGGCCCCCAGGAGTAGGGCGGCCCCGATCCCGCCCCGCGGCCGGCGGGGCCGGGGACCGGGATGGCCCCTTAGCGCCCCCGGTCCTCCCGGACCGCGCCCCGGCGGATGGCCTCGTGGTGGCGGATGACCTCGGCGACGACGAAGGCGAAGAACTTCTCGGCGAAGACCGGGTCGAGGCCCGACTGCGCGGCCAGTTCGCGCAGCCGCGCCACCTGCCGCTCCTCGCGCTCCGGGTCCGACGGCGGCAGGTCGAGCTCGGCCTTGAGCTCGCCCACCCGCTGGGTGCAGCGGAAGCGCTCGGCGAGCAGGTGCACCAGGGCGGCGTCGAGATTGTCGATGGTGGCGCGGTAGGCGGCGAGCCGGGGAGGCACGGCGCCCGCATCCCCCTCGGCCCGCCGATCGGGCGGGCCGGGCGGCGCCGCGCTCATGCGGTTCGGCTCCGGCCGCTCTTCATGGTCGCCGCCAGGGTCCCCGAGCCCGCCTCGTAGCGGGGCCTGCACCGCCCGCGCACGGTGTCGCCGTCGACGACGACGCGCCCGACCTCGGGCAGGGAGGGGACTTCGAACATGGCGTCGCCCAGCACCTCCTCGACGATGGAGGTCAGGCCGCGCGCACCGGTCTTGCGCGTCAGGGCGAGCTCGGCCACGGCCTCGATGGCGTCGTTGGTCAGCTCCAGCTCCACGCCGTCGAGGCTGAAGAGGTACTGGTACTGCGAGACCAGGGCGTTCTTCGGCTCGGTCATCACCCGCATGAGCTCGGCCACACCCAGGTCCTGAACGGTGGCGATCACGGGCAGGCGGCCGATGAACTCGGGGATGAGGCCGAACTTGTGCAGGTCCTCGGGGCGGACCTGGGAGGCGAAGACGTCCTTCTTCTCCTCCGCCAGGACCCCGCCGAAGCCGAGCGTCTGTGCCCCGGACTCCTTGCGCTCGCGCTGGCGGACGATGTCCTCGATGCCGGCGAAGGCCCCGGCGGCGATGAACAGGATGTTGGTGGTGTCGATCTCCAGGAACTCCTGGTGGGGGTGCTTGCGCCCGCCGCCGGGCGGCACGGAGGCCGTGGTGCCCTCGATGATCTTGAGCAGGGCCTGCTGCACGCCCTCGCCGGATACGTCGCGGGTGATGGAGGGGTTCTCCGCCTTGCGGCCGATCTTGTCGATCTCGTCGATGTAGATGATGCCCTTCTCCGCCCGCTTGACGTCGCCGTCGGCCGCCTGGATGAGCTTGAGGAGGATGTTCTCCACGTCCTCGCCCACGTAGCCGGCCTCGGTCAGGGCGGTGGCGTCGACGATGGCGAAGGGCACGTCGAGCAGGCGGGCGAGCGTGCGGGCCAGGTGGGTCTTGCCCGTGCCCGTGGGCCCGAGCAGGAGGATGTTGGACTTGCCCAGCTCCAGGCCGTCGCCCTCGGCCACGGAGCGCTCGCGCACCTGGACGCGCTTGTAATGGTTGTAGACGGCCACGCTCATGGCGCGTTTGGCGCTCTCCTGGCCGATGACGTACTGGTTGAGGAAGTCGAAGATCTCCTGCGGCTTGGGCAGTTCGAGGGGCACGCCGGCGGCGGACTCCCCGAGCTCCTCGTCCACGATCTCATTGCACAGCTCTATGCACTCGTCGCAGATGTAGACACCGGGACCGGCAATGAGCTTCTTGACCTGCTTCTGACTCTTGCCGCAGAAGGAGCACTTGAGCAGGTCGACACTCTCAGCGCTGCGTGCCACCAGAATTCCTCCGTTTGATTGAGCGGGATGGGGGATGTGGGGATGAGGGATCCTCCCTTAGATGCTGTAAGCCTAGGGTGTCGGGCACCCCGAGACGGCGGGGCACGCCGAGAACCGCCCGGCAACTGCCCACTAGCCGCATCTTTGTCGACTTCCGCAAATCGTCCGAGCCCGACGGCGCAGGCGAGCTGCGCCGTCGGGCTCGGGGGCGTTCATGCCGGTGCCGTTCTCGCCCGCCGCTCAGGCGGAGTGCGGTGAGCGGGGGGCCTTGCGGGAGGCGAGGACCTGGTCCACCAGTCCGTAGTCCTTGGCGGCCTGCGCGGTCAGGATCGTGTCGCGCTCCAGGTCCGCGTGGACCTTCTCGCGGGGTTGGCCCGTATGGGCGGCCAGGGTGTCCTCCAGCCACACGCGCATGCGGTCGATCTCGTTGGCGACGATCTCGATGTCGGAGGCCTGGCCGTGCATGCCCTCCATGGCGGGCTGGTGGATGAGGATGCGGGCGTTGGGCAGGGCCAGGCGCTTGCCCTCGCTGCCGGCGGCCAGCAGCACGGCCGCGGCGGAGGCGGCCTGCCCCAGGCACACCGTCTGCACCTGCGGCCTGATGAACTGCATGGTGTCGTAGATGGCGGTCAGGGCCGTGAAGGAGCCGCCGGGGCTGTTGATGTACATGGTGATCAGGCCGTCGGGGTCCTGGGACTCCAGGACGAGGAGCTGGGCCATGACGTCGTCGGCGGAGGCGTCGTCGACCTGGACGCCCAGGAAGACGATGCGGTCCTCGAAGAGCTTGGAGTAGGCGTCCTGGCGCTTGAAGCCGTAGGCGGTGCGCTCCTCGAACTGGGGCATGACGTAGCGCGCGGCGGGCGCGGCGGGGATCGGGCCGCCGGCCTCGACCTGGCGGGCCAGGGCCTCGAAGTAGGGGCGGGACGTCATCTCAGTTCTCTCCGTTCTGCTGGATCTCGCGCGACGAGGACACGATGTGGTCCACGAAGCCGTAGTCGAGGGCCTCCGCGGCGCTGAACCAGTGATCGCGGTCGGAGTCGGCGAGGATCTGCTCGATGCTGTGGCCCGTGTGGGCGGCGGTGATCTCGGCGAGCTCGTGCTTCATGGCGATAATGAGATCCGCGTTGATGCGGATGTCGGTGGCCGAGCCGCCGGCCCCGCCGGAGGGCTGGTGCATGAGCACGCGCGCATGGGGGGTGATGTAGCGCTTGCCCTTGGCGCCGGCGCTCAGGAGGAACTGCCCCATGGAGGCGGCCAGGCCCGTGGCGACGGTGACGACGTCGGGCTTGACGTACTGCATGGTGTCGTAGATGGCCATGCCGGCCGTCACGGACCCGCCGGGGCTGTTGATGTAGAGGTAGATGTCCCGGTTGGGGTCCTCCGCGTCGAGCAGCAGCATCTGGGCGCAGATGGCGTTGGCGTTGTCGTCGCGCACCTCGGAGCCGAGCCAGATGATGCGCTCCTTGAGGAGGCGGTTGTAGATGGAGTCGGTCAGGCCGAGTCCGGCGCCGGTGGGCTCGGCGCTCCTGGGCGCGATGTGCTCGCTCACGTCAGTCCTCTCGTGTTCAGTCTCGCCAACGCTAACGCCGCGGACGCGGACCCCATGCCCGCGATCGGATGCTTTCGCTCACGGCACAGGGTCCGCCCGCCCCCGATCGGGCCGTGAGGGAACGCACCCGCCGGAAGGGCGGGCGGTGGGTTAGGCTTCCCTCAACCTATTTATAACGGTCCAAGGAGGGAAAAATGTCGACCGTCGGCGCTGCGCCGCGCGGGCCCGGCGCGGGCCCCGGCGCCACGGGCGGCGACCTGGTCCTGGAGCACGTGACCATGGTGCGCCGCGGCCTCACACTCGTGGACGACCTGTCACTCACGGTCCGCCCCGGACAGACCCTGGCCGTCACCGGCCCCTCGGGCGCGGGCAAGACGACGCTCCTGCGGGCCGTCTCCGGCCTGTCCCCCACCGACGGCGGTTCCGTCGCGCGCCCCGCCGGCCGCCTGTCCCAGGTGTTCCAGGAGCCGCGCCTGCTGCCCTGGTACTCCGCGCACCGCAATATCTCGCTCATTGTGGACGGTCCCGCACCGGACCTGACGGCGGTGCAGTGGCTCGAGCGCGTGGGGCTGGCCGGCGCGGGCCACCTGCCCCCGGCGCGACTGTCGGGCGGCATGCGCCAGCGCGTGGCCATCGCCCGGGCGCTGGCCGCCTCGCCGACCCTCCTGCTCGTCGACGAGCCCTTCTCGGCCCTGGACCGCCCGCTGGCCGCCGCCCTGCGGGCCGACCTCATCGAGCTCCTGGCCGACCAGAGCGTGGTGACCGTCTGGGTGACCCACGACCCCCAGGAGGCCGAGGAGGTCTCCCACCTCCACCTGCACCTGGACGGCCCGCCCGGCGCCTGGCGCCTGACCGCCTGAGCGGCCGGGCGCCGTCGCCCCCGGTCCCCTCACCGACCGACCCGCCGCCGATCGGCCCCTCACGAACCGACCGGGATCCCCGACCACACCCGCCGACCACCTCGCTCAACGAAAGGAACCCCGCATGATCAAGCGCCGCTCCCTCCTCTCCCTGGCCGGCATCGGCCTGCTGACCCCCGCGGTCCTGACCGCCTGCTCCTCCAAGGGCGCCCCGGCGGCCGCCGGATCCGCCGGCGCCTCGGGAACCGGGGCCGGGCCCCTCGACGTCCTGCGCGTCCACACCCCCACCACCCTCGCCTACGCCGCCCCCATGACCTCCTTCGGCACCTACGGCCACCTCGACGGCGTCGTCGGGGAGGTCAAGAAGGACAACTGGGCCAGCGTCGACGTGCTCAAGTCACTGCTCGTCAACGGGGAGACGGACCTGGCGGCGACCCCCTCCTACGCCGCCGCGAACCTGTTCAACAAGGGCGTGCCGGTGCGCCTGATCGCCATGCAGGTGTGGGGCATGCTCTACGTCATCGGCCCCTCGGGCTCGTCCGCCCAGGGCCTGGAGGCACTGCGCGGCCAGCGGGTGGGCGTGCCCATGCCGGGCAATATGCCCGACCTCGTCTTCCGCTACCTGCTCGGGCAGAAGGGGTGGAACGCCGACTCCGACCTGACCATCGCGCCCTACCCCGACGGCCAGGGGGCGCTGAACGCGCTGCTGACCGGGGAGGTCGACTACGCCGTCCTGCCCGAGCACCCGGCCAGCGTCAGCCTGGCCAAGGCCCAGCAGCAGGGCAAGGCCCTGGAGCGCACGGTCGACCTCCAGGCGCTGTGGGCCGAGGTCACCGGCGGCGAGGCCCGCTTCCCCATGGCCGGCCTGGTCATGCCCAGCGCGCTCACCGAGAACTCCGCGCTCGTGGGCGCCGTGCTGAGCGAGCTCGAGGCGGCCGTCGCGGACGTCAACGCCATGTCGGAGGAGACGGTGGCGGCGATCTCGAGCGCCAACGACGTGCCCGCCCCGGTCGTCAAGGAGGTCATCCCGCGCCTGCAGCTCAAGATCGTCGCCGCCGCCGACGCCAAGAGCGAACTGGAGGACTTCTACACCAGGCTGTCCACGCTCAATCCCGACATTATCGGCGGATCCCTGCCGGCCGCGGACTTCTACGTCGCCGACCCGCGCTGATGCCTCGACGGCGATCCTGGGCCGAGCGGCTGCGCTCCGCCCTGCTGTGGTGGACGGGCATCGCGCTGGCGGTGCTCATCTGGCACATGGCGGCCCGCACCCAGCCCCAGTACGTGCTGCCGGGCCCGCAAACCACCTGGACGGCGCTGCTCGGGCTCGTCCGCGACGGGGAGCTCGGCGGCGCGCTCCTGCTCACCGTCGAGCGCGGCGCCGTCGGGCTGGGCATCTCCTGCCTGATCGGGCTGCCACTGGGCTGGGCGATGGGGACGTGGTCGTGGCTGCGCGAGCTGCTGGACTCGTGGGTGCAGGTGCTCATGTCCGTGCCGCCGATCGTCATCGTCGTGGTGGGCATGATCTGGCTGGGGCCCACCGCCGGGGTCGTCGTCCTCGTGGTCGCCCTGGTGACGCTGCCCCTGCTGGTGACCGCCGTGCGCGACGCCGTGGCGGGCGTCGACGCCGACCTGCTGGACATGGCCGAGGTCTTCGCCCGGAGCCGGGCGTGGACCGTGCGCCGGATCATTCTGCCCGCGGTGGCTCCTCCGGTACTGTCGGCGCTGACCGTGGCCGTGGGGCAGTCGGTGCGGGTCACCGTCATGTCCGAGCTGCTCAGCACGACGACGGGACTGGGCGCACAGGTCCAGCAGGCGCGCACCAACCTGGAGACGGCCGACGTCTTCGCCCTGTCCGTCGTCATGGCGGGACTCACGCTCGCCCTCGAACTGTGCGTCCTGGGGCCGCTGCGCCGCAATCTGGCCCGGTCCTCGACCTGACGCCGCCCGGCGCCCCGCGCCGCGGCCCGGCAACCGAATTTCAACCATCCCCGCAATACGCGAAAGGAAATCCGACATGCCCACCACCCCCGTGACCGAGTCCCTCTTCCGCCTCGGCCTCAACGAGTCCCTGCCCATTAGCGAGGAGGCCACCACCTCCCGCGTCGTGGTCAACAACGACGTGCTGCGCACCGTCGTCTTCACCTTCGACGCCGGGCAGATGCTCACCGAGCACGCCTCCACCAAGGCCGTCGTCGTCACCCTCCTTCAGGGCGAGATGGACTTCTCCATCGGCGAGCGCACCGAGCGCATGAAGGCCGGCGACGTCATCTACCTGGCCCCGGGCGACCGCCACGCCCTGACCGCGGTGACCCCCTGCCGCATGCAGCTGGTCATGGTGGACGTCGACGCGAAGGACTGAGCCCCGCTCATTCCGCCGGCTCGCCGTCTCCCCCGGTCGGCTCGTCCGACTGGAGGAGGCGGCGCAGCAGAGCGATGTCGTGGAGGTCCTCGGGGCGCGGCTCGTAGCCCCGGTGGAGCTCCATGAGGCGGGCCGCGGTGGCGACCACGACCCGGCGACCGCCGATGCGGCCCCGCGTGCGGTCGGCGGCGCGGTGCTCGAAGACCTGGGTGCCGAAGCCCGCCTGCACGCCGTCGCCGCGCCCGTCGACCTTCATGGGGTGCAGGTCAACGCCGCACCGCCCCCGCCTGAGCTCGACGCGGATCGGCAGCCAGTCTACGACCACCTCGTAGCCCCGCCCGCGCAGCCACCGGGCCAGGCCGTCGCACGCCCCCGCCTCGACAATGACATCGAGGTCCCGGTGGGGGCGGGTGGCGCGCCCGACGAGCGCGTCGACGGCCCACCCTCCGGTGATGACGTGGACGGCCCCGCGCGCCTCCAGCCAGTCGACGACGGCGAGGACCTCCTCGGCGGGCATTCCCGCCTCCCCGACCGCACCGCCGGTGCTGCCGGTACCGCCATGATCGCCGGTGCCGCCGCCGCCAACACCACCCGCAGCCGCCTGGTCGCGATCCTCGACCCGGCCCATCGCCCACCTCCCTCAACACGCGCCATGACGGGTGAACCGACCCGCCATCCGGTCCCCGGAAGGCTATTCAGCGGGTAGTGGTGGAGCCAGCGGCGTCACGACATGTGAGACGCCGTCCCATTATGCGGGACGATCGGCGGGGCGAGGATGCCGGAACCGCTCCGCCGCCCGGGCCGCCCCGGTGACCGGGCCGGGGAACGGCCGCGCGGGAGCCGCCCGGTCCGTACGGAGGCGCCCTGATCCGCGAGATCGCCGGGTAACCCGCGAGAACTTACCCCTGGCAGACGTTCTCGCGGGTTACCCGGCGATCTCGCGGGTCAAGTGGCGATCTCGAGGGTTACCCGGCGATCTCGCCGGCCGCGACGCCCGCCCCGCCCCTCCGCGCCATTATGCCGATCCCGGCCCGGGACGCCCTTGCGGCAGATTCGGACCCGCTTCGCACTCGAGCCGACCCCAAGCACCCCACGAGTCCCACCAGACCCGCCTCATCATGCCGCCGCTCATGGTGCGGCCCGGCGCAGTCCGACAGCCATGATCGCCAGGCCGACCGCCGCGGACCCCAGCAACCAGGCGGGCCACCAGGATCCCGGGCCGGTCAGGTCCCAGTAGGCGCGCACCGGC
>ERZ772964.1060-NODE-1060-length-10284-cov-103.205_pt1 | contig 10284 bp, 6 predicted proteins | sample MGYA00580675_ERZ772964 | MGnify/ENA primary metagenome ERZ772964 (study PRJEB29015, sample SAMEA2737941) | human oral metagenome | biome: human oral; feature: human-associated habitat; material: dental | place: China | collected 2139 ...
GCGTCGGGCACGAGGATATGAGTCCCGGGCATTCCGGTGTTCACGCCCGGCGTGATGCCGCCCCGCCGCTCCCGCCGCCGTCGACCTCCGGCGGCCGACGCGTCCGGCGTGCTGCGCTCCCGCCGCCGTCGCGGGCGCGACGGCGCATCCGCGGCGATCAGCCCGCGCCGAGGGCGCCAGTGCGGTCCTGGATCACCCAGGGGCCCGGCTCGTTGTAGCGCGGGGAGCGGGTGAGGGTGAGGGTGGCGTCAATGGCGGCCAGGTCGGCGGCGAGGCCGGCCCGCGCCTGCTCGTCGAGGACCTGGAACCCGCCCTGGATCCCGTAGCTGCGCGCGATCAGGATGGCGTCGTCGGAGTAGGTCTCGGCCTGCACGCCCGACCTGCGCAGGATCGTCTTGGCCTCCTCGTCGGAGACGCTCACGCCGTACTTCTCCCCCAGCTCGGTGTACATGGGCGACAGGGCGAGCATCTGGAGGAAATCGGCCGGGTTCCCCCGAGTGACGGCGAGCTCCTCGGTCACGGCAGCGAACTCGGTCTCCGAGACCTCGAGCGTGTGGATGGTGCCGTCGAGGCCGGTGTACTGGCCGAACGCAACCCGTCCCGGGTGGGCCGAGCACCCCGTCAGGGCCAGGCCCGCGGCGAGGAGAGCGCAGGCGACGAGGAGGCGCACACGGCGCGAAGGGCGTGGGGTCACGACGGGCTCCTTGGGACGACTCGCGATTGCTGCGGTCATGCTAGCCCTCCGCCCGCCCGGGCGCGGCCCAGTCGGGGTCGGGCCCGCCGCCGACACCGCCGCCCCGCCGCCACCCGCGCGCTCGCGGACCCGGACGGGCGCTCGCGGAACCAACCCGCACTTTCCGCCGGTTTCGCGTGTCTTTTCCGCCGGTTTCGCGTGTCTTTTCCGCCGGTCTCGGTGAAAAGGAGGAGGGGGGAGGGTCAGCGGCGACGCCGGTAGGCGGTGGCCTCCGTCTCATAGGCGGGATCGCCCTCGACGACGGCGCGCAGGAGCACCTCGGCCCAGCGCAGCAGCGCCTCGCCCTCCACCGGCCCGGCGCCCATGCGGGCGGCCCCGGGCGCGGGCACCACGATCGTGCGGGTCGCCGGCTTGAGCGTGGTCCCCGGGTACAGGCGCGTCAGACGCAGCCGCCCCGACTCGGCCAGCTCCACCGGGGCCAGGCGCACCGACTTGCCCTGGGCGACGATCTCGCGCACCCCCAGGCGGGCCGCCAGCGCCCGCAGCCGCGCCAGGGCCGCCAAGCGCCGGACCGGCTCGGGCACGGCCCCGTAGCGATCGGCGAGCTCGTCGAGCACGTCCTCGACGTCGGCGTCGCTGCGCGCGGCGGCGAACTTCGTGTAGGCCTCCAGGCGCAGCCGCTCGTGGGGCACGTAATCCTCGGGGATGGTGGCGTCCACGGGCAGCTCGACGCGCAGGTCCTGGTCGATCTGCGCCTCGGCCCCGCCGTCACCGTCACCGTCACCGGCCTTGAGGGCCTTCTTGTATGCGGTCACGGCCTCGGCGACCATACGCACGTACAGGTCGAAGCCGACCCCGGCGATGTGCCCGGACTGCTCCCCGCCCAACAGATTGCCGGCGCCGCGGATCTCCAGGTCCTTCATGGCCACCTGCATGCCCGCCCCCAGGTCGGTATTGGCGGCAATGGTGCGCAGCCGCTCCAGGGCGGTCTCGGTCAGGGGCCTGTCGGCCGGGTGCAGGAAGTAGGCGTAGGCGCGCTCGCGCCCGCGGCCCACGCGCCCGCGCAACTGGTGGAGCTGGCTCAGCCCCATGCGGTCGGCCCGGTCGACAATGAGGGTGTTGGCGTCCGTCACGTCCAGGCCGGTCTCCACAATCGTGGTGCACACCAGCACATCGATCTTCTTGCGCCAGAAGTCGTCAATGATCCTCTCCAGGCGCGACTCGCCCATCTGCCCGTGGGCGACGGCGACCCTCGCCTCGGGCACCGTCTCGGCCAGGCGGGAGGCGACGGCGTCGATGTCCTCCACCCGGTTGTGGACGTAGAACACCTGGCCCTCGCGCAGCAGCTCGCGCCGGACGGCGGCGCGGACCTGCCCCTCCTCGTAGGCGCCCACGTAGGTGAGGATGGGGTGGCGGTCCTCGGGCGGGGTGGCCAGGGTGGACATCTCCCGCAGGCCGGTCACCGCCATCTCCAGGGTGCGGGGGATGGGGGTGGCGGACATGGCCAGGACGTCGACGTCGGTGCGCAGCGCCTTGAGGGTCTCCTTGTGCTCCACCCCGAAGCGCTGCTCCTCGTCGATGATGACCAGCCCCAGGTCCTTGAAGCGCACCCGCCCGGTGATCAGGCGGTGCGTGCCGATGACCACGTCGACGCTCCCGTCGGCCAGGCCCGCCAGAACCTGGGCGGAGGCGGCGGCGTCCTGGAAGCGGGAGAGCTGGGCCACCCGCACGGGGAAACCGGCGTAGCGCTCGGTGAAGGTCTCGGTGTGCTGGCTCACGAGCAGAGTGGTGGGCGCCAGGACGGCGACCTGCTTGCCGTCGGCCACCGCCTTGAAGGCGGCGCGCACGGCGATCTCGGTCTTGCCGTAGCCCACGTCGCCGCAGATGAGCCGGTCCATGGGCCGGGACCGCTCCATGTCCGCCTTGACCTCGTCAATGGTCACCAGCTGGTCGGGGGTCTCGGTGTAGGGGAAGGACTCCTCCAGCTCGGACTGCCAGGGCGTGTCGGGGCCGAAGGCGTGGCCGGTGGCGGCGGCGCGGGCGGCGTAGAGGCGCACGAGCTCCCCGGCGATCTCCCGCACCGCCCTGCGGGCCCGGGACTTGGTCCTGGCCCAGTCCGCCCCGCCCATCCGGTTCAGGGCGGGGGCGTCGCCGCCGACGTACTTGGACACCTGGTCCAGGGCGTCGGTGGGCACCAGGAGCCGGTCACCGGGCTGGCCGCGCCGGGAGGGGGCGTACTCGATGACGACGTACTCGCGGGTGGCGGCGCTCCGCCCGCCGCCGACCCTCCGGCGCAGGAGCTCGACGAAGCGCCCCACGCCGTGCTGGGCGTGGACGACGAGGTCGCCGGGGCGCAGCGAGAGCGGGTCGACGCTGCGGCGGGCGCGGCGGGCGGGCAGGGCCTTGCGCTCGCGGGGGCCGGCGCCGGCGCGCCCGGTCAGGTCGGACTCGGCGATGAGGGCCAGGCGCAGTCCCTCGGCGATGAAGCCGTGGCCGGCGCCGGCCCGGGTGACGCGCACGACGCCGTCGCCGCTCAGGGTCCCGTCGGCGGCGACTTCGCCCAGGTCGGCGGGCTCGTCCAGGCGGGTGACTATGCGGGCGGGCACGCCGCCGTCGGACAGCAGGGAGGCCATGCGCCTGCCGGGGCCGGGCCCGTCGGTGGCGACGACGACGCTCCAGCCCCCGCGCGCCAGGGCCCCCAGGTCGGCGACGGCCTCGTCGAGCCGGCCGGCGTAGCCGCGCGGATCCCGCAGGGGCAGTTCGAGCGCGTCCGGGCCGGCCTTGAGGGAGGTGAAGTCCCACCAGCCGCGGCCGGTGGACAGGGCCAGGTCGCGGGTCTGCCCGAGGGGGGCGAAGGCGGCGGCGGACAGGTCCACGGGGGCCCGGCCCCCGGAGGCGGCCGAGGTCCAGGCGGCGGCGAGGAATTCGGCGGTCGTGGCCACGAGGTCCTCGGCGCGCCGACGCAAGCGCTCGGGCTCCAGGGCCACGACGAGGCGATCGCCGACCAGGTCGAGCAGCGGCACCATGCGCCCGGCCAGGACGGGGGCGAGGGACTCCATGCCCTCGCACCCGATCCCCTCGGCGATCCTGCCCAGCATGTCGGCGGCGCCGGGGATGGAGTCGGCCAGTTCCCGGGCCCGGGAGCGCACGGCGTCGGTGAGCAGCAGCTCGCGGCAGGCGGTGGCGGTGACGGCGCCGACCTCCTCGATGGTGCGCTGGTCGGCGACGGCGAAGGAGGAGACCGACTCGATTTCGTCGCCGAAGAAGTCCACGCGCACCGGGCGGGCCAGGGTGGGCGGGAAGACGTCGAGGATGCCGCCGCGCACGGCGAACTCGCCGCGATTCTCCACCATGTCCACCCTCGTGTAGGCGGCGTCGGCCAGGCGGGCGGCGGTGGCCTCGAGCCCGACGTCCAGGCCGGCGGCGAGGCGGACGGGCTCGAGCTCGCCCAAGCCCTCGATGACGGGGGCCAGCAGGGCCCGCACGGGGGTGATGAGAATGCGGATGGGGCCGCGGGAGGGGTCGGCGGGGCGGCCGGGGCCGGGATCGGCGTCCTCGGGGTGGGCCAGGCGCCGCAGGACCGCCAGGCGGGCGGCCACCGTGTCGGCGCGCGGGGAGAGCCGCTCGTGCGGGAGGGTCTCCCAGGCGGGGAAGACGGCGACGTCGGCCGCGGGCGCGTAGCAGGTCAGGGCGGCGGCCAGGGCCTCGGCCCCGCGGGTGGTGGCGGTCACCACGAGCAGCGGAGTGCCGCCGGTCGCCCCGGCGCCGGCGGCCCCCTCCTCTCCGTAGGCCATGGCCGCCAGGACGGCGGGCCGGGCTCCGGCGGCGACGACGACGGCGCGGTCGGTGCGCCGGCGGCGGCCGGCGTCGGCGACGAGGTCGGCAATGACGGGGTCGGTGAGCAGCGGGGGCAGGAGGGCGGTCAGACGCACGCTGCGGAGTGTAGGGCCTGCGCCGTGCAGCCATCCGCCCGACGCGGTAGGCCTCGTGCGCCCGACAACGACCGGTCGCGCCGGTCGCAGCGGGTACTCCCACTGCGACCGGCGCGACCGCCGGCGATTCGCGTCGCCTTTTAAGAACCCTGTCCGCTCAGACCCGGGCCTTACGACGACGGTGCACCACCATCATCGCACCGCCGCCCAGGGCGCCGCCGGCAACCAGCAGCGGCACCAGGACGTTCGCGCCCGTCGAGGCCAGCGAGTTGCCGGGCTTCGGGGTCGGGCTGGACGTCACCGGGGTCGGAGGCGGTGTCGTCGGGACGGGCACCGCCGGGTTGTTCGGGTTGGGGTTGGGGTTCGGATTCGGGTTCGGATTCGGGTTGGGGTTCGGCTCGGGGTTCGGATTCGGGTTGGGGTTGGGGTTCGGGTTCGGGTTGGGGTTCGGGTTGGGGTTCGGGTTGGGGTTCGGCGGCGTCGGCGTGAGCGTCGCCGTGTTGGTCAGCGTGACCGCGGTGGCCTTCTGATCCTCGATGGTGAAGGAGTCGGTCACAGCACCGTCCTCCCCGCCAATGATGAAGACCGGGTCGCCCCAGGTGTATCCGTCGGCCGCCAGAGAGGCGCTGGACGTGTCCTCGCTCAGCGTGATACTGGTCCCCTTGGGGAAGGTCCCCGGGAAGGTGACCGCCTCGCCGAGCGTGACCTCCATGGTCGCAGAGCCGGTCTTGTTGTCCGGCTTCAGCGTCCCCGGCGCCTCCCATCCCTGGTATTTGCTGGCGGGGTTGGGCAGGACGTAGTCGATCGTGACCTCGAAGGTGGCCCCGGCGGGGATCTTGTCTGCCGCGTCGCCGCCGGCCTTCTTGAGGATGTTGAACCCGCCGTAGCCGGCGGCCATCTCGACGTCGACCGTGAAGGTCACGGTGTAGGCCTGGGTGTCGGAGGCCGACACCCCGTTGGGCAGGGAAACCGTGTTCTTGTACTCAACGCCCTTGACCGCCCTGCCGGTGTCGGAGGTGAACTCCGACCGGTAGAAGAGCCGGTAATTGGCGCCCGCCTGGAAGGGGCCGGTGACCTTGATGGTGGCGACGTCGTCCTTGATCTCGACCGAGAGGTCGAAGTCGCCGTGCTCGACGGTGAAGTCCTTGCCCGCGGCGTTGGTCAGGGTGACGCCGTCGTCGGGGTAGGGGTCCTTGTTCTGGCCCCAGTACTGCAGCTCCCACTGACTCGGGTCCTGGGAGAACTGCGAGCCCGCGCCGAGGGTGTCGGTGAAGGTGATGGTGCTGCGCGTGGTGCCGTCGGTCGCCACGGGCGCGTCGGTGCCCGCCATCTGCTGGGAGATGTAGTCCGCTCCGAAGTCGACCTCCCAGTAGATGTTCCTCGAGTTCTCACCAATGACCGAGCCGATCTTGTTCATCTGCCAGGCGACGGGGTCGTGGGGCTGGATACCGCCGGTACCGGGCAGGTCCACCTGCACGGAGTTGCCGTTGACGGTCATATTCGTCGTCTCGTCGGTGGTCTGGCTCATGACCAGCAGCAGCGCGCTGGTGGTCCCCTTGAAGTTGGTGAACCCGGCGGCCTTGAGCTCATCGAGCTTGCTGTTGAAGGTGCACGTCACCATCGTCTTGTCCAGGGTGCACGTGCCCACCTCCGTGAGCTCGCCGTTGTAGGTGACCGACATCGACGCGGTCTGGGGCTGCACGAGGTTGTTGAAGTAGTTGCCCAGGTTGATGCTGAAGTCATCGCCCGACTTGGGGTTGGCGCCGGTGGCGTCCCAGGTGAAGCTCAGCTTGGCGATGTCCTTGACCTTGAGGGGGCCTTCGAGGTCCGCCCCGGATCTGTCGGACTTGGTCAGGGTGAGGTCGGTGACCTTGATGCCCGTATTGACGTCGGCGCGCGCCGGGGCGCTCAGACCCGGCAGGACGAGGGCGAGTGAGGCGAGGGCGGTCAGGAGCGCGAGCACAACGACGTCCACCCGCCTTCGCGTCCTCGCTTCAAGGATCCGCCCGACGGGCGAGGTGGGTTCACGCATCAGTACTCCTAGGGAAGAGATATGAGCATCTGTCTCGGGAGACGGAGGCTTGGGACAATGCCCGCGCGCAGCCCACTCAAGGGCGCCGGGGGCCCAACCAGGGTAGAGGCCCGCCGATAGAAAATTGTGACCGATAGACGATCGCTACCCAATCGTGATCTGACTGTGACAATTCGAGTGGCCGGGCCCACGTTTCCGGGGCGTGCGGCGCTTCGAGTTCACGCCTCGAACAGGCTCGCGACGCTGCCGTCGTCGAAGACCGCCTTGATCGCGCGCGCCAGGAGCGGGGCGATGGGCAGAACCGTCAGGCGATCGAAGCGCTTGGCCGCCGGGATGGGCAGGGTGTCGGTCACGACGACCTCCTTGGCCCCGCAGGTCGACAGGCGCTCGACCGCCGGGCCGGTGAGCACCCCGTGCGTGGCGGCCACAATGACCTCCTTGGCCCCGGCGGTCAGCACCACCCGGACGGCCTTGGCGATGGTCCCGCCCGTGTCGATCATGTCGTCGACCAGGACGCAGGAGCGCCCCCTGACGTCGCCGACGACGCGGTTGGCCACCGATTCGTTGGGGCGGGTGACGTCCCGGGTCTTGTGGACGAAGGCCAGCGGCGTGCCCCCCAGGGCGTTGGCCCAGCGCTCGGCCACGCGGATGCGGCCGGCGTCGGGGGAGACGACGGCGGCGTTGGAGGTGTCGATGCGCCCGCGGATGTAGTCCACCAGCACCGGCTGGGCCCACAGGTGGTCCCAGGGCCCGTCGAAGAAGCCCTGCTCCTGGCTGGAGTGCAGGTCCACGCTCATGAGCCGGTCCGCGCCGGCCGTCTTGTACAGGTCGGCCACCAGCCGGGCGCTGATCGGCTCGCGCCCCAGGTGCTTCTTGTCCTGGCGGGCGTAGGGGAAGAAGGGGGCGACCACGCTGATCCGCTTGGCCGAGGCGCGCTTGAGGGCGTCGACCATAATGAGCTGCTCCATAATCCAGTCGTTGACCCGGTCCCCGTGGGACTGGACGACAAAGACGTCGCAGCCGCGCACCGACTCGTTGAAACGGACGTAGGTCTCGCCGTTGGAGAAGTCGTAGGCCGTGGAGGACAGCACCTCGGTGCCGAGCTCGCGGGCCACGGCGGCGGCCAGCGCCGGATGCGCGCGCCCGGAGACGATGACCAGCCGCTTCTCCCCACTGGTGATAATGCCCGTCATGAACTCGTTCCCCTCTCAAGGGCCCAGGGCCCTGGTTGGTGCGCGCGGCCCGGACGGTCACGCCTCAGTGCTGGTGCTCCCGGGTCCCGCGGACCGGGGCGTCGCCGTCGAGCAGGCTGAAGGGCGGGACGATGGCGCCCGCCGGGATGTCGACGTCGGTCAGGATGGAGTAGGCGCCCACGCGCGCGCCCTCGCCCACCCGGGTGCGCCCGCGCAGCAGGGCCCCCGGTTCGAGCTCCACGTCGCGGGCCAGTTCGACGGTCACGTCGACCCGGGTGGAGGACGGATCGACCACGCCGACGCCCTCGACCATCCACCGCCTCAGGACGCGGCGGTTGAGCTCGGCGCCGAGAGCGGCGAGCTGGACCCGGTCGTTGCAGCCCTCGACGAGCCAGTGGTCGGAGACGACCAGCGCGGAGGCGGACAGCCCCTGACTGTGAGCGCGGGCGACGACGTCGGTGAGATAGATCTCACCCTGGTCGTTGTCCGTGCCCAGGGTCGCCAGGGCGGCGCGCAGGTGCGCGGCGTCGAAGACGTAGACGCCGGCGTTGATCTCGCGCACCGCCCGCTGCTCGGGCGTGGCGTCCCGGTGCTCGACGACCTCGGCGACCGCGAGCGCGTCCGACCCGCCCGCACGGATGACGCGGCCGTAGCCGGCGGGGTCGTCCAGCTCGGCGGTGAGCAGGGTGACGGCGTCGCCCCTCTCGCGGTGCTGGGCGACGAGCGCCTCCAGGGTGGCCGTGTCCAGCAGGGGCACGTCCCCGCTGGTGACGACGACGGGGCCGGTCAGCTCCGCGGGCAGGGCGGCCAGGGCGCAGGCCACGGCGCGGCCGGTCCCGGGGATCTCGTCCTGGTCGGCGGGCACGGCGTCGGGGGCGATCTGGGCCAGGTGGGCGACGACGGCAGCGCGCTCGTGGCGGACCACGACGACCAGGTGCTCGGGGTGCAGGCCCCGGGCGGCCGTCACGGCGTGGTCCAGGAGGCTGCGCCCGCCGATGCGGTGGAGCACCTTCGGGGTGGTCGAACGCATCCGGGTTCCCTTGCCTGCGGCCATGACGATGACGGCGGCGGGGGCGGTGGAAGCCACAGGTCCTCTTCTCGCTTCTTCGTTCTCGCTGGTGCTCATGGTGCGGACCCGGGGTCCGCGGCCTCATCCTATGTCCCCGGTGTGCGCCGAACGCGGTAGGCGGGGCGAGCGCCGTGTCACGGTCCGGTCGCGGCGCCCGCCGCGCGGCGGTATCCGCGGCGGCGCCCGGAGCGTCCAAGCCGGCGCCGTCGGCTCCGACCCCGCTCCGCCCCCAGGATTCGAACCCGGGCCTCAAGGCTCCAAAGGCCTGCGTGCTGCCACTACACCAGGGCGGAACGCCGCGACCGGGCCTGTCGGCCCCGCGGCTGCGGGCCAGTGTCTCACGGCCCTCCTGCCCGCGGGAACCCGGGCGGCGGGCGGGCGCGGCATGATGGGCCCATGGCGAGCAAGGCGAGCAAGCGGACCCGGATGAGCGCGAGTGAACGACGGGAGCAGCTCATCGATGTCGCCCGGCGCCTGTTCGCCCAGAAGGGCTTCGAGGGCACCTCCATCGAGGAGATCGCCAGCCGGGCCAAGGTCTCCAAGCCGGTGGTCTACGAGCACTTCGGCGGCAAGGAGGGGCTCTACGCCGTTATCGTCGACCGCGAGCTCACGGCCATTTCCTCGACCATCACCGCCTCGCTGCGCTCCTCGGACTCCCCGTCGATCATCCTCGAGCGCGCCGCCCTGGCGCTGTTGACCTATATCGAGGACTCCCCCGACGGCTTCCGCCTGCTGTCCTCGTCCACCGACCGGGCCGCCCGCACCTACTCGACGCTCCTGGCGGACGTGGCCATTCAGGTCTCGGGCCTTCTCGCCTCCCAGTTCTCCGACCACGGGATCGACCCGCGCACCGCCCCGCTGTACGCCCAGATGCTCGTGGGCATTGTCTCCTCGCCGGCGTGGTGGTGGTTGGAGAATCGGGCCATGAGCAAGGAGGAGGCCGCCGCCCACATGGTCAACCTCGCCTGGAACGGCCTGCGGGCCATGGAGCCCAGGCCCGAGCTGCGCGACGGCGGTTCGGAGCGGTAGCGGGGGCGTCGCGTCGGACCGGTAGCGGGGGCGGTCGCGGCCGGCGCCCGGTCCGCGAGATCGCCGGGGCCGGGGCGCTTCAGGCCTCCTCCAGGGCCTGGGCGGCCTCCAGCCAGGCGGTCTCGAGCTCCTCGTACTCGGCCCGGGCGGCTGCGAGATCGCGCCCGAGCCGGGCCAGTTCGCCCGCGCGCGAGGGGTCGGCCGAGACCTCCTCCAGGCGGGCGTGCAGGGCCTCGACGGCCCCGGTCGCCCGGTCCAGGCGCCGCTCGATCCGGGCGAGGTTCTTGGCGGCCCGGCGGCGGCGGGCGGCGGGGGCGTCCCCCTCGCCCCGCCCG